>Ga0081539_10000552_pt1 | contig 77323 bp, 81 predicted proteins | sample TabmetS4T2R2_FD_71023 | JGI IMG/M metagenome (GOLD analysis project Ga0081539, IMG submission 71023) | Tabebuia heterophylla rhizosphere microbial communities from the University of Puerto Rico - S4T2R2 | ecosystem: Host-associated > Plants > Roots > Rhizosphere ...
AGAGCTGGTTGGCGAGCAGGAATCCGCCGAGGGGATTCCTGCCGCTCGGGTCCCCGCGCTGCGGCGGGGGCAGATCCCTGAAGGCGTCGGCTTCGCCGCCGCAACCCCTCGCCCCGCAACCCGTCGACCGCAACCCCTCGCCCCGCAAACCCTCGGCGCGTCCATGGCCGGCGGAGTAGGATCGGGCCGTGCCTCTCTACGTCATCGAGCGCACGTTTGCCGAGCGCCTGGAGCTTCCCGAGGACGCGGTCAGGCGGATCGACGACATCAACGCGGACGAGGGCGTCAGCTGGCTGTTCTCCTTCATCTCGGCGGACCGGCTCCGGACGTACTGCCTGTACGAGGCGCCGTCGCCCGACGCGATCATCGAAGCGGCGCGCCGCGCAAACGTTCCCGCGGACGCGGTCGTCGAGGTGAGCAAATTCGTCCCGGCCGAGGTTCTCGGCGCGTAGGAATCAGCCGCTCGCGCCGTACACTGCGGCCGTGGCCTGGGACCTCCTGACCGACGAGCAGCGCGAGCTGCGAGACCACGTCCGCGCGCTCGCGCGCGAGCGGATCGCGCCGCGAGCGGCCGAGATCGACGCGAGCCACGAGTTCCCGTGGGACGTCGTCGAGCTGTTCCGCGACCAGGGGATCTTCGGGCTGCTCTACGACGAGGAGCACGGTGGAACGGGCACGGGCACGCTGCTCGCGCTGGTCGCGATCGAGGAGATCTCGAAGGTGTGTGCGACGAGCGGTCTGCTGCTCGCGGTGCAGGAGCTCGGCTCGCTCGGGCTCAAGCTCGCGGGCACCGAGGAGCAGCGCTCCACCTGGCTGCCGCGGCTCGCCGCCGGCGAGGTGCTGGTCGCGTACGCGCTGACGGAGGCGGGGTCGGGCTCGGACTCGGCGGCGATGCGCACCACTGCGCGCCGGGACGGCGACGACTACCTGCTCGACGGCTCGAAGCGGTTCATCACGAACGCCGGCGTCGCAGGGCTGTACACCGTGTTCGCGAAGACCGATCCCGACGCCGGCCACGCCGGCATCTCCGCCTTTCTCGTCGAGGCCGACGCGCCCGGGTTCGCGGTTGCGCGCCTCGAGGAGAAGATGGGCATCGCCGGCTCGACGACGGGCGAGCTCGTCTTCGACGGCTGTCGGATCCCCGAGTCGAACCGCCTGGGCGACGAGGGGACCGGGTTCAAGCTCGCGATGCGGATCCTCGACCGCTCGCGACCGGGAGTCGCGGCGCAGGCGCTCGGGATCGCGCAGGGCGCGACCGACTACGCGCTCGAGTACGCAAGGACGCGCGAGACGATGGGCAAGCCGATCGCCGAGCACCAGCTGATCGCCGCGAAGCTCGCCGACATGGAGACGAAGACGGAGGCGGCGCGAGGCCTGCTCTACCGCTTCGGGCAGATGGCGGACGCCGACGTGCCGGAGGCCGAGCTGACGAAGGCGTCGGCGATGGCGAAGCTCATGTGCGGCGACGTTGCGATGGAGGTCACCACCGACGCCGTGCAGATCCTCGGCGGCTATGGGTACGTGAAGGAGTACCCCGTCGAGCGGTTCATGCGCGACGCGAAGATCACGCAGATCTACGAGGGGACGCAAGAGGTACAGCGGCTGGTGATCGCCCGCGAGATGCTCAAGGAGAGCCGCGCCTTCCTCCTCGCCGGCGTAGCCTAAGCTGAAAACGCCTCGCCGAGCCGCTCGAGCCCGAGGTCGAGCGCGTCGTCGGGCGTCGCGAGCGAGATCCGCGCGAACCCTGCGCCCCGTGAGCCGAAGCCCTCGCCCGGGGCGAGCGCGACGCGCACCTCGTCGAGGACGCGCTCGCACGTCCAGCCGTTGGGCAGCCGGAACCAGACGAAGAACGTGCCCTCGCATCGCGGCTCGAGCGGCGCCACCGCGGCGGTCACGCGATTCCGGCGGGTCTCGTACAGCGACCGTCGCTCCTCCACCGTGTCCTGCGGGCCGCTGAGCGCGGCGATCGCGGCTCGCTGCAGCGGGACGAAGATGCCTGCGCGCACATGCTCCTGGAGCCAGGCGATTCGCTCGACGACCTCGGCGTTGCCGACGACGAACCCGATGCGCCAGCCGGCCATGCCGTAGCTCTTCGACATCGAGAAGAGCTCGATTCCGACGTCGCGCGCGCCGGGCTCGGCGAGGAAGCTCGCGGGCCGCCGCCCGTCGTAGACGAGGTCGCCGTACGCGAAGTCGTGCACGACCGCCGCGCCCGTGTCGTGAGCGAACGCGACCGCGTCCGCGAAGACGCCGGCAGGGGCCGCGACCGCGCAGGGGTTCGACGGGTAGTTGAGGTACACCGCCGCGACCTCGTCCCGCGCTGCGGCGTCCCACTCCGGCGCACCCCGCTCGTCGAGCCGAAGGCGCTCGAGCCGCGCACCGGCGAGCGCGACGGCCGAGACGTAGTCGGGGTACCCGGGATCGGGCAGCAGGATCGTCGAGCCGCGCTCGGCGAGGCACAACGCGAGCTCGACGAGCGCGGTCTTCGTCCCGGGCACGATCGCGACCTCGGTGGCCGGGTCGAGATCGACGCCGTAGACGTCGGCGTACCGGCCGGCGATCGCCTCCTTGAGCTCGGGCAGACCCGCGAACGGGGCGTACCCGTGCACCGCGCTCGTCGGCACGCGTGCGCTCTCCACCAGCGCTTCGACCACGTGCGCAGGCGGCGGCACGTCGGGGTTCCCGCGGCCGAGGTCGACCAGCCGCTCGCCGTCGAGCGTCGCGGCGGCGGCGAGGCGCGCGAGGAGGGACGTGAAGTACTGCGCCGGCAGCCGCTCGATGCGCTCGGGACGGGGACGCACCCCGCGATGCTATTCGGCGGGGACGGTCTCCACCGCGGCGCGCACGTCGGGCGGTGTCGCCGGCGGATACCGGCGCCGCACGTCGTCGACGTAGCGGGCGAGCGTATCGGCCGTCAGGGGATCGCGGATCTCGAGCACGTCCTCGGCGTTGCGCTCACCCGAGCGCGAGAAGTTGAACGAGCCGACGAAGGAGACGTCGTCTGCGACGACGACCTTCGCGTGCATGAAGTTCTGCAGGCCGTCCGGCCGCCACGCGAGCGACGGCTTGCCGGAGAACTCGGCGCTCGTGACGATCGCGTGCAGGAGCGGGATCTTCCAGGCGCTGACCTCGTTGGCCTGCCACTGGCGGAAGACGTCGTCGACCTGCGTGTCGTCGATGACCCCTGCGACGTCGCACCGCTGCTCCGCGACGACCTCGGCGAGCGTGCCGAGGATCGGCCCGGCGGTCAGGACGGGCGAGGCGATGCGGATGCGCCGCGTCGCACGTCCGATGTGCTTCGCGACCCGGTGGGAGAGCGCCTCGCCGTTCGCGGGCGTGAACCACGGCCGCACGACGACGCCGTCGTCGAGCTCGACGGGCCGCGGCTCGACGTCGCCCGTCCCCTCGACGTCGCCGCGCTCCCAGAGCTGCTCGAACGCGAGGCCGTACGCGACCGCGAGCCGCTCGGCGCCGAGCACGCGGACGACGACGTTCTCCTGCCGCGTCCACGAGTCCTCGGTCCAGTTCATCGAGCCCGTCCAGACGTCGAGCCCGTCGCGGACGCAGAGCTTGTGGTGCATGAGATCGGGGATGCCCGCGATCGCCCGCGTGTCGACCGGGAGGGCTTCGATCGCCTCGGGCCTCGTCTCGGGCGGCGGCGGCACCGGAATCGGGCCGGCGTGGGAGAGGTTGTAGACGAGCCGCACGCGGATGCCCCGCTGGTGCGCCGCGAGCAGCGCTGCGAGCACGAGCGCGCCGGAGTCGCTCTCGAGCCTGACGTCGTAGAGCGCGAGGTCGAGGCTCTCCTTTGCGTCGTTGAGGTAGGCCGCGATCTGCGCTGCGATCCGCGCGGCGGGCTGGCCGCCGTCGGTGAGCGTCGTCAGCTCGACTCGGGACACACCTCAGCGGGCGGCCACCCTGAACGGCCTGCGGGCCGGCGACGGATCCCGGTTACCGACAGGGTCGCTCGCCTGCACCTCGAAGGTATGGCGCCCCACCGGTAAGCGCCCATAGCGCTTCGGCGACGCGCAGCCCACCCAGCCCCGCCCGTCCAGCCGACACCGGAAGGTCGAGCGGGCCTCGTTCGACCGGAAGACGAACCGGGGCGTCCTGTCCGTCGTCGTTCCGGTGGGGCCGGCTGTGATGGTCGTCTGGGGCGCGGTCGTGTCCACGATGAAGGATCGAAGCGCCGGCGTCGGGTCGGTGTTCGACGCCTGGTCCGCGGCCTTGACTTCGAATGTGTGCCGCCCGTCCCTGAGAGTGGCCGTCTCGAAAGGGGAGTTGCAAGCTGCGAACGCTCCGCCGTCGATGCGACATTCGAATGTCGAGCCGGGCTCGGTCGACGCGAAGGTAAAGGAGGGCGCCCTACTTCTGGTAACGCCCGAGGGACCGGCGGTGATGGTCGTATCGGGAGGCGTTGTGTCGGGAGGCGACGCCGTGGTCCTCGCCGTCCAGCTGAGGTTGCACTGATAATTGGGGAACGTGAACGTTCCGGAGGCGATCTGGGGTGCCTGGAACGATCCGGTCAGCGAGAAAACGTTCGAGTACGAGAACGAGTGGTCGCTGATCACGATTCCCGGAGGGGCAGTTAGCCGGCCGATGGTGCAGGTCGACCCCGGAGTGACGACAAGCGTGAAACTGGTGACAGTCCCGCCGTCCGCAGAAACGCGGAGCTCCACCGAACCGCCGCCGGAGAGGGTGCCGGTGTAGACAGCACCGGGGATGTGGTTCGCCCTGGCGGAGGATGCGCCGAGTATCAGGGCAACTGCCAAGCAGGACGTGACGAGACGTACGACGCCCTGAATCCCTCGACCACGTTCGTGTGAACCGACAGCCCTCATCCGCGCACCGCCCCCCGATCGAAGAGGAGTGACGAGTCTCTAGAACTCGTGACGCGGAATCAAGGCCGCCTCGCAACGGCCTGGCGGCGGGTCGGGCAGAGGAGGTGCCTAGCTAGGAGGCGGCCTCGCCGGCTGCGCGCCGCTCCGCCTTGTGCGCGCGCTTCTTCGCCTGGTACTCCTCCAGCGCCTCGACCGAGTCCACGTCGCCGAGCGTCGGGAACGACGGCACGAGCGCGTCCGCCGCGCGGACGCCGAATCGCTTCGAGAGCGTCGCGCCGAGCGCGATCACCTTCATGTCGCCGAACCCCGGCAGCGCGCGGATCCGCTTCTCGAGGTCCGCGGAGTCCGCGGCCTCCGTCCACACGCGTGCCGCGTCGCCGTCGTAGTCGTCCGCGATCGCCGCGCACAGCGCCTGGACGCGCTTCGCCATGTTCCCGGGGAACCGGTGGACGCCCGGACGCTGCCGGAACACGGCGTCGAGCTCGCCCGGATCCATCGCGGCGATGCGCCCGGGATCGAGATGGCCGAGCCGCTTCTTCAGCTTGAGCGGGCCTGCGAACGCGGTCTGGACGGTCACCTGCTGGTCGAGGCAGAAGCCGATCAGGAGCGCGAGCGGCTCCTTCGCGAGCAGCGCGTCCGCCTCGTCGTCGCCGGTGAAGTGGATGCGCTCGGGCGCCGCGACTGCCATGGAGCGATCCTAGCTCCGCGGGACCAGGTCGAGAACACCCGCGGGGAGGTGGCCGAGCTTCTCGTACCGCTCGAAGGTCGCTCGGGCGAGCGGCTGGGCGGCGACGAGCTCGGCGATCAGCGCCGCTGACCGGTCGACCTCGCCGCGCTTGGCGTGCGCGATGATCGCCGCGAGCGCCGCCTCGTCGGGTCGGAGGCCGGCGGCGAGAGCGAGCTCACGCTCCTGCTCCGGATCGGCGTCCGCGTCGATGCGGTTCCGGCGCCGGTACGCGGCCCCGAGCGTGTGCAGCCGGCGTAACTCCCTGAGCGGCTCGGGGTGGTCGTCGACGCGCAGGTCGAAGACGCGCTGGTACGAGGGCTCGTCCTCCCGCTCCGCCCCGACCACGACGAGGCCCGCGGCCTGCCGACCCCGGAAGTCGCCGCCCGCGGCCTCGGCCGCGTCGAGCGCGGCGAGGAGGCGCTCGGCGAGCGTGCCCGGCGTCGAGTCGAACGCCTCGGCCATCGCCGGCCAGACGTCGCCCGAGTGGAGCATGTTGCCCTGGACGCTTACGCCCGCGTGCGCCTGGTGGCCGGCGTGGGGGATGCAGTCCTCCCCGGTGTGCGCGGCCGTGTCGCCCGTCGCGTCGAGGAACGCGACCTGCCGCACCTCCCGAAGCTCGTCCGCCGCGAGCAGCTCGTCGAGCGCCTCGCGCGGCGTGCGGCCGGCTGCCATCAGCTCGAGCCCGCGCGGCCCGTACCGGCGTTCGGTGAACGACTGCGTCGCGACCGCTCCGATCCCGGGAGTCGCCCAGGCGCACGCCGCTCCGGTGTTGAAGGCGCGCGACTGCACGGCGACGCCGAGCTCGCACGTCTCCGAATCGCGGGCGACGATCGAGTACGTCATCAGATCGTCTCGGCCAGTCGCTCGGCGATCGCGACCGTCGTCAGATGCGTGTTGGCGCGCGGGATCGTCGGCATCACCGACGCGTCGACGACGACGAGCCTTTCGATCCCCAGCACCCGTCCGCGCGCATCCACGACCCGGCCGATGCCGCACGTCCCAGCGGGATGGAAGTAGTTGCGGATCGTCCTCCTCGCATAGGTCGCGAGGTCCTCGGCCCCCGGTTCGAGCTCCGGTCCGAGGAGGCGCCTCAGCGGGCTCTGCTCCGCGAGCTCCCGCGCGAGCTCGAGCCCCTCGACGATCGTTGCGAGGTCGGACGTGTCGCGGAGGAACCCGCGCTCCACGACCGGAAGCTCGCGCGGATCCCGCGACCGCAGCCGGACGCGCCCTGCGGAGCGCGGCTTGAGGTGGAAGACCCCGACGCTCGCCTCGTACCCGGCGCCGTCCTCCGTCGGATCCGTCCAGGAGACGAGGTGGAGGTCCCAGCTCTCCGCCGCGCACCTGCCGCTCGCTGCCTTCACGAACGCGTGCGGCCTGAAGAGCGGCCCGGTGCGCGCGACGTGCTCGGCAGTCGTCCGGTCGAGCGCGTCGGTCCGCTCCCAGCGGATCCCGGTGCCGTGATGGTCGAGGAGGTCCTCGCCGACCGGCAGCGCCTCGACGACGGGAACTCCGTGCCGGCGGAGCTCGTCCTCCGGCCCGATCCCGCTCCGCAGGAGGATCGCGGGCGTGAAGTAGGCGCCGGCTGCGAGGACGATCATCCCCGCCTCGAGTCGCTCTCCGTCGACCGTGATCGCCGCCACCGCGCGTGTCGAGTCGAGCTCGATCCGATCGACCAGCGTGTCGGCGCGAACGGTGAGGTTGGGCCGGTCGCGCGCTTCGTCCAGGTAGGCGAACGCCACGCTCCAGCGCTCGCCGCCGACGGCGTTGACGGGCAGCGGCGCGACGCCGACCGGCTGCCGCGGATCGTCGGGATCGTCGAGGTACCGAATGCCGAGCTGCGCGGCGGCGGCCAGGAACGCCACATGCAGCGGGCCGGGGTCTTGCGTGTTCGCCGGCCCGACGCGCAGCATCCAGCGGGCCCGCGCGAGGTAGGGCGCGAAGCGCGCAGACGACCACTCGCTACCCCACTCGTCGTAGTCCCCCGGTGTGCCGACGACGGCCATGCACGCGTTGTGCGTCGAGCACCCGCCGATCACGCGCGCACCGAGCGACCGCTCGTCCTCGCCGCCCGTGCCCCAGTCGTGCGTGAAGGTGAGCGCCCGGGGGTCGAGGAGGTCCGCGGGCCAGCGCCCTGCCGAACGATGCCCGTAGTCCGGGCCTGCCTCGATCAGGCACACCTCTCGCCCCGCGGTCTCGGTCAGCCGTGCGGCAAGGACGCAGCCGGCCGTCCCGCCACCGACGATCGCGACGTCGTAGCGCACGCGCGGACGATACGCCTGACGGCCGCCGCTACGCTCAACGTATGGGTTCGCTCGCTGCACTCTCGCCTGCGACCCGCCGCTGGTTCGAGCGCGCGTTCGACGGCCCGACCCCGGCGCAGGAGCTCGCCTGGCCCGCGATCGCCGCCGGCGGGCACGTGCTCGTGCAGGCGCCGACCGGGTCGGGCAAGACGCTCGCCGCGTTCCTGCTCGGGATCGACCGCCTGAACGAGACGCCGGGCGAGGGGCTGCGGCTGCTCTACGTCTCGCCCCTCAAGGCGCTCAACTACGACATCGAGCGGAACCTCCGCGGGCCGCTCGCCGGCCTCGGCTCCGCGCTCACCGTCGGCGTCCGCACGGGCGACACGCCCCAGCGCGAGCGGGAGCAGATGCTCCGCACCCCGCCCGACGTCCTCATCACCACGCCCGAGTCGCTCTTCCTGCTCCTCACCTCACGCGGGCGCGAGCTGCTGAAGACGGTCGAGACGGTGATCCTCGACGAGGTGCACGCGGTCGCGGGCACGAAGCGCGGCACGCACCTCGCGCTCTCGCTCGAGCGGCTCGAGCGCGTCGTCGAGCGGCCGTTCCAACGGATCGGCCTCTCCGCAACGCAACGGCCGCTCGCCGAGATCGGGCGCTTCGTCGCGGGCACCGGCCGCGAGATCCAGCTCGTCGACGCCGGCCAGCGAAAGGAGCTCGACCTCGAGGTCGTCGTGCCGGTCGAGGACATGCGCGAGCTCAACGCCCGCAACGAGCTGTCCCAGCCGGTCGTGCAGGACGGTGTGGAGATGGACCCCGGCTACGAGGCCAACAGGCGCTCGATCTGGCCCTCGATCTACCCGGCGCTGCTCGAGCTCGTGAAGGCGCACCGCTCGACGATCGTGTTCGTCAACAACCGCCGCCTCGCCGAGCGCCTCTCGCTTCGGATCAACGAGCTCGCCGAGGAAGAGGTCGCCAGGGCTCACCACGGCTCGCTCGCGCGCGAGCAGCGCGTGATCATCGAGGAAGACCTCAAGGCGGGCCGGATCCCGTGCCTCGTCGCGACGTCGAGCCTCGAGCTCGGGATCGACATGGGCGCCGTCGACCTCGTGATCCAGGTGGAGAGCCCGAAGTCGGTGGCGCGCGGGCTGCAGCGCGTCGGCCGCGCGGGCCACGAGCTCGGGGCAGTCTCGAAAGGCCGCATCTTCCCGAAGTTCCGCGCCGACCTGCTCGAGTGCGCGGTCGTCGCGAAGGCGATGCGCGAGGGCGAGATCGAGGAGACCGCAATCCCGCGAAACCCGCTCGACGTCCTCGCGCAGCAGGTCGTCGCGATCTGCGCCGAGGAGGAGATCGCGGTCGACGACCTGTTCGCGCTCGTGCGGGGCGCGCACCCGTTCGCCGACCTCGCCCGGCAGCAGCTGGACAACGTGCTCGACATGCTCGCGGGCCGGTACCCGTCCGACGAGTTCGCGGAGCTGCGGCCGCGGATCGTCTGGGACCGCACGGCAGGCGTGATCCGCGGTCGCTCGAGCGCTCGGAGACTTGCCGTCACGAACGCAGGGACGATCCCCGACCGCGGGCTCTACGGCGTCTTCCAGGTCGACGGCGGCGGCCGGGTGGGCGAGCTCGACGAGGAGATGGTCTACGAGGCCCGCGAGGGGCAGACCTTCCTGCTCGGCGCCTCGACGTGGCGGATCGAGGAGATCACCCGCGACCGCGTGCTCGTCTCACCGGCGCCCGGCGTCCCCGGCGCGGTGCCGTTCTGGAGGGGCGAGGGCGTCGGCAGGCCGTACGAGCTCGGTGCACGGATCGGAGAAGCGGCCCGCACGCTGTCGGCACTCTCTGACGAACGTGCCAGGAAGCGGCTTCGAACGGACTATCACCTCGATGACCTGGCGACGGGGAATCTCCTGGCGTTCCTGCGCGAGCAGGAACGCCTCAGCGCCCTTCCAACGGACACGACCGTCGTCGTTGAGCGGTTCCGTGACGAGATCGGCGACTGGCGTGTCTGCGTGCTCACGCCGTTCGGCGGGCGGGTGCACGCGCCATGGTCGATGGCACTCGCCGCGCGGATCCGCGACTCGCTCGGCCTCGAGGTGCAGTCGCTTTGGTCGGACGACGGCATCGCCCTCCACTTCCCGGACGCCGACTCGCCGCCCGCGCTCGCCGATCTGCTGATCGAGCCGCAGGAGCTCGAGGACCTCGTCGTCCAGGAGGTCGGCTCGACGGCGCTGTTCGGCTCGCGGTTCCGCGAGAACGCCTCGCGCGCGCTGCTCATCCCTCGTCGCCGGCCGGGCCAGCGTACGCCGCTCTGGCAGCAGCGCCTCAAGGCGCAGAGCCTGCTCGAGGTCGCCCGCAAGTACGGCTCCTTCCCGATCGTGCTCGAGACCTATCGCGAGTGCCTCCAGGACGTCTTCGACCTCACGGCGCTGCGGGGGATCCTGCGCGGGCTGCAGACGAGGGAGATCGACCTCGTCGAGGTCGAGACGCCGTCCGCCTCGCCGATGGCCGCCTCGCTGCTGTTCGACTACGTCGCGACCTACATGTACGAGGACGACACGCCCGCCGCCGAGCGGCGCGCGCAGGCGCTCTCGCTCGACCGCGAGCTGCTCCGCGAGCTCCTCGGCCAGGAGGAGCTGCGCGAGCTGATCGACCCGGGCGCGCTCGGCGAGGTCGAGGCCTCGCTCCGGCCGGTACCGCGGAACGCGGACGAGCTCCACGACCTCCTCCGCCGCGTCGGCGACCTGCGGGAGGGCGAGCTCGACGCCGGATTCGCCGAGACGCTCGTTCGCGAGCGCCGGGCGTTCCGCGCGCGTGTCGGCGGTGCCGACGCCGTGATCGCGGCCGAGGACGCCGGCCTCTACCGCGACGCGTTCGGCGTCATGCCGCCGGGAGGCTTCCCCGAGTCGTTCCTCGAGCCCGTCGACGACGCGCTCGAGCGCGTCCTGCTGCGCTACGCCCGCTCGCACGGCCCGTTCACGACCCGCGACGTGGTCGGGCGCTACGGGCTCGAGGTGGACGACGTGGAGCTGCTGCTCGGCGGGCTCGAGGCGCGCGACCTGCTCGTCCGCGGCGAGCTCCGACCGGGCGGCGTCGAGCGCGAGTGGTGCGACCCCGACGTCCTCCGCCGCATCCGTCGCGCGTCGCTCGCCGTCCTCCGCCGCCAGGTCGAGCCCGCCGAGCAGGCGACGCTCGGCCGGTTCCTCCCCGGCTGGCACGGCATCGACCGGCGGGCGACCCTGCGCGAGGCATTCGTCCCGCTCCAGGGCCTCGCGCTGCCCGTCAGCCTGTGGGAGACCGAGATCCTCCCGCGGCGCGTGCCCGGGTACCAGCCCGCGCAGCTCGACCAGCTCTGTGCCTCCGGCGAGGTCGTGTGGGTGGGCGCCGGTCTCGATCGCGTGGCGCTCTACTATCGCGAGGACGCGCCGTTGCTCGGCCCGCCGACGAGCGGTGAGCCGCTCGACGGGCCGGCCCACGACGCGATCCGCGCCGTGCTCAACCGGAGCGCGGAGTTCTGGCTCGACCTCGTCGTGTCCACCGGCCTCGAGTCCGGCGACGTGCTGCCGGCCCTGTGGGAGCTCGTCTGGAACGGCGAGGTGACAAACGACGCCTGGGCGCCGCTGCGCGCGAAGCGCCGCTACGGCGTCCCCTCCGCCGAACGGCGCCCGCGACGCTTCTCGCGGACCCGCGCCGGAGGCGAGGTCGCGACCGCCGGCCGGTGGTCGCTCGCGGCGCGCCTCTTCGACGCAAGCAACAGTCTGTTGCAAAGTCCGGACCGCCGCGCGCTCGCGGAGCTCCTGCTCGAGCGGCAGGGCATCGTCACGCGCGACGGCGTGCGGGCGGAGGGGATCCCGGGCGGCTATGGGGCGGTGTACGGCGAGCTGAAGGCGCTCGAGACGATTGGCGCCTGCCGGCGCGGCTACTTCGTCGAGGGCCTCGGCGGCGCCCAGTTCGCGCTCCCGGGGGCGGTGGAGCGGCTCCGCGAGCTCCGCAGCGTGGAGGACGGGGAGCCACTCGTCCTCGCGGCCGCGGACCCGGCGCAGCCGTACGGCGGGGTTCTCCCGTGGCCGAAGCGCGCGGCCGCGCGGGCGGCGCGCGTCGCGGGGGCCCATGTCGTCCTCCTGGGTGGAGAGTCGGCGCTCTACGTCGAGCGCGGCGGCCGCTCGCTGCTCCCGCTCCGCGAGCCCGATCCCGAGTGGCTCCGGCCCGCCCTCGGCGCGCTCGTCGAATGGGTGCGCGCCGATCGTGGCCGCCGCCTGTCCGTCGAGCGGTTCGACGGAGCGCCCGTCGTCGACACCGAGGCGATGGCGCTCCTCGTGGAGGCCGGCTTCCTCGCCGGCCCGCGCCGCGCCGTGCTGCGGCCCTAGTCCGACGCTTCGCGCACAGAAACGGGGCGGTCTCCCCGAACCGCCCCGTCTCTTTCCCGTGCCGATGGTCGCTTACGGGAGAGCCACTCGACCGCGACGCCGGGTCGAGAGGTACAACGCCGCCATGGCCGCTGCGCAGGCCGCGAAGAAGCCGGCTCCGAGCCCGATCCACGTCCAGTCGGAGTCCGTTCCCGAGGAGCCCGACTGACCCGAGGCGACCGGCTGGCCGACGCGGGTGAGCACCGCGTCGCCCTCGAGGCCAGGTGAGCGCGCCCCGCTGAACTGGCTCTCGTCCACGCCCATCCCGTGGCTCAGGTAGGGGATCGGCCCGTTCTGCTGCGCCTGGCCGAGCGAGGAGCTCTGCGCTTTGCGCGCGGCAATCGCCGTCCGGATCGCCGGGTCGAGCTCGTCGCCCTTGGAGGCGGCCTGGTTGTCGACCCGAGTGAGCACCGAGTCGCCGTTCAGGTTGACCGACTGCTGCCCGGCGAAGAGCGTCTGGTCGACGCCGATGCCGTGACTCAGGTAGGGGATCGTCTGGGGCGCCGGCGCGGCCGTCGCGGCGCCGCTTCCCCCGCCGCCTTCGACGTCCATGACGAACGCGTTCGCGGGGCCGGCGAGCAGCGCGCCGATCGCGGCAAGGACTGCTGTAGTGAGAAGCATTCGCGTGGTGGCCATGTCGTTCATCTCCCGTCTCCTTCTCGACCGTTCGACCATGCGGCCGAGAGTAGGAGGGGATGATTTGCGCGTCGTCCTCGCGTGCAGCAGAGCATGTGTAACGCTTGCGACACACCGTGGAGTGGCAGCTGTTCGCCGGCATCCAGGGCGAGGACGTCAGGGCCGTCCTGGCGCTCGCACGCAGGAGCACGTACCGGCGCGGGGAGGTCGTCTTCCACCGCCACGACCCGGCCGACGCAGTCCACCTGGTCGCGAAGGGTCGCTTCGACGTCCGCATCACGACGCCGCGCGGAGACGTCGTCGCGCTCGCGATCCGCGGGCCGGGCGACACGTTCGGCGAGCTTGCCGTCGTCACCGGGGCGGAGCGGACGGCGACCGTGACCGCGCTCGAGGCGGGGGAGACGCTCGTCCTCCGCGGCTCGGAGCTGCGTCGGCTGGCGCGTGAGCATCCGTCGGTCGACGAGGTGCTCGTGCGCATGCTCGCCGAGCAGGTCGCATTCCTCTCGGAGCGCCTGGTCGAGTCGTACACGGTCGACGCCGAAACCCGCGTCGCGCGGCGGGTGCTCGAGCTCGCGCGCGTCTACGGCGGCTCGCCGCCTGTCGTGATCCCGCTCATCCAGGAGGACCTCGCAGCCCTCGCCGGGGCGTCGCGGGCGACCGTCAACCGCGTGCTGCGCGAAGCCGAGGCGAAGGGCATCGTCGAGACGGGCCGCGGGCGGACCGTGCTGCTCGACCCGGACGGCATGTCGCGCCTCGCCAGACTGCGGGCCTGACCGGTGCGAGGTGCCTGAATCGAGTCGGCGATCTCGGTGTCTGACTTCGGTCAGACACCCGCACGGCGTGGTCCATGCCTGAGGGCGACGCACTTCACCGAGCGGCCGCGCGACTCCAGGTGCTCGTCGGCGAGCGGGTCGAGGCCTCCTCGCCCAACCCGCGCGGGCAGGTCACGGGCGTCGCGCGCCTCGTCGACGGGCTCGTGCTCGAGTCGGTCGAGGCCGTCGGCAAGAACCTCCTGCTGCGGTTCGAGGGGAACGTAACCGTGCGCAGCCATCTCCGGATGAACGGCCGCTGGCGAGTCGAGCGCCGGCGCGACGGCGACCTGCGCGGTCGGCCGTGGCTCGTCCTCCGCACGCCGGAGTGGGAGGCGACCCAGTGGAACGGCCCGGTGCTCACGGTCGCCGACGCGCGCGTGCGGCGCCTCGGGCCGGATCTGCTCGCCCACGAGACGAGCATCGAAGGGGTCGTCGCCCGTGTCCGCGCTGCGGATCCGGCGCGGCTCGTCGGCGACGTGCTCGTCGACCAGCGCGTGGTCTCCGGCATCGGGAACATGTGGCTCGCCGAGCTTCTCTGGCACGCGCGCATCTCGCCCTGGCTTCCGGTCGCGGAGGTGCGAGATGACGAGCTCGGCGCGGCGTTCACGTGGGGGAGGGACGCGATGCGGCGTTCCGTCGCCGGCGAGCGACCGCGGGGACGCGCGGTCTACCGGCGCGCTGGACGTCCGTGCCCGCGGTGCGGCGCCCCGATCCGCTCGCGCGGTCTCGGCGACATGAACCGCACTGCGTACTGGTGCGACGGCTGCCAGCGCGGGCGGTAGCCCTTCGTCGCGCCGGTTGCGGGCAGGGATCGAACCGCCGGTCGTGTACCTGTCCATGTGGCCCCACGCTCGCCGCAGCTCCATCACGCCCTTCGGGCGTTCACGCTCGGCGCCTTCGCGTACCTCCTGCGCGAGCTCGACGATGCGGGCGACACGCTGCCGTTCGCGTTCGAGGAGCACGTCCGACGCGACGGCCCCGTGCTCTACGAGTACCGGCCGCTCGTGCGGGACTTCGTCGAATCCCGCGCCCCGCGGCTGCGCGACCGCGACGACGCCCTGATCGCGCTGGAGGAGCTCGCGCGCGAGCCTGCCGCCGGCATCTACGCGCGTGCGCACGCCGGTCGCGAGCCGTCCGCGGACGACGCGCTGTTCCGCACGGTGCTCGTCGACCTTCTCATCCGCGTCGCGGAGGCGTGCGGAGGCTTCGACTGGGACGACGCGTCGTTCGACCACGCGTACGAGGAGCTCGAGCGGTCGCTTTTCGGGGAGCACCGCGCGTACGCCGCCGTCGCGCCGCTCGTCGGGATCTCGACGTCGACGCAGCGTGACCTCGGCGGCGAGCTTCGCGTTCGCGCCGCATCGGACGGCGAGCTCGCGCGACACTGGCCCGAGGCGAAGGGCCTGCTGCCGGTGGGGTTCGGCCGCGAGCCCGACCGCTACTGCGTGATCGAGCTCCGCGCGTCGCTCGGGCCGGGCGAGGACGTTCCCGACGCTCCGGCGGAGATCGCCGACGCCGTGTCGGCGATCCGGCTCGCGACCGCCGCTCCGCTCGCGGCCGGGCCGGTCCTGTTCGAGACCCTCGACGGCCGGCCGTACGGCATTCGCCCGGTGCTGCCGATCGCGGCGACGCAGCCGCCGGGCGAGCCGACCAGGCTCGACGAGTTCCGCGCGCCGCTCGCGGCCGAGCTCCGTTCACGGCTCGGCCTTGCGGACGCCGACACGCACCTCGCCGAGGCGCTAGATCGCTGGGAGCTGGCGCTCTTCCAGCACGAGCCGTTCCGGTCGGAGCAGCTCCGGGCATCGCTTGGCGCGCTTCTCGGCACGACGTGGGCCCTGCGTGCCGCGATCCTGCTCGAGGCGGCGCCCGAGCCACGGGAAGCCCTCCACCACGACCTCGCGCTCCTCGCCGAGGGCGAGGACGCGACGTCGACGGCGGCGTCGGCCGTGCGGCGATCGCTGGTGGAGGTACTTCGCGCCGGCGACCGTGTCTCGCTCGTCGCGAGCCTCGATCGCGCGTTGCTCGGGCTCGCGGCCCCGGGGCTTCGCATCGCCTCGTAGCGCCGCTCTCGACGCCTCGCAGGCCCGCGCTCGTGCGCGCCTCGCGGGCGCTCGCGGCGTCCTACGGTCCGCAGAGGCCACGCCGCTCGTCACGAACCTGGCACGAAGACGGCACACAGGCGTCACAGGTCACCCGCTACGTTCGAGCCATGGAGGAGGCACGGAGCGTACTCGAACGGTTCGAGCGGATCGAGTCCATGCGACGGGCGAACGCGGGCCCGGTCGAGCTGCTCGGGGAGCTCCGGGCCCTTCTCCGCGAGGCGGAGGAGTGGACCCGACTGGAAGGAGGTGAGGCCGGCGACGCCGCGGTCGCGCGACTGCGGAACGCGCTGGCGCGTGACATGATCGGCGCGTGATCTCGCATTGGGACGAGGTGAAGACCGTCCGGCGCGAGCGCGGCCACATCGGCGGGGAATGGCAGAGCCTCACCGGGCAGAGCTCGGAGTGGGTCGGCGTGCAGCGGATCCAGATCGATCCGGGCAAATGGTCGACGCCGCTCCACCTCGAGGGGTCGGAGGAGGAGATCTTCTTCGTCCTGGCCGGGTCGGGCGTCTCGCTGCAATGGGACGGCAACGACGAGGAGTCGTATGCGGTCCACGAGGGCGACTGTCTCGTCCACCTCGCGCTCGAGCACGCGCACACGCTCAACGCGGGGCCCGACGGGCTGGACGTCCTCGCCTTCGGCGAGCGTCACTACGCCGCCAACACGCTGTTGCCGCGCGCGGGTGTGTCCTGGCTGGGGCCGACCTGGGTGCTCGAGGGGGCGCCTGACGACCATCCGTGGAAGCGTGAGGCGGCCGCCGGGCCGCCGGAGATCGGCGAGCTTGCCGAGCGCCCGTCGCGGATCGTCAACGTCGAGGACGTCGAACAGGTCGGTCGTGAGGGCGCGACCGTGTCGCGCACGGTCCGTGATCTCGGTCGTGCAGCCGGGTCCCTCAAGACCGGTCTCCGGCTGTACGACGTGCACGCGGGCAAGCTCCTCAATCCGCCGCATTGCCACAGCGCCGAGGAAGAGATCTTCGTCGTGCTCGAGGGCGAGGGGACCGTCGAGCTCTGGCCCCACATGCGGTTCGGCGGCGAGCACGAGGAGCACGCCGTCCGCCGCGGTAGCGTGATCGCGCGCCCTGCGGGAAGCGGACGCGCGCACACCTTCCGCGCCGGCCCGAGCGGGCTGTCCGTCCTCGCGTACGGGTCGCGAGACCCGCGCGACGTCACCTACTACCCTCGGTCCGGCAAGGTGAACATCCGCGGGCTCGGGGTCATCGGTCGGCTCGACGTGCTCGACTACTGGGATGGAGAGGATTGAGCGGATCGTGAAGGAGTCGGGTGGACCGCGGTGAACGAGGCGTGGTCATGGGTCTCATTCGCCTCAGGCCCCGCCCGGGAGCATCGCCGTCCCCGCCCGCGCGCGAGCACGAGCGCGATCCGATCGTGCGCTCGCTGGAGCCGGTCGTCTTGAGCGAACCGGCGCGCGATCCCGAGCTGCCTGTGGTGACGCCGGTCCAGCCGGCCGAGTCGGCCCAGCCGAACGAGGGCGAGGCCGTGCCCAGCCGCAACGCGACGCGGATCATCGCGTTCGCGAACCAGAAGGGCGGCGTCGCGAAGACGACGACCACGTTGAACCTGGGGGTCGCCTTCCACGAGATGGGCTATCGCGTGCTGCTCGTCGACCTCGACCCGCAGGGGAACCTGACGATGAGCCAGGGCCTGAATCCCGACGTGATCGAGCGGTCGATGTTCGACGTGCTCGTCCACAAGGTCCCGATCTCCGAGGTGATCGAGCACCGCGAGGTCGATCTCGCGGTCGCGTCCATCGACCTCGCCGGTGCCGAGCTCGCGCTGAGCTCGCTGATCGGGCGCGAGCGGTCGCTCGAGAAGGCGCTCGTCGAGGTCCGGAACGCGTATGACTTCGTGCTGCTCGACACGCCTCCCTCGCTCGGTCTGCTCACGATCAACGCATTCGTGGCGGCTACCGGCGTGATCGTGCCCGTACAGTGTGAGTACCTCTCGCTCAGGGGACTGGTGCAGCTGGAGAACACGCTTGCGATGGTGCGCGAGAACCTCAACCCCGAGGTGGGCGTCGAGGGAATCGTGGCGACGATGTTCGACGGCAGGACACTCCACTCGCGCGAGGCGATCGAGATCCTCGAGGAGAACTTCGGCGACCTCGTGTACCGGACGCGGATCCGGAAGACCGTTCGCTACGCCGAGGCGCCTGTGAAGGGCAGCTCGGTGCTCAAGTACGACCCGACCGGCGCCGCGGCGGAGGCGTACCGCGAGCTGGCGCGCGAGATCGTTGCGGCGAAGGAGGCCGAAGATGGCGCGCAAGCGCGCAAGCATGCGTGAGGGCCCGCTCGCCGAGCTGTTCCGCGCGACCGAGGCGGCACAGCGAGCGCAGGGCGAGGAAGCCCCACAGCGGATCGGTTCCGAGGACGAGACGCGCATCGAGCCGCCGCGGCAGGACGCGCCGGCGCGGCGCACGCACGAGACCGAGCAGCCGCCCGCTCCGCGTGCAGACGGGACGGACCCCGACGCGACCGTCGAGCACGTCTACGACTTCGAGATCGGGCGCGAGCACCAGGCCGAGCCTGGGCGCGCTCCCGACGTGCCGGTCGATCGCCCGCGTCTCGTCGAGCCGCTGGCCGAGCCGGCACCTGCCGCCGAGCCGGAGCCCGAGCGCCACGTCGCCCCCGCCCCGGCGCCGGTCGAGGCTGAGCCGGCGCCCGTCGAGCTGCGCGCCGAGCCCGTGCGGGAGCAGCGGATCGAGCCCTACGCACCACCGGCGAGCCGGTTCGTCACGCCCATGCCGGAGAGCGCGCCACGACTCCACGTCGCCGGCGACGTCGCCTCGTACCTCGCGGTGATCCGTGTCGTGGGCGTCGGCGGCGCCGGGATCAACGCCGTCAACCGCATGATGGACGCGGGCATCGCGCAGGTGGACTACGTCGCGGTGAACACGGACGCCCAGCAGCTGGAGCTCTCGGACGCGCCCGTGAAGATCCACATCGGCGAGTCGATTACGCAGGGGCTGGGCTCGGGGTCGGATCCCGAGACCGGCCGGCGCTCCGCCGAGGAGGGCTACGACCACGTTCGCGCGGCCCTGCGCGGCAGCGACATGGTCTTCGTCACCGCCGGCGAGGGCGGCGGCACCGGCACGGGCGCTGCGCCCGTCATCGCGCGGATCGCGCGCGAACTGGGCGCGCTCACCGTCGGGATCGTCACCACGCCCTTCAAGTTCGAGGGCACGCGGCGCCGCCTGGCTGCGGAGAGCGGCGTCGAGGAGCTTCGCTCGTCGTGCGACACCGTGATCGTGATCCCGAACGACCGCCTCCTCGAGGTGCTCGACCGGTCGACGTCGATGGTCGACGCGTTCCGGATCGCCGACGACGTGCTGCGTCAGGGCGTCCAGGGCATCTGCGACTTGATCACGATGCCGGGCCTGATCAACCTCGACTTCGCGGACGTCCGCACCGTGATGACGGGGGCCGGCTCGGCGTTGATGGGCATCGGCTACTCGGAGGCGCCCGAGGGCCGCGCCCGCGAGGCCGCGGAGCGTGCGCTTCGCTCGCCGCTGATCGACACGGAGATCGTCGGGGCGCGCGGGATCCTGCTCTCGATCGCGGGCGGCGACGACCTCACGTTGCTCGAGGTGAACGAGGCGGCCGAAGTCGTGCGGCAGGCGGCGACCGACGACACGAACATCATCTTCGGCGCGACCGTCGACGAGCGCCTCGACGGCCAGGTCTGGGTGACCGTCGTCGCGACAGGCCTGGGAGCGCCGCGAAGAACGTCGTTCTCTCCCGCGATCACGGCATCGGCCACCGCGAGCAGTCGCCCGTCGGGCGAGCAGGAGCGGGAGCTCCCGAGCTTCCTGCGCTAGCTACCAGACCTTCACCGGAACGCACCCAGACGATCACACGCCGTCGGGATAGGGTCGTCACGTGGATCCTGCGCGGTTCAAGGCCATTCCGCTGTTCGGCGATCTCCCGGGCGCGGAGCTCGAAAAGCTCGCGGCCGTCGCACGGGAGTCCGAGGTGGAGGCGGGCGACTCGCTTGCCGTGGAAGGCGACTTCGGCCACTGCCTGTTCGCCATCGAGTCGGGGACGGCCGACGTGGTCGCCGGAACCGAGACGATCGGCTCGGTGGGCCCAGGCGACGTCGTCGGAGAGATCGCGGTCCTCGCGTCGGGCCGCAGGACGGCATCGCTCGTTGCGACCTCGCCGATGCGGGTGATCACGGTGTTCAAACGGGACGTCTGGGCGCTCGAGCGCGACGCTCCCGAGGTCGCCCGCCGTCTGCGCGAGCTGGTCGCCGAGCATCAGGCCTCCAGCGGCTCCTAGCCGGCCCGCGTCCTTTCACCGTGCTACGTCGCCACGACGGGCCGGTCCGTCAGCGTGCGTCCGACGCGCTCTACGCTCTCGGCGTGCAGGGCGCGGTCGCAGCGGGAAACCGGCACTCGGCGGAGGCCGGGGCATGGGCGCTACGCGAGGGGGGCACGTGCGTCGACGCGGCGCTCGCGGCGACCTTCGCCGCGTTCGTGACGGAGGGGCCGCTGACCGGACCCGCGGGGGGAGGCTTCCTGCTGCTCCACGAGCCCGGCGAGTCGCTGACCCTGCTCGACTGCTTCTTCGCCGTCCCCTCGACGCCACGGGGCGAGATGGACGAGGTCGAGATCGACTTCGCCGACGCTTCGACGCAGATCTTCCACGTCGGCGAGGCGTCCATCGCCGTACCGGGGCTGATGCGCGGCCTCGAGGAGGCGCATCTGCGGCGCGGCCGGCTTCGGTGGCCCACGTTGTTCGTCCCCGCGGTCGAGCTGGCGCGGCGACCGTTCCCGACGACGCGGGCACAGGCATTCCTCCACGAGATCCTCGTGCCGATCCTCCAGCGGGAAGCCGGCGGGCAGCGCATCTACGGGATGGCCGGAGTCGTGGACTCGTCGGATCTCCTTCCGACGCTCCGCCTGCTCCAGGACGTCCGCGGCGACGCCGTTGCGATTCTCCTGCCGGAACTCGCCGAGGACATCGAGTCCTACCGGCTCGAGACGCGCACCCCGCTCGAAGGCAGCTTCGGCGGCATGACGGTCGTGACCACGCCGCCGCCGTCGATGGGAGGAGTCGTCGTGCGCGAGGGTCTTGCGACGCTCGACGCGTCGGGCCTCGGAAGCCCGTCCTCGGCCGGCGAGGCGAGTGCGCTCGCCGCCGCGCTCGCCGCTGGGTACAGCACCGGCGCGCCGAGCGCCGACGCGCGACCGACCGGGACGACGCACGTCTCCGTGGTCGATTCCGACGGGGCGGCCGTCGGGCTCTCGTCGACGCTTGGCTCGGGCTCGGGCGTCTTCCGCCACGGCTTCCAGCTCAACAACATGCTCGGCGAGCTCGACGTGATCGGCCTCGAGGAACGTGAGCCGGGCACGCGGTTGCCGAGCATGATGACGCCGACGCTCGTCCTCGACGGAGCAGCGCAGACGCGGCTCGTCGCCGGCAGCGCGGGCTCGGTGCGCCTGGCCGGAGCGATCCTCCAGGTCGTCGCGGGCGTCGTCGGCCACGGCCTTCCCGTCGCCGAGGCGATCGACCGCCCACGCCTCCACGTCGACGGCGGCACGGTGCACGTCGAGGGCGGCTGGCCCGACGTCGTCGCCGACTCGCTGCGCGAAGAGGGCTACGACGTCCGGAGCTGGTCCGACCGGAACCTCTTCTTCGGCGGCGTCTCGGCCGTCGAGCGTCGGCCCGACGCCCAGTTCGGCGCCGCGGGCGATCCGCGCCGCGGTGGTCACGGCGTGGTCATCCGATGACGACGATCCGGCATGCGGTGCCGGCGGATGCGGGCGCATTGATCGCCCTCGCTGCAGCCGTCGGGCGCGAGCCGGGCGAGTGGCTCCTCACGACGGACGTCGAGCGCAGCGTCTCGGACGAGCGCAGGTACCTGCGGGCGGTACAGCGCCACGCTGACGCAGCGGTGCTCGTCGCCCTCGACGGCGATGCCGTGGTCGGTCGGCTCTCCGTGGCACGAGATCCGCATCCCGCCAGCCGGCACGTCGCGGACCTCGGCCTGATGGTCGCCGAGTCACATCGCCGCCGTGGCATCGGGCGTGCATTGCTCGACGCGTGTGTCGCGTGGGCGCGCGGCGCCGGAATCAGCAAGCTCGAGCTGCACGTGTTCCCGTGGAACGAGCCCGCGATCGCCCTCTATGACCGGTTCGGATTCGAGCGCGAAGGACTTCGCCGCCGTCACTACCTCCGCGCCGGCGTCATGGTCGACGCGCTCCTCATGGCGTATCACCTCCCTTCGGGACCGGTATCCCCTCCATCTCGAGCGCCCTGATCAGGAAGCGCCGCATCTCCGGCTCGTAGCGCGGGTCGAACAGTGCCTCGCCGCCGACCATCCCACCCGCCTCCCGGACCGCCGCGACGAGCGCAGCGATCGACGGCCCCGACTCCGCCCTGCCGACGGGGAGCGCGATCCAGCTCGGTGGTGGGTTGAGCAGCCCGCCGTCGACCGGCCATGGATCGCGACGCACCGACGCCTCGCGGCCACCTGTCGGCCGAGGCTTGCCGGCGCCCATTTCGGAGTCTTCGGCCACGATCCCAGGCTGCCCGAAAACGCGTCGCAGGTGTGTGCCGCCTCTGTGCCGACTCTGTCACGGCGTACGCGGGTGCCCGGGCTGAAGCAGCCTGCACGCTCTCGACGCACGACACGCCCGCCGTCAGCACCCGCTCGACGACGAGCGTCAGCGCCCCGGCTTCCATGCGGCGACCATCGCCCGCTGCGCCGCCGTCTGAGGCGACGGCACCAAGCCGTCGGCGAGGTCGCGCCGCAGCTCGGCGATGCGCGCGATCGCATCTCCCTCGTCGAGGCCGTGCCGCATGAGCCAGCAGCCGACGACCATCCCCGTGCGACCGAGCCCGCCCCAGCAGTGGACGTACGCGGCGCCACCCCACGCGATCGCGGCATCGACGTCGTCGAGGATGCGTGACATGTGCGGCACGGTCGTCGTGCCCATGTCGACGATCGGGTGCGCGACGCGCCGCAACGCAGGCGAAAGCCACCGCTCGTACGGCTCCAGCGGGTCCGAAGGGTGCGTGAGATCGACGAACAGCGTCACGCCGTGACGCGAGAACGCCCGCACCCGGCGCATCGCCTCGGCTGCGTCGAGCGATCCGGGATACGGCCCGGCCAGCAGGCCGTCGGCGACGCGGTAGCAGTCCCGCGGAACGAGCACGGCTGCCGACGATACCCCGCGGCTCCGCGCGCACTCGCGCCGCGGTTCACGGTGGACGACGAGCCGCATACGCTGTCTCGGTGGACGCGGATCCCGTCGAGCTCCGAGTGCTCGGCTGCCTGCTCGAGAAGCAGCAGACGACGCCTGACCAGTACCCGCTCTCGTTGAACGCCCTCCGGCTCGCGTGCAACCAGACCACGAACCGCCACCCGATCGTCACCTACGACGAACGGGAGATCCAAGAAGCGCTCCAGCGGCTCGCGCGCCGCGGCTGGACGCGGCTCGCGAGCGGTGCGGGAAGCCGCGCGGCCAAGTACCGGCAGCTCTTCGACGAGGCACTCGCCCTGGGCCACGACGAGACCGCCGTGCTCACCGTGCTCATGCTGCGCGGCGCGCAGACGCCAGGCGAGCTCAACCAGCGCACCGCGCGGCTCCACCGGTTCGCGAACCTCGGCGAGATCCACGAGACGCTCGATCGCCTTCTCGCGAAGGAGCTCGTCGAGCGACTCGAAAAGGAGCCGGGGCAAAAGGAGGAGCGGTACCGGCATCTCCTTGGCGCGGACGAGGCAGCAAATGCGGATCGGGACGTCGACGCCGCCGAGCTGCCAACACGGCCGTCCGCTTCGCCTGACCTCGAGCTGCGCGTCTCCGACCTCGAGGCCGAGGTCGCGCGACTCCGCGCGGCGGTCGAGCGGCTCGCGACCTCTCGAGACGGCGGCTGAAGGACGCGACGCGCGTCAGGGCTGGTACTGCTGGTCGATCGCGCACGCCGTATCGACGTGCACCCGAATCCAGACGCCGGTGTCGAGAGGCTCGAACAGGTCGACCGGCTTCTGGCCGGCGACGAGTTGCGCGAGCTGTGCCACGGTGATGCGCGTCGCGCCGAAGCCCGCGGGGTTGCCGGTCCTCGTCAACACCGTTACGGCTGCGTTCGGCGCGACGAGGTACGTCAGCAGCCGGTGGCCCTCGTCGATGCGATAGTTGTCGTTCGGCACCGGCTCGCCCGGCTCGACCGTGCCGTCCTCGGCGGCGGCGGTGTTGGCGGTCACGCCGCTCGTGAACCACGCCGGGTCGAAGCGCATCTCGTACGCGCCCTCCGTCTGCCTTATCGAGACGATGTGGCCGAAGATCCGGTCGCCACACGGCTGCTCGAGAACGACGCGCTCCGTCGGGTACGCGACGTAGAGCGTGGCGAACACGACCGCCGCGACGGTCGCGGCCGCCGAGAGCAGGCCGAGGATCAGGGTCGGCCGACGTCGCACCGGCCCGCGACTCTACGCGGCGGCGGCCCGCGCCGGCGCAGGCGCGAACATCGCGACGAGGTGCGCGAGCTCCCTCTGCGAGCCGACGACGATTCGGGCGCGGCCGTCGGCGACCGCCGCGCGGACGCTCACGGTGCCTTCGATCAGCGCATGGAGCGTCTGGGGAGCGAGCTCGACCGCGAGCGTGGGTCGCTCTGCGGCCTGCTTCATGCCGGTAAGCGCTCCCTCCCGCACCTCGAGCGAGATCGTCTCGCCCTCCTCGAAGCGGATCTCGTACACGCCGTCGACGGCCTCCTCGGGCCGGAATCGCGTATGGACGGCATACATGCTCCAGCAGTCCTCCGGCTCGGGCGCACCAAGTGTCTCGGCCCCCCACTCGGCGAGCGAGCGGAGCACCGTGTCGAGCTCGCGACCGTGGTCGGTGAGCTCGTATACCGTGACCGCGAGCGGCGGCGGGAGCTTCCGCTTGACGACGATGCCAGCCGCGTCGAGCCCGCGGAGTCGCGACGTGAGGATGTTGGAGCCGATCCCGGGAAGCGCGTCGGCAAGATCCGTGAAGCGCCGCTGGCCGAGCATCAGCTCGCGCACGATGAGAAGCGCCCAGCGATCGCCGATCTGGTCGAGCGCGTGGGCGACGGGACAGTATTGTCCGTAACGCTTCACAAGCACATTGTATGCCTGTGGTGATGGTTCGGTATTCCGCACTCTTTGTACGGAACACCGTACTTTCGATTTGCAAGCAACGGCGGTAGCGTGCGGTCACCACGACAACGAAAGGTGACGCTCGAATGGTTGCTTCCTCGAATCACAGGTGGTTGGCGCTGGCGCTCCTGAGCGTCGTCCAGTTCATGCTCGTGCTCGACATCGCGATCGTGAACGTCGCGCTTCCCTCCATCCAGGTCGATCTCGACTTCTCCCAGGAGAACCTGCAGTGGGTGATCAGCGCGTACGCGCTCGTCTTCGGCGGGTTCCTGCTCCTCGGCGGTCGCGCGGCCGATCTCGTAGGCCGCCGGCGCCTGTTCATCGGCGGTCTCGCCGTGTTCACCGCCGCGTCGCTCGTCGCGGCGCTCGCGTGGAACGAGCCGTCGCTGATCGGCGCACGCGCACTGCAGGGCCTCGGCGCAGCCGTGATCGCGCCGGCCGCCCTCTCGATCCTGATGACGACCTTCACCGAAGGCAAGGAGCGGAACATCGCGCTCGGCGTCTGGGGTGCCGTCGGCGGCTTCGGCGCCGCAGCCGGCGTCCTGCTCGGCGGGATCTTCACGGATCTCCTGAGCTGGGAGTGGATCTTCTTCTTGAACCTCCCGGTCGGCATCACGGCAATGGCGCTCGCCCCCGTGTTGCTCGGCGAGAGCCGTGACGCTCGTGCCGCGAGCTTCGACGCTCTCGGCGCCGTGCTCGTGACCGGCGGTCTCACGACGGCCGTCTACGGCATCACCCAGGCCAACGACTACGGCTGGGGCTCTGGTACGACGATCGGCATCTTCGCGGCAGCGCTCGTCCTGCTCGCGGGCTTCGTGCTCCGTGAGACACGGGCCAAGGATCCGCTGATGTCGTTCTCGATCTTCCGGATCAAGACGGTCGCAGGCGCGAACATCGCGGGGTTCATCCTCGGCACGGCGCTGTTCTCGATGTTCCTGATGCTCACGCTGTACATGCAGCAGGTGCTCGGCTACTCGCCGCTCAAGACCGGTGTCGCCTACCTCGCCGTCGCGCTGACGTCGATCGTCGGTGCGATGGTCGCCCAGACCGTGGTGACGCGCGCAGGCGTCAAGCCGGTGCTCGTCGCCGGAATGAGCCTCCTCACGGTCGGCCTGGTGTACTTCACGCAGGTCTCCGTCGACGGCTCGTACGTCGGCGACCTGCTGCCGGGCTTCCTGATCATCGCGATCGGCCTGTCGTTCGCATTCGTCGCGATCTCGATCGCCGCGCTCGCAGGGATCGAGGCGAAGGACGCCGGGCTCGCCTCCGGCCTGCTCAACACCTCGCAGCAGATCGGCGGCGCGCTCGGGATCGCCGTGCTCTCCTCCGTCGCGATCGCGCAGACGAACGACGCGACGAAGGCCGGCGACGCGGTTCCCAACGCCCTCACGTCGGGCTTCCAGGCCGCATTCTGGGTCGGAGCAGGCATCGCCGCGGTGGGTGTCCTCGCGTCGCTGTTCCTGATCCGCAAGGACGAGCTCGCAGCGGTTCCGGCCTACGAGGTCGAGCCCGCGTTCGCCGAAGCGGCGTAGGACGAGCCGCTCGCGGAGAAGAGGGCCCGGCTCCGGCCGGGCCCTCGCCGTGCCAGGGCACGCGCGTATCGTCGGCCGGGTGCTCCAAGCCCCGACCCTGGCCGACCTGAGTGCCGCCTGCGAGACCTTCGCCTCGTTCGGCGACGTCGACCGCGCGACGCGCGAGCTGCGGGCCGCCGCGGGGCCGAGGCTCGACCTCGCGGCCGCTTCTCACCGCGACGCCCTCCTGACGTGGCTCAACGCGTGGGGCTGCCGCATCCGCGTCCCGCGGCCGGGCGAGCCGAGGCCCTTCCAGGACGCGATCTGGGCGTGGTGGACGGCGTGGGGAGGGGCGCTGCCGGCGCGGCCGCTCTACCGGCTGAGCGACAAGGACGTCCGCCGCCTCGGCGAGGCCCACGCCGCTCTCGCCGCGCTGCCCGCCACCGCGGGAGCGACCGTCCGCAGGCTCAGCTCGACGGCGGCCGCCAAGGCGCTCTTCGCGCTGCGGCCGCGCACGGTGACGCCGTGGGACGCCGCGATCGCGCTGGCGCTGCACGGAGCGCGCGACGGCGACGCGTTCGCACGACACCAGGCGCTCGGCCGGGAGTGGAGCCGGGCGCTTCTCGCGACCACGGGCCTCACCGAGGCGAGGCTGGCGCTCGCCGTCGGTCGTCCCGGCGCGACGCTCGCTAGGCTGCTCGACGAGTACTGCTACGTCCGGATCACGTACGCGCGTCGTGGCACCCGACCGTGATTCGGCTTACACCGGAAGGGGAACAAGCAGGAGATGACCGCGCCGCGGCCTCGGCTTCCGCGCCGGTACGCAAAGCCAGAGCTCATCGCGCACGGCGGGATGGGAGACGTGTACCGCGCCACAGACGAGACGCTCGGCCGGACGGTCGCGATCAAGGTCCTCGCCGAGCGGTACGCCGCCGACGACGCGTTCCACGCGCGCTTCATGCGCGAGGCGAGGACCGCCGCGAGCCTGTCCGGCGAGCCGCACGTGATCTCGATCCACGACGTGGGCGAGAACCGCGAGGGGCTCCCGTTCATCGTCATGGAATATGCGCCCGACGGAACGGTTGCCGACCGCCTGCGGAACGGGGCGGTGCCGCCGGATCAGGCGCTCCAGTGGCTCGAGCAGGCGGCCGACGCGCTCGACCGCGCACACGCGCGGGGCATCGTCCATCGGGACGTGAAGCCGGCCAACCTGCTCCTCGCCGGTGACGGCGGCCTGCGGGTCTCCGACTTCGGGATCGCCCGGGCGGCGGGCAGCGACACGCTCACGGGCGCGGGGACCGTGCTCGGCTCGTCGGGCTACATGGCGCCCGAGCAGGCACGCGGCGAGGAAAGCACCCCGGCGACCGACCGGTACGCGCTGGCCTGCGTCGCCTTCGAGCTGCTCACCGGAGAGCGACCGTTCGCGCGCGACAGCCCGGCCGCGGAGGCGGCGGCACACGCGACGGAGACGCCGCCGTCCGTCACCTGGCTCGACCCGGCGCTGCCGCCGGGGCTCGACCAGGTCTTCGCCCGCGGGCTCGCGAAGACGCCCGACCTGCGACCCGAGAGCGCGCACGAGCTCGTCTCCGAGCTCCGCCGCGTGCTCGAGGAGCCCGTGACGATGGTCGCTGCGCCGCCGGACGCGGCGACGCCCCCGGTCGCGCAGTACGCCGCGCCGCCCCGCCGCGGCCTGGTCGTGCTCGCCGTCGGCGGCCTGCTCGCCGCCGGGGCCGTCGTCGGGTGGGCGCTCGGCGGGATGGGAGACGGATCGCAGCTTGCGAGCAAGCTCCCCGCCACGATCACGAGCACCGTGACCGTCGAGACGTCGACGACGGCGCCGCCCCCACCGCCGCCGTCGCCGGCGACGCCCCCACCGTCCGGCGAGAGCGGCAGCGAGCTCAACGACCAGGGCTTCCGGCTCCTACAGAAGGGCGACGCGCGGAGAGCGCTGCCGCTCCTCGAGTCCGCGGTCGCGAAGCTCGAGGGGACGTCGTCGCGCACCGAGGCCTACGCGTCGTTCAACCTCGCGTGGGCGCGCCTCTCGCTCGGCAGGTGCGAGGGCGTGCTCGACCTCCTGAACCGCTCGGAGGCGGTGCAGGGATATCGCGTCGAGATCGCGCGGATGCGGCGCGACGCCGAACGCCGGTGCGACGCCGACCACGGCGACGGCGATGGCGATGGCGACGAGGGAGGCTAGGCGGGCACCTCGACGCGGTCGTCCGGGCCGATCTCCCGCACAACGCGGGCGGGGGCGCCCAACGCCACCACGCCGGCCGGCAGATCGCGCGTGACGACGGCTCCGGCGCCCACCACGGTGTCGTCGCCGACGGTGACGCCCGGGCAGACGATCGTGCCGCCGCCGAGCCAGACGTTGTCCCCGATCGTGATCGGCTCCGCGAACTCCCAGCCGCGCCGCCGCGGCTCCGGGTCGATCGGGTGCGTGGCCGTCAGCAGCTGCACGCGCGTCGCGAGCTGGCAGGCGGCGCCGATCCGGATCGGGGCGACGTCCAGCATCACGCAGTCGTAGTTCGCGAACGTGCGCGCGCCGATCGAGATGTGCTTGCCGTAGTCGACCCAGAACGGCGGGCGCACGACGACGCCCTCCCCGACCTCCCCGAGGAGCTCCCGCAGCAGCCGGTCGCGGAGCTCTTGCTCGGCGTGGCGCGTGGCGTTGTATCGCTCCATCAGCTCCTGCGCACGCGCCGCGTCGGCTTGGATCTCCGGATCGTCGGCCAGGTAGAGCTCGCCGCGCAGCATCCGCTGCTTCATCTCCGACATCGCCGAGACGTTAGCCGGGCGGCACCCGCTCGCCGAGCTCAGCCGGACGTTGCCGTCCATCTGGTCTCTGGCTTCAGCCAGAGACCTGCGAGGGCCGCTCGCCAGCGAGCGGCCCTCGCGGGCTGCTGCTACGCGGTGCCGACGCGCTGTCGCCGTGCAGCGAACGCCGCGGCGGCGATCAGGATCCCCGCACCCGCCAGGCCCCCGACGGCGGCCGCAGTGCCGGGGTCCACGGACGGAAGGTCGAAGCGCGCGCCCGAGTCGGCGACGGGCGCTGCCTCGATCCCACGGGAGACGAGCGTCGCCTCGTCGTGGGTCGCGGGGAGCCCCTGCGGGTCGATACCGCGGGCCGCGAGCGTCGCGTCGTCGGAGCTGACGACGGGCGTGACGCCCACCCCCCGCGCAGCGAGGGTCGCCTCGTCGTGGCTCGAGGCCGCGGTTCCGGGCTCGACGCCGCGCTGCGCCAGCGTCGCCTCGTCGTGCCCGGAGGCCGCCTGGGCGGCCATCGCCGTCTGGATGGCGACGTCGTCGGGCGTCGCCGCCCCCATCGCCGTGGTGATTGCGACGTCGACGTCCGGTGCGGCCGGCACGCCGATTCCCCGATCGCCGAGCGTGGCCTCGTCGTGCGCGGACGGCGCAACGAGCGGGGCCGCCGTCCCACCGCCCCCCGCGGTGTCCAGCGGCATGCCCGACGCGGTCGAGGCCGCGACCGCCGCCGACGCCGAAGCAGCGGCGACCGTGAGGAACAGCATCTCACGGATGCCGTGGCCCTCGAAGTCCTCGTCGAGCGCCTGCGAGAGGGCGTCTGCGTCGAACGACAGCGTGATCGCGTTCGACTCGAATCTGTTGAGCAGGGACTCGAGATCTTCACGGTCCCAGGCGACCGTCACCTCCTCTCGCTCGACCCGGTCACCGACCGGCCGTGTGACCTCCAGGATCAGATCGAGCGGGGCGTCGGACCCGAGCGCCTCCTCGATCTCGACCCGTGGAATCGTGGCCGTAACGCCGACAGGACGCTCCCCCGGGTCCTGCGGTGTGACGAGCATCGCGGTCATGCTCGTCCCCATGGCTGCCTCCCTTCGTGGGGTGCTCCGCGTACGCGGCTCGTCCTACAGGACGCGCGAAGCGGTCGCGATCTTCCCGCGATTGTGGCAGGTGTCGCGAATCGATGGAAGCGTCGCACGGTCTTACGAGTCGAGCGGCTTCTCGAACCAGTGGTGCGCATACGGCTCGTCGTTGAACGGCTCGACCTCGCGCCAGCCGGCCGACCGGTAGAGCGAGATCGCCTCGGTCAGCGCGCGGTTCGTCTCGAGGTGCGCGACGGTCGCGCCGTGTCGGCGGGCGTGCCCTTCGAGCTCGGCGAGCAGCCGCCTCCCGAGCCCGAGCCCGCGCGCCGCCGGCGCGACCCACATCCGCTTGATGTACGCCGGCACGTCGCTCTGCAGCTTGAGCACGCCGCAGCCGACCGGCTCGCCGTGGAGGAACGCGACGACGACCAGCCCACGCGGCACGACGAGCTCGTCGTCGTCGATCGGGATGCTCCGGCCGGGATCGAAGCCGGTCTCGAACCGCTCGTCGAGCTCGTCGAAGTACGAGCGGAAGCAGAACCGCGCCGCGCGGCTCGTCGGCGCGACGACCTCGAGCTCCACTGCTCCGACGGTGAGCAGCCGCTCGACGACGCCCATCGCGTCGACGAGCCGCCCGCGCTGACGCTCGTCGAGCGGCTCCAGCAAGGACCGGGCGAGCGCGTCGCTGCGGCGGTCGAGCAGCTTCCGCTCGACCCGGCCCCGGGCGGTGAGCCGCGCCGTGCGCTTCCTGCCGTCCTCGTGACTCTGTTCGAGCGCGATCAGCCCCTCCTCCTCCAGCCGGCGGAGCAGGCGGCTCGTGTACCCGGTGTCGAGCCCGAGCCGTGCGCGGATCGTCGCGACCTCGACGCCGTCCCGCCCGATCTCCCACAGCAGGCGCGAGGCTCCGAGGGGCCGTCCGCGCGCGAGGTACTCCTCCTCGAGCGCGCCGATCCGCTGCGTGACCACTCGGTTGAACGCGCGGATCGTCTCGACGTCCATTACCTGACTTTAGTCAGGTAATTTCGCGCACGTCAATCGCCCGGATCGCCGTGCTCGGCGAGCCACGCCGTGGCGAGCCGCTTCTTCGCTCGGGTCAGCCACGCCTCGGCGACGAGGTCGGCGAGCTCGCCGCGGTCGAGCTCCTTCAGCTTTGCGATCCGCACCAGCACGGCCTTGTAGCCGTTCCAGTGCGGCGTCGTGAAGTAGACACCGCGCGAGTCGGCGAGCAGGAGCTCCTTGACGTCGAGGTCGGGAACCATGAACACGAGCACGTCTTGTAGCCGCTCCCCTGTCTCCGGGTCGACGGCGTCCGAACGCGGCCGGCGGTGGAAGCAGAAGAACTTGTCGTGCACCGAGTACGTGGGCCGCCCGTCGTCCGAGACGGTCTTCGTCGCCTCGGGCATCGAGAGCGCGAGACGGTCGAGGTCGCGCATCGTGGCCACCCGCTCACTCTGCCAGGTGATTCCGCACTCGAACGAGGGATGGACGTGCCCCTGAGGGGGGTTCAGACTGCGGGCATCACGCGGCGAGGGGGTGTGTGGGGAGATGTCTGCGGTAGGTGTTGAACGGCGAGAGCACCCGGACGTGGAAGCCGTCCGGCGCTGGCGGTTCGAGGAGCTCATCCGCGCGGGATACGACGACGGCGACGCGATCGAGCTCGCCTTCCACACCGAGGTCGACCTGCACTGGGCCGCCGATCTCGTGCGGCGCGGCTGCCCGAGCGCAACGGCCGTGAGGATCGCGCTGTGATGCGATTCGCGGCCTTCGGCCTCGCGGTGGCCACGGCCGCGGTCGTGCGGGTGGCGCGGTCGACGTTCGCCGCGCACCGCGAGCGTGCGCGGCTTCGCCGCTGGCGCTAGCCGTCACGCTTCGGCGAGCGCTCTCCATCGCCGGCCGCGATGGCGATCCGGCGTCAGCCGGATGCTCGAATCGTGCGTGGCCGCAAAGAGGGCGGCAGACGCCCTATTTGCCACCTAGTGTGGCCCCAGTCGACCGAGAGGAGAGAAGATGGCCACACGCGAAGCCACGTGTCACTGCGGGCAACTTCGTCTCGAGGTGGACGGGGACCCGTTCGTCGTCTCTCTGTGCCACTGCCTCGACTGCCAGCGCCGGACCGGCAGCGCGTTCGGGATGCAGGCCGGCTTCCGACCCGATCAGGTCACGGTCTCGGGTCGCTCCAAAGGCTACTCGCGCATCTCCGACGAAGAGGACCGGAAGGAGCACGTCTTCCACTTCTGCCCCGACTGCGGCTCGACGGTCTTCTACCGCGAGCCCGACGTGACGGTCGTGATGGTCGGAGCGTTCGCCGACCCGTCGTTCCCGCCGCCGACCGAGTCGGGCTACGACCATCGGCGCCATCAGTGGTTGACGCTGCCCGACTCGATCCAGCGTTATGCCCCCGAGCTGTGGGAGCCCGCACGGGAGCTCTACGCCGCGGGGAGGTACGGGGAGGCGGCGGACCGGGGACGCGAGCTGCTCGAGGAGCATCCCGGGCTCGCATACCTGCACTACAACGTCGCCTGCTGCGCAAGCCTCGCCGGCCGGGTCACCGAGGCGGTCGAGCACCTGGGCCAGGCGATCGAGGGATGGCCGGGCTGTCGGGAGATGGCGCAGCAGGACGCCGACTTCGACGGCGTCCGCTCGCACCCGGCGTTCGAGAGGCTGCTCGTCGGCTAGCGCCTCGGCATGTGAAACCGGAGCCGTTCGGAGGCGAACTGGTGCCGGTGAGGTGAAGATCGGCCGAAACGGGTGGGGGACGTCCGCTCCGTCGCGTACAGCAGGAGTGATGCCTCTCGGCCGTTGCGATCTCCACGTCCACTCGCGTTATTCGACGGACAGCGGGAACTTCGCGCTCCGGCGGGCAAGGCTCGGCGAGTCGTACACCGACCCGCAGCGCGTCTATCGCATGTGCCGGCACCGCGGGATGCGGTTCGTCACGATCACGGACCACAACACCCTCGACGGCGCGCTCCGCATCGCGCATCTGTCGGACTCGTTCCTCTCCGTCGAGGTGACGACGCGCTTCCCGGAGGACGATCTGCCGCTTCACGTCCTCGTCTGGGACCTCACCGAGGAGGACCACCGCGACCTCCAACCGCTGCGACCGTCGGTCTACGAGCTGCGCGCGTTCCTCGCCGACCGCGGCCTCGTGCACGCGCTCGCGCATCCCCTGTATCGAATGGGGCCGCCGATCACCACGTCGCACATCGAGCGCCTCATGCTCCTGTTTGGGCTCTGGGAGGGCCGCAACGGCGCGCGGCCCGAGCCCCACAACCTCGCCGCGTGCCGCATCGCGGCCCTCGCGACGCCGCCGTACCTCGAGACGCTTGCGGGGCGGCACGGCATCGAGCCCGCCCACGACCGAATCGCCGTCTCCGGCGGCTCCGACGATCACGGCGCATTGGACATCGCAACCACGTGGACCGAGGCGGCCGGGGAGACCCCGGCGGAGTTCCTCCGGGAGCTCGCGGACGGTCGCGCGACCGTCGGCGGCGCGCATGGGTCGTCCGAGAAGCTCGCCCACGCGATGCTCTCGCTGTTCGTCAACGCATACCGGGAGAGCGGCGGCCCGCTTCCCGCGGCGGCCGCGCATGCGATCTCCCTGGCGCTCGACCGCGACGAGCCGGATGCCGACGCGACGCACCGACTCGTCACGGGCGCTGCACGGTCTGCTGCGCGCATGCTCGGCGAGGAAGCGCGAGCCGGCGGGCTCGGCCTCGATGCGATTCCCGAGGCGGGCTCTCGCGTCGGCAGGCTCCTGCTCGCGGGTGCGCTGCAAGCGCCGTTCCTCGCGAGCTCGCATCATCACGCCGGCGCGAGACGGGATCTGCGCGCGATCGAGGCGGACCTCTTTGGGCCGACCGAGCGCGACGGGCCGCCACGCGCCCTCGTCTTCACCGACACCTTCGAGGAGACGAACGGCGTCGCGGGAACGATGCGCCGGCTGGCCGCACTCGGCGACCCGCGCCTCGGCGTCGTCGTCTCGCACCCGGACCCCGGCGGCGTCGCCGGCGCAATCGCATTCGAGCCGGAGTGGTCGTTCGCGCTGCCGACCTCCGAGCACATCGAGCTGCGGTTCCCGAACCTCGTCGACGTTCTCCGATACGTCGAGTCGGACGCGCCCGACGTCGTCCATCTCGCGACGCCCGGCCCCGTCGGCGTGTGCGGGCTCGCCGCCGCCGCCCTGCTCGGCATCCCGCTCGTCGGCTCGTACCACACCGAGCTCGGCCCGTATGCGCTCCAGCTCACACGCGACCTGGTCGTCGCCGAGGCGATGAGCATGTACGTCGACTGGTTCTACCGTCGCTGCGAGGTCGTGCTCGCGCCGACCCAGTCCGTGGCGAACGCGCTCGTCGAGCGCGGTGTCACGGTCGAGCCGGCGGTCTGGAGCCGTGGCGTGGACGCCGACTTCTTCACGCCCGAGCGGCGGCGGGACGAGTTGCGCGACGATCTCCTGGCCGGCGGGGACACGCTCGTGCTCTACGTCGGGCGCGTCTCGCCGGAGAAGCGGCTCGACACGCTGCTCGCGGCATTCGCGCGCGCCCACGGCACGGACCCGGGCATTCGGCTCGTCGTGGTCGGCGACGGCCCCGCGCGTGCCGACCTCGAGCGCGACGCCCCCGCCGGAGCTCGCTTCCTCGGCGAGCTGCAGGGACACGCGCTTGCGAGCGTCTTCGCAGCCGCCGACGTCTTCGCCTTCCCGAGCACGACCGACACCTTCGGCCAGGTACTGCTCGAGGCCGGCGCATCGGGGCTCCCGGTGATCGCTGCGGCGGCGGGTGGAGCGATCGATCTCGTGCGGCACGGCGCCACCGGCCTGCTCGTCGTTCCGGACGATCCGGATGCGCTCGCCCGCGCGCTCCTCGAGCTCGCCGCCTCGGACGTGCTGCGGAGGCGACTCGGCACCGCAGGACGTGTGGCGGCGCTCGAGCGAACCTGGAATCGCTCGCTCGTCGAGCTTCGCGGCGCGTACAACCGCGTCGTCGCGGGTCAGCGAACGGCCGGCTCGCCTCGAGCGGTCGCGGCCTGAACTCGCGGTAGCCGAAGGCAGGGGCTCCGTGGCAGTGTGTGCGGATGTCTCAGCCCGGAACGGGGCTCTTCCTGCCCGGCTTCGCCGCGCGGGCCCATGCCTACACGGACGGGCTGCCGCTCGGCTGGGAGGTGTCGCAGCCGCCGCCGCCCAGCATCACGCGCGGGTCGCTCTCCAGCCTCCGTGAATGGGCGGTGCGCGAGATCCAGCGACGTCCGCGGGGCGCCGTCGTCGCGGGTCACTCGATGGGCGCGGCGCTCGCCGTGCTCGCCGCCGTGACGGTGCCCGAGCACGTCGAGGGGTTGTTGCTGATCGCTCCGGCGGGGCTGCCGCTGCGCAAGCCGGTGCGGCGGAGCGTCGGTGACCTCGCGCGGCAGCTGGCGACACGAACGTATCCGGTCGCGGACGTCGCTGCGGGCGCTCGCGAGCTCGCCGCGGCACCGCGCGCCGCGGTCCGTCTCGTCCGCGGGCTGCGACGCCTCGACGTCAGCGCGCACATGGAGCGCGTTCGGGCGGCGCGCATCCCGACGCTCGTCGTGGGTTGCACGACCGACACGCTCGTCACGCCCTACCACTCACGCAGGGTCGCGGAGCTGCTCGGTGCCGAGTACCGCGAGCTCGCGATCGACGGTGGACATGTGTGGATGTTCGAGCAACCCTCCTTGCTGGAGGCGATTCTCCGAGGCGGGCTGACGAGGTCGTAGCCGAGGCTCAGCGGCCGATGCCGCGAAGCAGCTTCGGGCTCGCGCTCCACCGCAGCCGGCTTGCGCCCGGCTCGAGCTCGTCGGCCGAGACGCAGATGACGGCGCCTTTCTTCACCTCGAGGTCGAGGCCCTCGGGGTCGCCCGAGAGGAACAGTGAGGCGAGCCGGCCGAGCTGCGGTTGGTGGCCGACGAGGGCCAGCGCCGACTCCGATCGCCCGCGGAGCGAACCGAGACAGGCCGCGGGGTCGATTTCCGGCTCGAGCTCCGGCCAGCGGACCGGCGCGGGCCAGCTCGCCTCCGCCGCGAGGATCTCGGCGGTGCTCCACGCGCGGACGTAGGGGCTCGCAAGGACGGCGTCGACGGAGATCCCGAGCGCGCGAACCCCGCGTGCGGCCGCGTGGAAGCGTTCTGCGCCATCAGGTGCGAGCGGCCGCTCCGCGTCATCCGGCCACCGTGCCCGATCGCGCCGCTCGGCGATCGCGTGTCGGACGAGATAGAGCTCCATCCCCGCACCGTACGGGTAGCCGGCGCCGCGCAGCCCTCCTTCGACCCCACATCGACACCCGACGTCAACCACATCGTGATACACGAGCAAGCAGGCTCGAAGGCGTGGAGGCGGGAATCGACCCCGTCACGCAGCACCACGTCGACGAGATGGTCGACCGTCTCGCGGCCGAGTTCGGCGACCGCTTCGAGCGGGATGCGATCCGGCGGCTGATGGCGGACTCGCTCGGCCAGCTCGCGGGGGCGGCTCAGGTTCCGGACTTCTTGCCCGTGCTCGCCTATCGCTTCACCCGCGAACGGCTCGGCTCGATCGGTCGCACGCCGGGGACGACCGTGGACGTCGTGTTCGTCAGCCTGAGCGGCGGCGGTCGGGGCCAGATCGGAGCAGCCCTGACGACACTGCTGTCGGACGGCAAGGTCACGGCCCATGCGGCCGGTACCGGGCATCACGGCGTGCTCGACCCGACGGTCGACACCGTGATCGGCGAGCTCGGCGTGGACACGTCCGAGTACTTCGTGCGCCCCGTGAGCGACGACATCCTCCGTGGCGCCGACGTCATCGTGACGATGGGCCACAGTGTCGGCGAGGTAGAGCTCCCCGAGGGGGTGCGGCACGAGGACTGGCGCGTCGGCGACCCCGTCGGCGCGAGTCTCGAGGAGGTGCGGCGGGTCCGCGACGACATCGAGCGGCGCGTGCGCGTGCTCCTCACGGAGCTCGGTGTCGAGCCTCGCGCCGAGACCGGGGCCGACTGAAGCCGCTTGGCGAGAAGTGCAGGTGTCTGACTGAAGTCAGACACCGAGTACAGCCACCGAGTCGCCGAGGAACAGGTGTCTGACTTCAGTCAGACACCTTGCTCTCATGCGCCCTGCATCGCCGCCATTTGCCTCTTCATGTGCTCGGAGACCGTGTGGAGCTCCTCGGCTGGGCTGAACTGGAGGTACTCGGTACCTGGCTCGGCGCGCGGGACGTGTCCGTCCGTGAGGTAGAAGGCGTCCCCCGCCTCGTAGACCTCCTCGCGGTCGCCCAGGTCGAAGGTCAGCTTCCCGGTGAAGACGTATCCCCAGTGCGGGCAGTTGCAGCGGTCGCCCGGGAGACCCTTCAACAGCGGCGTCGCGTCGACGTCCTCCCGCATGGTGACGAACTGGATCGTGATGTCGTCGACATCCTGGACGCGTTCCTCGACGACCCCGTAGTCGTTGACCTGGGCGATTCGCTCTCTTGACACGCTGGACATCTCTTCAGCTCCTCCCGTCGGACTGCTCCGAGCGTAGGAGCGGTGCGCGCCGTGTTTCGTGAGGCATTCGCCCTATCTTCAAGCGACCGGCGCGGCGGCCGGGAACGTCTCTTCGGGCAGGAGCCCATGCTGCATGGCGAAGAGCCCGGCGCCTGCGTGTATGCGTCCGCCGCCCCGAGGATGCGAGCTGGAGTCGAGATTGCACTTCCCGACAACCCCGCGGATAGCCGGAGCCGTCGAGCCGCTCGCGGTGCTGGACGGCGATCGCGCCGAGCGGCTCGAGCGCGGCTGACTGGTGGAGCATCCGCTCGGTCAGATACGGGTGCAGGCGGACGCGCTCCCACTCGCCGGGGCCGAGCGGGCCTTGCTTGTCCCAGATCGCATTCGAGATCCCCAGCCGCCCGAGGTCGTGCACGAGGCCGACGCGCCGCAGAGTTGTTTCCAGTTGGGGCAACCGATGCTCGAGAGCCGCGCGCGCGGCGAGCTCGGCGACCGCGCGTGTGTGGCCGAGCATGTACGGCGACTTCAGGTCGACGAAGTTGCCGGTCGCGAGGAGCGCATCGTCGAACTCCCGCCCGCGGAGCGTGACCGCGAGCGCCGGCTCGGCGTCGATCACGGCGTCCCAGGTCACGATCGTGTCGATGTCGGCGAGGAGCTCCCGCGCCTCCGCGTGCACCACGTCGCAGAGCACCGGGTCGAACTGGCCACCGCGGCGCTCACGCAGGAGCGCCTGAACGGCGTCGATCCCGCCGACACGGTGCGCGACCTCGACGAACTCGCCCAGCTGAGCGAGGCGCGCAGGAAGCGGGATCGCCTCGCCGCCGCGCTCGCCGGGCCACCCTTTGCCGTCCCACATCTCGTACGCCGCGGAGAGCGCGTCGAGCACATCGTCCGGCAGGTTGAGCTGCTCGCCGAGCGCGCGCGCCATGGCAGCGTGGTGCTCGATCATGTTGTCGACCTCGCGGTGGCCGGAGAGGACGAACGTCAGGCCGAGCCGGAACCGGTGGAGCGGGGGGTAGCCCGCGCCCACCCGCTTGATGCCGGCGAGCATCATCTTCTTGCTGCGGAGCTCGTAGCCGCTGAACTTGTCCGCCTTCAGCTGGATGTCGTCGCCGAACCACTTCGCCTGCTCGTGCGCATCGGTATGGCAGCCGACGGTGACGAGCAACGCGGTGTAGTAGACGGCTGCCCGAGCCTCGGCGTCGACCCCGAGCCGTTCGGCGACCCTGAGCGCGATCAGCGTCTGCCGCAGCGCATGCTCCATCGGCTGCCCGAAGCCGAGGTCGACCCCGAGCGAGAGCGCCGCCACGAGCTCCGCCAGCCGGACGGGCGCCTGCTGCGACGTGTCTCGACTAGCGGCCGTAGGCGGAGTCTAGGACGGTACGCCTGCGAACGATCTTCTCGATGTCGAGCCGCTCGGCAGCGTCGAGGGAGCGCTGGGCGCTCTTTCGTGTGTCCCGTCCGAGCACGCCGCTGGTCAGCCACCGCCGGAGCAGCTTCGCCACGGGGAGGCGGAGATCGGCCACGTCTGGCTCGCGGCGCGGGTTCAGGTAGAGCGCGAGCGTCAGCTTCTCGACGAGCCCCCGCTCGGCCGGCTCGCCCGTCGCCTGCTCCAGCCGGTACGCCAGGAGGGAGGCGAGCACGCGCAGCTCGCGCAGCCCTGCTCTCACGGTCGTTCCGGTCGTGACCGCGCTCGACCCGACCAGCACCCAGGGAACGCGCGTGAATCGCGCGCCGCGCACGAACGTCCGGAGAAGGGGAGTCGCGAGCGCGACGAGGCGCTGGATGTGGTCGGTGAGCTGCTCCAGGTCGTCGTCCGCCTCGAGCAGGCGCTTGCCCTCGGCGGCAGAGGTCACACGCTCGTCACTTCGGAGCAGCCGCTCGAACAGGTCGTCGACGAGCGACCCGGCTGCGTCGATGAGCGCAGTGGCGTAGATCTCGTCGCGCTTGGCGCGGTGTTCCTTCTCGAAGTCCATCCGCGCGCTCATACCCCGTTGCGGGCGTTGTCCAACGGGCTGCCTCGCCGGAACGCACGCTCGAACAGGTCACGCGATCCGCCTGCGCACGAACGCGGAGAGGTTGTCGACCGCGATCACCAGCACGAGGACGATGAGGATCTGGGTCAGCATCTCGTCGAAGCGGAACAGCGAGATCGACTGGTTGATGAGGAATCCGATCCCACCGGCTCCGACCAGTCCGAGGACGAGCGACGACCGCACGTTGACGTCGAACCGATAGAGCAGCAGACCGACGAACTGGGGAGCGACCGCCGGGACGACGGCGTTCGCGACGAGCTGGCTGCGCCGTGCCCCCGCGACCTCCAGCGCCTCGACCGGGCCACGGTCGATCTCCTCGATCGACTCCGACCAGAGCTTCCCCATCACGCCGACGTTGTGGACGAGCAGCGCGAGGACGCCTGGGAAGGGGCCGAGCCCGACGGCGGTCACGAACACGAGCGCGAAGACCACCTCGGGTACCGCCCGCAGGAACGACAGCAGCGTGCGCGCAAGCTGATAGACGACGACGTTGGGAGTCGTCGTCCTCGCGCCGAGCACGGCGAGCAGCAGAGCAGGCGGGATCGACAGGGTCGTCCCGAGCAGCCCCATGTAGAGGGTCACCTCGGTGGCGCGCAGGGCCGGCTCGACGACCTCGTTCCAGCGAAGGTCGGGTGGCACGGCCTGGCCGACGAAGTCGACCATGCCGTGCCAGCCCTGGACGAGCGCCGTCCCCGAGATCTCCGTCGCATTCCACGCGAGGACGTGCACGACGATCAGCGCCACCGCGACCGGGATGCCGAGGAGGAACGGACGCGACCACAGCCGCAGCCGCGGGGGAGGGGCGACCACCTCCCGCGCGGTCGGCGTGCCGGCGCTCATCAGCCCTGCTCGTCCGGCGCGTAGAGCGCGTCGAGCAGGTCGGGGTCGACCTCGTCCGGCGGGAGATCGAACGCGAGACGCCCAGCGACGAGCCCGACCACACGATCGGCGTAGCGCTTCGCGAGCTCGGGCTGGTGGAGCACCGCCGCGACCGCGAGCCCCTCCTCGCCGGCGAGCATTCGCAGCACCCGCATCACGCGCCCGGCGGCGGCGGGGTCGAGTGCCGAGACCGGCTCGTCGGCCAGGATCACCGACGCCCGCTGACAGAGCGCCCGCGCGATCGCGATGAGCTGCTGCTGACCGCCCGAGAGACGGGTCACGCGCTCCGCGGCGCGATCGGCGAGCCCGACCCGGTCGAGGCACCGCATCGCCTCCTGCCTCAGATGGTCGGGGAAGGTCATCCGCAGCAGCGAGCGAGATGTCGGCACGCGCGCCAGACCTCCGCAGCAGACGTTGTCGAGCGCGGTGAGCCGCTTGACGAGATTGATGTGCTGGAAGATCATCGCCGCCTCCCGGCGCGACGCCGTCAGCCCGTCGCCTCGCAGGCCGACCACCTCCCGCCCGGCGAGAAGGATGGACCCGTCGTCGGGCTCGACCAGTCCGACCACGCACCGCAGCGCGGTCGACTTGCCGGAACCGTTGGCCCCGAGGATCGCGACGAGCTCGCCAGGGCGCACGTCGAGGTCGACGTCGTCGAGCACGAGTCGCGATCGGAAGGACTTTCGCAGCCCTCGAATCGAGAGCGCGGCAGCCTCGATCTCCTCCCGAGGCGGCGCCGGGGAGACGACGCGAAGGCGCGTCATGCTCGGCTCCGACTCGGACGGGTGTGGGCCCACATCCCCGTTGTGGGCCCACACCTGCCGACCCCGACCGACGCGCGCATCCCGAACGCGCTAAGCGTCCTCGATCGTGAGACCGAGCGTCTTCGCGAGATCGAACAGCGGCTGGTACGTCTTCTTGCTCACCTTGATCATCGGGCCGGGCGGGCTCACGTCGAGGAACGCGCCCACCTTGGCGACCTCGGACGGCTTCAGCTTGAGGAGCGCGGCCTTGACCGACTGCTTGAAGCTCGCCGGCAGCCCGCCGCGCACGGTGATCGGGTCGTTCGGGATCGGCGCAGAGGTCCAGATACGCCGGTACTGCGACGCATCGAACGTCCCCTCGGACGTTGCGCTCGCCTGCTGCTGCGTGTTGATCTCGGCTGCGTCGACCTTGCCGTTGACCAGCGCGAGCAGCGCCTCCGCGTGGCCTCCCGCGTACGTGAGCTTGAGGTCGGACTCCTTCAGCCCGCTCTTCCGCAACGCGTAGCGCGGCAGCGCGTCGCCCGACGTCGATCCCGGCTCGGAAAGCGCGACCTGTTTTCCCTTGAGATCGGCGATCGACGTGATCGGCGAGTCCTTCGGGACCCAGATTCCCGCCTTGTACGTCGTCAGCCGCCCCTTGCTGTCTGCGAACGAGACCAGCGGCTCGGCCTTCGCGCGCTGGCTCGCGAACACGAATCCGAGCGGCCCGAACTGCGCGAGGTCGAGCTTGCCGTTCCGCATCGCGAGAACCTCGGCGGTGTACGTCTCGACGATCTGAAGCTTCACGGGGCACGAGAGCTTTCGCTCGAGCGCCTTGGCGAGGACGGTGTACGCGGGTGTCAGCTTCGACGGGTCCTCGTACGGCTCGACGCCGAACCGGATCCCGCCGCTCGGACAGTAGGCGGCGCCCGGCGCCGCGCCGGCGGAACCGGCGCCGACCGCGATGAAGGCGGCGACGGTCGCCGCCAGCACGAGGGCATACAGCGTGGTGCGCATGGAGCTCCTTTCAGGTAAGGGCGGGCACGGGGTCGAAGAGCTCGTCGAGGACGCGGGGCGCAAGCCCGAGAGCGGTCGTCATGCCGATGCCACTCGTCACCGCGACGGCCCGGATGCTGGGCGCCGGCGCGGCGACCAGGAATTCGTGCTCGCGGGCGTGTGCGTAGACTCCGAGCCAGCGCTGGCGGACCTCGAGGCGCGGGACACCGAGGAGACGCGCCGCCTCGTCGAGCAGGAGCGTGTCGAGCCTCTCGTCCGCGAACGGCGACGCCGCTTGACCGTAGGCGTGCGTGTCGCCGACGACGAGGTCGCCGTCCCCGAGTTGCGTGACGATCAGGTTGACGTCCGCGGTGAGCAGCTCCGGCCGTTCCTCCGCCAGACGCGCCCGGAGCTTCCCTAGCGACGGACACTCGGCAAAGCCGCGGTAGCGGAGCAGCGCGAGGCCCGTCGTCAGGGCCGGCTCGATCGCCCCGTCGCCGGGCGACGCAACCCGGAGCATCTGCAACGTGCAGCGTCGGACACCGGCCTGCTCGGCGACCTCGGGCAGCAGGTGGTCGAGATCGTGGCCCGTTGCGAGCACGACCGCATCCGCCACGACGTCGCCTCGGCTCGTCGCCAGGCGTCCGTCCTCGATTCCGAGCACGGACGTTCGCCAGAGGAACCGAACGCCGCGCTCGCGCTCGAGCCAGCGGGCGAGCGTGGGGACGGCCGTGCGCGGGTCGACCCGGCAGTCCAACGGCGTCCAGAGCGCCGCGCGAACGTCCTCGGCGACGGGCGCCCGACGTCGCGCGTCCTCGGGGCCGAGCACGTCGGCAAGCGTCGGACGGCGCGCGGCGAACTCCTCGAGCACGACGACCTCCTCGGGAAGCCGCGCGACGACGAGCGTTCCGGACGGCCGTGCCCAGAAGCCCGCCTCGTCGGCCAGCTCGAGCCACCGGTCGCGGGTCGCGAGGGCAAGCTCGAGCGTCGCGTCGCCCTGCGCGGACGCGTAGACGTGCCCGAAGTTTCGCACGGATGCGCCGAGCGGCTGCGCATCGCGCTCCACCACGGTCACGGCGAGGCCGCGACGCGTCGCCTCGATCGCGGACGCGAGGCCGACGATGCCGGCGCCGACGACCGCGAGCTCGGTTGACTGCAGCACGAGTGGCCACGCTATGACTCGGCGGGGCGTTGCACCACGCCGTTCGCCAGCTCGACACCCCCTGGACACGGGCCCCTAACGACGTGCCCTCGCCCAGGCCGCGAGGGGGACGTACGCTCGACGGGTGCCCGAGCCAGCGCCACCGATCGAGCTCGCGGCGATCGACCTCGCCGGCACCACGGTCCGCGACGACGGAGTGGTCGAGGCGGCGCTCGTCGAGGCGCTGCGCGCCGTCGGGGCGGCCGATCCGGACGCCGCGGACGACGAGCTCCGCGCCTTCGTACGCCGAACGATGGGGATGAGCAAGATCGCCGTCTTCCGTGACGTCGTCGGTGACGAATCACGCGCGCACGAGGCGAACCGCATCTTCGAGGCGGCGTACGCCCGCCGAGTCGCTGACGGTCAGGCGGCCGCGATCCCCGGAGCGGAGGTCGCGCTCTCGGCCCTGCGCGAGAACGGCATCCGGGTGGCGATCACGACGGGCTTCTCCAGCGCGACCCGCGACCTGTTGCTCGAGGCACTCGGCTGGAGGGGGCTCGTCGACCTCGCCCTTTCCCCGGGCGCCGGTCTGCGCGGACGGCCCGCACCCGACCTCGTGCTCGCAGCGGTCATCCGCCTCGGGGTGGACGACGTACACGCCGTCGCCGTCGTGGGCGATACGACCAACGACCTGGTCTGCGGCCATCGGGCAGGCGCGGGCGTCCTCGTCGGAGTCTTGACCGGGGCGCACGACCGAGCAACGCTCGTCGACGCGCCCCACACGCACTTGCTGGACTCGATCGCCGAGCTGCCGGAGACGCTCCTCGGCGGTGACCGGGAGGCGCTGCAGGCGGCAGGCGCTTCGCGCTTCTGACGCACGTCAGAAGCCGTGCGCTTCGAGCCACTCGACGAACGTCAAGCCGCTCGGCATGGCGTGGGAGCGGGGCAGGGGAGTGCCGCGAACACCGGCGCCGGATCGCCCGACGCGATCCGCGGCCCGCGCCGCGAGCTCCTCCGCGACAGTGCTCGCGAAGACGCGCTTCGTCCGCCTCTGCGGCGGCGGCTCCAGCAGTGCTCCTCTCGTCATCTCCCAATGCAGACGAACGAGAAGGCCGCGAATGGACAGCAGACGCTTGCCTCGTGTCGTACGCTGTGAGCATGCTCACGACACCGGTCGTCTGCGCGCGATGCGGCCGCGACGCACCGAGTAGCCCCGACGAGCTCCTGACCTGGCGTCACGGCGACCTCGCGGTCGACGGCGAGGTCGAGGACGGGCTGTTGCTCTGCCCCGACTGCGACGCCGAGCACAGCGAGCTCGAGTTCGACGAGGGCGGCGAGTAGCCGACGGGTCTCTGGCTTTTAGCCAGAGACCTGCGCGTCAGCTCACGGGCCGGCGAGTAACGGACCCGGTCTCTGGCTTTAGCCAGAGACATGCGCGTCAGCTCACGGGCCGGTGAGTAACGGACCCGGTCTCTGGCTTTAGCCAGAGACCTGCAGCGTCAGCTCGCCGGCTGCTCACTCGAAACCCGTCTAGCGGCGTCGCGGCCACCAGCCCCGGACGGCGCGCCGATACGCCTCGATCGCAGGGACCGCGAGGTACATGGATTCCGGACATACCGGTAGAGCCCGCCGACGACCAGGTGCTCGGTCGGAGCGACCGGCGCGGGCGTGCCGAGGCCTTCGACGACGAAGCGCCAGAACGCATGGAGCAACGCGGCGACGCCCAAGCCACGGAACGAGGCCGGCCACCACGCCCGTGCCAGCGCGAGGAACACGAGACTGCCGAACTGCCGCCCTGGCCGTTCGCACGAGCGGCATTCTCGTCTGGCTCACGCAACGAAGTAGGATGCCGCTGAGCTCCGATCGGTCTCCGAAAGGGGGAGTCATGGCACGCCGTCGGCTCGTCTGGGCATTTGCGCTCGTCGCCCTCGTCCTGCTGCTGATCCCGGCCGGCGCCACCGGGCAGTCGACCCAGGTCAAGCAGCCCACCGCTGTCGGCACGGGCGGCGCCGCCGCCACGGTCGACGTCCTCGCCACCGAAGCCGCGATCGACGTCCTTCGCGACCGCGGGAATGCGGTGGACGCCGCGGTCGCCGCGGCGGCGGTGCTCGGCGTCACGGAGCCGTTCTCGTGCGGCATCGGCGGAGGCGGCTTCATGCTCATCCGAACGAGCGACGGCACGATCACGACGATCGATCACCGCGAGAAGGCGCCCGTCGCGATGCGACCCGACTCCTTCTGGGAAGGCGGTGTGCCGCTGCCGTTCAACGCGGCGCGCTACAGCGGTCTCTCGGCGGGCGTGCCGGGAACCGTGGCGGGCTGGGACACCGCACTCCGCAAGTACGGCACGATGACGCTCGCCAAAGTGCTGCAGCCGGCGATCGCCGTCGCGCGTGAAGGCTTCGTCATCGACCAGACCTTCTTCGACCAGACACAGCAGAACGTCGACTTCTTCGACGACATCCCGTCGACACAGGCGCTCTACCTCGACCCGGACGGGACGCCGCGCGACGTGGGCACCGTCTTCACGAATCCGGATCTGGCCCGGGCGTACGAGCGGATCGCGCACCTCGGCGCGAAGGGCTTTTATGGCGGAGCGATCGCCGACGCGATCGTCGCGGCGGTGCAGAACCCGCCGGTCGCACCGACCGCGAACCACGTGTGGCGTCCGGGGCTGATGACGATGCGCGACCTCCAGGAGTACGTCGCGCCCGAGCGGGCGCCAACACACGTCGGCTACCGCGGTCTCGACGTCTACGGGATGGGGCCGCCCTCGAGCGGCGGATCGACAGTCGGCGAGGCGCTCAACATCCTCGAGGGGTTCGACCTCGACCCGGCCGAGCGGACACAGGGGCTGCACTTCTTCCTCGAGGCGTCGCGCTTCTCCTTCGCGGACCGGAACGCCTACCTCGCGGATTCCGACTTCTTCGACGTCCCGCTCGCCGGGCTGCTCTCGGACGGCTTCGCAGCGCAGCGCCGAGCGCTGATCGACCCGTTGCAGGCCGCGACGAGCCCTGTTCCGCCCGGCGACCCGTCTCCGTTCAACAACCTCGGCCAGCCTGCGGTCACGGTGGCGCAGAGCGAGACGACGACGCACCTGACCGTGGCCGACCGCTTCGGGACGGTCGTCTCGTACACGTACACGATCGAGTCGACCGGCGGCAACGGCATCGTCGTCCCCGGTTGGGGGTTCCTGCTGAACAACGAGCTGACGGACTTCAACTTCGACTCACTCACGCATCCGAACAGTGTCCAGGGCGGCAAGCGGCCGCGCAGCTCGATGAGCCCGACGATCGTGCTCGACGACGGTCACCCGCTGCTCGCGCTGGGCTCGCCGGGCGGGAGCATGATCATCACCACCGTTCTGCAGCTCCTTGTCGACAGGCTCGACCTGGGGGCGACGCTTCCCGACGCGATCGCGGCGCCGCGCGCCAGCCAGCGCAACACCCTTCGCGTCTCCGCTGAGCCCGCCTTTATCGCATCACCCGAGGGCGTCGCGCTCGGCGCGCAGTTCGGCCACCTGTACACGCCGGCGGCCGAGATCGGAGCGGCGACGGGGATCGAGTTTCTTGGTCACGGCCGTGTGCTCGCCGCCGCCGAGCCGGCGCGCAGGGGAGGGGGAAGCGCCATGGTCGAGGTTCCCGAGTAAGTCGGTCGAGTTAACTCGCAAGGCCGTTTTCTTAATTTAGGAGCGACGGAGGCTCGTTCGCGTGGTACGGGAGCGCTGGGGCTCGTGAGGCGCCACGAGTTCGAGCACGTCCGCGGCAGCCGACATCGTGGACGACGAGATGGTCGTCATCGGCAGCCAAGCGATCCTCGCCGAGCATCCGGACGCCCCGGCATCGCTGCTTCGGTCGATCGAGACCGACGTCTACCCGTTGAACCACCCGGAGCGGGCCGACGACATCGACGGGGCGATCGGCGACGGCTCACGTTTCCATGAGACGTACGCGTACTACGCGCATGGCGTCGGTCCGGAGATCGCCTTGGCTCCGGCCGGATGGCCGTAGCGGACGATCCGCGTCGAGCTTCCCCCGATCAGACGCGGTGGTCGGGCGGTGGTGGCATGGTGCATGGCCACCCACGACCTCGTGCTTGCGAAGCTGGCGGCGGGTCGGTCCCACGACTTCGAGTTCGCTGTGGACGCGATTCGCGAGGGGCTTGTCCGCGCTGGACAGCTGGAGCTCGGGGTCGGACTCATGCCCGACAGCCACCGGAAGGACACGCGTGAACGATTGGCCCCCGCGCTCGAGCGCGCTCGCTCGCGATCTAAGACCTGAGGAAAGCGATTCCAGGCCACTCGCCACCCGCGACCAGTTGCGTGGGCGCGCCCTTCCGTCTAGACCAGCCGATGCTGCGTCGCCCAGCGCGCGAGCTCGTGCCGCGTCGACAGTCCTAACGTTCTGTAGGACCGTGCGCGACGGCGCTCAAGAGTCGTCGTCGCTCGTCCTCCTCCAAAGACGGGGAGCCTGAGACTCGAGCCAGGTCTCAGTCGCGATCCCTCGCCAGCAGGAGGAACACGAGGCTGCCGAGTGCCGTCTTGGCCTTCCACACGACCAGCATTCTCGTGACAGTGGAGCAGGTGTCTGGCTCGAGCCAGACACCTGCTCTTGCGCCGTGATCCGTGGTCGCCCTCTCGGAGCACCGCGTTCTGCGTCTAGCTCACCTTCACCTGCCCCCAGGGCGCGTCGAGCAGCGCCGCGGCAAAGTTCGTCGTGCAGCTGACGTTGGACAGGAACGAGTAGCTGATCTTGTCCGGCGGGTCCTTGGCCGAGTTGCCGTTGTCCTGGACCCTCGTGACGACCCTCCGGCCGACCGCGTTGGGCACGCCGGGCCACGTCCCGCTCGTGATCACGCCGCCGATCCAGGCGTTGTTGCCCACGACCGACAGGCAGTCGACGGTCGCGTGGAAGCCGCCGTTGCCGTGTCCGAACTGGTCGGTGTACTGGCCTTTCACTGTTCCGTCTGCGTACTGGATGGCGACGAGCGAGTAGTTCGCGTTGCAGCCGGGGTGGTCGGCCCCGAACGCGATGCATGCGTCCGGGCCACCCGCGCTCACACGGTGGAGGACGGGGCTCTTGGCCGACGCCGTGACGGCGAACGCCAGCGCTGCGACCGCCGCGACCACTGCGGCCGACGTGACGGCCGTCAGCCGAGGACGACTGATTCCGAGCATGGTGCTCCCCCCTTCGGGAACGAGTCGTTGGGTGATGTGCCGCTCCGATCGACCAGTGCCGCCGCCGGCGTCGAGAGCACGAGGGGTCTATCAGCGCGACGGTTCTCTGGGGAACCCCTAGGAAGAGTGGTTCAGCGCACGTTCACTCGGTCGGGTTACCCCTGCACTGGGCTCTGGCTAAAGCCAGAGCCCTGCTTACGCGGGAGCGAGGCCCCGGACCGGGCTCTGGCTTTTAGCCAGAGCCCTGGTCTCGAGGGAGGTCAGTCGCCGAACTGATTGATCCAGATCACCCCGTCGCCGATCCGCGCGACGCTCGCGTTCGGATGTCGCGCGATCCCGACGGTTCGCCAACGACGCTGGAAGAGGTTCTCTCGGTGGCCGGGCGAGTTCAGCCACCGGTCCAACGCGACGCGCGGCGCGGTGAGTCTTCCCTCTGCCATGTACAGGTTCTCGCCCCAAGAGCCTTTGTAGCCCGCCTCGACTGCCGCTTGGTTTGCTGGACGTCCGCAAGGCTCGTGCGCGAACTGATTGCACCGCTCGATCTCAACCGCCTTTGTCGCCGACGTCCGAGAGAGAAGCGGCGAAAGCTTCAGTTTCGACAGGCCCTCCCGCTTACGCGCGTAGTTGAGGAGGCAGAGCATCGTCTTACGCTGCTGATGTGCGGCCGCGTCCGCGACGTCGCCGTTCGGGCAGACCGAGTCTGGAGCGAGCCATTTCACCCACGGATCGTCGTGGGCATAGACGGATGCCGCGGATGTGAGGATCGTCGGCCCCCCGGGGAACAGCTTGTAGCCGATCGAGCTTGGCTCGTGGTCGAAGAACTTGCCGATGCCGAATGGCGGTTCGTAGCCAAGACGATCGGAGACCGGTGGACTGATCGCGGCGATCGCTGCCCCCGCGACGACGATGCCAAGCGCGAATCCAATACCTCCTCGCCTACGAGGCTTGCGATACGACTCCCGATACCAGTCCCGACTCTCGAGGCCCACGACGGCGAAACGTAGTCGAGCGATTCCACTCGAGGTCTGGTCCTTGGTCCAGGCGTGACCTAGCTCTGTTCCGATAGGCGAGCCTTAGACGAGCCGATGCTGCGTGGCCCAGCGCGCGAGCTCGTGCCGCGTCGACAGCTGGAGCTTGCGAAGGACGTTCGACACGTGGCTCTCGACCGTCTTCACGGACAGGTGCAGCCGTGCGGCGATCTCCTTGTACATGTAGCCGCGCGCGATCAGCTGCAGCACCTCGCGCTCGCGCGGGGTGAGCTCGTCGAGCTCCGCGTTGCCCACGACCTCGCCGGCGCGGAACGCGTCGAGCACGAAGCCGGCGAGGCGCGGGGAGAAGACGGCGTCGCCGGTCGCGACGCGCTCGATCGCCGCGGCCAGCTCCGGGCCGGAGATCGTCTTCGTCACGTACCCGCGGGCGCCGGCGCGGATCACGGCGATCACGTCCTCGGCCGCGTCCGACACGGACAGCGCGAGGAACTTCACGCCAGGCCGCTCCGGCGCCACGGCGTTGATGATCGCGTCGCCGCTTCCGTCGGGCAGGTGGACGTCGAGCAGCACGACGTCGGGATCGAGCTCGCCGATCAGCGGCACCGCGTCGGCCACGCTTCCCGCCTGACCGACCACCTCGACCGCGTCGCCGAGCTCGGCGCGGACACCGGCCAGGAACAGGTCGTGGTCGTCGACGAGCACGACGCGGGGCTTCACGACGTCCTCCGCGGCAGGTGGAGCTCGACCTCGGTGCCCGTGCCGGGGCTCGTGACGATCTTCGCGCGACCGCCGGCACGCTCCATGCGGCCCTCGATCGACTCCGCGATGCCGCGCCGGTCGTCCGGCACGGCGCTGCGGTGGAACCCGGCCCCGCGGTCCCGCACGAACACGCCGATCTCGTCGTCCGTCACCTCGGCGTAGACGTCGATCTCCTCGACGCCCGCGAACTTCGCGGCGTTCGTCATCGCCTCGCGCGCGGCGAGCACCAGCGCGCTCACCGACGTGTCGAGGGGGCTGTCACCGGCGCTCGCGAGCTCGACGCGCACGCCGTGGAGCTCCTCGACGTCGCCCGCCGCCTCCTCGAGCGCGGCGACGAGCGAGACCGTGTCATCGCCCAGCGGCTGGTCGCCGTACAGCCAGCCGCGCAGCTCCCGCTCCTGCCTGCGGGCGAGCGCCGCGACGCGCCGTGGGTCATGCGCGTGGCGCTGGATCAGCGCGAGCGTCTGCAGGACTGAGTCGTGCACGCGCGCGGCCACGTCCGACCGTTCCTCGCTGCGGATGCGGCCGGTGCGCTCCGCGTCCCGCTCGAGCGCGAGCCGCCACACCCAGGGGCCGCCGATCAGGAGGAGCGCCCCGGCGACCGCGCCCGGCGCGAGCACCGCCGTGGACGTGCCACCGCCGGACAGCAAAACGACCGCGCCGACTGCCGCAAGCGCGATCCCGCCGTACGACAACGGCGCCTCCGGATGGAAGCTGCCGCCCTGGCGCCAGGCGAGCGCGAGCCCGCCGGCGATCACCGCGATGCCGATCACGGCCCGATCCGAGAGGCCGACCGCCCCGAGGAGCGCCATGCCCGCGACGAAGGCGAGCACCGCGGCGACCCACACCCGCTTCCCGCTCGCCCACGCCCAGAGGCCGAGGTACAGGAGGATCCCGGCCCCGCCGGCCAGCGCGAGCAGCGCGAACACGAGCCGGATGAGCGTGGCGTCGACCCCGAGCGTCCGCGCGATGCCCGCGCAGACCCCTGCGATCACCTTCTCGTCCGAGCTCGGCGCGTACGTCCGGAGCATGGCGCGTCATCGTACGGCGCGCTCGATCCGCACGGAGCCCGCGCCGACATCTGCGTCGACCACGAGCACGCGCTCGCCGGTCTCGCTGACGTCGACGTCCGCGTTGCGGCCGTCGTCCGCGTTCCCGAAGATGTCGACTTCGCCCACCTGAACCTCCCCGTGGGCGCGCACGGCGACGTCGGCGGGCACGATCACCTTGAGCTCGCCGACGTCGACGCTCGCCTCGACGCGTGTCTCGCCGGGCGGCAGCCGGAGATCGCGAAGGTCGAGGTCCAACGCGCCGATCCCGAGGCGGTACGCCGGGTCGAGCGCGCGCACGTCCGTGACGACGTAGTTCCGGTCGCCGATGCCGCGGCCGAGGTGCACGTCGAACACGGCCACGAAGACCGCGATGGCGGCGACGAGCAGCGTGAGGATCACGGCGAAGGAGACGACCATCCGGCGCATCGCGCGTCGCAGGCGGCGCGAATCCTCGGCCGCGAGCTGCTTCGCGTCGGCGCCGGACGCCGCCGCCGCCGCTGGCTGGCGGGTGAGCCACAGGATCATGGCGCCTGCGATCAGGAGGATCCACCAGGCGTCGCCGTCGGGCCACAGCGTCGCGTGCGACAGGAGGCTGACGAGCGCGACGGCGAGCAGGCCGAGCCCGATCAGCGGCCACGGCCGGTCGCGTCGGTTGCGGAGCGCCGCGGTCGCGATCGAGTCCTCCTTGCCCTCGTCGGGCATCACGAGCCAGGCGGCGGCGTAGATGACGATGCCGGCTCCGCCTAGGAGGGTGAGGACGACGAAGCCGACGCGGAAGACTGCGGGGTGGATGTCGAAGTAGCGGGCCAGCCCGCCAGCGACGCCGGCGATCATGCGATTCGACCGGCTCCGCTGGAGGGGCCGGATCTCGGGGATCTCAGTTGTGTGTTCGCTCATGGTGATTCCAGGATGGCGTCGCGCGTGGCGCGAGACCATCCGGAATGACCCTGAGTCGACCCTGATCCCGCATCCCGATAGGGTCGCGGGGTGAGCCACATGTCGTGCGCACGCCGATGAGTGCGCCGCTCGACGCCGACGCCGTCAGCGCGCTCGTACCGAGCCGGCTGTACTCCCTCGAGGGTCGGGTGGCGGTCGTGACAGGCGCCGCTGGCGGGCTCGGCCGGTGGTTCGCGGCCGGCCTCGGTGCGGCGGGAGCCAGCGTCCTCGTCACAGATCTCGAACAGGGGCCGGTCGACGAGCTCGTCGAGATCCTCACACGCGCTCAGATCGAATCGGCGGGGATTGCGGTCGACCTCGCGGAGGAGGGCGCGCCGGAACGGATCGTCGCGGCGGCGGTCGAGGCCTTCGGCGGCCTGCACGTGCTCGTCAACAACGCTGCAGTCAACCGGCGCATGCCGATCCTCGAGATGGACCGCGACACCTGGGACTGGATCACGCGGCTCGACTTGCGCGTGCCGTACTTCCTCTCGCAGGCGGCCGCGCGGCGCATGATCGAGCAGGGCGAGGGCGGCTCGATCGTGTCCATCTCGTCGCTCAACGCCCTGTACGCGCTGGAGCAGATCTCCGTCTACGGCCCGGCGAAGGCAGGCCTCAGCCAGCTGACGAAAGTGATGGCGCTCGAGTGGGCCGAGCACGGCATCCGGGCGAACGCGATCGCGCCGGGATTCATGGACACGCCGCTGGCCGCGCCCATCTGGGCGGACGAGGACATGCGCCGCTGGATCCTGAATCGCGTTCCGATCGAGCGGCCCGGGCTTCCAAGGGAGCTCGTCGGCGCCTGCCTCCTGCTCGCGTCCGACGCCGGCTCGTTCCTCAACGGGCAGACGCTGCACGTCGACGGCGGCGCGAGCGCGGGCGGGCGCTGGTTTCACCCCGACCGGTAGAACTGTAGGATCGCATTCCACGCCGATCCCGCAGGAGGGTTTGATGAAGATCGCCGTCGTAGGCGCGGGCGCGATGGGCTCGATCCTTGGGGCACGGTTCGCGCGCGGCGGTCACGACACCGTGCTCCTGGACGTGGTCGCGCCCCTCGTCGAGAAGATCAACGCAGACGGCGTCACCGTCGTTCGCGGCGAGGAGGAGACGACGACCCTCGTCCCCGCGACAACCGATCCAACCTCTATCGGACCGGTCGACCTCGTCGTCTTCTTCACGAAGTGCTACCACACGGCCGCCGCGGCCGAGTCCGCCCGGCCGCTCGTCGCTCGCGACACGGTCGTCGCGTCGCTCCAGAACGGATGGGGCAACGGCGACGTGCTCGCCGACGTCTATCCGGAGGAGCAAGTCGTCGTCGGCGTCACGTACAACAGCGGCCTCGTACAAGGCCCGGGCAGGGTCGTGCACCCCGCCGACCAACCGACGATCGTGGGCTCGTTCGCGGAGGGCCAGAGCGACGACGCCCGCCCGGCCAGGCTCGCGCAGGCGCTCGCGGACGGTGGGCTCGAGGTGCGCGTCGCCTCGCCGGTGCGGCCCGAGATCTGGAAGAAGCTGATCCTCAACGCCGCGACGCTCCCGACCGCGGCGCTGACCGGGATGAACGCCGGCGCGCTCACCATGCACGCGCCCATGCACGATCTGGTGAGCGAGACCGCGCGCGAGGCCGTGGCCGTCGCGCGTGGCCTCGGCTACGACATCGACGCGCAGGAGCGCATCGACTCGATCCACGCGCTGCTCGTGAAGGCGGGACCGTCGAAGGCGTCGATGCTCCAGGACTTCGAGGCGGGGCGGAAGACCGAGATCGACGTGATCAACGGCGCCGTCGTTCGCGCCGCAGACGAGAAGGGGATCGATGTGCCCCTGAACCGCGCCTTCGTGCAGCTGGTCAAGGGCTGGGAGTCGATGCGAGGGCTCGCATGAGCACGCGCCTCACGTACCACGGGGCCGCCAGCTTCGAGATCCTCGGCCCCACGCACCGTGTCCTGATCGACCCCTTTCTCTCGCAGAACCCGATGGCGCCCTGTGCGCCCGACGAGCTGGAGACGCCCGACGTGATCCTGGTCAGCCATGCGGCGTTCGACCACTACGGCGACACCGCGTCGATCGCAAAACGCACCGGCGCCCCGGTCGTCTGCGACGCGGCGGTGCGCGCGATGCTGATCGACGACGGCGTCTCGCCCGACCAGGTCTCGGCGACGACCTGGGGCATCGTCGTCCAGGCGGCGGGCCTGACGATCAGGCCGGTCGAGTGCCACCACTGGTCGTCGGGGACGCTGTCCGACGGCCGTCAGGTCGTCGGCAACCCGATCGCGTTCATCGTCGAGACCGAGCCGGGCGTGCGCATCTACCACTACGGCGACACGTGCGTCTTCGACATGCGGCTGATCGGCGAGCTCTACCGGCCGACGGTCGGCCTCCTCGGCTGCACGCTCCCGCGCGAGCTGTCGCACATGATCCCCGGGCCGGCGACGTTCCTCACCGGCGAGATGGACGCCGACGAGGCCGCGCGAACGGCCGAGATGCTCGGCCTCGAGATCGCGGTCGCGTGCCACTACCTCGCGAAGGACGCAGAGGTCGACCGCTTCCTCGAGCTCGTGCCGAAGTACGACACGACGGGCCGCCGGCAGGCAGTCGCGCCGGACGTGGGCCAGACCCTCGTGGTCGACGGCTCGAGCTGGACGCTCGAGGAAGCGGCCGCGTAACCCAACTTGGCCGGCGAGCCGAAGAAGCTCACGATCTTCGACGTCCAGGCGAAGGTGGCCGCGGGCGAGAAGGTGTTCCAGGTCACAGCGACCGACTTCCCGACTGCGCAGCTCGTCGACCGCGCCGGGATCGACTTCATCCTGATCGGCGACTCGCTCGGCATGACCGCGCTCGGCTACGCGGGCACGGTGCCGGTGACGATGGACGAGATGGTCCACCACGCGAAGGCGATAAGCCGCGCTGCGAAGCGATCGATCCTCGTCGGGGACCTGCCGCTCGGGGCGTATCACGCGTCGACCGCCGACGCCGTGAACAACGCGATGCGGATGGTGAAGGAGGGCGGAGCCGATGTCGTGAAGATGGAGGGCGGCGAGGACGTCGTGCCGATGGTCGACGCGGTCGTCCGCGCCGGGATCCCGGTGATGGGGCACATGGGCCTCACGCCGCAGCTGATCTCGAAGCTCGGCGGCTGGCGCGTGCAGGGCAAGAGCGGGGCCGCGGGCGCACAGCTCGTCCGCGACGCGGACGCGCTCGAGCGGGCGGGGTGCTTCGCGGTGGTGCTCGAGGCGATCCCCGACCGCGTGGCGACACTGATCACCGAGCGGCTGGAGATCCCGACCATCGGGATCGGCGCGGGGCCGGGGTGCGACGGCCAGAACCTCGTCCTCCACGACCTCGTCGGACTCTTCGATCGCTTCCTCCCGCGCTTCGCCAAGCGCTACGTGAACGTCGGCGAGACGATCGACGGCGCGCTGCGCGAGTTCCAGCAGGAGGTGCGGGACGGCGTCTTCCCCGCCGCGGAGCACACCTTCGCGATGGACGACGCCGAGTACGAGGCGATGCTCGCGGAGATCGGCCATGGCGCCTGACCGGGGCGTGGTCGTCGGGCTACGAGCCGCCGACCCGCACGAGCTCGCGCCCGGAGTGACGATGCGACCGCTGTTCGGCGACGGCGCGATGCTCAACCTGCTCGAGTTCGGGGCCGGAGCGCGGGTGCCGGTGCACGACCATCCCCACGAGCAGCTGGGCTACGTGCTGGAGGGCGAGCTCGTGCTCGAGATCGACGGGGTCGAGCACCGGCTCCGTCCCGGCGACGCGTACCGGATCGCGGGCGAGACGCCGCACGCGGCGTGGTCGGACGGGCCGTGCCTCGTCCTCGACGTCTTCCAACCGGTGCGGGAGGACTACCGGCAGCGGGTCGAGGGTTGACGCGCGCCTAGCGCGCGATCTCGCGCACGGGGCTTCGCGGCACCACCTCGATGCCGAGCCCGGGCTTTCCGTTGAGCCGCACATGTCCCCTCTCGGCGAGGGGCTCGCCCGCGAAGAGCCAGTGCGGGAGCTCGTTGCCGACCTCGATCGCATGCGGCGGGAAGTACTCCGCCATCGGGCAGGCGGGCTGGCTGGCGACGACGTGGTAGTTGTGCGCCTGGCCGGCGTGGGGGACGACTTCCAGTCCGAACGCCTCCGCCAGCGCGCAGACCTTCACCGCTTGCGTGATGCCTCCAACGCGGTTCGTGTCGAACTGGAGCACGCGCGCCGCACCGCGCCGCACGATCTCGGCGAAGCCCGCGATGGTGAACTCGTGCTCGCCGTGAGCGATCGGGATCGGGCTCTCGCGGGTCAAGGCGGCGTAGCCCTCGAGGTCGTCCGGGATCAGCGCCTCCTCGAGCCAGCGCAGGTCGTACGGCTCGAGCAGCCGCACCATCGCGCGCGCGTAGTCGAGATTCCAGCCCATGTACGCGTCGGCCATGAGGTCGGCGTCGTCGCCGACGACGTCCCGCACCGTGCGCACGAGGTCGACGTTCGCACGCATGCCGCGGCGCCCGTCCGGCGGGCCCCAGAGGAACCGCTGCTTGAAGGCGGTGAAGCCCTCGTCGACGTAGCCTTGTGCCTCCGCGGCGAGGTCGTCGAGCGAGTCCGAGCCGTACAGGCGGCTCGCATAGACGCGGATCGTCTCCGCGCGACGGCCGCCGAGCAGATCGTGGACGGGGGCGCCGAGCGCCTTGCCCAGCGCGTCCCAGAGCGCGAGGTCGACGGCGCTGATCGCGACCATGCCGAGCCCCTTGCGGCCCCAGGCCATGGTCGCGCGGTACATCAGCTGCCACGTCTCCTGGATCTCCGCCACGCCGCGGCCGCGGACAATCGGTGCCAGGCGCGTCTCGACGATCGGTGGGATCAGGTCCGCGGCGAGCGCGGCGTCCCCGATGCCGACGATCCCGGTCGAGGTCTCGACCTCGACGACGAGCCAGCGCGGGAAGGCGAAGCTCCGCTCGTCCCGGGCGGGATCCCAGCCTCGCAGGGGGTTCGCGTAGCGCACGCCCGCTCCCTCGGTCGGCGCCTCGAACAGGCGGCAGCGCACGTCGGTGACGACGCCGGCTGGGTGGTCGGCGCTCATCGTGACGCTTTCGTCGAGCGGTCCTCACGCAGCTCCCGCGCGAGCGCGCCGTCCCGCGCGGCCGCGTCCTCGGAGAGGCTCCCGTCGATGATCGCAACGTTGGCGAGATCCGGGAGCTCGCGGGCGGTGGAGAGGGCGGGGACGATGCTCCGGCCGGAGCGGTTCCAGGTGTCGATGCCGCCGAGCGCGATCGCCCGAAGTGGCCCGACGCGGCGCCAACGTCGCGCGAGCCCCTCGCGCATCACCGTGTCGACATCGGCGGCGCTCGCCACCCCGTGCTCGACCAGCCACGCGCACTCACGCACGAGCGCGAACTGCAGCCGGTTCCAGACGAAGCCCGGCACGTCTTGTCGCACGAGAACGGGCAGCTTACCGAGCGAGACCAGCGTCTCCTGGACGAGAGAGACCGTCTCGGGGGCCGTGTGTCCTCCGGCGATCACCTCGACGGTGGGCATCAGGAGCGGCGGATTGAGGTAGTGCGTGCCGACGGTGCGCTCGGGCGCCCCGATTGCCTCCCCGATCGCGGAGATCGAGAGCGACGAGGTGTTCGTCGCGACGACCGGCTCCGGCGCGTCTGCGAGCGCCGCCCGAAGCACGGTTGCCTTGAGCTCGAGATCCTCGGGGAGCGACTCGACCAGCAGATCCGCCTCACTCGCCGCCTCGCCCGGCGCGGCCGCTGTCGAGACGCGCTCTGCGGCGGCGCGCACCTCGCCCGCGGTCGAGAGGGCGTGAGCCTCGAGCAGGGCGAAGCCGTCGGCGACGCGTTGCTGCGCGCCGCGGAGGTTTCGGGCGTGGATGCGCACGTCGTGCCCACCCAGCGCGTACTCGCATCCGATCTGGGCTCCCATCAGGCCCGCACCGATGATCGCGACGCGCACGAGTCGTAGTATCGTCGTACAGCTTGGACGACCGCGTCGCCATCGTCACGGGAGCCGGCTCAGGCATCGGCGAGTCCACAGCCCGGCACCTGGCGCAGCGGGGGCTCGAGGTCGCACTCGTCGCCAGGCGGCGCGAACGGCTCGACGCTGTCGCCGAGGGGATCGCGAAGGCCGGTGGGCGCGCGTTTCCAGTCCCGGCCGATCTGTCGCAGGCCGAGGCGCCCAGGGCGATCGTCGACCGCGTGCTGGCCGAGAGCGGGCGCGTCGACGTGATCGTCAACAACGCGGCGAGCTTCCAGCTGAAGACCGTCGACGAGTTCACGCTCGAGGACTTCGACGACCACGTCGCCGTCAACCTGCGCGCGGCGTACTTCCTCGTCCAGGCGGCGCTCCCGGCACTGCGCTCCTCGCCCGCTGCGGTGGTCGTCAACGTCTCCTCCGCCGCTGCCGTGATGTACCGGCGCGGACAGACCGTCTACGGCCTCACGAAGGCAGCCCTCGAGCACATGACGATGAACATGGCGGCTGAGCTCGCGCCCGACCACGTCCGCGTCGTCTGCCTGCGGCCGGGCCCTGTCGCGACCGAGATCCACACCGCGGTCGCCGACCCAGGGGCGAGGTTGCGAGAGCTCGGGAAGCTCGTTCCGCTGGGCCGCGTCGGCCGACCCGACGAGATCGCCCGCTGGATCGGGCATCTGGCCGACCTCGACGCCGACTGGGTGACGGGCACGGTGCTGACGATCGACGGCGGCCGCGTGCTCGGCCCACCCGGAGCCTGAGCATCGTGCGCGTCACTGCCGTCGACACCGTCGTCGTCAACGCGCGGCTGCGGAACTGGGTGTTCGTCAAGGTGACGACGGACGAGCCGGGGCTCCACGGCTGGGGTGAGGCGTCGCTCGAATGGAAGACGCGGGCCGTCGTCGGCGCGGTCGAGGACCTCGCGGACATCGTCGTCGGCGAGGACCCGCTGCGCGTCGAGCATCTCTGGCAGGCGATGTTCCGGCAGCAGTTCTTCAAGGGCGGGATCGTCACCATGTCCGCGATCAGCGGGATCGACCAGGCGCTCCACGACGTGAAGGCGAAGGCGCTCGGAGTGCCCTTGTACGAGCTCCTCGGCGGGCGGGTCCGCGACCGCGTGCGGCTCTACGACCACCTCGGCGGTGGGGAGAGCACCGCCGTCTACGACGACGCGGTCCCCGCCGCATTCGCAGACGGGGCGCGGCGAAGCGTCGCGGACGGGTTCACCGCGCTGAAGATCCTCGCCGTGCCGCCGAGCAGGCCGCTGGAGGGCGCGGCGTCCGTGCGCCGGGCCGAGCAGCTGATGGGCGCGGTGCGCGACGCGGTGGGGCCCGAGGTCGACGTCATGGTCGACCTGCACGGGCGGACGACCCCGGCGATGGCGATCCGCTACGGGCACGCCCTCGCCCCGTACGACCCGTGGTTCCTGGAAGAGCCGGTCCAGCCCGGCAACGTCGATGCCCTCGTGGAGGTCGCCCGCGCGCTTCCGATCCCGATCGCCACGGGGGAGAGACTCGTGACCCGCTGGGAGTTCCAGGAGCTGTTCGCCAAGCGCGCCTGCGCGGTCGTGCAGCCGGACGTCTGCCACTGCGGCGGTGTTGCGGAGATCCGGCGGATCGCAGCGATCGCCGAGACCGCGTTCGTGTCGATGGCGCCCCACAACCCGCTCGGTCCGATCGCGACGGCCGTCAACGTCCACGTGGCTCTCTCGACGCCGAACTTCCTGATCCAGGAAGTGATGCGCCTCGACGTCCCCTGGCGTGACGAGGTCGTCGACGCGCCCGTCGCGATCGTCGACGGCCACGTGCTGCCGCCGACCCGCCCAGGCATCGGCGTCGAGGTCGACGAGGACGCGGCGGCGCGCCACCCGTACGCACCGGAGCTGCCGGCGCGCGTGTTCCACGACGACGGGTCGGTGGGGGACTGGTGACCGGTCAGCGCCCGGGACGACGCACGATCGCGCGCGCGAAGCGGTCGACCCGGAAGGGCTCGAAGAGCTCGGGTCGCGAGCCGGTGACGATCATCTCCGCCATCGCCTTGCCCGCCGGCGGCGAGACCGTCATCCCGAGCATCGAGTAGCCGGTCGCGAGGTACGCGTTCCGGTACGGCTGCGCCCAGTCCAGGATCGGCAGCCCGTCGACCGTCATCGGACGGAGCCCGGCCCACGGCTCCTCGTAGTCGGGCTTCTCGAGGTCCACGTACCCACGGGCGAGTTCGAACAGGTTCGAGATGCGGCGCCCGTCGATCGAGAGGTCGTAGCCGGAGAACTCCATCGTGCCGCCGATGCGCACGCGGTCGCCCAGGGGGGTCGCGCCGGCATGGATGTCGGCGAAGAGGATTCCGTGCTTCGGCATCTCCTTCGGCGTGATCAGGAAGGAGTAGCCCTTGCCGGGCTCCATCGGGATCCTCACCCCGAGCTTCGCCGCGAGCGGCGTCGTCCACGATCCGGCGGCGAGCACGAAGTGGTCGCCGCCGACGTCGCCGGCCCCCGTGCGGATGGACCGGACGACGGTGTCGTGGTGGTCGAACTCGATCACCTCGGCGCCCTCCAGGAACTCGACGCCCATCGCCCGCAGCCGCGTCGCGAGCCCGTCGACCAGCGTGTCAGCCTTCACGTTCCACTGGTCGGCGAGGTGGAAGCCCGCCTTCACGCGATCGTTGAGCGACGGCTCGAGCTCGTGGACCTCGTCCTCGCCGAGCACGTCGTCGGGAAGGTCGTAGCCGAACGCCCGCATCCCCTCGAGGCTGCGCAGCACCTTCCGCGCGTCCTCCTCCTTGGACGTGGCGCACACCATCCCGAGCTTCCAAAGCTCGAACTGGATCCCGTCGGCGACCATCCCGTCGACGAGGTCGAAGCACGGCCTGCCGAGTGCGGCGAGCGCTGCCGTGCCGCGGTCGTAGTCGTTCTGGTTGCAGTACGTCCAGAACCGGAGCAGCCACGGCGTCAGGTGGGGCAGGTAGCTCGGCCGGAAGTAGAGGGCGGAGTCGGCGCGCACGAGCGCCCGCAAGCCGTAGATCGTGAGGCCGGGCTCGGGCAGCGGCCCTGCCTGCGCAGGCGCGATCCACCCTCCGTTGCCCCACGAGGAGGCGGTGCGCGCGCCGACACGGGCGCGATCGACGATCGTCACGTCGACGTCGTGCGCGCGCAGGTAGTAGGCGCAGCAGAGCCCCGAGATGCCACCTCCGACGACGACGGCCTTCACGCGGGGATGCCGGCGGTCACCTCGACCTCGATCAGCATCCCCGGCACGGTGAACCCCGTCACGATCGTCGTCCGCACGGGACGCGGGGCGGGAAAGTACTCCGCCCAGAGGTCGTTCCACTCGCCGAAGTTCGCCGGGTCGAGGAGGTAGCACTGCACGCGGAGCACGTGCTCCGGCCCCGAGCCCGCCTCCGCCAGGGAGGCGGCGATCTGATCGAGCACGCTCCGTGCCTGCTCCCCGAAGTCCGGAGAGACGACCTCCATCGTCGTCGTGTCGATCGGGGCGCGCCCGGAGAGGAAGAGGAGGTCGCCCCAGCGGATCGCGCTCGAGATGAGCGGCTCCGACCCGCCGACCGGAAGCTCGCCGACGACGACGCGCCGAGTCATGTCCACGCACCTCCCTGTCGTTTGCGAGAATCGATCATACGGCATGCCTGACGACCGGATCAGCGAGACGTTTCTCGTCGGCGTCGAGCGCGGGACCCGGAGACCGGACGGCACCTTCGTCTTCTCGCCCTACGACCTGTCGCCGCTCGAGGTCGACGGCGTCCGATGGGCGTTCCTCGCCGAGGATGCCCGCCCGTTGACGCCCGACCTCCTCCGCGGGATCGACGGGCTCTACCACTATTCCGCGCCGGTGACCGAGGCCAGCCTCGAAGGCGTCGACCGGCTCGTGCTGCTTGCGCGCCACGGCGTCGGCCTCGACTTCGTCGACCTCGGGGCGTGCACGAGCCGCGGGATCGGCGTCACGATCACGCCGCAGGGCACGACCCGGCCCATGGCGTCGGCGGCCGTCGCGCTCGTGCTCGCGTGCAGCCACCGCCTCCGCGAGCGCGACCGGAGCCTCCACGAGGGCGACTGGGGTCCGAACCGCTTCGTCCCGCAGGGCATCGGGCTCACCGACCGGACGCTCGGGGTGATCGGCTACGGCCGCATCGGACGCGAGATCGTGCGCCTGCTGGCGCCCTGGGAGATGCACGTCCTGGTCACGCAGCGGACGCCCGTGGCCGAAGCGGGAGTGAGGCACGTTCCGCTCGAGACGCTGCTCGCCGACTCCGACGTCGTCGTCGTCGCCTGCCCGCTGACCGACGAGACGCGCGGCCTGCTCGACGCGCGCCGGTTGGGGCTGATGAAGCCGACCGCCGTCCTCGTCAACGTCGCGCGCGGCGCGATCGTCGATCAGCGCGCACTCGTCGAAGCACTCCGCGAGGGACGCCTCGCCGGTGCGGGGCTCGACGTCGTCGATCCGGAGCCGCTGCCCCTGGGCGACCCGCTGCTCGAGCTCGCCAACGTCGTCGGGGCGCCGCACTCGCTCGGCTACACGGACGAGCTCGTCCGCGGCTGCGTCGAGTCCGCGTGTACGGCGCTCCTGTCCGCGGCCGCCGGTCGCGTGCCCGCAGACCTCGCCAACCCCGCCGTGGTCGACAACCCGATCTTCAACGAGAAGCTCTCACGCTTCGCCGCCCGACGAGGAGGCCAGCCATGACCTTGCCCATCACCGCGGAGCGCCTCAGGCTCCTCCACGGCTCCGTTGCCCCGATCGCAGAGATGCGGTCGCTGCGCGCGGGGCCCGTGACGATGCTGCTCGACGGCGTCGACCTCCGCTACCTGCGCCTCGGCGACACCGAGCTCGTGCGGCGGGTCTACGTCGCGGTGCGCGACGTCGACTGGGACACCGTGCCCGGGACCGTCTCGGGCCTCGAGGTGGAGCAGCGGGACGACGGCTTCCGCGTCGAGTTCGACGCCCGCCACGCACGGCGGGAGATCGACTTCGGCTGGCACGGCACGATCACCGGCGACGAGAGCGGACGTGTCGAGGTCGTCCTCGACGGCCGCGCGGAACGCGTGTTCCCGTACAACCGGATCGGGATCTGCGTCCACCACCCGTGGCGCGAGACGAAGGCAGCCCGCTTTCGGGCACGGACGCCCGAAGGAGTGATCGAGGGGGCCTTCCCCGACGAGATCGGACCGCAGGCCTTCGTCGACGGCGCGTACCACGCCCTCTTCGCCGCCTTCGACCGGCTCGAGGTCGACCTTCCGGCGGGCGGGCGGCTGCTACTCGAGTTCGAGGGCGACCTGTGGGAGACGGAGGATCATCGCAACTGGACCGACGCGAACTTCAAGACGTACTCGACGCCGATCGGCCTCGGCCGGCCGGCGCCCCTCGAAGCCGGCCAGGCGCTGCGCCAGCGCCTCGTGATCACGCCCCTCGACGTCCCCACCGACGTGAGAACAGAAGGCCCCGTCCGCCTGTCTGTCGGGGAGCCGACCGGCACCCGCGTGCCTCCGGTCGGTCTCGGCCAGGATCGCGACCACCACACGCCCGACGCGCGGGAGCGCGAGCTGCTCCGCTCCCTCTCCCCGGCACACCTGCGGACCGAGGTGCGTCTCGGCCATGAGGACTGGCGCGACGCTCTCGCGGCCGCGCAGGAGACAGCGGCCGCGATCGGCTCGCACCTCGAGGTGTCGCTGCACCTGGTCGAAGAGGATGCCGCCGAGCTTCCGGCACTTGCCGCCGCACTGGCGGACGGGCCGCCCGTGGCGCGCGTGCTCGTCATCAACGGCGACTCGCGCACCGCGACGCCGGCAGAAACCACCCGTGCCGCCCTGATCGAGACGGTTCGGGATGCGCTGGGCGAGGCGCTCCGCGACGCCGCGTTCGTCGGCGGCACCGAGATCTATTTCACCGAGGTCAACCGCACGCGCCCCGAGCTCGAGACCTGGGACGGGATCTGCTACTCGGTCACGCCGCAGATCCACGCCTTCAGCGACGTCGACGTCGTCGAGAACCTCGACGCGCAGGCGGAGACGGTGCGGAGCGCACGTGCCGTCGCCGGCGACAAGGCGGTCGTCGTCTCCCCGATCACGATGCGCCGCCGCGTCAACTTCCACGCTGCCGGCGACCCGCCGCCGGACGTCCCCGGGGAGATCCCGGACTCCGTCGACGTTCGCCAGTCCTCGCTGCTCGGCGCCGCCTGGACGACAGGCAGCCTCAAGTACGTCGCTGAGGCGGGCGCGTCGTCCGTGACGTACTACGAGACGACGGGCTGGCGTGGACTGATCGAGCGCGCCGCGGGCTCCGAGCTGCCCGACGCGTTCCGGTCGGTTGCGGGTGAGGCGTTCCCGATGTACCACCCGCTCGCGGACGCGATCGAGTGGGAGGGTGCGGAGGTGGTCGCCTGCGAGTCCAGCGACGTGCTTGCCGCAGTCGGCGTCGCCGTCCGGTCGGAGGACGGTCGCACCCGCCTCCTCGTCGCCAACCTCGCACCGCGCCGCCAGGGTGTCGTCGTCGCCCCCGTGACGGGTGCCGTGACCCTGCGACGACTGAACGAGTCGACCGCGGCAGAGGCCGGCGCCGATCCGGCTGCGTTCCGGCGGCGCTTCGACAGCGTCGAGGCAGCCGGCGAGCTCGAGCTCACGCTCGACCCGTACGAGGTCGTGAGGGTCGATCCGGCGTGAGTCGGGTCGCGTCGACGAACGCCCGATAGTGCTCGACGTACTGGGCGATCCCGTCCCGGATCGAGGAGTACTGCGGCTCCCACCCGAGCTGGGCCCGCGCATTCTCGATCGACAGCTGCGCTCGAAGCGCGACGACGGGCTTCTCCGCCTCGGAGAGCTCCTCGCCGATCTCGACGTCGGCGCCCGGGACGAGCTCGCGCACGATCTGCGCCACCTCCGTCGTGGTCACCATCGGGCCGCCGGTCGAGCCGTAGAAGATCCTGTCGGCGTCGTCGGGCGCGTCGAGCATCGCGACGACAAGGCCGGCAATGTCGCGCGCGTGGGTGTAGGCGCGGGGATGTGCGCCGCCGAACTCGAAATGCGCGGGCTCGCCGCGAACGGCGTTCTCCACCATCGCCTTGATCGGCCCCACGTACTGGTTCATGCCGAGCCCGTAGACCGCCGACGGCCGAATCGTGCGGAAGTCGAGCCCGAGTGCCTGGTGGTACGCGAAGAGCATCACCTCCGCAGCGACCTTCGTCGACCCGTAGAAGTCCGTGCCCGGCCCGGCGTCCGCGAGCAGGATCGGATGGTTGGCGTCGATCGGCTCGTACATCACCCTCGGCAGGACGCCGATCGACGAGAAGTTGACCAGGCGCGAGACGCCGAAGGCGATCATGGCCTCGACGAGGTTCACGACGCCGCCGACGTTGACCTGGAACGCGGTCGTCCGGTTCGTCGCCAGGTAGGCGGGATCGAGGATCATTCCGGCGTGCACGACCTCGTCGGGGCGGTGCACGCGGAACACGTCGAGCACCCGCGCCTGGTCGCCGATCGACGCGAGCTCGACGGGCACGTCGTCGGCGTCTTCGCCGATCGTGAAGCGCGCCTCCGGGATGAAGTCGCGCACGTCGAGGACGACGACGCGCCGTCCCGTGTCGAGCAGCGCACGCACGAGGTTGCCCCCGATGAAGCCGGCGCCGCCGGTGACGAGCGTCGTCCGCTCGGCGACCGGTGGTCGGACACGGTCGCGGGGGCCGATGTCGACCTCGGGCCGCGCCATGCCCTGCTCGTAGCGCTGGTTGCTCATCCCTGGACCGCCCCGAGAGTCAGCCCGCGGACGAGGTGACGCTGCACGAGGATCCCGAGGAAGACCGCAGGGATGAGGGACACCATCGTGAGGGCGCTCGCCTCCCCATACTGGTTCCCCTGGAACCCCGTGATGATGCCCGCCAGCGCCACTGGCAGCGTGATCGCGCTGTCGCGTGCGAGCACCTGGGCGAAGAGGAACTCCGTCCACGAGAAGATGAACGCGAAGGCAGCCGCGGACACGAGCCCAGGCGCCGCCAGCGGGCAGGCGATCTTCCAGATCGCCTGTACCCGCGAGCAGCCGTCGACGAGGGCGGCCTCCTCGAGCTCGACCGGCATCTGGCGGAAGTAGACGTACATCATCCAGACCGTGAACGGGAGCGCGAAGACGGTGTAGAGGAGGATGAGGCCGATCTTCGTGTCGACGAGCTGGACGCCGAACCACGCCTCCGAGTACCGGCTGTAGAGCAGGAAGACCGGGATGATGACCGCGATCGGCAGCAGCATGCGCTGCGACAGGAACCAGAACGCGAGGTGCTTGCCGCCGGTTCGGTAGCGCGCCATCGAGTATGCGGCTGCAGTGCCGATGATCAGGGCGATCACCGTCGTCGCGCAGGCCACGACGAGCGAGTTCTCGAGGCCCTTCCAGCCGTTGAAGTTCTCGAGCGCGGTCGAGTAGTGGATATCGGTCGGGTTCGAGGGCCACCACACCGGCGGGTCGGCGAGGAGGTCCTCCTGGGGCTTGATCGACGTGACGGCGGCCCAGTAGAGCGGCAGGAGGAGGAAGCCGAGGTAGCCGAGGATGAAGGCCGCCCGGACGACGGCGCCGGCCCGGAACCGGCCACCGCGGACGACCCGCGTGGTGCCGCGTCCCCGCTCACGCGGGCGTGCCGTCGCGACCGCCACGCCTTAAGCCTCCACAGGCTTCAGCAGCCTGCGCACGAGCCAGAACGAGATGAAGGTGAGCATCACCATCAGCATCAGCGACCCGGCCGTGCCCTGGCCGAGGTGGAAGAGCTCGAAGCCCTCCTGGTAGAGGTAGTACGACGACGTATACGTGTCGGTGCCGGGCCCGCCGCGGGTCAGCGAGTAGATGATGTCGAAGAGCTTCGTGGCGTCGATGAACCGGAAGGTCACCGCGATCAGCACGATCGGCGCGAGCAGCGGCAGCGTCACGAAGAAGAACGATTGGCGTGGCTTCGCGCCGTCGAGATCCGCGGCCTCGTAGAGCTCGTCGGGAATCGCCGCCAGCCCCGCGAGCAGAATGACGAACATGAACGGCGTCCACTGCCACGCGTCGGCGATGATCAGGGAGATGTAGGTCCAGGGCGAGTCGTTCGTGAAGTCGATCGTCACGGGGTGGCCAAGCAGCTGGCCGAGCAGCCAGTTCATCGGGCCGAACGGACGGCGCAGGAACAGGTCGAAGAAGCCGCCGACGATCACCGGGCTCATGAAGAGCGGGATCACGAACAGCACCGTCAGGGCACGGCGGCCGGGGAACGGCCGCATCATGGCGAGCGCCAGCAGGAAGCCGAGCGCGAGCTCGACGGCCACCATGACCGCGGCGAGGGCAGCGGTGACCCAGAGCGAGTGCACCCAGACGGGGTCGCTCCAGTTCTCCTTGTAGTTGTCGAGCCCCACCCAGGGGTGGTCGAGGCCAAGCGAGAAGTCGTACTGGACGAAGCTCGCCCAGATCGCGAAACCGAGCGGGAAGATCGTCAACGCGAGGACGAGCACGATCGACGGCGCGACGAGGATCCAGCGGATGTTGCGGTCCAACCACGAGGAGGCGGCTCGTGACCGCCTCCTCGGGATGGTTGTCTCGGCGCGGGTGGCCACGCTCCGGCGTCAGGCGGAGATCTTGACCGCCTGGCCCCTCTTGGCGACCGTATTCTGGCTGGTGGAGCCCGGGAGCTTCAGGAACAACGCGTACGACGCCTTCTGCTTCGCGACTCCCAGCTTGTTGGTGATTCGGTCCCACTCCTTCGCGGTGTCGTCCAGCCCCGCCTGGATGTCCTTGCCGGCGTAGATAGCCGTCATCGCGCGGTCGAGCGCGTTGGCGTAGTCGGCCGCGCCGGTCATGATCGGATCGAGCACTGCGTTGTTGGCCGCGTCGGCCAGCGCCTTCAGGTACTCGCCGGCCGCCGGCCAGCGTGACCTGAACTGCTTGGACTTGTAGTGCGAGATCCGGTACGCGTCCCGCAGCGTGTACGGGAGTTGCACGCGCTGAAGCGAGATGGACGGGCTCGTCGCCCACTGCGCGAAGAGGTAGGCCGCCTCCTTGTTCTTCGAGTCGGCGGACACCATCTTCACGAAGGAGCCCGCGTGCTCGCCGTTGAGCTGCGGCATGAGCGCATAGCCGACCTTGCCGACGATCTTCGACTTGGGGAGGAAGTTGAACGCCTTGTCGCGCTGGGCGTAGTTCTCCGAGATCCGCCCGGTGGGCGGCCACGCGTAGATCATCGCCGTCTTGCCCTGTAGCCAGTTCACCCACGAGTCGACGAAGCTCAGCTTCTCGATGCCCGGAGCTGACGCCTTGACCTCCGCCATGATCGATTGCATCGCCTTCACGCCGATCTCGTTGTTGATCTCGGCCTTCATCGTGCTCGGGTTGAAGAACCGCCCGCCGCGCGCTCGGAACTGCTGGAAGAAGTAGAACTGGTTGCCGGGGTTGCCCAGGCCGCGGCCCTCACCGCCGCCGTACACCTTCGGCGCCATTTGGTCGGTGATGAACTGCGACGTCTCGGTGAATTCGTCCCAGGTCCGCGGAACACGGAGGTCGCGTTTGAACTTCGCCTTGTACGCGGCCTTGAGCTTGGCGTTGCCGAAGATGTCCTTGCGGTAGTAGAGGTTCCAGACGTCGCCGTCGTCGAAGAATCCCCACGTCTTGCCCTTGTACTTCATCAGGGCGCGGTAGAGCGGGTGGTAGTCGTTCAGCGTCGCCTGCGCCTTGTACTTCGAGATGTAGCTGTCGACCGGGTCGATGACCTTCTGCTCGGCGAAGTCCGGCATCCACACGGGTGACCCGTCGATGACGTCGATCCCGCCGGTACCGGCGATGTGCTCGGCGATCACCTTCGAGTAGATCTGGGCGAACGGCGATTCGATCACCTTCACCTTGATGCCGGTCAGCTTCTCCCAGAGCGGACCCGTGAAGTTGTGGTCGTCGAGCGCCTGCAGCCCCGACTCGTTGGTCTTCGTCAGCGTGATGCCCTTGAACTGCTTCGCGGCGTTGACCGCCGAGAGCGCGATCGGGTCACCCGCCGTCAGGCTCGTCGAGGCCTCGATCGCGGCGTCCGCCTGCTCCGCGGCCAGGTAGAACGGGCCGGCGGCGGCCGCTGCCGCGAGGAGCTTGGCCGAGTCGAAGAGGAAGTCCTTGCGCCCGATCGGCGTGCCGAAGAGCGAGGGCTCAGCACCATCGAAGCCCTCGTGAATGTCCTCACTCACGATGCCCTCCTACTCCTTTCTGATGGCGTGCTGTATGACCAGTTGCGATCATCCCCCTTTGTCGAGGCTGCGTCAAACGGCCGGCGCAGTCTCTGACCACGTCACGCGCCGATCCGGTCGCCCGTCTCCGGGTCGAAGAAGCGGAGCGCTCCCGGAGCGACCGCGACCTCGGCCGGCGCGTCCTCGCGGGCCGTCGTGTCGGAGTGGAACCGGCCCACGAACGAGGTGTGCCGCGCCCGCCGTTGCAGGTCGAGCTCGGTGAGCGCGGAGGCGTCGACGTCCGCCGCGAGCTCCCGCAGCTCGTCCGTCACGACCGGTGTGGCGTCGACCTGGAAGTGGACGACGGTCTCGGCGCCGAGCAGCTCGGTCAGCTGCACGAGCCCGCGGAAGCGCCGGCCCTCCGGCGTGCCCGTCGCCCGCGCCGCGTCCTCGAGGTGCTCCGGCCTGACGCCGACGATCGCCTTCCGGTCGACGAACGCCTCGAGCGCCGGCCCCGCCTCCGACGGCTCGATGCCCAGCTGCTGACCGTCGCCGAACGTGACCCCCAGGCTCCCGTCGCGGCGCACGACACTCCCCTCGAAGAAATTCATCGCCGGGCTGCCGATGAACCCCGCCACGAAGATGTTGCTGGGCCGGTTGTACAGCTCCTGCGGCGAGGCGACCTGCTGCAGCTCGCCATTTCGCATCACGGCGACCCGCTGCCCGAGCGTCATCGCCTCGACCTGGTCGTGCGTGACGTAGATCGTCGTCACGCCGATCTGCTTGTGGATCAGCCCCAGCTCGGCCCGCATCTGCGTCCGTAGCTTGGCGTCGAGGTTGGACAGGGGCTCGTCCATCAGAAACGCGCGGGGCTCGCGGATCATCGCCCGGCCCATCGCAACCCGTTGCCGCTGGCCGCCGGACAACTGGCGCGGCCGGCGCGGCAGCTGCTGCTCGATGTCGAGCACCTTCGCCATCCGCTTGACCCGCTGGTCGACCTCGGACTTCGGCAGCCGGCGGAGACGGAGCGGGAACGAGAGGTTCTCGTACACCGTCTTATGCGGGTAGAGCGCGTAGTTCTGAAACACCATCGCGACGTCGCGGTCGCGCGGAGGCAGGCCGTTGACCACCTCGTCGCCGATCCGCACCTCCCCTTCGGTGATCACCTCGAGGCCCGCGACCATCCGCAGGGCGGTGGTCTTCCCGCAGCCGGACGGTCCGACGAACACCATGAGCTCGCCGTCCAGGATGTCGAGTGTGAGGCTCTTCACGGCCTCCGTGCCGTCCGGATAGACCTTCCTCACATCGGCGAACGACACCTTTGCCATGGGGCCGAGGCCAACCTATACGACGGCGTGCCGTCCGTCCAGGAGATGGGTTGGCATGCTGTATGACGTATCATCCCGTCGGCATGAGCGAGCCCACTCAGGACGATCGCTCCGGTGCCGACACCGCGGAACCGGCGCTGTTCGGCCTCGTGAACCGCGAACGGCGACTCTCGGACAAGGTCGCCGACATGATGCTCGAGACGATCCTCTCCGACCGTCTCCAGGTCGGCGACCGGCTCCCGTCCGAGCGGGAGCTCGGCGAGCAGTTCGGCGTCTCGCGCACGGTCGTGCGGGAGGCGATCCGCGCGCTCGTCACCAAGGGCGTGATCGACGTACGTTCGGGCAGCGGGTTGCGCGTCGCGGCCGTCGACGCGAACGCCGTCAGCGAGTCGATGAGCCTCTTCCTTCGCGGCGGCACGCTCGACTTCGAGAAGGTGCACGAGGTACGCGCCGTCCTCGAGGTTCACCTCGCAGGGCTCGCGGCCGAACGCGCGACGGACGACGACGTCGCCCAGCTGCGCGAGATCCACGAGCGCATGCAGACGGAGACCTCCGACGTCGAAGCGGCCGCGCGCGACGACCTGGAGTTCCATCGCGCGATCGCGCGCGCCACGCACAACGAGCTGTTCTTGCTCCTCATGGACTCGATCGGGAGCTCGCTGATCGACATCCGGCGCGAGAATCTCGGCTCCGGCTCGGCGCCGATGACCCTGAGCCAGCACGAGAGCATCCTCGATGCGATCGCGGCGCGGGACCCCGAGGCCGCGCGTGCGGCGATGGAGACCCATCTCGACGGCGTTGCGTCGTTCTGGCGCGAGCATGCCCGCGTCCCGGCAAGCATGGACGCGCCCGAGTGACACTGCTCCGGCGCCTCGACCACGTTGCGGTGCTCGTCCGCGACACGGACGAGGCGCTGCGTTTCTATTCGGGGCGGCTCGGCCTCGAGGTCGCGTCGAGCGAGGAGGTGCCGGATCTCCACGTCCGGCTCACATACCTGGACGCGGGGAACGCATACATCCAGCTCGTGGAGCCCGGGGCCGACTCTCCGCTCGCCGCCTGGCTCGAGGAGCACGGCGAGGGTCTTCACCACATCTGCTTCGGCGTCGACGACGTTCCCGGCGCCGTCGGCGAGCTCAGCGATCCCGGCACAGAGGTCTCGCTCGGGGAGGGGCGCGGCCGCGTGTCCAGCTTCATCAGCGCAGACGGGAGCCACGGGGTGCGCATCGAGTGCACGGAGTTCGTCCGCGCACGGGACGTCGACGAGACGCCCGGGTATCTCGACGGGCGCCCGGCTTAGCGCGCTTCGTCGACGAGCCGGTCGAGCGGCACCCAGAACGTCCGCCGGACGACGGGGTCGTTGATGTAGGTCGGGGTGTCGTGGGTCACGAAGAGATGATCCGTCGACCGGATCAGACGGAGCTCCTTGAGCGTGCTCGGGAGCCCTGTCAGCCCCTTTAAGATCTCGCGTCCACCCTCCTGGCCGACCACCTCGTCGCGGTCGCCGACGAAGAGCAGCGCCCTCGTGTCCTCGATCGTCGAGAGGTCGAGGGACATGTCGACGAGGACGGGGTCGACGGGGAAGATCGAGTACACGGTGCGCGGCGCCGGGAGGCCCCATTCCTCCGCGTGACCTGCATAGACGAACGCCAGCGTGGCGCCGAGCGAGAAACCCGCGACGACGATCGGCTCGCCGTCGTACTCGAGGGCGCGGAACCCGGTCTGGAGGCCCGCCTCGAGGTCGTACGGCGTGAGGATGAACGGATCGTCGCCGCCGGGCTGGTACTGGGGGAAGAGCACCGTGCTCCCCTGCTCGAGCAGGTGGTCCATCCACTCGAGGTGCCAGTAGAACGGCAGGTTCGCCCCGTAGCCGTGAAGGTAGACGACCATGCTGCTCGTCTCGCCGCCTTTCGGGCGAAGCACCCAGACCCGAGCCGCGCCCGTGCCGTACGGCGTCGCAGTGCCGTGCTCCGTGTCGACCACCGGGCCGCTCGGACGAGGCAGGTCGTCGGCTCCGTCGCACCCCGCGCAGACGAGGGCGGCGAGCGCCGCGCCGACGACAAGCGCTGCGCGCACGCCCGTGCTTCCTAGCCGCCGGCGTCCGGCGGCAGTCCGAGGACCTGACCGCCGTCGACGTGGATCACGTTGCCCGTCGTCCACGCGGTCGCCGGGTCGACGAGCGCCCAGACCCAGACCGCGACCTCCTCCGGCAGCGCCATGCGCCCCAGCGGGACGCGGCGCGAGAGGTCCGCGTAGGCGGCCTCGAGGTCGTCCGCCCACACCTCGTGGATCGGCGTCTCGACCGGCCCCGGCGCGATGCAGTTGACCCGGATCCGCCGGTCGGCGAGCTCATAGGCCGACGCACGAGTGAGGTACTCCAGCGCCGCCTTCGTCATCCCGTAGAGCCCGTTGCCCGGCTTGACGATGCTGCCGACCGACGACGAGACATTGACGATGGCGCCGTCGGGAGACTCGGTGAGCGGAGGCGTGGCCTCCTGCGTCAGCAGGAGGGGAGCGCGTGTGTTGACCGCGAGGTGCCGGTCGATCTGCTCGACCGTGAACGCGTCGAGCGGCCCGACGGCGATCGTGGCCGCATTGTTGACGAGCACGTCGAGACGGCCCAGTCCCCGGACGGTCTCCTGGACGAGCTGCCGCGGAAGCGCGGGGTCGCCGAGGTCGCCGGGAATGACGAGGACGTCGACGCCCGCCGCCTCGACGGCGCGTGCGGTCTGCTCGAGGAGCTGTCGTCTGCGCCCGACGAGCGCGACGTGCATCCCTCGCTCGGCGAGCAGGCATGCGGTCGCCTTCCCGATGCCGGTTCCGGCGCCGGTGACGAGCGCGACGTGACCTTCGCGAGAGGCAGCAGTCACCCGCGCGTTCGTGCCGTCCCCTGCACGACGCGGTTCGTGAGCTCGCCGATCCCGCTCGCCGACACCGTGACCGTGTCGCCCGGCTCTAGGAACCGCGGCGGCTTCATGAACGTGCCGCAGCCGGCGGGCGTCCCCGTGGAAAGGACGTCGCCCGGTTCGAGCGTGATCACCGACGAGAGCCATTCGATGGCGGCGGGGGGAGGGCCGATCTGCTCGCCGATCAGCGCGTCCTGGCGCAGTTCGCCGTTGACGCGCGACTGGATGCGGATCGCCTCCCAGTCGGGGAGCTCGTCACGCGTGACGATGCACGGGCCCATCGGGCAGAAGGTGTCGAAGTTCTTGCCGAGGTCGACCTGCCCATTGTGGAACTGCACCGAGCGGGATCCCACGTCGTTGATCACCGTGTAGCCGAAGATGTGGTCGAGCGCGTCCTCGGCGCGCACGTTCTTCGCCTTCGTGCCGACGACCACGCCCAGCTCGACCTCGTAGTCGACCGCGAATCCGTGCTCGCGCAGCGGCCCGGCCGTGTCGCCCGGCACTCGGCGGATGATGTCGTCGTACGGCGGAAGCACGATCTCGGCGTCCGGCCCGACGATCGCGCTCGCAACCTTGATGAAGCCGACGATCACCTTCTCGTCGGGGAACACGAAGCCGGGCTCCTCGTCGCCGTGGCTCGCGTAGTTGACGCCCGAGCCGAAGATCTTGCCCGGGTTCGTGAGCGGCGCGAGGATCCGGTCGACAGCCAACGGCTCCGAGCCCTCCGCGGCCGCCGCGGCGGCCTCGAGGCCGCGCTCGCCGTCCCGGATCAGCGAGAGCGTGTCGGGGTACGGGGTCGCGTGAACCCGGCCGTCGACCTCGATCCCGCAGCCGACGCTTCCCCGGCTCTCGTACTGGACGATGCGCATGGCTCTCCCTCCGTGGTCAGGAGCGTGAGCCTAACCTGTATGACAGTAGGATGGCGCGGTGCCAGGTGCGCGCCGCGAGCCCGTCGTCGTCCTCGACGACGACCCCACCGGCGTGCAGACCCTCGCCGGCATCCGGGTGCTTCTCGCATGGGATCCGGCACGGGTTCGCGCGGCCCTCGAGGGGCGGCCGTCCGTCCACCTGATCACGAACACCCGCGCGCTGCCGGGGGCGCGGGTCCGGTCGTTCGTCTCAGCCGCGGCCCGCGCCGCATTGGATGGCGTCCCCGACGCGGCGATCCTGCTTCGCGGCGACAGCACGCTCCGCGGTCACCTGCTCGAGGAGTACCTCGGCGTCCGCGACGTCGTCAGGCCGGACGGCTGGCCGGTCCTCCTGCTCGTGCCGGCGCTCCCCTCCGCCGGACGGGTCACGGTCGGCGGCGTCCACCTCTTCGACCGGGACGGTCGACGAACGCCGCTGCACGACACGGAGTACGCGCGGGACGGTGTGTTCGCCTACGCGAGCGCGCGGCTCCTGGAGTGGGCTGACGAGCGGTCGGGCGGGCTCTTTCGCGCGCGTGCCGGGAAGGAGCTGCACATCGCCGCGCTTCGCTCCGGCGGGCCCTCCGCCGTGGCCGAGGCGCTGCTCGCCCTCGCTGCCACCGGTGAGCCGGCGGCATTCGCGCCCGACGCGGAGACCGCCGCCGACGTCGCCGTGGCCGCCCAGGGATATCGCGCGGCGGTCGCCGACGGCGCTTCGGTGATCGTCCGCTGTGCTCCAACGTTTGCCGGGGTGCTCGCGGCGACGACGGCGCCCGAGCTCGTTCCGCTGCCTCGAGCCCCGGACGGGGTGCTCGTCGTCCACGGCTCGTACGTGCCGCAGTCGACCCGACAGCTCGCACGGCTCGTCGAGGCGCGGCCGGGATCCCTGGTCGAGGCTGACGTCGGTGCGCTCGCAGGCGACGACCCCTCCGCCGAGATCGCCGCGCAGGCGGCCGAGCTCTCCCGCCGCCTGGCGGCGGACGGGTTCGCAGTGCTGGCGACGCCCCGCGAGCGGCCGGTGGGGACGACGAGCCTCGATGCCGGCGAGCGCATCGCCGTCGGCCTGGCGCGCATCGTGGCGGCCCTCGACCCGTCGCCGTCCACGCTCGTGGCGAAGGGCGGAATCACCGCGGCGATCACGCTGCGCGAGGGCGTCGGAGCCACTGAGGCTGAGGTGGTCGGCCCGGTCGAGCCGGGAGTCTCGCTCTGGAGCGCCCGCTGGCGCGACGGCGGCGAGCTCGACTACCTGGTGGTGCCGGGGAACGTCGGCGACGACGAACTGCTCGCGCGGCTAGTCGCCGCCGTGACAGGATCCGCCGCGTGCTGACCCCGTTTCGCGAGATCCTCGAGGAGCGGCGCGCGGCGGGGGCGGCCGTCGGGGCGTTCACCTGTTACGACGTGACGACGGCGATCGGGGTCGTCCGTGCGGCCGAGCAGCGTGGGGATCCGGTGCTGCTGCTCGTCTCCGAGGCGTCGTTCCGGTCTTCCTCGGGGCGCCTGCTGCTTCCGTCGCTCCTCGCGGTCGCCGACGAGGCTCGCGTTCCCGCATGCATCCAGCTCGACCACGTCGACGACGACGAGCTGATCGACGCGGCGCTCGCAGCCGGCGCCGGTGCCGTGATGGCCGACGGGTCGAAGCTACCGGCGGTCGACAATGCGTCGTTCGTCGCGTCCGTTCGCGCGCGGGCCAGCGGCGCCGGAGTCGAAGGGGAGCTGGGCCACGTCGAGGGGGGAGAGGACGTCGCCGCCGCCGTCGACGCCGGCGCGCTGACGGACCCGGTGGAAGCCGCCTGGTTCGTCGCCGAAACGGGCTGCGACTGCCTGGCGGTCTCCATCGGGAACGTCCACGGGAAGTACGTCCGGCCTCCCCAGCTGGGCTGGGAGCGGCTACAAGCGATCCACGACAACGTCGACGTCCCGCTCTCGCTCCACGGCGCGTCCGGGATTCCGGACGCCGACGTCGCGCAAGCGATCGCCCTTGGTGTCTGCAAGGTCAACGTGAACACCGAGCTCCGCGAGCGGTACCTCGCTCAGCTGGCAGCCGGGCTTCCCGCGGCCAGCGAAGGGCTCCGCGTCCTCGAGCTCGAGGCCGGGGTGGTCGATGCAGTGGCCGAGGCGGTCGCCGCAAAGCTCTCGGTGCTCGCCGGCTGAGCGGCCTCGTACGCGGATCGGGCGGAGCCGGGAGGCGGAGCCGGCTTCCCGGCTCCGCCTCGGTCGCTCGTTATCCGGCGCGGCGGAAGAAGATGCTCGCCGAGTCGCCCGGATGCGGCTGCGAGAAGAACGGCGTGAAGTCGTTCACCGCGTTCGCAAGGCCCTCGTAGTCGCCGGTGAAGAACCCGCGGGCGTCGGGCGCCTGACGCATGTCGAACGAGACATCGGTCAGCCTCGCCTCGGCGCCCCAGTTGGCGGCGCTCGCGCATGTCGTCGGCGTGGTCGGATGGCAGTGCACGATGAAGTAGTCCGTCCACAGCGGCGTTGCGCTCGTGTTGTTGCGGAAGTCGTAGTAGGTGGCGGCGACGGTTCCGTCAGCCGACACGTCGACGGATGCCGTGAACGCCTGCTGGTTCCCGATCGGGATCCCCGTCGGCGTCTGGTTGACCTTGATCGGCGACGACCACGTCAGGCCGCCGTCGA
>Ga0081539_10000553_pt1 | contig 77268 bp, 58 predicted proteins | sample TabmetS4T2R2_FD_71023 | JGI IMG/M metagenome (GOLD analysis project Ga0081539, IMG submission 71023) | Tabebuia heterophylla rhizosphere microbial communities from the University of Puerto Rico - S4T2R2 | ecosystem: Host-associated > Plants > Roots > Rhizosphere ...
TCGGCCCGCGGGGCGCCCTCCGGGCGAGTGCCGGGCGGAGTACCCGGGCGGCTCAGCGACTCCGGCCGCGGCCCCGCGCCCGGGCCGACGTCCGGACGGGTTGGGCCGCCGCCAGCCGGCGGGCCGGCGAAGCCCTGGTTCGGGCCGGCAGGCCTGCCGGACTGTCCGTAGCCGCCAGGCCCACCGTTCGGGTTGGGTCCATAACCGGACGGCTGGCTCCCCGGACCGAAACCACCAGGCTGTGTCGAACCGTAAGGGCGAGGCGTGCCGGGCTGGCCCTGTGGCCCATAACCACCGGGGGTCGTTCCGCCCGGCGTGGGCCCGCCTGGCCTCGGACCACCTGGCGTCGGTCCGCCTGGCGTGGGCCCACCTTGCGTCGGTCCGCCCGGTGTCGGTCCGCCTGGCGTCAGGCCGCCCGATGCCGGACCCCGGCCCGGGGCCGCAGGACCCGCGGGAGTCCCCGCTGGACCCACCGGCCGACCACCGCTCTGCCCGGGCAGGCCCGACGGGCTCGAACCCATCGGGGATCCGCCCGGACCCGCGGGGCGACCGCCGTTCGGGCCGGGGGTGCTGGGGGAGGTCGGTCCTGTGCCGCCGGGCCGGCCGCCGGTCTGGCCGGGGGTGTTGGGGGAGGTCGGTCCTGTGCCGCCAGGTCGGCCGCCGGTCTGGCCGGGGGTGCTGGAGGAGGTCGGGCCAGTGCCGCCGGGCCGGCCGGGGGCGCCGGACTGGGTAGGTCCCATCGCCGGGCCGGCCGGTGAGCCGCCGGGCCGAGGGGCACCGCTCGAGGTCGGGCCCGTGGTGCCTGACGCCGCTCGGGACTGGCCGCCCTGGTTGGTGCCGCCCATCGGGCTGCCGCCGAAACCGGATGGCGTACCTCCCGGGCGGCCGGACGGTCCCGGCGTCGACGACGGCCGGCTCGACGATCCCTGCGTCCCGGCCGGTCCGTTCGGCGTTCCCGACGACCGCGACGTCGTGTTCGGCGTGCTCGACGACCGCGGTGTCGAGCCACCCGACGGGCCCGGTGTGCTCGACGGCCGGGATGACGGGCCCGGCGTGCCCGGGGTGTTCGACCGGGGCGTGGCACCCGGCCCACCGGACGTGGTCGGTGCGCTCGATGGCCGGGACGACGTGCCTGGTGTGCTGGACCGGGGCGTGGAACCGGGGCCGTTCGGCGACGATGTCGTCGGTGCGCTGGACGGCCGGGACGACGGACCAGGCGTGTTCGAACGCGGCGTGGACCCCGCGTTGTTACCGGACGTGCTCGGTGCGCTCGACGCTCGCGACGTCCCCGCCGGTGTGCTGGACCTGGGTGTCGAGTTGGACCCGCCGGACGTCGTCGGTGGGCGGGACGAACTGGACGACCCAGCCGGCGAGCTGCCGGACCGGGACGTGGTGGAACCGCCGTTGTTCGTCCGCGGCGGGTTGTTGCCCAGGCCGTTGCCGGACTTCTGCAGGTTCGACGCGTTCGACTGCTCGAGGTTGCGGGCCGCCTGGGCGGTGTCCCTGACCTTCTGCCCGGTGGTCTCCGTCGCCGAGGCGGCGCGTTCGGCGCTGGTCCGGGCGGTCTGGATGGCCTGGTCGGCCTTGACCATCGCCACCTGGCCGAACACGCCGGCGCTCGAGGACGACGCCCCGATGTTCAGCTTGCCGCCGACGCCGTCACGGATCTGGCTGCCCCGGTCGGTGAAGCGGCCACCCATCCGCTCGACGCCGTCCGGGTCCATGCTGGTGCCCTGGCCGGGCGCCATCCCCCCGCTACCAGGACTGCTCGGTCTGGGAGAACTCGAAGAACCACTCGACCCGCCGCTGCGGTGTGACGGGCCGTCGCTGCCGGAGGAACCGCCGTGCCTACGCGTCATCAGACCTGGTCCGTCAGGCCTGCTGCGGCATGTCGTACGGCTTGACCGCGTCGTACGCCGTCTTGGCGTAGTCGCCGTACTCCGAGAACTTCTCCAGGCCCTTCATCAGGCCCTGCATCTTCTCGGTGATCTTGGCGATGCGGGCACCGAACCGCTCCATCGCCTGGACCAGCTTGGCGAGGCGGCCGGCCATCTTCGCGGCCAGCATGCCCGCGCGGGTGCCCGCGTAACCGCAGTACGCGGCGATCGAGCCGCCGAAGGTGGGGGCGGCCGACGCGGCGGCGATGATCGCGCCCGCGATCAGCTCGCCGAGCAGGTCGGAGATCCAGTCGAAGACCAGCGCACGCAGCTCGCAGACCAGGGCACCGGAGATCGCGTAGATCGCGGCCGTGCCGTCCATGGTCTTGCCGAGCGCCTCGTACTGGGACGCCAGCTCCTGCTGGTTCTTGCGGAACGCCTCGTTCGCCTCGCCCGACCAGGAGGCCCCCATGGCCTCGGTGTCCTCACGGTGCTCCTGGGCGATCATCTTCACTTCGAGCGCGGCCTGCTTGAGCTGGTCGGTGTTGGCGTTGATCTCGTCGGGGTTGCCGAGCAGCGCGTCGAGCGGCTCGCGGATGAAGCTGATGTGCTCCAGCAACCAGCCGACACCGGCGGAGAACACCGCGGCCAGCGGGTTCGCCGCCGACCCGACCAGGTCGACGACCATCCCGGCGCCGCCGATGGCGGCGTCGATGACGTCAACGCCCTCGCCCTCGGACTCGCCGGTCAGCGTGTCGACGAACCCGGCGACGCTCTCGACGGCGCCGGCACCCTCGTACCACTCGGTCACTACCCACTCCCAGATCCGCGGTCACGCCGGGTCTGAACACCTAGCAGATCAAAGAGTGTCATATCCGCGTCTGCCAAGTGCCCGAAAGCCCCCAAACTCGTGAGCTCAGACGGCGGTCGTGGCCGGCAGGTTCCCCCGAACGAGCGCTGTCCCCCGCAGCCGGCTCCGGGGGACAGCGGCAGGGTGCTCAGGCCGGCGCCACGGCCCGGCCGGTCGCGGTCGAGATCATGCCGGCGCACAGGCCACGGCTGTTCAGGTTGGACACGATCTGCGGGACGGCGTTGATCGTCGTCTGGTAGCCGTCGTGCATCAGGATCACGCCGCCGTTCTGCAGGGTCGACGCGGCCTGCACGATCTGGGCGGTGCTCGCCCCGGCCCAGTCGCGGGAGTCGACCGTCCACAGCACCTCGGTGAGGCCGTACTGCGCCTCAACCGTCCTCAGCGTGCTGTTGGTCTCGCCGTACGGCGGGCGGAACAGCCGCGGGGTCTGGCCCGTCGCCTGCTGGACCGCCTGCTGCGTCTGGCTGATCTCCGAGGACATCTGCCCCGCGCTCAGCTGCGTCATGTGCCCGTGCGACCAGGTGTGGTTGCCGACCCACATGCCGGCGTTGACCTGGCTCCGCGCCAACGCCTGGTTCTGCTGGACCTTCGAGCCGATGTTGAAGAACGTGGCCCGCACGCCCGCCGAGCGCAGCGCGTTGAGCAGTTGCGTGGTGGTCCCGCCGTTGGGCCCGTCGTCGTAGGTCAGGCCCACGTAGCCGTTGCAGGCCGCCGGGGCGGCGCCGGCCGGTCCCGGGACCGCCAGCAACGTCACGCTCAACACGCCGGCCGCCAGCGCGACCAGGAATGATCTCGTTCGTGTCATGACAACTCCACGGAAATACTACGTTGGATTTTCGAAAGTTTCGACACGATCAATGACCGCATTTCGCACGGTAGGTGGCGAATCGCAGATCGTCAAGAAGTCGCCCTGTTGACCGAAATTATCGGAAACGTTCCGATTTATCTGATCCCCTGGACGCTGGTCAGTTCACGGTTCAACAGCTATTCTGGGAGCGCTCCCAGTGGACCGGCAAATGGGGTGGGACATGGTCGTTCTTCGCGGCGCGATGCTATTCGTGATCGTCCTTTTTGCCGGTTTTCTGCCCGGGGTGGCCGCCGCCGCGCCGGTCACCGGGAACGCCACCTGGTTCGACGCGCTCGGCGCGCCGTACGGCGGTTGCGGGCTGCCGCAGTCCGTTCTGGACACCCAGGACTTCGTGGCGCTCAACGTGTACAACACGCCACGCGACTACAACTACTATCCCCGGCCGCTGCCGGCGGGTGACCCCAAGACGGGGATGTGGGACAACGGGCACAACTGCGGCCGCTGGGTCCGCGTGACGATCAGCGACTACTGCACGGGGGTCAACGACGGCGCGCCGAACCAGCCGTTCTGCCGCAACGGGTCCTTCGTCGCCGACCAGTACAACGGCGCCACCCTGAACATGATCGTCGCGGACAGTTGCGGCGACTCCAACGCCTGGTGCCGCGACGATCCCTACCACCTGGACCTGTCACACGCGTCGCTCAACCGGTTCGAGCGCAACGGCGCACCGGTCGGCGACATGGACCCGGGGCACTGGAACAACCGCCACGTGTCCTGGGAGTTCATCCCGGCCCCGAACTACTCGGGCGACATCACCATCGGCTTCCTGCAGAGCGCCCAGGTGTGGTGGGGCGCGGTGTCGATCTCCCACCTGCCCAACGGGATCCACGGTGTGGACTACTTCGCCGGCGGTGCCTGGCACGCGGCCCAGATGAACGGCGACATGGGGCAGTCGTACGTCCTGTCGCCGACCACACAGGGCGGGACGCAGTTCCAGATCAGGGTGTACGACGTGAACAATGCCTTGGTCAACGGCGGGCGGGTGTACTCGTTCGCGCTGCCGTCGAGCTGCCAGCCGTCGTGCGGTGTGCCGTACACGAGGGTCACCTATACGACGAGCTGACGTTCAGATCGGGAAGTTGCCGCGGAACACTCCGGCCGGGTCGTGGTGGCGCTTGATGTCGCGCAGCCGGGCGAGGACCTCGGGGGTGAAGGCGTCCGCCGCCGTCTCGGTCGGGTTCAGGAACGTGAAGGGCTTGCGGCCGCTCACGGGCAGCGCCCCGGCGAGGTCTCGCTGCCGCAGGGCCACATCGTCGCCGGGTGCGCCGAACAGGTAGACCAGGTACGGCTCGGTCAGCGGTCCGTGCGGGCTGTCCGACGCGCGGGTGAACGCCCCGCCCAGGTGGCGGACCTGCACGCTCATCAGCGGCGCGATCGGGTCGGCCAGCAGGGCCTTCGCCGTCGTGTCCGTGAACTCGGTCAGCAGCTCGGCGCGGGACAGGCCCGGGCTCGGGTCGGTCGGCTCCGCCGTGATGCCGCCCAGCTCGGAGACCCGCATGACCCGCCGGCTGTCCGACAGCGGCCGGGGGAGGCGGTCCAACGATGCCAACAGGTCCCGTGCCTCGGCGGAACCACCGAGGTACGTCGTGTCCACCGCGACCATCGGGGCGGCGCCGGGGAAGTGGAGCAGGTCGAGCCACACGGTCAGCTCACGTGGGGCGTCCGCGGTGATCCGCCGAAAAGCGTCGACGACCTCCGGTGCGTGCTCGGCGGCCCACAGCACGCGCCCGCCGTACAGCCGGGGCGCCGGGTGCAGTGCCAGCTCGAGTCCGGTGACCATCGCGAAGTCGCCGCCACCGCCCCGCAACGCCCAGAACAGGTCCCCGTCGGTGACATGCCGGTGCTCGCCGGCGGCGTCGACGACGTCGAAGGCCGTGACGCTGTCCGCGACCCAGCCATGGGCACGCCCGAACCAGCTGACCCCACCCCCGAGCACCACCCCGGTGACGCTGACGACGGGAGAGGACCCGGGTAGACCGGTCAGCCCGTGCGCCGCCGCGGCGGCCTGCAGGCGACCCGACGGCACACCCGCGCCGACCCGGGCACGACGAGCCGAGGGATCAACCACCAGCGAGTCGAGCCGTCCCGTCCGCAACAGGACGACGCCGTCGTCCGTACGGCCGGTCGCCCCGTGCCCGTTGGGCTGGGCGGTGACGCCGAGGCCTGCGGCACGTGCGGACCGGACGACCGCGGCGACGTCGCCGGCGTCACCGGCCTCGACCACGGCCGCGACCGGCTGCTCGACGGCGAGGTTCCACGGCCGGCGGGCGGCGTCGAAGCCGGGGTCGCCGGGCAGCCACACGCGTGAATTCTGGACATTGAACATCTAGAATTACCTCCGTAAGAAACGGCCCATGAAGGGCGGGAAAGTCAGGCTCGTAGCGCGGTGAACCTGTTGACGGTGCTGGCGGGCGTGCCCGGATAGTGCCGCTCGACCTGCGCCTTCAGGTCGGCCAGCGTCTGCCCGGCCAGCTCACGCCGCCACGCGAGGTCCGCGCGCCGCATGGCCTGCGAGAGCAGGCACGCCTGCCGGTAGTCGACCTCCGGGTCGGCGCCCGGCCCGCGCTTGAGCAGTTCCTCGCAGCGGAACGCCTCGTCGGCCCCCTCGATGGCGACGACCACGTCGAGCAGCGTGATCGCCGCCGGGTCGCGGGCGAGCTGGAACCCGCCACGCGGCCCGGACGTCGACGACACGATGCCGGCGCGCGCGAGCGCCTGCAGCTGCTTGTTGAGGTACGCGGCGGGCAGGTCGTAGAACGCCGCCAGCTTCGCCGCGGGCACCGCCTGCCCGGCCGGCAGCCAGGTCAGGTTGAGGCAGCTGTGCAGCGCCCACTCGACACCCTCGCTCATCCGCATATTCTGGACACTACATGTCCAGGATTAGTCAGGCAAGGTCGAGCAGGGCGACCGCCCGGCGCTCGGTCTCCAGGCACTCCTCGACCAGCTCGGCCAACTGGGCGAACAACGCGGCCCGGCCGGCGTCGCCGAGCGGGTCGTGCGCGGCGTACTCGGCGGCCAGCTCGTCCATCCGGACGGTCAGCCCGCGGATCTCCTCCCGCGCCGCGGGCCCGCGGCTGAGCATCACCGCGAGCCGGCGCTCGGCCACCTCGGCGTACTCGCCGAGCGCGCCGGTCGTCTCCAGCGCCAGCCCGGCCAGGCGCGACCACCCCGCACCCGACCGGGCGAACAGCTCGGCGGCTTCCCCGAGAGCCGGCACGAACTCCGCGGCCTCCTCGAGGAAGCGGGCGTAGGTGGGGCGGGTCGCGCCGGGCGCGGTGTACTCCAGCTCCAGGCACTCGTAGAGCCGCCGGACGCCGTGGTAGAACGGCACCGGCGCGCCGAACCGCTTCGCCCAGCCGGTCCTCGTCCTCGTGTCCCGCAGCTGCGCCGCCAGCTTCGCCATGCCGGAGAAGCCGAAGTTCACGTCGAAGTTGTTGCCCAGCACCGGACCCGTCAGGTGCGCGACCGTGGTGGCGACGGCGTCGCGGACCGCGCCCGCGAGGTCGGGCCCGGCCGGCGGACCGGTCACCACCAGCAGGTGGTGGCGCCCCTTCTTGTGCGCGGACCACGCGGCGAGGAAGTCGTCGGCGGCGATCTCGTTGGGGCGCGGGGCCTCGTCGTCCACGAGCAGCGTGTCGCCGTCGCGGCCCACGACGGCCACCAGGTACGGGTCCATGCCGTAACCCGGGTCCATGCCGTGCCACGGCAACCTGCTGCGGTCCACGGTGCACAGTGCGGGCCGGCCGCCGTCCAGCGTGGCGTACAGCTTCGTCAGCGCGGCGGCCGGCTTGGCGCTGTGCTCCTCGGTGAACGACACGCGCAGCCGCCCGAGCGCCGCGGGCGCCCACGGCTCGGGGTGGTGCTGCGCGACGATGGTCATCAGCGGCGGCAGGCCCTGGTAGTCGAACACCATGTACATGAAGCCGATCCCGCCGGCCAGACCGGCGACCACCGGCTCGCTGTGACGCGCCCCGGCGTGCCGCAGCACGTGCGCGACGAGCGCGGACTCCCGGTGCCACTCGACGCCGAAGGTGTCGTAGCCCGGCAGCACCCCGGCCGGGAGCGGGCCGCGGCCGGCGCGGGCCAGGACGTGCCGGCGGGCGGTGGTGTAGCTCTCGCCGTGGCGGGCCATGCGTTCGCGGACGAGTCGCTTGAGTGCCTTGTGCTCGGTCACCGTCGATCCTCTCGCGGTGGCCGCGGAGCGCCCCACGCACGGCATCCGGCGGCCACCGGACGAGGTACGGCAGAGGTCCGAGGCACGCCCGCGATGGCATGGGGACCACCTCTGCCTCCGCGGCGCCGGCGGGCGTGGGCCACCGGTCAGGAGGTCGGGCGCACGGGCTCGGCGCCGGGGGTGAGACTAGCAGCCATGCGGTGGTTGGTCGGTGGTGTCGTGGCGGTCCTGCTCTGGGGCGGGAGCGGTGCCGCCGTGGCGGCGCGGCAGGACGAGATCCCGGCCGATGTCGTCGCGGGTCGGGACTACCCGGTCGCGAAGTCCGGGGTGGCCGGCGGCGAACTGTGCGACCTGGTCCTCGGTGGCCGGCGGGTGGGTGGCTGCGCGGGCGGCTCCCCGTTGACCGGTTCACTGCGCGTCGAGCCCGACCACCCGCGGGGTTCGCAGACACTGGTCTGCCGGGGCTGCTGGGAGGTCCCGCCCCCGAGGCCGGACGAGCCCGACGTGCCCCGCCCGACCACCGTCCCGAGCGAGCCGAGCGAGCCGCCCACGTCGTCCACGTCGGACGAGCCGTCGGAATCGACGGGACCGACCGAGCCGACGGAGTCCACCGAACCCACGGAGCCGACCGGCGGGGTCGCCAGGCACCGGGAAGGGCTCTGGCGCCAACCCGAGGTCGTGCTCGGCACGGTCACGGTGTTGCCCCCTCCGGTCACGCCCACGACCGGCGGGGGAGAACCGGCGCTCGCGACGTTGTCACCCCACTGGTGGGTCGCGCCGGCGGTGATCGGGCTGCTGGCCTGCGCCCTCCTGGCCGCCTGGCTGATCCTGCGACGCCGGTTCGGCGACCCGCCGGACCCGCCCGAGGACCCGCCGGTCCCCGACACCCCACCACCCGCCGCCGCCGACGAGGACGCCGACGACGGCGACGACGGGGGTCGCCCGGTGCGGGTGTTCCTCACGCCGGCGAGTCTCCCCGGCGTGCCGTTGCCGGCGGGGCTGTCGCTGGCGCCCAACTCGCCGTACCTGCTCGCCGTGGACATCGGCGCGTTGCCCGGCGCCGGCCCCGAGACCGTGCCGCTCACGGTCGTCGCCTTCGACAGCCCGACCCCGACGCTGGGTGGAGAGGACGTTCAGGAGGTGCGGCTCACCGGCGCCGCGGCGGGCCGCCTGGACTTCCCGCTGCACACCCCGCCGGAACCGGAGCGGCTGCGGTGGCGTTGCGGGCTGTACTGCCACGGCGTGCTGCTCCAGTCGTTCGTGGTCGAGGCCGACGTCGGCCAGCCGGGCGGGTGGCACGTCCACCGCGACCACGTCACCGGCCTCGACCCGGCCACGCTGACCGGGATCGAGCCGCACGAGCTGAGTCTCATGGTCGACGAGCTCGCCGTCCACGCCTTCCTCGCCGACGCGCGGACGGCCGTCACCGCCCCCGTGCCGGCGGGGGCTGCCGAGCTGCCGCCCCGGGAGGCCGGTACGGACCGGCGGGCGATGGCCAGGACGCTCGGCCCGCTCGCCCGGCAGGGGCTGACCCTGTGGACGGCGATCAGGCCGCCGGTCGACGCGGCCGTGCGGGCACGAGGGCTGGATCCCGAGCCCCTGTGGCGGCGCCTGGCCGGCGAGGCACGGGTGCAGGTCGCCTGGCCGCGCGGGCGGACCTGCCCACTGCCCCTGGGGATCGTCTACGACTACCCGCTGGACGAGGTCGACCCCGCCGAGCTCGGGCTGTGCGAACGGTACCTCGCCGACCTCGACGCCGGCGAGACGCCGGCGTGCCTGTCCGGCGAGTGCGTGTCGGCATCGCCGGCCGTGGTGTGCCCGGCGGGGTTCTGGGGTTACCGGCTGCGGTTGAGTTGCGCGAACCAAGAATGCACGTGCAAATGCATGGGCGCAAACTTGTCAATTCTGCCGCGGATTGAAGAGTCAATTTCTCGCTCGACAAAGGAGGGAGAATTCACCCGATCTAGTGAACGCGATTCGACCAAACGTGTCTGATGTGGTGGGTGGTTCGCGTAATCGGGTGTCCCTCGGTCCGTGAATTTTCCAACACTGACCTGCGGAACCATGGCCTGGGAACAGCCTTTCCCGTAGCCGGCTGCGGGGGATTGTCGATCCTCCGCCGCGCCGGCACTCGATCTTGAAGTGATCGACATGAAGAGTTGTGGGACGGTGCGCTGTTACTCCACTCTCTTGCGCCGTGACAAATGTACGGCCCGGACGGTCCGGGCAGTGGCTCCCCACGGGAGATATCGCGAACCTGCCTTCTCACCTTCGCGCGGAAGGCGCGTTCCGCCCGGCGCCGTTACGTGAGGACATCCGGTTACGCCGCGGCACCTACCAGGCGGCGTCGCGGGCCTCGGAGGCGCTCGGCAGGCTGGACGAGGCGGCGGCCCGGTTGCCGAACCGCGGCGCGCTGGTCCGCCTGACGCAGATCCGCGAGGCGGAGGTCTCCTTCGACCTCGACAAGCTGTTCTACTCGCTGTCCGAGATCATGGCGATGGACCTGCCCGACGTGGACGTGCAGCCGCCCGTCGACCCGGCCGTCCTGCGGCTGCGGCGGGCCGACGACGACGCCGTCGACCGGGTGCGCCGCGGCGACCCCGTCGGGCGGACGCTGTTGTGCCGCACGGCCGCCATCCTCGCCGACGTGCCCGTGCCCAGCGACGACATCGAGGTCATGGACCGCGTGCCGTGGCGGACCGACCACCGCTGGCTCGGCGGTCCGGCCGCCGCCGACGCCTACCTCCAGTGCGTGCCGCCCGGCGCGGAGCTCCACGCGAGCGTCGCGGAGTGGCTGACCTGGCTGGACGAGACCAGCGACCTGCCGGTGGTCGTCCGGCTGGCGCTCGGCCACTACCAGCTCGCCGTGCTCGCCCCGGTCGCGAACGCCCAACACCTGTCGCGGTTGCTGATCCCGCTCGTGCTCATCCAGGAGAAGACGATGCGGGACCAGATCCTCGCGCCGTCGATGTGGTTCTCGCGGCGCAACGGCGAGTACCGCCGGCAGCTCCGCGCGGTCGTGGACAGCGGCGAGTTCGACTCGTGGGTCACGTTCTTCGCCGACGGCGTCCACGAGCTGTGCGTGAGCCAGATCGAGTTCGTCTACCAGCTCGAGGAGGTCGGGGACCGGCTGCTTGGGAAGCTGAGCCAGCGCAACGACGGGCTCGCCCGGCTCGTCACCGCGCTCATCGGGAACCCGGTGTTCAACACCCAGCTGGCGATGAAGCTGTCCGGGCTGGGCGACCGCCAGGTGCACACCCTCGTCACGCGGTTGGAGAAGGCCGGCATCGTCCGCAAGATGGACCGGAACAGGTTGATACGGAAGAAGAACAGCCAGGTGGTGCGTGAGGTGCCGGACGTCGTGAAGGTGATCGGCATGTTCGACCACCTGCCGTTCCGCCGGGACCGCAGCGTGTTCGACGCGTAGCCGCTCAGCCCCGCCGGCGCGCCGCCGCGGCGGCGAGCAGCACCCGCACCTCCTCCGCGGCGTAGTCGTCGACGTCGACCAGCTCCGCGAGCGCCTGGCTGTAGCACGGCATGGCGGCCGCGTGCGCGCCCCGGCCGTCCCACGCCCGGCCGAGCGCGACCAGCGTCGCCGCGTGCCGGACCAGCGCGGACGGGGGCAGGCCGGTCGCGCGGGGGAGCGCCTTGCGGGCACGCCCGAGGAAGTAGTCGGCGTCGGTGAGGCGGCCGGTCCGCGCCATGGTGACGCCGACCTCGGTCAGTGCGGCGGCGAGCCCGACCCGGTCGTCCTGCTCGGCGCGGACGCGGACGAGCTCGAAGAACGCGGTGAGCGCCCGGCCCAGCGAGCCGCCGGCCCGGCGCAGGTCGCCGACGAGGTGGAGCAGCCGGGCGGACCGGTCGTGGTCGCCGAGGCGCTGGGTGAGGGCGAAGGCCCGGCGCCACTGGTCGTCGGCCGCCGTCCGGTCGCCGGCCCTGGCGAACGCGGTCCCGCTCCGGTGCAGCAGCTCGATCAGGCCCTCCGGGTCACGGCCGGTGATCGCGATGTCCTCGCCGGCGTCGGCGAGCGCACGCCACCACTGCCGGTCGGCGCTCGGCGCGACCACCGCCCAGGTGGTGCGGGCGAGGTCGATGCCCGGCGTGACGAGCCGGTGCCGGCCGGCGGCCCGGACCGCGGCGACGATCTCCGCGCCGCGGGCCGCGGGGATCCGGACCAGGTGGTCGCCGGCGAGGGTCTCGAGGTGGGCGTCGACGAGTGCGGCCACGTCGTCACCGGCCCACGGCTCGACCACCCGACGCCCTTTCCGCCTCGCCGAGCCGCCCGCACGGGCCCGGCATGGCCTGCTCCGGCGCCGCCGGTCGTCGCGGGCGGCCCCGCTCCCAGCATGGGGCACCGGCACGCGGCGCGAAAGGGACCCACCCGCCCGGAGGAACCCGGCCGGGAAAACTTCTGACGGCGGATGTCGATCCGGCGGGCGCGTGTCCGACGCACGGGTGACAGCGCGACCCGAAGGAGTCAGAACGATGATCGTGGCAGCCACCACCCCGGCCGACGTGCGGAACGCGGTTCTCACCGCACGCGAGCGGGCACTGCCGTTCATGGTCTACGCCACCGGCCACGGCGGCGCGATGCCCGACCACGGCGACAAGGTCGTCGTCACCACCGAGCGGATGGGCGGCGTGCTCGTCGACCCCGACCGGCGCACGGCGTGGGTCGGGCCCGGCACCCGCTGGGGTGAGGTCATCGCGGCCGCGGCGCCGTTCGGGTTGGCGCCGCTGTCCGGCACCTCGCCGTCGGTCGGCGTCATCGGCTACACCCTCGGCGGAGGCTTCAGCTGGCTGTCCCGCCGGTACGGGTTCGCCGCCGACAACGTGGTGCGGGCCGAGATCGTCACCGCGGACGGTGAGCTGCGCACCGTGTCCGCCGACCGCGAACCCGACCTCTTCTGGGCGATCCGCGGCGGCGGCCCCAGCTTCGGCGCGGTGACCGGCCTGGAGTTCCGCCTCCACCCCGTCACCACGGTGCACGCCGGCGTGGCGACGTTCCCGCTCGACCGCGCCGCCGACGTGCTGACCTGGTACCGCGACAACGCGCCCACCCTGCCCGACGAGCTGCTCACGAACATCTGGGTCACCAGGGACGCCCTCGCGATCCGCGGCCTGTACGCCGGCGGCGCCGAGGACGCCCGCCGTGCGCTCGCGCCGCTCTGGCGGGTGGCCGGCACGCCGCTCGAGGACGGCTGGCGCACCATGCCGTACGCCGAGAGCGGCACGCTCGGCGGCATCACGCCCCGCGAGTTCAACCACCTCGCGACCCTGCCCGACGCGGTCCTGACCGCCGCCCTCGACGCGGTCCACGGCGAGGCGAACGCCGTCGAGTTCCGCCACTGGGGCGGCGCCATCGTCGCGGGCACCGGCCCGGCCGGCCACCGCGACGTGCCGTTCTCGGTGATCGTCGACGGCCCGGCGGAGCCGACCATCGCGGCCCACGCCACCGGCGGGACGTTCCTCAACTCCCTGCACGACCCGGCCCGCACGCACACCGCCTTCACGGCCGCCAACCACGCGCGGCTGCGGGAGCTGAAGCTGGCCTACGACCCGGAGAACGTGTTCGCGCTGGGCAAGAACATCCCGCCGGCGGTCCGGACACTGGCCGCCCTGGGCACGCCCTGAAAGGCGCTTTCAGGACGCGGGCCGTGCCCTGAAAGGCGCTTTCAGGACGCGGGCCGTGCCCTGAAAGGCGCGTTCAGGACGCTCAACGTCCCGAAAGCGCCTTTCAGGACAGGCGCCGATGTCTCGAACGCGCCTTTCAGGGCACGGCTGGCCCCCACCCGAGCGCGAACCGGCCGGGTGCGCCGGGCGCTACGGCGCCCGGGCCCGCGAAGCGGGCCCCACCACCGCATCCCGAAACATGAGCATCGGTGGATCCAGGTTGAGCGTCCCGAACGCGCCTTTCAGGGCAGGCGCCGATGTCCCGAACGCGCCTTTCAGGGCAGGCGTCTAGGCAGGCGGTTCGAACCCGGGTGGGAACGTCATCGGGCGGCCCGCGTTCATGCCGCCGTCGACGAGGACCTCGGTGCCGGTGAGGTAGCCGAACTCCGGGGTCGCCAGTGCGACCACCGCGGACGCGATCTCCCTCGGCTCGGCCATGCGGGGCAGGCCGTACACGTTGAGCGGGCCCCACGCCTGCTTGAACTGCTGCCACAGGTCGTCGGGGATGCCCGGCGGGCGGACGAGGCGGGTGTCGGTGGTGCCGGGGTCGACGGCGAGCACGCGGATGCCCCGGGTGCCGTAGTCGAGGGCGGCGGCGCGGACGATGCCCTCGACCGCGCGCTTGCTGGCGGTGTAGGCGCTGTGGCCGGGACGGGTGTGGCCGGCCTGCGACGAGGCCGTGCAGACGACCACGCCGCCCTCGGTCATGTGCGCCACCTCGTGCTTGATCGCGAGGAACACGCCGCGTGCGTTGGTGAGGTGCACGTCGTCCCACTCGGCGACGGTGATCTCGTGCAGCGGTTTGCCGAGGTGGATGCCGGCGTTGTTGAAGGCGACGTCGAGCCGGCCGTACCGGCGGGCGACGCCGTCGACGAAGGACTGGACCTGCGCCGGGTCGCGGACGTCTGCACGCACGTAGGTCGCGTCGCCACCCGCGCGGCGGATGTCCCGCTCCACCTGGCGACCCAGCTCCTCGCGGCGACCGCAGAAGCCGACCCTGGCCCCCTCCGCCGCGAACAGGACGGCCGCCTCCCTGCCGATACCGGAGGTTGCGCCGGTGATGATCACGGCCTTGCCCGCGAACCGCCCTCTGCCGCGCTGGGCGGCGGGCTCGGCGCTCGCGGTGCCCGCGGTGGCCGCCAGCGCCGCGAGCCCGGCCACCGAGCCACTCAGCAGTGCGCGCCGGCTCGGCCCCCGCCCCGCCGCGCCGGTCTGTGCCCTGTCGCTCATAATCCCTCCAGGATGGATAGTCCCGCTTTCCGTTTATGGATAGTGACACTATCCACCTGAGAGGAGTCTCATGAGGATCGCCGAGCTGAGCCGTCGCACCGGCGTCCCGGTACCGACGATCAAGTACTACCTGCGCGAGGGCCTCGTCCCGCACGGCGAGCGCACCAGCCCCAACCAGGCCCGGTACGACGAGTCGCACGTCCACCGGGTGCGCCTGGTGCGTGCGCTGGTCGAAGTGGGCGGCCTGCCGATCGCGTCGGCGCGGGAGGTGCTGACGCTCATGCACGAGCCGGGACGCAGCTGGCTGGAGTCGATCGGCAAGGTCCACTTCGCGGTGCAGCGGGCACGTCAGCCGCAGGCCGAGCCGCCGAGTGAGGCCGCGGCGGCCCGCGTCGCCGAGCTGATCGAACGCCGGGGTTGGCGGGCCAGGGAGACGAACCCGGCCCGAGCGACGCTCGCCGGGGTCCTCGACCACTTCACGAGACTCGGCGACCCGGACGCGCTCGGCCTGCTCGACCGGTACGCGGACGTGGCGGAGCAGCTGTCCGCCGCCGAGGTCGAGGCGCTCGTCGGGCCGGACGTCGACCGCATGGCCGAGCGGGTGGTGATCATGAGCGTGCTGGGCGGCGCACTGCTCGACGCGCTCCGCGCACTGGCCCAGGAATCGGCCGCCACGGCGCGGATGACGTCCGTCAGCGACGCCTAGCGGGGGGAGCCCACCGAGGAGTCCCGCTTGGGGGTCTTCGGGTGGCCGTTGGTCTCGACCGGGACCTGACCGTTGGTTTCGGGGGCGGAGTGGGAGACGCGGTTGCGGCCGGTGCGTTTGGCGTGGAGGAGGGCGGTGTCGGCCATGTGGATGAGCCGGTCGAGGGCGGTGCCGGCCGACGGGTAGATGGCCGTGCCGACCGACACGGACAGGCCCTTGATGGTCGTCAGGCTGTCGTCGCCGAGGGGGACCGCCAGCTGGGTGACGGCGTGGCGCACCCGCTCGGCGACCTCGCCGATGTCGGCCGGCGCGATGTCCGGCAGGAGGACCACGAACTCCTCCCCGCCGAACCGCCCGACCGAGTCGTAGTCCCGCACACTGTGGTTGATCGTCGCGGCGACGGCCTTCAACACGGCGTCACCGGCCAGGTGGCCGTAGGTGTCGTTGATCTTCTTGAAGTGGTCGATGTCGACCATGAAGATCGCCAGTGTGCCGGACGAGCGCTTGGCCCGGTCGAGCTCGCGGTTGGCGATGTGGTGCCAGCCGGCGTTGTTGAACAGCCCCGTCTTCTCGTCCGTCGCGACCGCGGCCTCCAGCTGCTTGATCAGCACGTGCCGGTGCAGGAGCAGCAGCGGCGGGTAGATCAGCAGGACGAGGATGGGCTGGTAGACCAGCGCCGTCGCGGTCAGCCCGCCGAGGCACAGCGTGACCAGCTCGAGCGCGTTGTCCCCCCAGGTACCGACGAGGTCGGTCAGCGAACGCTGCTCGGTGTACAGGAAGATGCCGGTGGCGGCACCGATCAGGTTGACGAGCTCGAAGACCAGCGCGGCGACGAGGACGACGGCCGCGCCGCGGATGCCGGCCGCCGGCGTGCCCGCCAGCCCGCCCAGCCCGGTGATGTGCAGGGCGAAGGCCGCACCCCAGCACGAGAGCATCGCCCATGCGGTACTCGCCACGACGCGATGGGCCGGACGGGTGCGCACGTGCCGCCAGACGCGCAGCCAGAGGTGGATGTACAACGCCGCGGCGAGCACCACGGCCCAGCCGGGGGAGAGCAGCACGACTCCGGCGAGATACCAGACGGACGTCACGTTGATGTGGGTCTGACCGCCCATCCACCGGCGCACGCGCTCGATCTGGCGCGACATCTCGGCCTGCGAGACGCCCATCACCAGCAGGATCGCGAACCACGTGAGGTCGTGCTTCGTGCCGGGCTCGGTGATCAGGCTGGCCACGGTCACGCCGAGGGCGGCGGCCTCGCTGACGAGCACGAACACGATCCATCGCGGCCTCGCGGCGGACCAGAGCGCCCATCGAGCCGGGGACGCGACGAAACGAAACCGCGTCCGAACTCGGGCCGTCCTGGTGCTGCGTTCATGGCCCATACTGTTCATGCTTTACTCATCACCCCCTCAGGCGAAGGGTATCCGGCCCGTCACGGGATGTCAGCCAAGTGGTTGCGAAGCCGCCCGAACCGATCGAGAAGGTGGACGACAATGCGTACGCGCGAACTGTGAATGCACCCTGTTGATGCCGTACCCTCTGACCGACCTATCGACCCGAGGTGAGGTTTGATGCACACCCGCGAATTGTGATCAGTTCTCCTCACCCGTTTTCGAGGACCATACGTCCGGTCGCGTGGTGGTCGCGTGATGCCACGCCATCGCCGCCGGAACCGCGATGAGCAACCCCAGGATTCCCACGAGACCCACCACCCGCGCCGTGCCGAGGACGTCCGCCACCGCCCCGGCGAGCAGCGGGCTCAGGCCCTGGATCGTCGCCACGCCGGACTGCACCAGCCCCAGCGCCTGTGCCCGGTTGTCGTCGGGCACACCACGCGCGAACGACGCGGTGGCCTGGATCATCACCGCCGTTCCCAGCGCGCCCGCCACCACGAACAGCGCGATCGACGGGACCAGCCCGGGCTTGACCAGGCACACCAGCAGCGGCACGCAGCTGGCGACCATCAGCGGTCCCAGCAGCGCCGTGCGTCGTTCCGCGGGCACGAACCGGGTGAACAGGAACGCGCCGACCGCGCTGCCCAGCGGATCGGCCGCGAGGACGAGGCCGACGGCGGTCGCGCCGCCGCCGATCTCCGTCGTGTACGGCGCGGCCAGGCCCTCGTACACGATCAGCAGCGACGACAGCCAGATGAACACCACCAGCGTGCGTACGGCGGTGTCCCGCCAGATCAGCCGGGCGCCGGTCAGCGCGGACCTGGCGAACGCGCCCGGCGTCGGTGAGCCGTCCTTGCGCACCGCCGGCCGGTAGCGCACGCCGAACCACACGAACAGCGCCGACGCGACGAACGTGCCCGCGTCCAGCACCAGCGCCGTCGGCGGGCTGAGCCAGGCCAGCAGCACGCCGCCGCCCGCGAACCCGAGCATCTGCGCGGTCTGCATGGTGATGGTGCGGATGCCCATCCCGACGACGTACTTGTCGCCCTCCAGCACGTCCGGCAGCAGCGCCAGCTGGGCGGCCTTGAACGGCGCCTGGGCGAACGACACCAGGCCCACCAGCACGCACAGGACCCAGAAGGGCATGCCGGGCAGCGCGACCAGCGCGATCAGCCCGGCCCGCACCAGGTCGGTGACCACCATGACCGCCCGGCGGGGGAACCGGTCGGCGAGCCCGGACAGGAACACCCCGCCGAGGAAGGCGGGCGCCAGGGTCAGTGCGTAGGTCAGCCCCGCGAGTGCCGCGGAGGAGGTGCGCCCGTAGACGAGGACGGCGAGTGCCACTCGTGCCAGCTGGTCCCCGGCCTGTGACAACGCCTCGGCCGCCCACATCGCCCGGAACTCGCGTACGGCGAAAACGGCGCGGAACGTGACCCGGTCCGCCTCCACAAGTGTCCTCCGCCCTGTGCCCTCGTGCCCGCGCCCCAGTCCCAGCGCAACGTTAGCTTCGCGCGTGGTGACGAACCAACAGTCCGCCGCAGGTCGGTGACAATACGCAACAGAGGTCGCCCACCTGCGAGCGGCGCGCGAAACCGTTGTGGTTAGACCGAATTCCCCTCCGCCGCTGCGGCGTTCGGCCTACCGGTGCGTGAGCGGCGCCGTGTCACCCGTGCCGAGCGAGACGCGGTCGCGGCCGGTGCGCTTGGCATGGAGCAGTGCCGTGTCGGCGGCGTGGACCAGGCGGTCCACCGTGTCCCCGGCCGACGGGTAGCAGGCCACGCCGACCGAGACGGACAGGTCCCGCACGGTGTCGTCGCCGACGGGGACCTCGAGCCGGGCGACGGCCTGGCGAACGCGCTCGGCGATCTCGGCCGCGTCGTCCGGTGTGACGTCGGGCAGGAGCACGACGAACTCCTCGCCGCCGAAGCGGCCGACGGAGTCGTAGTCGCGGATGTTGAGGTCGACGGTCGCCGCGACCGCGCCGAGGACGGCGTCGCCGGCGAGATGGCCGAAGGTGTCGTTGACCTTCTTGAAGTGGTCGATGTCGACCATGAAGACGGCGAAGGAGTTCCCGGACCGCCCGGCGCGGTCCAGTTCCCGGTTGGCGAGGACGTGCCAGGTGCCGTTGTTGAACACGCCGGTCTTCTCGTCCGTGGCGACGGCGACGCTGAGCTGCTTGATCATGACCTGCCGGTGCAGCAGGACCAGGGGCGGGTACGTCACCAGCACGAGCAGGGGGTGGTAGGCCAGCGTGGTGGCGGTGAGGCCACCGAGGCACAGCGTCATGACCTCGAGCGCGTTGTCCGCCGGGGTGCCCACGAGATCGGTGAGCGAGGGCCGCTGGATGTACAGGTAGATGCTGCCGGCGATGCCGACCAGGTCGACGAGCTCGAAGACCACCGCGGCGGTCAGGACCACGGCGGCGCCGTGGACGGTGCCGGGCGGGGAGTCCGCGAGGCTCCCGAGCCCGGTGGCCCGCAGGGTGGCCGCCGCGGCCCAGGAGGACAGCATGAGCCAGGCGGCACTGGCCACGATGCGGTGCGGTGGACGGATGTTGATGTGGCGCCACACCCGTATCCAGAGGTGGGCGTGGAGTGCGGCCGCGAGCAGTGCGGCCCAGCCGGGGGAGAGCAGCACACTCCCGGCGAGGCTCCAGATCGAGGTGACGTTGATGTGGAGCTGGCCGGCCAGCCAGCGGCGCATGCGTTCGATCTGGCGCCACATCTCCGCCTGGGCGACCCCCATGGCCAGGAGCGCGGCGAACCAGAGCAGTTCGCGACCGCTGCTCGGGTCCAGCACCAGGCTCGCGACGGTCACGCCGATGGCCGCGGCCTCGCAGGCCAGTGCGTAGGCGATCCACCTCGGTCTGGCCACTGACCAGATCGACCACTCGCGTGGCGGAACGGTCAGTGGTCCTAGCCGTAGGAGGGGGCCCCAGGAAATGCGAATCACGCTCATCACCCCTCGGGTGAAGCGTATCCGCTCCGTCACGGTATGTCTGCCGTATCAGGTTACTGGTCGCGCTCAGGTGCCCAGCACCGACAGTTCCCACAGCGAGTAGCCCCACTGCGTGCCGCGTTGGGTGCCGGTGACGCGGACGTGCCGGGCGTCGGCCGCCACCGCGATGTCGTCGGTGCCGCCGTCGCTCGTCGTGGTCGTGAACACGGTCTGCCAGCCGTTGCCGTCGGTGGACGTCTCGACCCGGTACGCGCGGCCGTACGCGGTCTCCCACGTCAGGCGGACGCGGCTGATCCGGTGCACGGCACCCAGGTCCACGCTGATCCACTGCGGGTCGGCGAACGCGCTGCTCCACCGCGTGTCAGCGCTGCCATCGACCGCGTTGGCGCCGACGTGGGACGTGCCCGGCTCGACGCTGGAGACCGTGACCTGGCGGCCGCGGGCCAACTCGACGTCGCCGGGGTTCGACGGGACCGCGCGGGCCGCGACCCGGATGCCGCCCAACAACATCCGGGTGAAGTTCGGGTCGGCGAAGGACTCGGTGGTGTGGCCGAGGCCGGTGTACCAGGCGCGTCCGCTGCCGACGTCGTGCCACCACGTGATCGGGTGGTCCGCACCCATCGTGCCGCCGCTGTAGGTCGACTCGTCCAGTCGCATGAGCGCGTTCACACCGCCGCGCGGGTTGGTGCGGTAGTTGTACCACTCGTCGAACCGGCTCCAGACCGCCGGCAGGTGTGCGGTCGAGTCGCTCGTCCGGTCCTCGACGACCAGGGATGCCTGCTGCTGCGCGGGATGCGACGCGAAGTACGCGCCGACGCAGCCGCCGTACCAGCCCCAGTCGTACTCGGTGTCGGCCGCGGCGTGCACGCCCACATAGCCGCCGCCACCGTTCACATAGGACTCGAACGCCGTCTGCTGCGTGGCGTTGAGGACGTCGCCGGTCGTCGACAGCCAGACGACCGCCTGGTACTGCGCCAGGTTCTGCGTCGTGAACGCGCCCGCGTCCTCGGTCGCGTCGACGGCGAACCCGTTCTGGCTCCCGAGCTGTCTGACGGCCGCGATCCCGGCGGGGATCGAGTCGTGCCGGAAGCCGGCGGTCTTCGAGAACACCAGCACCCTGGTCAGCGGCGCGGCGGACGCGACGTGCGGGAACATCGCCAACCCGCCGGCGCCGACACCCAGGGCGCCGATGCCGCGCAGCACCGCGCGGCGAGTGATGTCATGGGACATGGCAGGGCCTTTCAGCCGGAGATGGTGAACGTGTCGATGTCGAACAACGCGCCGGCGCCGCCGGTGAACACGAGGAACAGCGGGCCGCTCGCGTTGCCGCTCAGCGTGGTCGAGACGGTCTGGAAGGTCTCCCAGCCACCCGTCACCGGCACCGTGACCGAGCCGAGCAGTGTGCCGGTCTGCGAGCCCGACCGGATCTGGATCACCCCGCCGGCGCCGGCCGACGAGATGCGGGCCGAGAACGCCTTGGCACCGGCGGTGTTCACGCTCGCATAGCTCGCCCAGTCACCGTTGTCGATGTAGCCGAGGGTGAAGCCGCCGCTCGCGCCCGCGTGCCCGGCCGACTGCACGCCGGACTGGGCCGAGAACGCCTCGCCCTCCACAGTGGACGAGAACCCGCTGCCCGTGCCGAAGGTGAACGCGTCGAGGTCGAACAGGTTGCCCTGTCCGGTGACCCCCGTGAACACCAGGTACAGCGTGGTGCTCTGCGCCGGCCCGGCACTCAGGTTCGCGGACACGGTGGTGAACGTGTCCCAACCGCCGGTCGGCGCCACCGCGACCGAGCCGAGCAGCGTGCCGGTCGGGGACCCCGCCCGCACCTGGATGTTCCCGCCGGGGCCGGCCGACGACACCCGCGCGGAGATCGAGGTGACATTGCCCAGCGCGTACGGTGTGAACGCCAACCAGTCGCCGTTGTCGGTGAACCCGACCGTCTGGCCGCCCTCGGCGCCGGCGTGCGAGGCGAGCTGGATGCCCTGCTGCGCCGAGAAGTGCTCGCCCTGCCGGTGCCGCGGTTGCAGGACCCGCTGCGTGTGCGTGGTGAGCCCGCCGTTGTCGGTGTACTCCGCGTCGAACACGCCGTAGACGTTGGCCGCCGGGTCGTGCTCGCCGTCGGCCGGCACCGCGATCGAGCCGGAACAGCCGTTCCTGGCCGTGATCTGGTGCTGGTGCTGGTCGTGCCCGAGCAGGTAGGTGACCTTCACCCGGGCGCAGTCGATCGTGCCGTCCTCGGGGTCGCTGACGCTCACCTGGAACGGCACCGTGTCGCCGAAGGAGAACAGCTGGCCGTTGACCGGGGACTGCAGGTTCACGGCCGGCGCGGTGTTGCCGACGGTGACCTGCACGCTGGCCGACCCGGTCAGCCCGGCGGGATCGGTGACCGTGAGTGTCGCCGTGTAGTTGCCGTTGGCGGTGTAGGTGTGCGTGGGGTTGGCCGCCGTGGACGTGCCGCCGTCGCCGAAGGTCCAGCGGTAGGTCAGCGCGCCGCCCTCCGGGTCGGTGCTGCCGGCCGAGGAGAACGTGACGGAAAGCGGGCTCTGGCCGGAGGTCGGCGTGCCGGCGGCCTTCGCGACCGGGTTGCGGTTGGTGGCGCCGATGTACTCGACGCGCCACAGGGCCTGGTTGTTCGAACCCGTGCCGTAGTCCAGGACGTACAGCGCGCCGTCCGGCCCGAACGCCATGTCCATGACCTGGGTGCCGGTCCACGGGAACGCGCCGATGTCGCCGACGCCGCCGCTGCCGGTCACCTCGATGGCCTTGATCCACTGACGGCCGTACTCGCCGGCGAAGTACCGGCCGTCGAGGGACTGCGGGAACTTCACCGAGGAGTTCAGGTTCGGGTCGTACCGGTAGACCGGGCCACCCATCGGCGACTCGGAGCCGCCGCCGAACTCGGGTGGTGTGCCGGCGTCGCCGCCGTAGCGGATCCACGCGGGCCGCGCGGCCGGCAGCGTGGTCTGGCCGGTGTTGCGGAAGGAGTTGTTGACCGGCCCACCCGCGCAGTTGTACTTCGCCTGCGAGGGACCGGATGGGAACGTGAACTCGTTGTAGGTCTCCTCGGTGGTGTTGGTGCCCGTGCAGTACGGCCAGCCGTAGTTGCCCGGCGCGGTGATCCGGTTGAACTCGACCTGGCCCTGCGGCCCGCGGTTCGGGTTGGTGGCGCCGGCGTCGGGACCGTAGTCGCCGAGGTAGACGATGCCGGTGGCCTTGTCCACGCTCATCCGGAACGGGTTGCGGAAGCCCATCGCGTAGATCTCGGGCCGGGTGCCCGCGGTGCCCGGTGCGAACAGGTTGCCGGCCGGGACCGTGTAGGTGCCGTCGGGCTGGGGCCTGATGCGCAGCACCTTGCCGCGCAGGTCGTTCGTGTTGCCGGAGCTGCGTTGCGCGTCGAACTGCGGGTTGCGGTTGGTGCGCTCGTCGATGGGGGTGTAACTGTCCGACTGGAACGGGTTGGTGTCGTCACCCGTTGTCAGGTAAAGGTTTCCGGCGGCGTCGAAGTCGATGTCGCCGCCGACGTGGCAGCACTGGCCGCGGTCGTTCGGCACCCGCAGCACGATCCTCTCGCTGGCCGTGTTCAGGGTGTCGTCGGCGTTGAGAGTGAACCGGGACAGGTACAGCTCGCCCTTCCAGCGGTCCCAGTCCGCCTGTGTGCCCTCGGTGGGCGCGTCACCGTCCGGTGTGGACAGTCGGGGTGAGTAGTACAGCCAGAGGTACCGGTTCGTGGCGAAACCGGGATCGGCCGCGACGCCCTGGAGCCCTTCCTCGTCGTGGGTGTAGACGTTGAGCCTGCCGGCGGTCTTCGTGTTGCCGGCCGCGTCGGTGACCCGGACCGTGCCGTCGCGTGCGGTGTGCACGACCGACCGGTTCGGTAACACGGCCAGCGACATCGGCTCGCCCAGCTCGGCCGCCCCGCTCGCGAGCGACACCTGCTGGTAGTCGCCGGGTGGGATGACCGAGCCGGCCTGTGCGGCGGGCGTCGCGACCGACATGGCCGTCACCATGGTGGCCGCGACGAGCAGGGACCGCCGCCGCACTCCTCTGTGCGTCATGACTCTCCTCAGTGGGTGATCAGATCGAACCTTTCCCAGGTGCCGATCGCGGTGCGGTTCGCGATCAGTGGCGCGGCACCCGCGTTCTCCGCACACACGTACTGGTTGTTGGCGCGGGAGCGGAGGCTGACCGTGCCGCTCGGCGCCGACCCGCCGGCGAGCCCGATGCTCACCTGGTCGAATCGCCGCGCCGCGGTCGCGGGTGTGCCGGACAGCGCGGCGAAGGGCTGCGACAGGGTCGGCGAGCCGGTGCGCTCCACGAGGTAGCTCCGGCCCTGCTGTGTGGGAACCGTGATCGTGGCGCTGGTCTGCGGGGCGACCACGGTAGCGCCGCTCTGACCGTCCACAACGCCGGTCGTGGTGAGTCCCGCGGCGACGAGCACGGCCGCGAGCAGGGCGAAAGACGGTGGCCAGCGGGTCATCGGATCTCCTTCGGACAGCCGTTGTCCTTGATCGATCCACGCAGGGGAGACGAGCAGCCTTACGTCGGATCTTTACGGAACCGGTTCCGGCTGTCAAGAAATTGCGCTGTTCAGTGGACCCGTTGCGCAGATTGGTCTAGTCGGAGGCGCGGTCATACTGGGGCGCGTGACGATCAAGGAGCCACGCCTGGAGATCGAGTACTGCACGCAGTGCCGCTGGCTGCTGCGTGCGGGGTGGACGGCGCAGGAGCTGCTGACCACGTTCACCACGGAGCTGGGCGAGGTCGCCCTGATCCCGGGCACGGGGGGTGTCTTCGACATCCACCTCGGCGGCGAACTGGTCTGGTCCCGCAAGGAACGGGGCGGGTTCCCCGAACTGGCCGAGCTGAAGCAGCTGGTGCGCGACCGCATCGCACCCGGCCGCGGCCTGGGGCACTCGGACCGTTAGCTAGTCCGTGCCGGGGTGGCGTCAGCGCGCACGGGGGATGACGTCCGCTGCCAGGTGGGCGGCCGCCAGGGCGGCCGGGTCGCCGGTGCGCTCGAACGACTCCACGGCCGTGTCGGCGAACTTGAGCACGTGCTCGTCCTGGTGGTCGGCGGCGCGGTCGAGCAGGACGCCGACCGGGTCGTCGGCCCGGTGCACGGCGGGCTGCGCCCCCGGGCCGGCGTAGGTGACGGTGACCGCGGCCGCCGCGGTCCACGCCGCGGTCAGGCTCGGCCGCCACAGGTCCCTGGGCAGCACAGGCAGGCAGTGCAGGACCGCGTTCGGCGCGGTCGCCGTGTGCACGAGCAGCACCGGCGAGTCCCGGCCGACCCGCAGGTACCGGACGGTCGCCGCGTCGACGAGCGCGGCCAGCACGGCCGGCACGCCGTCGGGGTCCGCCGGCACGGCCAGTGCCGCGACCGCGCCCGGCCAGGATGGCAACGCGCCCAACCGCGTGAGGCGGTGCGCGATGAAGCCGGTCCGGTCGGGCAGCGCCGGCAACGCGTCGAGCGCGTCGGCGGGGGAGAGGACGCCGTGGCCACGGCCGCCGGGCAGGACGCGGGCACGGGCGGCCCAGAACGCGAGCCCGTTGGCCAGCTCGTCCAGTACCTGTTCGCCCACCACGGTTGTGAGCGTGCGCACGGCGTGCCCGACCCGGATGACGCCGTGGGTCGAGCCCGCGGCGATGCCCGGCAGCAGCCGCGGCCACCAGGTGGCGAGAGCCTCCTGCCAGGGCCGGTCGCGGACCTCCGCGCGGAAGAACGCGGTCCAGTCGGCGATCCGCCGGGCGTCACCCAGTGCCGTGCGCCAGTCGGTGATCCGCCCGGTCGGCGCCGGCAGCTCCGCCAGGCGCGTGACGTAGCGGTCGAGCCAGGCGTCCAGCGGGATGTCGAGCCCGCGGCGGACCATCACCTCGGCCGCCATCGGGCCGTGGTTGGTGAGCCCGTGGTTGCCTTCCTCGTCCCCGCCGAACTCGGGGCCGGCGTCGTGCAGCCGCTCGTAGGCCGCGAGCAGGTCGTCGTGCATGGCAGCGACCCTGGCAGCGGGACGGCCCGTGGGCCGACGATTAGACGGAGAACTAATCCCGGTTCTCTGGTATCCGGTGGTGCTGGCTAGTCTCGGCGAGGTGATCGAGCTGGAGTTCACGCCGGAGGACTACCGGCGGATCCGGTTCGCGTTCTCGCCGGTCGCGGAGACCGTGACGAGCCTGCGCGCGCTGTCGCTCGGGCGCCGGGGCGGGCTGCACGGCCCGTGGCTCGCCACCGTCGGGCAGCGGCTCGCCGGAGTGGACGTGGAACTGCTGACGTCCCTGGTCCGCCCGACCGGCTACGTCCCGGACTTCCTCCTGCCCACCCCGCCCGGCCGCACGACGACGATCGAGTCGGCGCTGGACCAGGTGGCCGGCACGGCACTCGACGTCGTGGCCGGCGAGCTGGCGCACCTCGCCCAGCACCGGGTCGCGCAGCAGGGCCCCGGCCGCGCCCGGCGTGCCGAGCTGATGCGGGACCTGCTCGCGGACCCCGCACGCGCGGTGACCAGGATCGTGGCCGAGCTCGAGCGGTACTGGCGGGCGGCGCTGGCACCGCACTGGCCGCGCGTGCACGCGTTGCTGCGGGCCGATCTCACGCACCGGCTCGACGAACTGGCGACCGGCGGGGTGGCTCGGCTGTTCCGCACCCTGCACCCGTCCGTGGCGATGCGCGAGGACCTGCTGACGATCGTGAAGTACTACGAGGGCAGGGCGCGGTTGCGGGGCCGTGGCCTGCTGCTGGTGCCGTGCGCGTTCGTGTGGCCGGACGTGCTGGTGAGCACCGCGGATCCGCGGCCGAGCCTGACGTACTCACCACGCGGGCTGGGCAGGTTGTGGGAGTCGGCGCCGGACACCGGCGAGTCACCGCTGGCGGCCGTGGTGGGCCGCACGAGGGCGACGATCCTGGCGCTGCTCGAGCTGCCGATGTCGACGACACAACTGGCCGCACAGCTGGAACTACGCGCGCCGACCCTGAACGTGCACCTGAAGTCGTTGCAGGCCGCGGGAATCCTGACCGCCCACCGCGACGGACGCGCGGTCCTCTACCAACGCACACCCCTCGGCGACCAACTGGTCGCGGCGAATTAACCGGTTGACCGGCGACCCGTCCCGCGCCGATCATTCCTCCCATGATGATGCGACAGCAACCGCACGGCTCCCCGCCATGACCTGACATCCCGGTCATACCGGCAGGGAGCCGCCCGTTGGAGTTTCCGATCCGGGCGGCTTTTTGCTTTCCCACCACCGCACGATGCCCGTTGGTCCAGTTGGCACGGACACCGGATTCTGGCTCCGGAGACCGAGGTTCGAACCCTCGACGGGCAGCCGGGAAGACCTGCGCGCGTGGCCCGGCGGCCACCTGGAGCCCATACCTCCGGGACGCCTGGATCGACACCAGGACGCGCGACCACGTGGTGGGAGTTGATATTTCAATCCACTGTCCATAATGGACCGTGAACCTTTGCCGGCGCCGTCGCGTAAATTGGTGTGTATTGTCTTCTAACTCGAGGAGGACGTCATGCCGAGCAATCTCATGCGCTGCGGAATAGGAGGTCTCGCCTCAACCGCGGCAGTGCTGGGATCGGTGCTCGTACCGGGTGTGGCCGCGGCCGACACGCTGGCGCCGGCCAAACCGGAGAATCTTCGCATACAGAATGTTTCGTTCACCAGTGTCGCGCTGGTCTGGGGTGCGTCGGCCGACGACTCGGGATGGGTCATGTACGAGGTCGAGGCCAACGCGCTACCGCGATCCCTCGTGCGTTACGGCGCCACGGCGCCGAGCAAGACCGTCACCGGCCTCGTGCCGGGACTGACCTACACCGTGTCCGTCGTCGCGGTGGACGGGTCCGGCAACAGGTCCGCGCCGGCGTCCGTGGCGGTGACCACGCCGGTGGACAGCAGTCCACCGACCACGCCGGCCAGATTGCGTGCGGTGACGGCCGGCGGGGTTGTGGACTCGATCATGTGGGACGCGTCGGCGGACAGCTCGCCTGTCCGGTATGTCCTACGTGCCAACGGCAACCGCATCTTCGGCACGACGGGCACCAGGGTGACCGCGTACGAGCTGCTCTACCTCGACTGCGTCGTCGAGCCCGGCAGCACGAAGACGCTGACCGTGGAGGCGGTGGACGCCCACGACAACGTGTCCGGTCGTAGCGCTCCGGTCACGGTGACCTTCCCCAAGCTCGGTTGAGCGCCCGTTAACTGTCCACTGTGGATCCAAGGTCCACCGACCTCACCAGGGAGGACGTGAAACACCTAGGGCTACGCGCAATACCTAGGAGGACGTGAACCCCTAGGGGGAAAAGAGCGATCGCCCTACGGCGGTTGATCTATGCCCGGAACCCACAATATGAAACCATGGCAAGGGACTGAGTCACAGGTCAGTGGGAACCGGAGTGGTGCCCTGGGGGGCCGCAGCTCGGTGCCACGCGAGGGCCGGTTCAGATCCATGAACCGAGGTGTCGACGTGGCTGATGACCCTGCTCTGAACGTTGTCCTCCAACACGAGAACCGGCTGATTCGCGAGATCCTCGCCGGACATCTCACGCGTGAGCCCGGAATCACCATCGCCGGCACCGCACCCACGGGGCCGGAGCTGATCCGACTCTGCAAGATCCGAAGACCGGCGGTCGCCGTGTTCGAGGCGGATGCGCCGCGGTGGAGCAACGAGCGGCTGGTCATGCTGTTGCGGCAGGCCGGTAGTCAGATGCGCATGGTCGGGGTGCACGACGCGCTGCCGGCGGCGTACGTCATTCGGGCGTATGCCGCCGGTGTCAGTGCGCTGGTCGCCTACTCGTCCGGACTCGACGCGTTGCTCGAGGCGGTCAGGGCACCGTCGCTGCCGGTCGAGATCGCGCGCAAGGGCGGGCCGGGCGGGCAGGTGCTCACCGAGCGCGAGTCGCAGGTGCTCTACCTGATCAGTGCCGGGTTCCCGCCGAAGCAGGTCGCGACCGAACTGGGCATCAGCCTGCACACGGTGGAGCACCACAAGAAGCAGATCTTCGCCAAGCTCGACGTGCGCAACCAGGCGCAGGCCGCCGCGAGCGCGGTTCGCCTCGGCCTGCACCCGCCGGCGGCTCCGCCGCGCCGGCCGGGTCCACGGGTGCCCCGGCGCCGGCGGCGCCTCGCCGTGACGCTCTCCGCGCCGGCCGGCGGCCTCGCCGACCGGGTCCGGGAGATCCTCAGCGAGAACCAGATTCCCTTGGTGGACGGGAGGGTTGACGGCCAGCCGGTGAACGACGACGGCGCGCTCGTCGCCATCCTGGTCGACCCGCCACGATCCGACCCGCCCCCGCCGGACGGCAGGCACGTCTTCGTCGACAGCCGGGAGCCCAGGCAGGCCCAGAACACCAGGGCGCTGGCGAGCGGCATCGCGACCGTGCCCGCGTCCCGGGTCGACGACCTGCTCGTCCCCGCCGTCCGTGCCGCCGCACACGGCTACGTGCTGGCGAACCCGACCGACGTCCGTGCGCTTTCCGGGCCGTCACAGGGAGATGGCGCGGAGGGCTGGCGGCGGTGGGAGCTCACGCTCACCCCGCGGGAGAAGGAGATCCTGTCGTCCATCAGCCGCGGGCACGCGACGAAGCAGACCGCGCGGATGCTCGGTATCTCCATCCGCACGGTCGAGAACCTGCAAGGCAATCTGTTCAAGAAGCTGCGCGTGCACAACAGGGCGGCGGCCCTGGTCGCCGCCCACGATCTCGGCCTGCTCGACGAGTGATCACCGAAGGAACCGTCATGAACAGCCGAGCGCGTGCCGTCCTCGCTGTCCTCGCCGTCCTCTCGCTGACGACGATCCTGCTCCTCCTGCCTACTTCGAAGGCCTGGGCGCACGCCGACCTGGTGGAGACCAACCCGCCCAACGGCGCCCATCTCGACACCGCGCCGCGCCAGGTGGTGCTCCGGTTCACCGAGTCGGTCAACCCGGTGCGCGACGGGTTCAGTCTGCTCGACAGCAACGGGTCGACCATCGCGACGCCCGCGGCCCGCGCCGTGTCCGGTGACGCGGCGGTCAGCATGCCGCTGCCCGCCTCGCTCGGCGACGGGGTGTACGTCGTCAACTGGCGCGTGGTCTCCACGGACTCGCATCCGGTCCACGGCGCGTTCGTGTTCAGCGTCGGCGACGCCCGGGCGGCCCCGCTGGCGGACGCCGGTGCGCGGGCGGGCTCGGACCGCCTCGTCGAGATCGCGTTCTGGCTCTTCCGGCTGCTGTCCTTCGTGGGCCTGGCACTCGTGGTCGGCGGCAGTTTCTTCGTCCTCGCCTGCTGGCGGCCCGGTCTGGTGGATCGCCGGGTACGCCGGCTGATCACGCTGGCGCTGGCCGCCTCGGTGGTCTCGGCGATCGCGTTGTTCGCGCTGCAGGGTCCCAACGCGGCCGGCTCGTCACTCGCCGGCGTCGCGGACCCCGCACTGCTGGCGGACACCGCCCGGACGAGCTTCGGAATCCTGCTGCTGGCCAGGATCGCGTTGCTCGGCCTCGCCGGGGTGCTGCTGGCGCGGCTGAGAACGGTGTCACGCGGGCAGATCGCGCTCATGACCGTCCTCGGCTACGCGCTCACGCTGACGTGGAGCGGAACGGGGCACGCGAGCGCGGGACTGCTGTCGGGCGTCGCGCCGTTCGTCGACGCAGCGCACCTGGCGGCGATGTCGGTCTGGCTCGGCGGTCTCGCCGTGCTGGCGTCGTGCACGCTCGGCAGGGCCACGGAGACGGACGAGAGCGCGACCGCCGTCGCGCGGTTCTCCCGCACGGCCGGCATCGCGGTGGTGGTGCTCGGCACCACCGGGCTGCTCCAGGCCTGGCGCGAGCTCGCGGAGTTCGGCCCGGGGACGGAGTACTTCACACTGCTGATCTTCAAGGTAGCCCTGTTCGGCCTGTTGCTCTGGCTGGCGTCGCTGTCCCGGGCGTACGTCCGGCGGCGATCGCCGGTGTCCCGGGGCACCGCGCGCCGCCCTGCGCGGCGGGGTGTCCTCACCGGACTCCGCCGCTCGGTCGCCTGGGAGGCCGGCATCGCGACGGTCGTGCTCGCCCTTACCGCGGCACTCGTGGCCGTTCCGCCCGGCGGGCACGACCACGGTCCGAGCGCGGCGGCCGGCCCGGCCGGCCCCTTCCTCGGTTCACTCGCCCTGCCCGGCTCCGGCGATGTCCAGGTGTGGGTGGATCCGGCCCGCGCCGGCCGCAACCAGGTGGTGCTCAACGTCCGGGACGGGCGCGGGATCAACCAGAACGTCCCCGAGGTACGCGCCCGGCTCCAGCTGCCCGAGGCCGGCGTCGACCCGCTTCCGGTGTCGCTCACCAGAACCGGCCCCGGTCAGTACGTCGCCGACGGCGTCCAGATGCCCATCGCGGGCACCTGGACGCTCGACGTTCAGGTGCGCACCACCGAGGTCGACGAGGTCACAGTGGACACACAGATCGACGTGCGCTGACGGTGCCTGGCCGGCGGGCGCTCACAATCCGCGACCCCGGGATTTCCTGGGTGAGCCAGCCCAGAACCGCACGTGCCTGCACACGTGCAGATCCTGGCCTGGGGGAAATCCAATTCAGGCGTGATCAGAAGCGCCCGCCGTGACAGAAAGATAGCATTTTCGACCGGCGGGAAGAAATAGCCAGAACTCCCTAGTAGTTTGCTCTCCCTCAGGTACTCCTACGGTTTGTAGAACGACGCGTCATGGCGTTCACCGAGTACGCTCCGGCCAATGGTCGCGAGAATGTGGTCGTCATTGTCGTGCCGAACGTAGAACAGCAGGTCTCGCTGTATCCGTTCGATCGGGCTCGGCCGGACGAGGCAGCGGGCACCGCACGCCCGCACACAGTGGTCCACGGTCTCCAGCGCGAGGTGCTCCACCAGGTGGCGCGCACGCGAGCCGGCGATGCGTGCCTCCTCGTGGCGGCCGGCGTCCCACAGGTCCGCGACGTGGCGCAACCACAGCTGACCGGTCTCCATGGCGACGGACATCGCCCCCACCCGGTGCTGCACATAGGCATCCGTGCCCTTGTGCTGGCTCGCGACGTACTCGAGCGTGTACCGGTAGGCCGCCTCGGCCGCGCCGAGGAAGCTCGCCGCGTAGTGCGGGACGAACGCCGTCTGCCACTCCTGGCGCAGGTAGTCCCCCGGCTCGCCGATCCGCTGGGAGTCCGGGATGTAGGTGTGGTCGAAGCGGACGAGATGGCTGACCGTCGCCCGCATCCCGATCGGGTCCCACCACGAGCCGTCGACGGACACGGAGGGGTCGGCGAGCTCGCAGGCGAGCATCAGCACGCCGGCGCCGCCGTCGGACGTGCTGTTCCGGGCGCCGCCGGGGCCGGCCGTGTCGACCAGCAGGATCGCCCAGTCGGCGCCGGTGGCGCTGGTCGCGAACACCTTGGTGCCGTCGACGACCCAGCCGTCGCCCTCCCGCCGCACGGTCGTGCCGAAGCGCCGGGTCTCGCCGGGTTTGGGCGCCCGTGGCTCGCCGCTCCACGCCACCCACCGCTCGCCGTGGCGCACCACGCCGTCGAACCACCGGGACTTCTGCGCCGCCGAGCCGAGCGCGTCGATGAGCACCAGCGAGTTCGTGTGCCCCTCCCAGCACCTGGCGAGGGAGAGGTCCGCGGCGGCCAGCCGCCTGGTCATCGACCACAGGGCGTACGTGTCGCCCTGTACCGGCCCGAATCCCAGGCCACCGTGGGAAACCGGCACGGTCGGGGCGTGCAGGCCGGCGGTGAACAGGTCGTCGAAGTCCGCCACCGGGAAGGTCGCGGTGCGGTCGTAGCCGTCGGCGCGCTCGGCGAAGGTCTCGGCCAGCGTCGAGAGCTCGGTGAGATGGCTGGCGTGCCGGTCGATGTGGATGGTCATCTGGCGAACTTCCTCTGCACTGGTACGGCCGGGCCGGCGGTGCCGTTCTCGGACCGCGTCGGTCGGGGGATGGTGGTGCCGGTCAGCAGGCGGAACTGCTCGTCGACCTCGACCTCGAGCACGTGCCAGCCGTCGACGACGACCAGGCCACGCGCGCGTGCGGCGGCGACCAGCGGCGTCTCGTGCGGGCCGTAGGTGAAGTCGACGACCGCGGCGCCGTCGGCGATCCGGTCGGCGGCGAAGGGCTCCTCGTCCCGGACCGGTGTCGCGTGCACGATGAGCGAGTACCGCTCCGGCCGGAACCGGGCGAGGGGCACGTAGTCGATGCCGAGCAGGTCCGCGGCGAACAGACCGCGTTCCCGGCCGCGGTTGACGAGGGTGGGGATCGCACCCGCCTTCGCCAGGGCGTCCGCGGCACCACGTCCCGCCCCGCCGCAGCCGACGACGGCGGCGCTGCGGCCGGCCACGGCCACCCCGGCGCGGCGCAGCGCGCCGACGACGCCGGTCGGGTCGGTCGTGTGCGCCCGCCAGCGGTCCGATCCCGTGCGGACCAGCAGGTTGGCCGCGCCGGTGCGCCTGGCCGACGCGCTCGCGGAGTCGGCCAGCCGCAACGCCTCCTCCTTGAACGGCGCGACCACGGTGGCCCCGCCGAAGGCGAGACCGAGCTGTTCGAACCCCGTGCGCAGGTCCCGCCACGAGCCGGCGAACTCCCTGACGGGCAGGGGAAGGTACAGCGCGGGATGGTTGAGCGCCCGGTACGCGGCGTTGTGCAGCCGGGGTGACCGCGATGCCCGCATCGGCCGGCTGATGATGCCGAACACCTGCTCGAGGGGCGGCAGCAGCGGGAAGGGGAAGTCGTCCAGCAGGTGCGCCACGGGCGGTACGCCCCAGGCCACCTCCCGGCCGAGCCCGCCGAAGACGACCGGGGCGCCGAGCCACGGCGCGAGCAGTCGGGTGAACACGCCGAGGTCCCCGGTCGCGAACGCGGTGACGTCGGTCCGGGCCGTCCTGGCGAGCCACCGCAGGGGTGCCATGGCCTGCTCGACCGTCCTGGCCTCGGGGGCCAGCACGTACAGGTGGGCGGGCGTGGTCGCCATGCGGGCGAAGATCGCGCCGAGCCCGGCGAGGTCACGTGCCGGGCCGTACCAGCAGATGCGCCTGCGACGCGGTGGGATGGCGGCCAGCAGCTCCGGTGTGAGGTCCCGGTCCACCTCCAGTTCGACGACGTCGTAGGAGCGGGCGGCGGCGAGCAGGCAACGCCGCCGTTCGTCGGCGCCGCCGGTGAACGCCCCGCCGTACTCCGCGCTGCGCAGGCTGTAGGTCAGCTCGCCGTCGAAAAGCGCACGAAGTATGCCCAGATCCAGATCGCCGGTGAGATCGGCCCGCACCTCCACGCCGCTCACTGTTTCCCGCAACGCGCGTAGGTCGGCACGTTCTTTCCACACGGCCGTGGTGAGCGTCGCCCCGATCGCGCACATTCGGTGTGCCGCGCCATTGAATGCCAACCGAGGGCTGGACAAATTTCTCAACATGACGACAATCCTTTGTTATGGACACCTCTCCGTGGGCGACATTTCGATCTGTCCTCGATGGACGGCACAGCAAGCGTGCCTTTCTCACCAGGTCGGTGCCGCGGGACGTTCTCGAGAACCTGCTGCGGTCCGCGGCGCACGCGCCGTCGACCCGCAACGGACAGCCGTGGCAGGTCGCCGTGGTGACCGGGCCACGCCGGGACGCGCTCGCCCGCCGGCTGTGCGCGGAGTTCGATCGCGGTGTCGCACCGCGGCCGGACTTCGAGTACCGGCCCGGCCGCTGCGACGAGGTGACCGCCGCGCGAGCGCGCGAGGCAAGCGTCGGCGTGCTGCTCGCCAGGGGGCACAACGGGAACGACCGCGCCGCGCGCCGGGCCCATCTGCGCGACAACCTCGAGTTCTACGGCGCGCCGGTGGAGATGATCTTCCACCTGCCCGCCGACGCCATGCCGGGCCAGTTCCTCGAGATGGGTTTCTTCCTGCAGAACGTCATGCTCGCCCTGGTCGCCCGGGGTCTCGGCAGCTGCCCGCAGTTCAGCGTGGCCGGCTACCCGGACGCCATCCGCGCCGAGCTGGGTCTCGGCGCGGACCGCCTCGTGGTGTGCGGACTCGCGGTCGGCTACCCCGACGAGTCGGTGCCGGTCAACCGGTTCCGGCCGAACCGCGCCGACCTGGCCGACTACGTGCAGTGGCATGATCAACCACCGCTCGCCACGGCCGGCCCGCGCTGAACGGCGATCTCGCTGATCCGACGCCGCACCAGCACCCGCAGCTGCCGCGCGCAGTCCACATGCGACTGGTAGCTGTGGCCGACCGGCTCGTCGACGTCACCGTCGTCGTCGAGGCAGTGGACCCGACCGGCCAGCTCCGGCGCCAGCGCGAGGATCGCCGCGCGGTGCGCCGCCGTCATGCAGAACACGACGTCGCTTTCCAGGCACAGCGCCACCGTCACGGCACGCGACTCGTGCCGGGGGACGGGCACGTTCAGCGCGCGGAGGGCCTTCGCCGCCAGCGGCGCGATCCCCGCGCCGGACTGCTCCACCCTGACACCCGCACTCGTCACCGGCCGCTCGCCGTCGTGGCCGAGGGTCGCGAACTCGGCCCGGGCGATGGCCGCCGCCATGGGGGAGCGGATGGCGTTGCCACCACAGACGAACAACACCAGCCGCCGATTCTCCTTCAGTGCCTCCGCGGTGGCGAACCGCGCGCGGATCGCCGGGTAGCTCAGCATCAGGGCCGCCACGATCACGAGCGCCGCCGCGACGACCTGGGCCACGCTCGGCGGCGGGGCCCCGAAGAGCAACCCGAGACCGAACGACGCGACCACACCGGCGAGCAGGCTCGCGCACACGTGCACCGGCATGCAGAAGGAGTACTCCCGCCGGTCGAGGAAGATCAGCGACGTGAACACGAACAGGCCCTCGTAGAACACGCCGATCAGGAAGGCCGGCAGCGCGGCGGAGGTCGCGAGGAACGTGGTGAAACCCTCCCGGAGCGGACCGACACCGGCCAGCGCCGCGACCCCGAGGATCGCGACCTGCCACACCGGCGTCGTCATGTGCTCCTCCACGAAGTACCGCCGGTCGGTGGTCGCGGTGCCGCGCTTGGCGTGCCGGCTCATGATGAGGAACCGGCCGGCGTACGCGACCACGTAGACGAGCAGGCTGGCCACCGCGCCGACGGTGAGCACGTAGCTGTGCACGTCGGCGAACGCGACCGCCGCCGACACCAGGCACAGTCCTATCGCGACGGCCGAGTACCAGTGGATCTTCCGGTGACGTAACAGGTCGAGGGACGGCGAGATGAGCAGCGTGCCGATCCGCATCAGTACGAGCACGAGCAGGATCGACACCCCGGGGAAGGTGAAGTTGAGCGTCGTGGTGGCGATGATCAACGACATCCAGAACGCCGCCATCGCGGTCTCCCGGCCGGGAACCGGCAGGCTGACCCGGCCGACGCGGCGGCGGCGGGCGTAGTGCCACCAACGCAGGACGGTGAGCGTCACGGGCATCGCGACGAGGGTGCCCAACGCGGCGGCCGGTAGGAGGACGAGGCCGCCGACGGGTCCGTTCGTCGTGGCCAGCAGGCCGGACGACATCGCCTTCGCCAGCCCGCTGTAGGGGGTGTACCAGAGGAAGTAGCCGATGCCGAGTCCGAGCATGCCGAAGCCGGCCGTACGTGCGCGCGTCAACGATCTCTCCAAACACAGAGGGAATCAGGTAGGAGCAACGCGCGGCACGTGCTCACCCAATCACGCACACGCGAGCGATCTGAAGTTGTCGACGACAGGTAGGCCGCCGTCACGGATAGTTGTATACTGCATTCAGGCAGTCACTGAAAAGAAGGTACCTCAGGTTCGGCGAGCACGCACGACAACCTCCGCACTCCCCTAGGGGATCGCCGTCCGCCTAGGCAGAACATGCCATGGCCGCGGGCGAAGGCCCGAAACTACCGTTGTGCCAAAAGGACCTTCTCGGGGTGAGACATGCCGACCACCAGGATGCGCTTCCACTGGAGCCTGCCTTCCTCCGGCGTCGCCGACCGGCGCAGGGGCGCCAGGTTCCGAACGGAGATCAACCAGTTCGCGGACCTGGACCGGCAGCGTGACTTCTGCGTGCGGGCCGACGAGCTCGGCTTCGACTCGCTGCTGCTGCCGATCGGGTTCCAGCGTGCCGATCCGATGGTGCTCGCCACCGCGTTCGGCCTCGCCACCAAGCGGATCAACCTCATGCCCGCGTCCCGCGCGGCGGTCATCTCGCCGACACACTTCGTCCAGCAGGTCAACGCCGTGTCCGCGTTCACGAACGGTCGCATCGAGATCAACGTGGTGTCCGGTCAGGGCTCGGAGGAGCTCCGTTACTACGGCGACTTCGCCACGCACGACGAGCGCTACGCGCGCACCGACGAGTTCTGGACCATCTGCCACGCGCTGTGGCGCCGGGAGTTCCCGGTCGACTTCGAGGGCAGGTTCATCCACGTCGAGGGCGCCAGGATCAACCAGCCGTTCGTCTCCCCGGACCGCCACCGCCCGTATGTCTACATGGGAGGGAGCTCCGAGGCGGCCCGGCGGCTCGCGATCAGGCACGCGGACTGCCTGCTGCGGGTGGTCGAGCCGCCGGAGCAGCTGCGGCCGAAGATCGAGCCCGCGCTGGACGCCGGCATCGAGGTCGGGATCATCAGCAACCTGATCATCGGGTCGACCCACGACAACGCGTTGCGTGCCGGCGCCGCGCTGGCCGAGAACGCCGGTGAGCGCGGCAAGGCGGCGGTCGCCGAATGGCGCGAGAAGACGCTGGAGTCGGTCGGCTTCAACGAGATCTACCGGTTGGCCAAGGACCGGGCGAGCTGGCTCACGCCGTACCTGTGGACCGGGCTGGTGCCCTACATGGGCCCGATGTCGATCTCGCTGGTCGGCAACCCGGACGAGATCATCGACGCGATCCTCGCCTACCGCGACATCGGCGTCACCCAGTTCATGTTCCAGGCACGACCCGACCTGCCGACCCTGGAGTTCTTCGGTTCCGCCGTGCTGCCGAGGCTGCGGCGGCGGGAGGCGGCCGAACTGGCGGCCGCGGGCCTGGTCGGTGAGGGCCGATGACCACGGCACCGACGAAGCCGGCACGTTTCATGTGGAGCCTGTCCTCGGTCGGCGACAAGGCCCGCCGGTCCCGCGCGCTCGCCGCGATGAGCGGGCTGCCCAGCCTGGACGAGCACGTGGAGTTCTGCCGCCGCGCCGAGGAGAGCGGCATCGACGCGGTGCTCATGGCCTTCGGCTTCACCAGGCCGGATCCGATCACCTACTCGGCGACGCTCGGCGCGCACACCGAGAAGATCAGGTTCCTGGTCGCGGTGCGTTCGGGCATCGTCTCGCCCACCTACTTCGTGCAGCAGGTCAACACGCTGTCCGCGGTGACGGGTGGCCGGGTGTGCATCAACATCGTGGCCGGCCGCGCCCCGGACGAGCTGCGCTACTACGGGGACTTCCTCCCGCACGACGAACGCTACGAGCGCACCGACGAGTTCTGGCGCATCTGCCACGCGCTCTGGCGGGCCGAGGGCCCGGTGGACTTCGCGGGCCGCCACTACCGCGTCGAGGGCGCGCGGATCAACACGCCGTTCGTGTCCGACGAGCTGAACCGCCCGGAGATCTTCATCGGCGGCAGCTCCGACCAGGCCCACACCCTGGCGATCCGGCACGCCGACTGCCTGCTCACCCTCCCCGACACACCGGCGCGGATGGCGCCGAGGATCGAGCCGGTCCTGGCGAGCGGAACCGAGGCCGGCCTGCTGGTGACGTTGATCTGCAAACCGACCCGCGCCGAGGCGGTCGACGCGGCACACGCCGTGGTGGCCTCGGCGGACGAGAACGCGCGGGCGCGGCACGGCGTACTGCGTGGCCGCTCCGACTCGGTCGGCTACACCACCACCTACGAACTGGCCGCCCGCGACACGAACTGGCCCACGCCGTACCTGTGGACCGGTGCGGTGCCCTACCTGGGCCCACCCGGCATCGCCCTGGTCGGCTCGCCGGACGATATCGTCGACGCGCTGGGCGAGTACCAGTCGATCGGCATCACCCGCTTCCTGTTCATGGGCCACCCCGATCTGGAGCAGATGACGTTCTTCGGCGAGGAGGTCCTGCCCAGGGTGCGGGCGCGGGAGTCGATCGAGTCCACCGGAAGGGTCTGACATGGAACAGACGGCCACCCCGACGATGCGAGCCGATCTGAAGGCGCTGGCGGGCGCGGCGGTCGACGTGACGCCGCTGCTGGGCACCTGGATCAACGCCAAACGGGACACCGACCACGTGGCCAGGGTGGTGGTGACCGAGCGGGACGGCACCGTGTTCGTCCGGCTGTACGGCGCGGCGGCCGACCCGGTCGACTGGGGTGAGACGCCGGCGGTCCCGTACGCCTTCACGGGCACGACGAACGTGGCCGGCTTCCACGCGCGGTACGAGCTGGGCGCGGCCCACATCGAGATCGCGGCCAACGTGAAGCTGGGCATCCTGGTCATCCAGACCTACACCTCGTTCCGCGACGAGCGCCTGAGCCAGTTCTCGAGGGAGTTCTTCTACCGCTCGGACGTGGTGCCGCCGGCGGGCCCGGTCCGCACCGGTCGCACCTTCCTGTCGGGCGACTGGGTCAACACGAACCCCGACACCAGGTGGCTCAAGGCGTTCACGCTGACCGCCGGGGGACCGGCGATGACCCTGCGGGTGGAGGGCGCGAGCGAGCCGGGCGACTGGGGCGAGGTCGCGGTGACCACCTACCTGGACGCCGCCGGCGAGCCGGCGTTCCACGCGGAGTACGACCTGGGCCCGATGTCGGCCACCCTGGCCGGCAACACGGGCAAGAGCATCATCATCATCGCCGCGTTCCTGAGGTTCAGGGCCGACGAGTCGGCCAACACCTTCTGCCGCGAGTTCTTCGTGCCCCGCTAAACCGGACTGTCCGAAGTAGACATCTGGGTCCGCCGGAACGCCGGCGCCCGCACGGTCATGGCCGCGCGGGCGCCGGCGTCCTGGTGCGTGACACAGCGGTCGCGTGGCGGCCGGCGAGCAATGTCGTGCGCCATATCCGCGCCATTCCGGTCTCGAATACCTAGGAGAACTCACCTAGGTATTCTGCCCCCTAGGGGATTCTGCCACTCCCGATTTATCGCAGTGAGATCTATTCTCGAAGAACCCCTGCTTCTCGGTTAACTCCCCAGATACCACTCTACGCTACCCCCTGGCCGGGCATTCGGCATTTCGCGCGGTCCGGCTCGGGGTGTTACCAATTGCCAAATATCAAGGTGGGCTTGCAGATGCTCCTGCCGCGTTTACGCACTGTAGTCATCGTGGCGGCGGCGTCGGCCGTCGCGGCGGTCGGCGTCGTCCGCCTCGCTGTGGCCGACGACCCCTTGACCGCCTCCGATCAGGTCACTGTGGACAGTCTGACCGTGCGGGTCGCCAGGGCGGAACGGACCGCCATGGATCACGACATGTCCAGTGGCGCGACGGGATACCAGATGCCACCGGCGATGATGCCCGGCATGCCCGAGGACGGCGACCAGCGGCTCGCCATCTCGGTCGCGGTGACCAACACCAGTGCCGGTACGCGGCTGTTGCGGCCGGGCGAGGAGTTCGCACTGCGGGCCGGCGAGGGTGACAAGCGGTGGGAGCCGCGCTCGGACACGTTCGGTGACCTGCCTCGGCTCGCCCCGCACAATGCGGTTACCGGCATCCTGTACTTCGACCTGCCAATAGTCGAGCTGGACGATTCCCTGATCTGGCTCGAATGGACACACGACGGCACGACATCCCGGCTCACCATTCCGGTGGAGGGCGCGAGTGCGCCCCCTAGTCATTCGCACAATCCCTGACCAACGCACCGGGGGGATTCACCCGAGGTCACCGGCGGGACGGCAGCACCCGCCGGATATTTGGAAAGGGGAACTTTATGTATTCGTTCCACGGCAATACCCCTCGGGGTGTTGCGTCGCCTCCGGGTGACCGGAGACTGGAGAGACGCCGGGTCTCGTCGAGACACGACGTCGATCCGAACACGCCGCTCTTCCACCCGACGGGCCAGGAAGGCGGCGTTGTTCTTGCGGTGGTCGTCGCGGTGGCGGTCACCCTGTCGCGCCACGCCGGCGCGCTGTCCGGGGGTGCCGCACAGACCGACCACGCCCTCGCCGTCCTGCTGGACGCGTTGCTGACGGTTCCCGTGGCCGGGGCCGCCGTGTGGCTGGCCGCCCGGACCGCGTCCCTGCTCGGCATGACCGGGCGGCGGACCGGGCCCGTGAGCACGGCGGCGTTGCTGTCGCTGTACTTCGTGCCGCTGTTCGCACCGCTCGTCGCGCTGCTGACCCCGGTGCACCAGCTCGCGGGCGTGGCGGGGGGCGAGGCGCACGCGGCGCACCAGCTGACCGGCCTGGACGCCGCCGGCCTCGCGAACCACGGCCTGCAGAACGCCGTCGCGGCACAGCCGGTGGCGCTCGCCGCCGGGCTGGCGGTACTGGCGTTGCTCACCGTGCGGGACGACCGCCTGCTGCCGGCTCCCCGCCGGCGCCCGGTCCACACGGTGACGGCGGCGACCTCGGTCCTGGTGCTGGTCGCCGGGATCTTCCTGGTGCCAGCGGGGTTCACCGCGACGCCGGCCAGCGCGGAGGACGTCGAGCCGGCCGCACACGTCGGAGGGTGCGGTGGCAGCGGCGTCCAGACCCGCACCTACGACGTGCTGGCGATCAACGTCGACATCACGGTGAACCGGTTCGGCGACCACGACCCGTTCGGGTTCATGTACGTGCTCGCCAACAAGCTGGACGACGTGCGGGCCCAGGAGACGGCGCTCAAGGCGAACGCCGCGGTCGGCTCCGACGGCAGCGGCGCGAAGGTGTCCAACGGCCTGCGGCAGGACCCGATCCAGCCGCTGGTCCTGCGTGCCCGGCTGGGCGAGTGCGTCCAGATCAACCTCACCAACCGGCTGACCGACGCACCCCGCGGCGGTCCCGGGTTCACCGCGGTCCCGGTGATCACCCAGCCCGGCGGGGTGCCCTCGGTGTCCCTCGACATCGCCGGTGTCGCCTACGACGCCGCCCAGGGCGCCGGCGGGCAGGCGGTCGGCAACAACCCGACCAACGTGATGGTGCCGCCCGGTGCCACCTACACCTACCGGTACTTCCTCGACCCGCTCATGGGCGAGGGGGCGCGGACGTTCCGCAGTGGTGGCGACTCCACCCAGCTGACCCTGCACGGCCTGTTCGGCACGCTCGTGGTGGAGCCGGCCGGGTCGACCTGGCTGGACCCGGACACGGGTGCGGACCGCACGAACGACCGGGAGTTCAACAGCTTCGCCGCGATCATCAGGCCGGGGAGCGGCACGGCGTTCCGCGAGTTCGTCATCATGTACCACGAGATCGGCGACGAGATGTTCAACCTGCGCCGGCCGCCGCGCGAGAGCGGCACACCGGCCAGCTGCGTCGCCGCGACGGACGGTCTGGGGGTCGGTGACCCGTTCGGCATGCGGGACGAGGGCGTGGCCGCGAACTGCGGGTACGGCACCCTCTCCTACCGGCCGAACAGCCGGGGGCTGAACTACCGCAGCGAGTCGCACTACCGGCGGCTCCAGCTGCAGACGCTGCGCGGCTTCCAGAACGACGACACGGTGGACGCGGCCGAGTCGCTGGCCTACGGCTCGTACCAGAACGGCGACCCGGCCACCCCGATGCCGCGGTCCTACCTCGGTGAGCCGACGATCATCCGGCTCGCGCACGCCGGCGGCGAGACGCTGCACGTGCACCACCTGCACGGCGGCGGTGACCGCTGGCCGCAGAACCCCAACGCGGTGGCCAACAACTTCGCCGGCGGCCTGCAGAAGAACCCGCCCAACAACGCCTCCTCGGTCATGCTGGACTCGCAGACCCTCGGTCCGGGCGAGACCTACGACAACAGGATCGAGTGCGGTGCCGGCGGCTGCCAGCAGGCGGCGGGTGACTTCCTGTGGCACTGCCACATCGCCCACCACTACGTCGCGGGCATGTGGTCCTTCTGGCGGGTGTTCGACACCAGACAGACCGACCTCGCCGTGATCCCCGGCAGGAGCGCGGCGCCGACCGCGGTGACCTCGCAGGGGCTGGTCGGCAGGACCATCGAAGGGAAGACCGTCATCGGGTCGGGCACCCCGACGAGCAGCCAGGTGCTGCTGTCCGACCTCGTCGAGCGGCAGATCCCGCCGCAGGGCGTGCGGTTGAACAACACCGACGCCACCGTGTGGGACTGGCAGAAGGGGGGCACGGCGGCTTCCCCGCTGTACAACGGTGAACCCGAGACCACCGAGGTCTGGCCGGACTACCAGTCACCGACACCGGGGCAGCGAAACCCGATCATGTTCAACCCCGCCAACGGCCGGCCCGCCTGGCCGATGCTCCGACCACATCTCGGCATGCGACCACCGTTCTCCCCGAGCGGCCATACCGGGGCCGCCTGGCTCGGCGAGACCGCCTCGTCGACCCGGCCGGACGGCCTCTGCCCGCAGAACGCGCCGGTACGGACGTACAACATCACCGCGATCAGCGTGCCGGTCCAGGAAACCGTGCGCGAGCGGGATGCGAACGGGCAGGTCTACGTACTCAACGAGGACAAGGACAGGGTCCTCGCCGACGCGCGGAGCGGGGTGAAGGCCCCCGACCCGCTGGCGATCCGGTCGAATGTCGGCGACTGCGTCGCGATCACGCTGACGAACGAGATGAACCCGGAGCAGCAGCCGAAGGTCAACATGCACACGCACTTCGTGCAGTTCGACCCGCAGAGCTCCGACGGCGTGATCACCGGCTTCTCCTACGAACAGTCGGTGTACACCAACTCGATCGAGCCGCACACGCTCACCGCGGCAGCGGCGGCGGGTGCCACCACGGCCACGTTGTCCGACGTGACCAACCTGCGGCCGGGCATCTTCATCGCCGTCGGCAGCGGGCGGCCCAACATCGAGGTCCGGAAGATCACGGCGATCAGCGGGAACACGCTGACCTTCGACCGCGGACTCTCCTCGGCGCACGCCGCCGGTGAGGCGCTCTCGGTCGAGTTCACCCAGTACCGCTGGTACTCCGATGTGGACAGTGGAACCGTGTTCTGGCACGACCACGTGGACGGGATCCAGTCCTGGGCACACGGCCTGTTCGGCGCCCACATCATCGAGCCGCGCGGCTCGACGTACCACGACCCGCGCACCGGTGCCGAGGTCCGCAGCGGCACGATCGTCGACATCCACACCAGCAACCTCGTCGGGGGAGGTGTGCGCAGCTCGTTCCGGGAGTACATGATCTTCCTCTCCAACGGCCGCCGCGGTAGAGCCGAGCTGACCGCGGATCCGGCCGTCGTCGGGCGCATCGACCGCAACGCGGGACAGGAGTGTGAGGAGAGCTCCATCAACCTGAGAGCGGCGCCCATCGGCGAACGAACACCGCCGGGGGCGAACACGCAACAGAGACAGGAGTTCAACGGCGGGATCGTCTGCCGCAACGCGACCAGCCGGGTCAACGACCCGACCGCGGCCAACACCGTGGTCGCGACGGTGACGGCGGTGGACCCGTACGTGTTCTCGTCGGTCAAGTACGGCGACCCGACCACACCGCTCCTCCGGGCGTATGCCGGGGACCCGGTGGTGATCCGCACGATCGGGGTCGGTGACCGGGTCGAAGCGCTGCGAATACAGGGTCACCGGTTCGCCAGGGAACGGTTCAACGGCGACGGTGAGCTGGTCGACGCCGCGACGACCGGGATCTCGGAACGGTTCGACTACGTGCTCGACGGAGGCGCGGGTGGCCCGCGGCGCATGGCGGGTGACTACCTGTACTACAGCGCACGCAACTTCGCGTTCGAGTCCGGCGGGTGGGGCATCTTCCGGGTGCACGACCGCGCGAGGTCGGACCTGCGGCCGCTGCCGGACCGGACCGCCCCGCCGAGCGGCGCGGGATTCCCGGTCCTGACACCGGCGACGGGGAACACCCAGGCGACACCTGGGCCGAACCCGGCGGCGTCGTCGTCGAGCAACACCACGTCGACGGCGAGCCCGTGTGCGTCGGGCGCCCCGGTGCGCGCCTACGACGTGTCGGTCTTCAACCAGACGCTGCCGACGGCCCCGCAGGCCGACACGAACGGCGTCATGTACGCGTTGACCTCCGACGTGGCGGCCATCCGAGCCGGCACCAAACGGCCGGAACCGTTGGTGCTGCGGGTGAACCAGGGTGACTGTCTACAGGTGACACTGCACAACGAGATCGCCGCCGGCACGCAGTACGGCGGCACCCGGGCCGGGTTCGATCTCGGGAAGCTGCTGTACAACCCGCAGACCTCGGCGGGCAGCGCGGTCGGGCTCAACCCCGACACGACGGTGGCCGCGGGGCAGACGTTCACCTACCGGTTCGCGGCCGACAAGCTGCTCGGCACGTCGGTCGTCCAGAACCTGGGCAGCCCGGCGTCGATGCGGCACGGCGCCTACGGGCAGGTGATCGTCGAGCCCACCGGGTCGACGTGGTTCGACAGCGCGAGCGGTGCGCAGCTGGGTGCGACGAGGACCAGCAGCCAGGCCATCATCCGTGGCTCGAGCGGGAACTTCCGCGAGTTCTCGGTCAGCCTGGGGTCGAACGACCAGCACTTCTCGCAGAGCATCAACCAGTACCAGGACGTGATCGCCGGCGCCGGGGTGAACAGCCAGTTCCCCGCGTTCAACCAGCCGGTCGCGAACGCCCCGGTGTACAACCAGGTCAACTACTCGAGCGCACCGCTCACGACCAGGTTGGGGTTGACGACGTCGCCGCCGAACCCGGATCCCGCGTGGGAGTTCGCGTTCAGCTCGACGCGGTTCGGTGACCCGGCGACCCCGGTGTTCCGTGCCTTCGCCGGTGATCCCGTCGTGATCCGGTTCTCCGTCGGGGCGTCCGACCAGTTCCACACGTTCTCCGTCGGCGGGCACATCTTCCCGCAGGAGCCGAACATGTGGAACGGCGGCAGTGACCGGCGGTCGCAGCTGCTGCCGTCCCGGTCGTTCACCGCGGGTGAGACGGCCGAGATCGAGTTGGTCGGCGGTGCGGGCGGCACCACGAACGCCACCGGCGACTACCTTTACGGCGACCTGCGGCAACCGTTCGCCGAGGCCGGGATGTGGGGCATCTTCCGGGTTCTCCCCGCCGAGTCCCCGGGACTGTCCGAACTCGAAGGGAGTTGAGAGATGGCTCGGCTGACGGCCCGGCTCGGCGTCGTCGTGACCGCCGCAGTGGCGCTGGTCGTGAGTGCCGGTCCGGTCGCTTCGGCACACGTGACCGTGCACTCGGACGACGCGGTGCGCGGCGGGCACGCGGAGATCGCGTTCCGCGTGCCGAACGAGAGCGACACCGCGAGCACGGTGACGGTGTCGTTGGCGCTGCCGGTGGACACGCCGGTCGCCGAGGTGGCCGTCCTTCCCCTCGCGGGGTGGACGTACGAGGTCACCAGGACGGCGGCCAGGTCCGTGTCGGCCGGCGTCGAGTCCGAAGTGGTCAGCCAGGTCGAGTGGCGCGCCACGAGTCCGGACTCGGCCGTCAAGCCGGGCGAGTACCAGGTGTTCCGGATCGTGGCGGGCCCGCTGCCCCCAACCGACTGGCTGATCTTCAAGGTCGTACAGACCTACGGCGACGGCCAGGTGCAGCGATGGATCGACGACCCCCTCGAGGGCGGTGAGGAGCCGGAGTACCCGGCGGCGATGCTGGCCGTCGACGCCACCTCGGCCGTCCACGGCCACAGCCAGGCGGCTGCCGTGGTTCCCGCCGCGTCATCGCAGTCCACCACGCCGGCCGCGGCGTGGTGGGTGGCGGTGGCGATCGCCCTGGCGGCCCTGGTCGCCGCGCTGGGCTCGGTGGTCCTGTCGATCCGAACGGCCCGGCATGGAGGTGGTGACGAGCCACCTGGCTGAACCAGTTGCGGAGGCCCCGGCCCCGTCCGGGGCCTCCGCCACGATCGGAGCCGGTCGCGCCCGCTGCGCCCCCGCCGGGGTGCGGTGCCCTGAAAGGCGCTTTCGAGACATCGGACCTGGGCCCGCCGATGCTCATGTTTCGGGTGCGGTGGTGGGGCCCGCTTCGCGGGCCGGGCGCCGTGGCGCCCGGCGTACCCGGCTGGCTCGCGCTCGGGTGCGGCCGGTCGTGCCCTGAAAGGCGCGTTCGAGACATCGGCGATGTCCTGAACGGCGCGTTCGGGACGCTCAACGTCCTGAACGCGCCTTTCAGGGCACGGCCACTGTCCTGAACGCGCCTTTCAGGGCGGGGCACCCCCGGCGGCGGAGGCCGCTCGTCCCCGGGCCCGTCTCCGCGCAGCGGGCCTGACCAGACCTGGCCACCCCTCCCTGTGCGAGACTGGCGAAGATCAGCCTGAGGAGGTGGCATGGCGGACGTGCTGACCAGCCCGCCGGGTTCGTTCCCGTGGAGTGTCCTGCACGATCGTCATCCGAAGCTCATCGACAAGGTGCGGGCGGGCCTGCCGTACTCACCCGACCGCCTGCGGGCGCTGGACGAGCTGGCCGAGGAGATCACCGGCGCCGTCGAGCCCCTTCCGCAGGACGCCCACGACTTCGCGACCTGGGCGGAGTGGGGCCGGGACTACGTCGGCACGTCCTGGTACGACGTGCCGTTCCTGTGGGCGGAGAGCTTCTTCTACCGCAAGCTCCTCGAGGCGGTCGGCTACTTCCGGCCCGGGCCGTGGCGGGGCGTCGACCCGTTCGAGCCGGCCAAGTCCGCCGAGCTGGACAGCCAGGCACTGGCCGACGAGCTGGACATGCTCGGCGAACGTCCCGGGCGGGACGCGCTGCTGACCGCCTCGCTGTGGGGAAACCAGGCCGACCTCGGGTTCCAGCTCCAGACCCGGGGCGGTCGCGCGTCGGGGCTGGTGGTCGACGACAGCGCGGCGATGTGGCCACTGCTGACCGGGACGGTCTGCCTCGTCGCCGACAACTCCGGTCGTGAGCTGGTGCCGGACCTGCTGCTCGCGGACCACCTGCTGCGCACCGGCGCCGACCGGATCCTGTTGCACGTCAAGGCCTACCCGTACTTCACCTCCGACGCCACGATGGCGGACGTGCTGGCGTCCCTGCGCCGGCTGCGGACCGGGCCGGCGGGGGAGCGCCTGTGGCAGGCGATCCGCGACGGCGCCCTGGTCGTCGGCGCCCACCCGTTCTCCGTGGCGCCGTGGTCGTACGACCACATGCCGGCGGACCTGGCGGAGGACTTCGCGACCGCCTCGATCACGATCATGAAGGGCGACCTGAACTACCGCCGCCTCGTCGGTGACCGGGCCTGGCCGGCCGACACTCCATTTGAGACGGTCACGGCGTACTTCCCCGGCCCGGTGGTGGCGTTGCGCACGCTCAAGTCGGACGTCGTGGTGGGCGTGCCCGCGGACGTGCTGGCGGACCTCGAGTCGACCGGCGACCCATGGCGCACCAACGGGGAGCACGCGCTGATCCAGGTGTCCGCCTAGAACCGGGTGATCAGCTGCCGGGCCAGGTCGACGATCGGGCGGACGGTCGTGTCGTAGTTGCTCAGGACGATCGCCACCCAGCCGGAGTCCGGGAACACGTCGAGGTTGTTGGCCCGGCCGGGGCCGCCGCCGGTGTGCCCGACGACGCGGTGGTCGCCGATGATCGTCTCGAGCAGGCCGTAGCCGTAGAACTGCGGCGGTTGCGGGCCGGTGGCCTGCTTGCCGCTCGTCGCCACCGCCGTGTACGCGTGGTTGAGCAGCCGGCCGCCGTGCAGTGCGGTGGCGAAGCGCAGCAGGTCCCCGGCGGAGCAGAACGCGCCGGTGAACGGGCCGCCGACGTACGGGAAGTAGGGCAGGGTGGTCGCGTCGGCACGGCCGCCACCCGGCTGGGTCGCGTAGGCGCGGGCGATGGTGCCGTCCGCCCGGATCCGCGGTTTGGTGAAGAAGTCCGAAGTGGACATGCCGGCCGGCGCGAAGACGTGCCGGCGCACGTAGTCGTGGTAGGAGAGCCCGGACACCGCGGCCACGATCTCGCCGAGCACGAAGTAGCCGTCGTTGCTGTAGCCGAACTCGCTGCCCGGCGTGAACCGCAGCGGCAACGTGCGCAGGTAGGCCGACATCCCCTGCCACACCTCGTCGACGCTGTCCCAGGCGTCCTCACCGGGCGGCCGCTGGTTGGTCAGGCCCGGCCGGCCGACGCCCGCGGTGTGGGTGAGCAGCTGGTGCACGGTCGCCGCGGCCACGTCCGCCGGGTAGCCGCCGAGGTAGGTGCCGAGCGGTGCGTGGTAGGCCACCTCGCCCCGCTGCACGAGCTGCGTGACGGCGACGGCCGTGAGGCACTTGGTGATCGACGCGAGGTCGATGCGGGTCGCCGGCCGGACGGGCACGTTCTCGTCCCGGTCGGCCAGGCCGTACGACCTCGTCAGCACCGGCCGGCCGTGCCGGGCGAGCAGGACGGTGCCGGAGAACTGGTCGGCCGCCGCGCGTTCCGCGACGAACCGGTCGAACCGCCCGCCGGGCCGCAGGTCCGCCGCGCCGGGCTCGCCGCCCGCGGCGCCGGCCGTGGCGAGCAGCCCGGCCGTCGCGCCGGCCATGCCGAGCACCGTCCTTCGGGTTGTGGACACGCGAGTTCTCCTTACCTGACGAGTGATTCGTAGACGGTCGTGACGATGCCGGCCTGCAGCTCCTCGGCGGGTGCCTGCAGCGCCATGGCCTCCGCCAGCGAGCCGACGTCGAGGTCCAGGAACTCCGCGAACACCACCACGCGGCCGTCCGGCAGGAAGAGGTAGCCGGCGAGTGCCTTGTAGAACGTGGACCCGGTGCCGCCGGTGCCGGTCTTCGCGTACACCCGGCCGGCGGCCGGGGAGTCGGGGGTGACGTCGGTGAGCGTCCCGTCGCGGCCCAGGATCGGCATGGCCCGGTAGTACTCGGCGAAGTACGGCTGCCGGACCAGGTGGTCGAGGAACCGGACGAAGAAGTCCGGCGAGTAGGTGCCGTCGTTCGACTCGTCGGGGTCGAGGCCCATCCGCGTGAACAGCGCCCGCTGGAGCTCGATGCCGGTCGCCTTCGCGTTGACGGCGTCGCCGCCGGCGATCGCGCCGACCAGGTACGGGAAGTAGGCGGTGTGGACGTTGGAGCTGAGCTTGAGCATGACCTTCGACTGCTCCGCCAGGGCCGGCGAGACGTGCTCGGCCACCAGCCGCCGTGCCGTCCCCGTGGTGAGCGTGCCCATGACGTCGACACCGGCGTCGGCCAGGGCCTGCGCGAACGCGACCTCGGCGAAGCGCACCGGGTCGGGCACGAAGTAGGGCCGCACCACCGGTCGCGTGCCGGCCACGACGTCCCCGGTGAGGCGCACGGTGTGCGTGCCGTCCGGGTTCGTGGCCACCGGGGTGAACGCCCACCGCCGCGGCGGCTGCCCGGCGGGGATCGTGGCCACGTCGCCGAGCACGGTCACATACGAGGTCCCGGGCGAGATCCGCAGCGTCGCCGGCGCGCCGGCGACCGGCCCGGGCGTCACCACGACGTCGACCACGTTGTCGTTGAGCATCATCGGTGACACGGGGATCATGTCGCCGCCGTTCGCGATGCTCTCCCGGCCCTGGCGGAACAGCGAGGCGTCCACGACGACCCGTCCCCGGACGCGCCGGATGCCCTGGCGCCGGACCTGTGCCGCGAGGTCACGCAGCTGCCGGAGCGGGTCGCCGGGGATGAGCTCCGTCGCGCTGCCGTAGGTGTGGTCCGGGTGGGGCAGGGCGAGCCCGCCGTGCGGCCGCGACCGCGGGCCGAGCACGAGATCGCCGCTCGCCACCAGGACGAGGTCACCGGCGAGCACGCCGTGGCGGACCGGGCCGGTCCGGTGGACCCGGGTGCGGAACCGGTGGCCGGGCCCGAGCGCCGCGAACGCCGACCCGGCGATGAGGGCCTTCACCGCCGAGGCCGGGAAGAACTGTTCCCGCGGGTTGAGGGTGTGGACCGGTTCGTCCGTGCCGTGGACCTGGAACCGCATGCCCCAGCGCGCGCCGGCGAACGCGGAGGAGCCGATGAGCCGCTGGATGCGTGCGCTCAGCGCGGGTTCGGCACGCGCGGTGTCCGGAGTGGACAGCAGGCCGGCGGCGGCGACCGGTGCGGCGCCGAGCATGCCGAGCACCGCCCGCCGCGATCGTGGTTCGTTCATGACGCTAGAGGTACCCGGCCAGTGGTTGCACGGCGGTGACAGCTCAGGTGTAACCGCGACGCAACGCCGGTTCCGGCACGCTGTCGCACGTGCGCGTACTGGTGATCGAGGACGACGCCGAGCTGGCCGAGGCGATCGGGGTCGGGTTGCGGCGTGAGCGGATGGCCGTGGACGTGGCGTTCGACGGCGTGACCGGGTTGGCGCAGGCGCGGCTCAGCGACTACGACGTGATCGTGCTCGACCGCGACCTGCCCAGCCGGCACGGCGACGACGTGTGCGCGCGGCTCGTGGTGGATCCGGACGTCCGGAGTCGCGTGCTCATGCTCACCGCCGCCGCGACCGTCGAGGACCGGGTGGACGGTCTCGGTCTCGGCGCCGACGACTACCTGCCGAAGCCGTTCGCGTTCGCCGAGCTGGTCGCCCGGCTGCGGGCGCTGTTCCGGCGCGCGCAGCCCGCCCTGCCGCCGGTGCTGGCGCACGCCGGGCTCGTGCTGGACCCGGCACGCGGGTTCGCCAGCCGGGACGGCAGGCCGCTCGACCTCGGGCCGAAGGAGTTCGGCGTGCTGGAGCTCCTGCTGGCCGCGCAGGGGCGGATCGTGCCGGCGGAGGAGCTGCTCGAACGGGTGTGGGACCAGATGGCCGACCCGTTCACCACCGCGGTCAAGGTGACCGTCAGCCGGCTGCGCCGCAAGCTCGGCGCGCCGCCGCTGATCGAGACCGTGCCCCAGGCCGGCTACCGGATCGGGCCATGACGCGCGGCACGGTCCGGTGGCGGCTCACCTGTGTCTACAGCGGACTGTTCCTGCTGTCCGGCGCGGCGCTGCTCGTCATCACCTACCTGTTGGTGGCCGGTGGTTTCCCGGTGATCCAGCTGCGTGACGCCCCGGACGGGGAGGGAATCATGCGGATCTGCGCCCAGCCCGACGGCTCGGTGGTCACCGACGGCGAGTTCACCGCGTGCGCCGAGCAGGCCCGCGACCTGATGGCCGCGCAGCAGGCGGAGACGTTGCGCCGGCTGCTCTTCCGGTCCGCCGCCGCGCTGGCGATCATGACCGTGGTCTCCGTCGGGCTGGGCTGGCTGATGGCCGGTCGCGTCCTGCGTCCACTCCGGACGATCACCGCCACGACCCGCCGCATCTCGGCGAGCGACCTGCACGAGCGCCTGGCGATGACCGGCAAGCGGGACGAGATGAAGGAGCTGGGCGACACGATCGACGGCCTGCTGACCAGGCTGGAGGCGGCGTTCGGCGCGCAGCGCCAGTTCGTGGCGAACGCGTCGCACGAGCTGCGCACCCCGCTGGCACGGCAGCGCACCCTCCTCGAGGTCGCACTGGCCGATCCGGACCCCACGGCGGCGCACCTGGCTGCCGTGTGCCGCCGCGTGCTGGCGGCGGGGGAGCAGCAGGAACGCCTGATCGAGGCCATGCTGACGCTGACCCGCGGCGAACGAGGCCTGGACCGGCGCGAGTCCCTCGACCTGCGAGCGATCACGAGCGCCGTGGTCGAGGCCCGCGGCGCGGAGGCGGCCGCCCGCGCGGTGCGCGTCGACACCGACCTGGCCGCGGCCGGCGCGCGTGGCGACGCCCGCCTCGCCGAGCGGCTGGTGGCCAACCTCGTCGACAACGCGATCCGCCACAACACGGCGGGCGGCACGGTCACGGTGGCGACCGGCACCCGGGACGGCATGGCCACGCTCACCGTGACCAACACCGGCCCGGTGATCCCGCCGGAGCGGCTGGACCACCTCTTCCAACCCTTCGCCCGGCTGACACCCGACCGCACCGCGAACGGCGACGGCGTGGGACTGGGCCTGCCCATCGTCGCGGCGATCGCGGCCGCGCACCACGCGCACCTCGACGCCCGACCGCGTCCCGGCGGTGGGCTCAGTGTGACCGTCCGGCTACTGGTCAACTTACCTACTCGCGAGTAGCATCAGGTCCCGTCGCCGCCGACGCCGGGAGGTTTCATGCGCCGCAGCACTGTCCTCGGAGCCGTACTCACCCTGCTGACCGGCATGGTCTTCTCGGTCGCCCCGCCGGCCGGCGCGGCGCCGGCCGAGTTCCTGTGGGGCGTGGCGACGTCCGGCTACCAGTCCGAGGGCTCGGCACCGGACAGCAACTGGCGGCGCTACGAGCAGGCCGGCACGTCGTCCATCAAGGACCCGTACGTCAACGCGGTGGACTTCCGCCACCGCTACCCCGAGGACATCGCGAACGCGAAGGCCCTGGGGGTCACGGTGTTCCGGTTCGGTGTCGAGTGGGCCCGCATCGAGCCGCGCAAGGGCGCGCTGGACCAGACCGAGCTCGCGTACTACGACGACGTGGTCAACCGCATCGTGGCGGCCGGCATGCGCCCGATGATCACCCTGGACCACTGGGTGTACCCGGGCTGGGTGGCCGACCAGGGCGGCTGGGACGCCGACGCGACCGTCGACGACTGGCTGGCCAACGCGCGGCGGGTGGTCGACCGGTACAAGAGCAGGGGCGCCATCTGGATCACGATCAACGAGCCGACGATCTACGTGCAGAACGAGATCGGCAACGGCGCGATCCAGGCGTGGCAGGCGCCGTGGATGCTGTCGCGGCTCGTCACCGCGCACCGCCGGGCGTACGACCTGATCCACCAGCTCGACCCGGGCGCCATGGTGTCCAGCAACGCGGCCTACCTGCCGGCCGGCGCACAGGTCGCGCTCGACACCACCTTCGTCGACCACGTCCGGGACAAGCTGGACTTCCTCGGCCTGGACTACTACTACGGCGCCAGCCTGGACAACCTGTCCGCCGTCCACGGCGCGGGCGGTGAGTTCTGGAAGATCGACCCGCAGCCGGACGGCATCTACTACGCGATGCGTTACTACGCGCGGAAGTTCCCGGCGCTGCCGATCTACGTGGTGGAGAACGGCATGCCGACCGACAACGGCCAGCCGCGGCCCGACGGCTACACGCGGTCGGACCACCTCCGCGACCACGTCTACTGGATCCAGCGTGCGAAGGCCGACGGCATCAACGTGATCGGCTACAACTACTGGAGCATCACCGACAACTACGAGTGGGGCAGCTACCGGCCGCGCTTCGGTCTGTACACGGTGGACGCGCTGACCGACCCCACGCTGACCCGCCGCCCCACGGACGCGGTCGCCGCCTACCGGTCCCTGATCGCCGGCCACGGCGTGCCGGCCGGCTACGTCCCGGTCAAGCCCCCGGCGTTCTGCTCCATGGTGTCGCTGGACAGCTGCCTGAACCCGGCCGCCTACCCGGGTCCGCTCGCGCCGCTCTGACCGCCCGCGCTGACCGCACCGAGTTCGGCTGACCGACGAGCGGAGTTCCGCTGGACGTCACCGGCAGGCCAGCGGGTCGGCCAAGGCTGTCGCCCGTGGACAACGTCTCGCGTCGTAACCTGCTGTGGGCCGCGGCCAGCGCGCCGCTCGCCGCCGTCGTCTCCGGGGCCGTGGTCCCCGGGGCCCCGCCCGCCGTCGCCGAGCCGGACGGCCGGCCCGACACCAGGGCCCAGCGGTTCACCGTGGCGGTGCTGCCGGACACGCAGTACCTGCTCGACGAGGGTGGTTCGGACCACGAGCCGGTGCGGGAGACGTTGCGGTACCTCGCGAAGGCCGGCGTCGTGTTCATGGCCCACCTCGGCGACGTCACCGAGCACGGCACCGAGACCGAGATGCGCCTGGCCGACCGGGTCATCGCGCCCAAGCTGCCCTACAGCGTGCTGGCCGGCAACCACGACATCAACTCCGGCACCGACGACCAGCGCGGCGACTCGCAGTACCTCCGTACCTTCGGACCCCAGCGGTTCGCCCGCGTGACCACCTACCGCGGCTCGTCACCCGGCGGCTACAACAGCTTCCACGTCTTCACCGCCGGTGGCCGGGAGTGGCTGCAGCTCGCCATGGACTGGCGGGTGTCCGACACCGGACTCCGCTGGGCCCAGCGGGTCGTGCGCGATCACCCGCACCTGCCCGCCATCCTCACCACCCACGACCTCGCGTGGGCCGACGACGCCGGGCACGCCCAGCTGTCCGACCACGGGCAGCGCCTGTGGGACGGCCTGATCCGCGGCAACGACCAGTTCTTCCTCGCCATGGGCGGCCACTACTGGCCGCCGGGCCGGACGACCCTCCAGAACGACCACGGCCACGACGTGCACGTGCACATCACGAACTACCAGGACCGCTACTACGGCGGCGCCGGGATGGTCCGGCTGTACGCGTTCGACCTGGCCCGCGACGTGATCGACGTGCAGACGCTGTCACCGTGGCTGCTGGCCAAGAGCACGCGCACACCGCTCGAGGCCGAGACCGTCGAGCTGACCGGCGACGTCGACCGGTTCAGCATCGCGATCGACTTCCGCGAGCGGTTCGCCGGTTTCGCCCCGCCCGAGCTGCCCGCCCCGCGCCCGCCGCGTGCGGTGATGCCCCGCGGCACAGTGGCGTACTGGCGCTTCGACGCCGCCGGGCTGGCGGCGCCGGGGCCGGACGGCACCCCGGTCGCGGCCGGCGCGGTGGCCCGCGACCTCACCGGGAACGGCAACGACCTCACCGCGGAGCGGCTGCACGGCGGCCCGCCGGAGGTGCTGACGTGGTCGGCCGACCACCACGACGCGCAGCCGGCCCACGCGAGCCTGCGCTTCGACGGCGGCCAGGGCCCCGACCGCGGCGCGGTGCTGCGCACGGGTGTGCACGCGCCCATCAACGGCATGAGGTTCGAGTCCGGGTACACGATCGAGACGTTCCTCAAGCTGCCGGAGCCGTTCACCGGCGAGCACGCGTGGATGGGCATCCTCAGCTGGGAGGGCCGGGCCGGGGACGCCGGCAAGCACAGCGGCTGGTCGGACGACGAGCCGACGTGCAGCCTCAACCTGTCGGGGGAGCGCTTCCTGCAGTTCGTCGTGTACCCCGTGCCGGGTGACGCCGACCCGACGTCCTGGAGCCACGCCCTGCCGGTCGGCCGCTGGACCCACGTCGCGGTCGTGAACGACGGCCGCCACACGGTGATCTACGTGGACGGCTCGAAGATCACCCGCAACGCGGCCGAGGAGTCCCGCGGCATCTCGACGCTCGGCAAGCCGTTCGTCATCGGCGGGACCCAGTTCGCCGAGCAGTACGGCCAGGGCTTCTACGGCTGGATCGGCGACACCCGCGTCGTGTCGCGGGCGTTGCGCCCGGACCAGTTCCTCACCGCGATGTGAGCGTGCGCCGGCCGGGGCTCAGGGTTTTCTCGGGGGCCTCCCCGATTGTTCTCGGGTTCCCGGCCCGGCACGGTGGTCACGGGGCCGGGGGCGGTCTACCGAGAACGGGGGACACGATGAAGCGTGTCTTGGGACTGGTGCTGACCGTCGCGATGCTGCCGCTCGCCGCGCCCGCGATGGCGGATCCGCTGCGACTCACCCTGCCGGCACCCACCGGGCGGCTTCCGGTCGGCACGATCTCACTGCACCTCATCGACACCGCGCGCATCGACGAGCTGGCGCCGACACCCCGGCTGCGGGAGCTGATGGTGCGCCTGTGGTACCCGGCCGCGCGATCGCACCTGCCGTTCGCGGGCTACCTGTCGCCGGCCCACTCCGGCGTGCTCGTCGAACAGGTCAACGCGGCGGCCGGCACCGCCTATCCGGCCGACCTGCTGACGTTCCCGACCCACAGCCGTGCCGGTGCGCCGGCGGGCGGCACGCGGCACCCGGTCATCCTGTTCTCGCCCGGCTACGGCGACAACGTCGCCCTGCACACCGGGCTCGCGGAGGAGCTGGCGAGCCGCGGCTACGTCGTGGCGGCCATGGACCACACCTTCGACGTGGCCGTCGTCGAGTTCCCCGACGGTCGGCTGGAACCCCTCGCCACCGACGACGACCTCGACCGGTCGGTGGCCACCCGCGTGGCCGACGCGCGTTTCGTGCTCGACCAGCTCGGGTTGATCGTCGAAGGACAGAACCCGGACTTCGGACACGAACGGCTGCCGGCCGGACTCGCCCGTGCGATGGACCTGACCAGGGTCGCGGCGTTCGGGTTCTCGCGGGGCAGCTCCGCCACGGTGGGCATCGTGGCGGCGGACCGGCGCGTCGGCGCCGGTCTCGCGCTCGACGGCAACCCACTGGGGCCGGCCACCCTCGACCGGCCGTTCATGTTGCTGGGCAACAGGGAGCGGCACCTGCCCGCCGTCGACCCCGACTGGGCGGCCTTCTACGACCGGCTCGGCGAACCCCGCCGGTATGCGGTCGTCGACGGCATGGGCCACGGCGACTTCTCCGACATGACCCTGTTCAAGGAGGACGTCGACCTGAGCACGGTGGGCAGCGTCGGGCCCATCGACGGTGAGCGCTCACTCGCGATCCAGCGCCGGTACGTGACCGCGTGGTTCGACCTCGTGCTGCGTGGCCGGCACAGCCCGCTGCTGGACGGCGAGTCGGCCGGCTTCCCCGAGGTGGACTTCCAGCCCGACTCAGTGCCCGCTCACAAGTGACCGACGGGCTACCGCTCGGCCTGTCGGGCGACCCGGGCGCCGTGCCTCAGTTCAGTTTTCGGGGCGTTCGCTTCCCGTTCGTCAGGTACACACCTGACCCGAACCTCTGAGGTATCACCTTGGCCATCCTGGATCCGTGGTGGCACGGTTGCCTCTAGGCTTGACCACGTGCTCGACTGGACCTGGCTCGGCTACGCGGTTCTGGGCCTCGGCACCGTCGCGGCGCTGGCGTCGGCCATGCTGGCCGTGCGGGTGCGTGTCCGCCGTACCGGCACGAGCCAGAGCCAGGTGGCGGCCGACGTCAAGGCCACGATCAACCGGCTGAGCGAGCCGGCGGACCGCGAGGACGTGCCCGTCCAGCTCGCACAGTGGGAGCAGGACTCGGCCGAGATGGCGCGGCACCAGCTCGACACCTACCTGTCGTACTCGCGCGTCGCGTTGCGGGAGGCCACGACCAGTTTCCGGATCGGCATGGCCGCGGCGAGCCTCGGGTTTCTCGCGACGCTCGGTTCGCTGGCGTGGCTGCTGGCCGCCGGCAAGGACATCGCATGGCTCGGCGTGATCAGCGGCGCGATGTGCGAGGCCGTCGCCGGGCTCTTCTTCGCCGAGACCCGGGCGACCCGCGCGCGGACCACGAGGATGTTCGAGCGGGCGCAGTCGGAGGCCGACCGGGTGGTGCGGGCCAGGAGCGCGCTCGCCGTCGTCCAGAGCATCACCGATCCCACCACCAAGGAGCGGCTGCTCGCGGACATCGGCCGCTGGCTGCTCGGTGGTGACGACCCGCGACCACCTGACCAACCACCGGCCGAGCCCCGGCTCGAACCCACGCGGGGAGCGCGATGACCGCACGCCGACTGTCCGTCATCCTCGGCTGTGTCGCCGGCGTGCTGATCCTCATCGGGGCGATCATCGTCCTCGGCGCAGGTGCGGACGACTCCGCCGACTGCGTCCAGGTGGAGATGTGGACCTCCGACGAGAAGGCGGAGCACCTGCGGGAGATCGCCGGGCAGTACCGCGAGACCGATCCCCGGGTGGGTGGGAAGTGCGTGTCGGTCGAGGTGACCGTGGCCGGTTCGCGGTCCACCGCGGACGCGCTCGCGGCCGACCCCGGCACCCCGTGGGACGTCGAGCGGAAGCCGGACCTGTGGAGCCCGTCGTCCAGCGTGTGGATCGAGCAGCTGCGTGGCTCGGTCGCGGCCAGGAAGAGGCGGGTGCGCTCGGTGGAGGCCGATCCGCCGTCGCTCGCGACGTCGCCGGTCGTGATCGCCATGCCGGAGCCGATGGCGCGGGTGCTCGGCTGGCCGGAGGAGGCGATCGGCTGGCCCGACCTCATCAGGCTGGCCCAGGATCCGCAGGGCTGGGGCGCGTACGGCCACTCGGAGTGGGGTGCGTTCAAGCTGGGCAAGACCAACCCGCTCGAGTCGACCACCGGCCTGGAGGCCACCATCGCCACGGCCACCGCGCTGGCGGGCGGCGGAGCCGAGCTCGACGCCGCCGGCCTCGCGAACCCCGCCGTCACCGACGGGTTGCGTGCGCTGGAAAGCAGTGCGGTGCACTACGGCAGGTACTCGGAGACGTTCGTACAGAACCTGTACGCGGCCGACCGCGACGGCGACGCCATGGACTACGTCAGCGCGATCGCCCTGGAGGAGAAGGTCCTGCTCGACTACAACCAGGGCATCGTCCTCGACGACCCGCCGCGGCACGAGAAGCCGCCGAAGGTGAGGCTGGCGGCGATCTTCCCCGCGGACGGCACGATGGCGTCGGACAGCCCGGCACTGCTCGTCGACGCGCCCTGGGTGTCCGCGGAGAAACGGCGTGCCGCCGGCGATTTCCGCGACTTCGCCCGGTCCAGGAAGAACGTCTTCGTCGACGCCGGCTTCCGCGACGGCGAGGGCAACGCCGGCCCGCGGCACACCGAGGACAACGGGACTCTCGCGTCACCGCCGGGGTACACCCGCGTCCGCACGCCGTCGGCCGCCGTGGTGGAGGGGGTCCGCCAGCTGTGGACGCAGCTTCGCCGGCGCGCCAACGTTCTGCTGGTGGTCGACGTGTCGGGGTCGATGCGGGAACAGGTGCCGTCGGCCCAGCGGTCGCGCCTGGCGCTGGCACAGGAGGCGGCGCAGCTCGTGCCTGCCCAGCTCGCGCCGGACGACGGACTGGCGCTGTGGGAGTTCAGCAGTGAGTTCGGCACGGACCCGAAGCCGTGGCGCCAGCTCGTGCCGCTCGGGCCGCGCAGCCAGGTCGGCGACACCTTCACCGCCGAGGTGGACGGCATGCAGGCGAACGGCGGGACGGCCCTGTACGCGACCACCCGCGACGCGGTCGACTCGATCCGCGCGCACTTCGACCCGAGCCGGATCAACGCCGTGATCCTGCTGTCCGACGGCGAGAACGCGTACGACAAGGACAACGATCTCCAGGGTCTCCTCCGCGACCTCACGCCCAGCGACCCGGACCAGGTCGTCCGCGTGTTCACCATCGCCTACGCGGAAGAGGACAAGGAGATGCGGGTGGTGCTGGCCGACATAGCCAGCACCACCCGCGCCGGCGCCTACGACGCCGGGAACGCCGAACAGATCGACGAGGTGATCCTCGACGTGCTGTCCAACTTCTGACCCCGCCGGCTCACCCCGGGTATGGCTCGGTTCAGGTGCCGCAGCGGGTGCCGATGGACTCCAAGCCCAGCTCCCCGTCGGCCATCAGCTGGCAGAGCACGCCGTTCGGGCCGAAGTAGTACTGGATGCCCGGGTCGTTAAGGCTGGAGTTCTTGACGACGTTGAACACGTCGCGGTACACGAGGAACGCGCCCGGGTCGACGTCGCTGGCCAGCACGACGCCGTCCGGGTTGGTGCGGTACGCGGCGACGGACATCGGCATCAGCGCGAACGGGTTGCCGTCCACCGCCGCCGTGTCGTTCCCCTGGACGTTGGCGTCGACGCAGTCGGACACCGCGATCTGCGCCTCCGTGACGCCGATCTGCTGCAGGAAGTTCGACCGCGTGCCCGAGCCGGCCTGCGGCAGCTTCGGTTCGTAGCCGGGGAGTTGGCAGGTGTAGATGTCGCGCAGGTCGCTCGCGGTGAGGTTGGTCGGGACGAGGGAGAGGTCGTCGACGACGTAGCTCAGCCCGTCGCGCGCGAACGGGATGAACGTCAGCGCCGACTGACACGTCGAGCCGTCGGCCGGGCGGCTCGACCGCGCGAAGTCGAGGTACTGCCCGATGTTCGAGCACAACGCGGTGATGCCCGCGGAGGAGCCGCTCGGCCGGCCGATGACGATCTCGTCGCCGTTGCCGGGGATCTGGTCGGGGTCGCGGATGACGACGGTGGAACCGGTCGGGAAGGCGTCGAACGACGCGAGCCTCCGGTTGCCGTACGCCGGGTACTGGCGCGCCAGTTCGTCGATGACGCCCTGCGTGGTGTCCGACCCGACACCGACGATGTCGTCGAGGTCCGGTGTGAAGGGTGGTTCCGCGTCGGCGGTGCCGAGACCGACGGCCAGCGCACTCACGACCCCCAGCAGCACCATGGCTGTCCTGCGTGGCATGTGCCCTCCTTGTTGGGCTTCGCACGGTTGCCACGGAGCAGCCTCGCGCGGCGTGACCGCGTCAGCACACCGAGGCGTTGAGCGGGACATGGCGAGGTGGTGAACGACGGCGCTAGCATGGGTTCGTGCCCGGTTGACGTTAGATATGGCCTCGCGCTCCACCTTCCTTCCGTGCTGACGGCGAACTTCGGCAACGGAAGGAAAGGCATGGAGATCAGAAGAATCCACGACGGCGAAGGGGATGCCGTCGGACACCTGTGGGACCGCATGTGCCGGGAGCTCCCGGACGGCGGGCCACTCACCGAGCGGGGCAGGCGGAACCTGTCGCGCATGCTGGACGTGTCGGCGTGGCACCGCGACGCGTTCTGCCTGGTGGCGTGTGACGGTGACATCGTCGGCTTCGTCAACGGCCGGCTGGACGTCGAGGACGGGTTGCTGCCCGGCCAGGGCGGGCGGATCGACTCGCTGTACGTCGTGCCGCCGTTCCGGGGCAAGGGAATCAGCAGCGCACTGGCCGTGGCCGCCATCGAGTGGCTGCGGGAGCGCGGCGCGCACACCGTCCGCTACTTGTCCTGCGCGGACGCCGAGACCGACCACGAGTTCTGGCGGTCCCTCGGCTTCGAGCCGGACATGGTGTGCCTGTCGACCTACTTCAACTGAGTGAGCTCCGGGGCCCGGCCGCGCGCCGGGCCCCGGGCCCGTTCGCGCGACCCCGCCCGCCCCGCCCGCCCCGCCCGCCCTGAAAGGCGCTTTCAGGACGTTGGCCGTGCCCTGAAAGGCGCTTTCAGGACACTGGCCCGTGCCCTGAAAGGCGCTTTCAGGACGTTCAGCGTCCCGAACGCGCCGTTCAGGACAGCGCCGATGTCTCGAACGCGCCTTTCAGGGCACCGGGCATGTCTCGAACGCGCCTTTCAGGGCATGCGGTCGCACCCAGGTGCCGGAGGTGCCGGTCGGGCCGGTCCTCCGGTGTACGAGGTCACGCCACCGTGCAGGCGGTGTTGTTCAGGGTGAACGACGTCGGCTCGGCCGTGTTGCCGGTGTGGTTGGCCTGGAAGCCGAAACTCACCGAGCTGTTCGCGTTGATCGGCGTGTTGTACGAGGCCGGGGTCGCGGTTACCTGGCCGCTCGACGGCGAGTAGCTGGCGCCCCACCCGCTCGTGATGGTCTGGCCGCTCGGCAGGGTGAACCGCAGTGTCCAGCCGCTGATCGCGCTCGTGGTGCCGTTGGTGACCTTGACGTTCGCGGTCAGGCCGGTGTTCCACGGGCTCACGGTGTACTCGACGGTGCACGCGCCACTGGTGGGTGGCGGGTCCGTCGGTGGGGGATCCGTCGGCGGGGGAGTGTTCGTGTTCAGGCCGAAGAACGCGATCGCCATCGCCGCCTGGCCGCCCATCGGCAGGCTGTGCCCGACGCCGCTCAGGCTGATCGCCTCCACGGGGGCCGTCGTGCCGGTGCCGCCGTAGCGCGTCCTGGTCCAGCCGGACTGCGGGGTGTCGGTGGACGACGGCGTCTGGCTCACGCCAAGCACGTTCGTCCACTGCTTGATCTCCTCGCCGAAGTTCGGGTAGCGCAGCGTCGAGTCCGCCGTGCCGTGCCACACCTGCATGCGCGGCCGCGCGCCGGTGTAGCCGGGGTACATGGCGCGTGCCGCGTCGCCCCACTGCTGGGCGGTCCTGATGACGTTCCCGTTGGCGCAGTCGCTGTTCCACGTGTTCGGCGGCGTGGTCGCGAAGCACGTCGCCGGCACGCCCATGAACGCCGCGCCCGCCTTGAACACGTCCGGGTAGTCACCCAGCAGGACGTTGGTCATCATCGCGCCGGACGACGCGCCGGTGACGTAGACCCGGTTGCGGTCGCCGCCGCGGTTCTGGATGGTCCAGTCCACCATCGACTTGATGCCGACCGGGTCGCTGCCGCCGTTACGGCGCAACGCCTCCTGGGTGTAGACGTCGAAGCACTGGCCGCTGCGGGTCGCCGACGGGTAGATCACGATGAACTTGTACTGGTCGGCCAGCCGCGCGAACTCCGTGCCGCTGTAGAACGCCGGTCCGGTGCCCGTGCAGTAGTGCACGGCCACCAGGATGGGCGCGTTCGCCGGGGTGCCGTCCGGCACGTACAGGTGCATCCGCAGGCCACTGGGGTTCGTGCCGAAGTTCGTGACCTCCACCAGCGACGCGGCCGAAGCCGGCGCCGCCTGACCCACGAGCACCCCGGCGACCAGCAGGGCAGCGCCCAACCAGCTCAGGATTCTTTTTCTGATCAGCACGAGATCTCCTCGTTGAGATATCTCGAATGTCCAATTTTCCGAAATTTTCCGATAATTCCGGAACGGATGTTCTTCGCAGCGAGGGTATCACGCTGGTGAGCGCATTCTGGAGCGCTCACGAAGGCTGGAAGTTTCGGTGTTCGAATAGACGAGCACGGCCGGTAATCCGGCCACGAGCGCCATCACGAGGGCGGCTACGGTCAGGTGATCACCCGCGAGCAACGGGGTGACGAGCAGCGTGCCAACGGGTGGCGTCCCCTGCATGAGCGTGCGCAGCGTGGCGAACGCGCGGCCGTGCAGCTCCGCCGGCACGCGGCGCATCCGCAGCGACTGCGCCCACACCGTCATCGGCGCGCTCAGCAACCCGATGACGAAGAACCCACCCCCGACGAGCACCTGGTTCGGCACGCCCAGCACCGCGAGGAACCCGAGCGCGGCCCCGGCCTGCGCGACGGCGATCCCCCGCACGGAACGCCGCCAGCGCCCCGCGAGCGCCGCGCCGGCGACCTCCCCGGCCGCCAGCGCCGACAGCAGGACGCCCAGCACGGCCGCACTGCCGGCGAGGTGGTTCTTCGCCAGCCACGGCGCCGTCACCAGCAGCATGCCCTCGGCGATGTTGAACGCCATGAACGCGACGGTCGTGGCGACGATGACCCGGTCCCGCCGCAACCCCGCGAGCGACGGGCGCGGCCCGGCAACCCGCGGCGCGGGGGCGAGCGGCACCCGCACCGACGCCGCCGCCAGCGCGAACAGCAGGAACGACACCGCGTCCACGGCGAGCACCGCCGACGGCCCGGCGAGGCCGAGCAGAACCCCCGCGGCCGCCGGCCCGACGACGAACGCGATGCTGAAACTCATGCTCTCCAGGGCGTTCGCCGCGTCGAGCTCGCGGGCGTCCACGAGTTGCGGGATGGCGGCCGGGAAACCGGCGAGCGGCACCATCTTCAGCAGCCCGTAGGTCGCGGCGACGGCGAACGGCAGCCACGACGGCGTGCCGCCGAGCGCCGAGGTGACCGGGACCGAGGCGACCGCCGCCGCCCGCGGCAGGCAGTCGGCCACCAGGACCCACCGCTTGTCGAACCGGTCGAGCAGCGGCCCCACCAGCAGTCCGCCGACCAGAACCGGTGCGGTGTAACAGACTCCGAGCAACCCGAGCCGCGACGTGCCGCCCGGCTGCGCCAGCACCAGCCACGACAGCGCCACGAACGTCATGCCGTCGCCGACGGCCGAGGCCGTCGCGCCGAGCCAGAGCCGCCGGAACCCGGTGTGCCGCAACACGGCCGCATATCCACGCACCCGGGTGATCTTGCTGACGCCCGGCTACCGGGTCTGGCGAAAATCGGTCCTCGTCATCCCGGGGTGTGCGGCACACTACGAGTAGTGGCGCGACGTTTCCAGTTCTGATTTCCTGGAAGAGTAGGTAGTCGAGAAAAAGGGGGATCTCATGGTGGCCTTCGGGCGCGAGTTCGCGTAAGCGGTCAGGCAGCCGGGTGCGTCACGCGGCCTCGAGCCTGCGCTGGGGGAGAACGCAGCGCAGCGTGTTGAGCGCGTGGTGGACCCGGCTCTTCACCGTGCCGACGGGCACGCCGAGCACGGACGCGGCCGATCTGGCGGTGCGGTCGGCGAAGTAGACCTCCACCAGGGTCGTGCGGTGCTCGGCGGACAGGTTGTCCAGTACCGCGTCGACGACCACCCGGGTCTCCACCTCGTCGCTCGGCGCGGGGATCACCGGCGTGCCGGGCACGTCCAGCTCCGGCAGCTCGACCTCGGTCGGCCGGGCGCGGCGGCCGCGGTGCTGGTCGATGGCGATGTTGTGCGCGACCCGCATCAGCCACCCCCGCACGGAGCCGCGGTCCTCGGTCAGGCGGTCCACGTGCCGCCACGCGCGTAGCCACGTCTCCTGCACGACGTCCTCGGCGGCGTGCCGGTCGCCGCCGGTGAGCCGGGTGGCGTAGGCGAGCAGCGCGGGACCGTGAGTAGCGACGACGCCGTCCATGGTGGCCATTGCTTTCCTCCCCGGGTTCGGTTGGGAACGCACCTGTTTCGTTGGAAACGAGACTGGCCGGTCAGGCCACTGAAATCGCTGGGTCTATCCCTCCGGCCGGGAGGGCTGTCCCGCCTCGCGGGGTAGGGCTATCCCCCCATGAACCTTTCGCGTGGGCGGCGCCGTGTCCGGAGCAGAGGGGGGCGAAGGGAGGACCATGCCGGACGTGTGGGCGATCGCGGCCCTGCGGGACGGGCTCATCTCGCTCGGCGACGTCTGGCGCCACCAGGGCAAGCACCCGTGCGCCGGTCTCATCGTGACGTCCACTCCCGACGGCGCGGTGATCTACCCGGCGGACCAGCCGGCGCCGGCGGTGAAGCCGCTGCCCGGCACGCGCGGCCGCACCCTCCACATCGGACCCGGCGTCGCGCTGGCGGACGTCGGCGACTTCGTGGGCTCGCTGCCGGCGGACGTCCGCCCGGCGTACTACACGGTCTCCCCGGGTGTGACGTGCTAGGTCAGGTCAGTGCACGGTATGGCGTCCGGCACGGCCGCCTCCCAGCGGACGTCCGAGAAGGTGGCGTCGAACACGCCCGCCGTGTAGACGAGGAAGGGTGTGTTGACCATCGCCGCGTTGAGGCCGGCCTCGGTGAAGCACGTCAGCGGGATCTTCACGGTCACCTTGCCGCCGGGCGGCATGCCGCGGAACAGCGTCGTCGCCTCGACCTGGGAGACGCACGGGTAGATGCAGTGCACCGCGACCGTCGTGCTGTCGGCGGGCGGGGTGTGCACCACCACGTCGAACACGAGCGCGCCCCCGGAGTCCACATAGGGCCTCAGGTCGCGCGCGTCCGCCACGTTCTGCAGGTAGATCTGGCCGGGTGAGCCGCCGGCCCACGTCACGCGCAGGCCGCCGTTGCCGTCCGGTGCCGCCCTGATCGGCGTCTGCCGCGCGCCCTCGGTGCCGAAGTCGACGCCGGCCCAGTTGTCCGTGGACGCGATCAGGCTGTGGAACGGCGGCACGGGCCCGCTGTCGTAGACCCACAGCGTCGGCGGCTTCGCCTGCGTCGGTCCGGTGGGCCCCGCCGGCGTCGAGGTCGACGCCGTCCCGGTGGCCGGCGGGGCCATGGACGGTGCCACCACCGCGGAGCTGGTCTCCGTCGTGGTCTCGGTGGTCGTCTCGCTGGTCTCGGTCACCACGGAGCCCGCGTTGACCCGCTCCTTGGGCTGGTCGCCGGAGATCAGGATCACCGTCGTCACGGCCGCGACGAGCGCGACCACCGCGGCGGCGGCCACCGGCACCAGCCACCTGCGCCGGCGACCACCAGGCTGCGCGGCAAAGCCGGCCGGCGGCGGCACCGGGGCCAGCCGCTGCGTGGGTTCATCCGCCGGCTCCTGCTGTGCCGAGCTGGCCGCGGCGCCGAGGGCCACGGTGAACTTCGGGTGCAGTGCCGCCCGCACGGGCTTGCCGAACTCCTCGTGCACGAACTGCTGCACGAGCGGGATGCGGGACGAGCCGCCGGCCAGCAGGATCGCCGACAGGTCCTCCGGTCTCAACCCGGCGGACGCGATCGTCCTGCGCAGCCCGTCGGTCGTGAGCCGCACGGACGGCCGGATCATGTCGTTCAGCTGCAGCCGGGTGATCAGGACCCGGCGCGGGCCCGACGGCAGCGGCACCGTCAGCTCGACGTCCGGCTCGGTCGACAGCTCCTCCTTGGCCCGCACGCACAGCGCGCGGATCTCGGCCAGCGCGGCGGCCTGCGCCGGGTCGGCCCGGTCGAGCGCGCTCACCGCGCCGTCGAGCCGGTCGTCCACGTGCGACAGCAGCGTCTCGTCGAAGTCGATGCCGCCGAGGTGCTCGATCCCCTCCGGGGTGCCGAGGATCTCCATGCCGCCCGGGCGCATGCGCAGGATGGTCGTGTCGAACGTGCCGCCGCCGAGGTCGTACACGGCGACGACCTCGCCGTCGCCCAGCGTGCGCTCCACCGAGTAGTGGGACGCCGCCGCCTCCGGCTCGGTGATCAGGTGGCTCGCCGGCACGTCCGCGAGCCGGGGCACCTCGGCGAAGTGCTCGCGCCGGTACGGACCCCAGATGGCCGGGCAGGTCAGCACGACCGACGCGGGTGGTTCGCCCTCGACCTGGGTGACGTGGGCGAGGACGTCCCGCAGCTGGGCGGCCATCAGCGCGGCGGGGGAGTAGGCCGCCCCACCGAGCACCAGCGGCGTCGGGTCGCCGAGGCGCCGTTTGAAGCCGCGGGCGACGCGACCGGACTCGGCGCCGGCCCGCGCGGCCTGCTCGGCGGCCATGCCGGTCAGCAGGGTGCCGTCGGGCGCGGCGTAGACCACCGAGGGCACGACCACCCCGGGGGACAGCGGCACCATTCGTGTACCGCCGGGTCCGTGGACCGCCACGGAGGTGAACGACGTACCGAGATCGATACCCACTCCGTACGGCATACGTGCGACTCCCCGCGTCCGGTCGGCAACAGCCGGTAGGAATCCTAAGGGTGGGTGGGGATGTCCCTACCCCCCGGTGGGGTCCGCACCCTTGTTCGGAGTCTTTCGGGCAAGGACGCTGGTGCGGTGGGTGGAGTCGTGCGTGGGTCGTCGCGGTCGGGCACGTGGTTGCGCGCGCCCGACCGCGACGTCGCGCGGATGCGGTGCGATCTGGAACGCATCCTGCACGACGGCGCGGCGGCGGACATGTCCGCGCTGGCGCTGGAACTAGGCTTGATCTCCATGGCGGCCGACGACCCCCACACCGAAGCCCGGATCAGCGCGGCGCTCGCGACGCTGAGCCGCGCCATCGACGACCTCCGCGGGCTCGGCTCGACCCTGTACCCGCCGGTGCTGGTCAGCGCCGGGCTCGCGCCGGCGCTGCGGTCCGTGGCGGAGCGGCGCGACCTGCGGCTGCGGCTGGAGCTGCCGCGTCACGAGCTGGGCGTGGAGGCCCGGTCCCGCACGGGCCTGCTGGTGGCCGACCACCTGCGGACCCTGCGCCCCGGGAGTGCCGTGCGCGTGCGGGTGCGGGGGAGGCGGTTCCTGTTCGTGCACATCACCGACCTGCAGCCGGGCTGGCGGGTGCCGCGCCACCACCGGGCGGTGCTGCGATGCGCGTAGCCATCGCCGAGGACGGCGCCCTGTTCCGGGAGGGCCTGGTCCTGCTGCTGGAGGCGGCCGGCCACGAGGTGGTCGGCTGCGTCGCCGACGGCGACGCGCTCATGAAGATCGTCGCCACCGAGCCGGTGGACGTCGCCGTCCTCGACATCCGCATGCCGCCCGAGCCGGACGGCGGGCTGACCACCGCCGAGCGCGTTCGTTCGCTGCGGCCCGAGACCGGCCTGCTGCTGCTGTCGCACTACGCGGAGACGCACTACCTGATGCGGGTGCTGGAGATCGGCGCCGAGCGCATCGGGTACCGGCTGAAGGAACGCATCGCGGGCGTGCAGGTCCTGGCGGACACCCTGGACCGCATCGCCGCCGGCGAGATCGTGATCGAGCCGGTGCTGGCGAAACGGCTCGTCCAGGCGCCGGCGGACAGCCCGCTCGCCGCGCTGTCGGAGCGGGAGCTGGACGTGCTGCGCCTGATGGCCGAGGGCCGCACCAACAACGCGATCGCGAAGGAACTGTTCGTCTCCCCGAAGGCGGTCGAGAAACACTCGGCGGCGATCTTCGGCAAGCTGGCGCTGCCGGGCGATCAGACCGTGCACCACCGCCGGGTGCTGGCCGTCCTCGCCTACCTGCGGGCCCAGAAGATCGACGGGTAAGCCGGCCCTCGCCCCGGCCGCCGCTCACGCCTGGCGAACCTCCCGCCCTGAAAGGCGCGTTCGAGACATGCCCGGTGCCCTGAAAGGCGCGTTCAGGACAGTGGCCGTGCCCTGAAAGGCGCTTTCAGGACGCGGGCCGTGCCATGAAAGGCGCGTTCAGGACGCTCAACGTCCCGAACGCGCCGTTCAGGACATCGCCGATGTCTCGAACGCGCCTTTCAGGGCACGACCGGCCCCGCACCCGAGCGCGAGCCAGCCGGGTATGCCGGGCGCAACGGCGCCCGGCCCGCGAAGCGGGCCCCACCACCGCACCCCGAGACATGAGCATCGGCGGACCCAGGCCCAACGTCCCGAACGCGCCTTTCAGGGCGCGGCGGGTGTCCTGAAAGCGCCTTTCAGGGCGGTGCGTCCAGGGGCTAAAGCGGCACGACACCCCGCACCGTCGTGCCCCGGCCCGGGGCGGAGATGATCTCGGCCGTGCCGCCGACGTCCGCGGCCCGCGTGGTCAGGTTGCGCAGGCCCGAGCTGGGCGTCACCACGAATCCCGGGCCGTCGTCGGTCACCGCGAACTCCAGGCCGCGGTAGCTGTCCCGGGCGGAGACGGTGATCCGGGCGCCCGGCGCGTGCTTGTGCGCGTTGTTCACGGCCTCCATGCACACGAAGTACACCGCCGTCTCGACCACCGACGGGTATCGGCGCCGCAGGCCGTCGATGTCGAGCGTCACGTCCGCGTGGCTGGCCAGCTCCGCCGTCAGCGCCGCCGCGAGGCCGCCGTTGACCAGGGCGACCGGCAGCACCCCGCCGGCCGTGTCGACCAGCACCCGCTCGGCGGTGTCGAGCCGCCTGAGCAGGTCGTCCACGCCCTTGCCCGTGTGCTCGACGAGCGCGAGCCGCATCCGCAGCGCGACGAGGTGGTGCTGCGCGCCGTCGTGCAGGTCGCGTTCCAGGCCGCGGCGTTCCTGCTCCATCTCTGCGGCCGCCCGCCAGCGGTCGTCCACCAGCTCCCGCGCGGCCGCGTCGCCCGCGCGGCGCAGCCGGTCGGTCTCGGCCGTCAGCCGGAGCACCGCGAGCGGCAGGCCGAGCACGGCGGCGACACCCGGCAGCGGCCCGACCGACTCGGGCGCGACCGCGAGGACGCCCTGCGGCTCGCCGCCGTGCGTGACGACCTGCTCGAGCCACGGGCCGCCCTCGCCCCACTGGTAGCGCTCACCCGCGACGACCAACGCGCACCCGGTGGCCCCCGCCGCCGTGCCGATGGCCGCCACCAGCGCGCGGGGATCGGGCTCCGGGGACAGGCAGGCGGCGACCGCCTCGATCACCCGCCGCTCCCGTGCCCGCACTGGACGAACGGTAACACCCACACCGGTAAAACCACGATTCGCGTCGGCGTGACAAATGGCGACGGCCTTTTCGCTAACGCCGGTGACAGTTCCCGCGAGCACCGTTGATACGGGCGTGACGGCGTGGTTACCGTCGAGTAGCCACAATTTTGGCAAAGTTCCGTGAATCAGGAGAGGAACAACGACGTGCCCTCGCCGAGAAAAAAGACGCGAAGAAACTGGACGCTGTTCGCCATGCTGGCCCTGGTGCTCGGCCTCGTCGGCGCCACCTTCGGCGGCTGGACCGCGGCGGCGGCCCAGAACCCGTACGAGCGGGGGCCCGCCCCCACCCTGCAGAGCATTTCCGCGCCGACCGGCCCGTTCGCGACCTCGCAGCTGACCGTGCCGGCGCAGAGCAACTTCGGCGGTGGGACGATCTACTTCCCGACCGACACGAGCCAGGGCACCTTCGGCGCGGTGGCCATCTCGCCGGGCTTCACCGAGCTGCAGCTCGCCATCTCGTGGCTCGGCCCGCGCCTGGCCTCGCAGGGGTTCGTGGTGTTCACGATCGACACGCTCGGCGTGTTCGACTTCCCGGACGCCCGCGCCGACCAACTGCTCGCCGCGCTGGACTACCTGACCAACACCAGCAGCGTGCGTGCCCGCGTGGACCGCACCCGGCTCGGCGTGATGGGCCACTCGATGGGTGGCGGCGCCTCGCTGTCGGCGGCCAACAAGCGGCCGTCGCTGCAGGCGGCCATCCCGCTCGCCGGCTGGCACACCACCAAGAACTGGTCGACCGTGCGCGTGCCCACGCTGGTCGTGGCCGCCCAGAACGACGCGATCGCGCCGACGGCCGACCATTCGCTGCCGTTCTACAACTCGTTGCCGAGCACCCTGGAGAAGGCGTTCCTGGAGCTGCGCGGCGCCAGCCACAACACGACGAACTCGCCGGACACCACGACCGCCCGGTTCGCCATCTCGTGGCTCAAGCGCTTCATCGACAACGACACCCGGTATGACCAGTTCCTGTGCCCGACACCGCAACCGGACACGACCATCTCCCGCTACCTGTCGACCTGCCCATACGTGACAAGTGCCGCGGCCGCGTAACTCCCAGGCCGCACAAGGGGTTCTGCCCGGTCGGACCACCGGCCGGGCAGAACCTTCCGTGTTGACCTCGCCCGACGGGATCTCTAGCCTCGGTCAGGTAGCGGGGCGGCACGGAGTGCGCGGGTCAGGTAATGGAGTGCGCTCGATGACGCGTCCGCAGGCAGGCAAGCAGCTCTACCGCAACCCGTGGCACGACCTCCCCGTCACGGTCGCGGATGCCCTGCGCCCCAACCTGGACGCGATCGCGGCCGAGATGATCCAGGTGATCCGCGTCGAGGTGCCGCGCTACCGGCGTCCGCTCGACTCCGAGCTGGGCCGCGACCTGGTGGCGGCCGTGCGGCGTGCGCTGGTGCAGTTCGTCGAGCTGATCGAGAACCCGAACGGCCCGCAGGAGCACAACAGCACGTTCTTCCGCCGCCTCGGCAAGGCGGAGTTCCTGACCGGCCGCAACATGGACGAGCTGCAGGCCGCCTACCGGGTCGGCGCGCGGGTGGGCAGCCGCCGCTACACCGAGATCGCGTCGGCCATCGGGCTGCCGACCGGGACCGTGCTGCTGCTGTCCGAGGCCGTGCTGGTGCACATCAACGAACTGGCGAACGAGTCGGTCCGCGGCTACACCGAAGCGCGCCTGCGCAGCGTCGGCGACCTGGCGTCCCGCCGCCGCGCGCTGGCCGAGCGGCTGCTGGAGCGCGCCCCGGACCCGGCCGGCACGAAGCTGGAAGTCCTTTCCCAGCAAGCGGAATGGCCGCTACCGCGGACGCTGGCGGGTGTCGTCGTCGACGCGCCCGGGCTCGACCTGGTGCCGGAATCGACGCTCGACGTGGACGTCCTGGTGCTGGCACACGGCGGCGAGGCGGTCATGTTCGTGCCCGGCCCGGACGAACCGGGACGCCTGGCCCGGCTGCGCCGGCAGGTGCCCTGGCGGACGGCCGCGCTCGGCCCGGGCGTCGCGCCCGGGGAGGCATGGCTGTCCGCGCAGTGCGCGCGGCTGGCGTTGCGGCACGCCCGCCGCGGGTTGCTGGCGTTCACGGACGACCTGGTGATCGCGGAGGAACACCTCGCGACGCTGATCCTGCTGGGCGGTGAGCACATCGGCCGGCTGCTGTCGGCCGACGTGCTGTCCGCGCTGTCCGACCTGCCGGCCGGCAAGGCGAGCAGGCTGGAGGAGACCCTGCACGCGCTGCTGCGCTCGATGAACCGCTCCGCGCCGGAGGTCGCCTCCGCGCTGGGCATCCACCCGCAGACCGCCCGTTACCGGTTGCGGCAGCTGGAAACCCTGTTCGGCGACCGCCTGGAGGACCCGGACTTCCGGTTCGCGGCCGAACTGGTCCTCCGCGGCCGCTCCCTGCGCCGCGACCCCAAGCCCTGAAGGACCCCTTCGGGACGTGGGCCGCCCTGAACGGCGCGTTCAGGACGCTGGCCGTGCCCTGAAGGACCCCTTCGGGACGTGGAACGCCCTGAACGGCGCGTTCGGGACGCTGGCCGTGCCCTGAAGGACCCCTTCGGGACGTGGAACGCCCTGAACGGCGCGTTCAGGACGCTGGCCATGCCCTGAAAGGCGCGTTCAGGTCATTGAACGTCCCGAACGCGCCTTTCAGGACGCCGGCGGTGTCTCGAACGCGCCTTTCAGAGCGCCGGCGATGTCCTGAACGCGCCTTTCAGAGCGCCGGCGGTGTCTCGAACGCGCCTTTCAGGGCAGGCAGGCCACCTCCCCGTTCAAGGTTCAGCGTCCCGAAGGGGTCCTTCAGGACATTCCGGTGTTAAATGCCGAGCCGCGCGGTCAGGAATGCCCACGAGCGGTGCAGCTCCCGCTCCCAATAAGGCCAGGAATGCGTGCCAGCACCGTAGAAATTGGCCGTCACCGGAATTCCCAGCTGCTGCGCCCGGTTGACGAAACTCTGCGTCGCCGCCTGTGCGTTCGGCTCGAGCAGGAAATCGCCACCCTCGTTGCTCGTGCCGGGGTCGAAGGGTCCGGCCTGGCCGTTCCCGCTCGACACGTACAGCGCCGTCCCGCGGAGCTTCTCCAGGTTGTCCGTGGGGTTGTGCGAGCGCCAGAGGGCGGGGTTGAGCAGCTCCGACCCCCACAGCAGCAGGTAGTTGAAGAAACCCTCGCGGATGAGGATCGCCTTGATGATGGCCGGGACGCCCAGCCCCATGGTGTCGAGCACCCCGCTGTAGGAGGCGGCCGTGAGGAACATGCCGGGGTGGCGGAACGCGTAGTGCATGGCACCGAACCCGCCGATCGAGATGCCGCCGATCGCGCGTTGCGTGCCGGCGCGGTAGCCGCGTTCGAGGATCTGCCGCACCTCGGTGACGTGGAAGGTCTCCCAGTCCGGCTTGTTGGTCAGGCCGAAGTTCCACCAGGCGCTGAACATCCCGGCCGCGCCGTCGGTGGGCATCACCACCATGACCGGGCTGTTGGCGCTCACCTCCTCGATGTCGGTGAACTGCGTCCACGACTTGTAGTCGGCGGGCTCGCAGCAGCCGTGCATCAGCCACACCGACGGCCAGGTGCGGTTCGGCTGGCTGTCCCAACCCACCGGCAGCAGCACCCGCACCATCCCGGTGGTGCCGAGCGCCGGCGAGTTGATCTTCAGGTCGAGCGTGCGCGCGTCGATCCTCGTCTCCTGGACCACGGTGGCCCCGTCGTCCGCGGTGACCGGCGCGGCGGCGACCGCCGGCCGGTCCGCGAGCATGCCGGCGACCAGGGTCCCGACCAGTAGTCCGGCAAGCGCAACGCCGCGCTTGATCTTCATGGTTTCTCCTTACAGCGGGATGTTGCCGTGTTTCTTCGCCGGGGGCCGGCGCCGCTTGGTGCGCATGGCACGCAGCGCCCCGGCGACCTCGAGCCGGGTCGTCGCCGGCCGGATGACCTGGTCCACGTAGCCGCGCTCGGCGGCCGCGTACGGGCTGGCGAACTGCCGGCGGTACTCGTCGACCAGCCGCCGCCGCAGGGCGTCCCGCTCGCCCGGCGGGCAGTCACGCAGCACGCGCCGGTGCAGCACGGTGACCGCGGCCTCGGCGCCGAGCACCGCGATCTCGGCGGTCGGCCAGGCGAGGTTCACGTCCGCGCCGAGGTGCTTGGAGCCCATGACCGCGTACCCGCCGCCGTACGCCTTGCGCAGCACCACGGTCACCTTGGGCACGGTGGCCTCGGCGTAGGCGTAGATCAGCTTGGCGCCGCGGCGGATGATGCCGCCGTGCTCCTGTTCGCGACCGGGCAGGTACCCGGGCACGTCGGCGAACGTGAGCAGCGGGATGCCGAACGCGTCGCAGAACCGGATGAACCGCGCGGCCTTCTCGGAGGCGTGGATGTCGATCACGCCGGCCATCCACCGCGGCTGGTTCGCGATGACACCCACGGAGTGCCCGTCGACCCGGCCGAACCCGCAGACCATGTTGGGCGCGAAGTCCGGCTGCATCTCGAGGAACTCACCCTCGTCGAGCACGGTCTCGACGACCTGGCGGACGTCGTAGGCGCGGGACTGGGCGTCCGGGACGAGGTCGTCGAGCGCGAGGTCCTGCCGCGTGAGCTCGGGGCTCGCGGTGCTGGCGTACTCGGGCGCGGGCTCGAGGTAGTTGGCGGGGAGGAAGCCGATGAGCGTGCGCACCCAGTCGATGGCGTCGCGCTCGTCGGTCGCGCGGTAGTGGACGTTGCCGGAGACCTCGCTGTTGACCGACGCGCCGCCGAGGTCGTCCCGGCTGACCTTCTCGCCGCTGATGGCGTTCACGACCTCGGGGCCGGTGACGAACATGTGCGAGATCTCGTCCACCATCACGGTGAAGTCGGTGATGGCGGGGGAGTAGACGGCCCCACCGGCGCAGGGTCCCATGATCATGGAGATCTGCGGCACGACTCCGGAGAGGTGCACGTTGCGTGCCCCGATCTCGGCGTAGTAGGCGAGCGCGGTGACACCCTCCTGGATGCGGGCGCCGCCGGAGTCGTTGATCCCCACGATGGGACACCCGATCTCGGCCGCGAGGTCCATGACCTTGATGACCTTCTGCCCGAACGCCTCCCCGAGACTGCCGCCGAGCACGGAGAAGTCCTGGGAGAACAGGCAGATCGGCCGTCCGTCCACGGTGGCCCGTCCGGTGACGACGCCGTCCCCGTAGGGCCGGTTGGCCCCCATCCCGAAGTCGGCGCACCGGTGCCGCACGAACCGGTCGAACTCGACGAACGAACCGGGGTCGGTGAGCAGCTCGATCCGTTCCCGGGCGGTGAGCTTTCCCTTGGCGTGCTGCCGGTCCGCGGCCTCCTTCTCCGCGGTCCGCAGCACCTCCTCGTCCCGGTCGGCGAGGTCCGCGATCCGGTAGGCGGTGGTCAGCTCCTCGGTCATGACCGCTCCAGCAGGACCGAGACCCGCTCGGCGACGACGTCCACGTTCGGCGGGTCGACCATGGAGATGTGGTCCCCGGGCACGTCGTGGATCACGAGGTGGGGGCAGTACTCGTCCCAGCCGAGCGCCCGGTCGTCGCGCAGGTACCGCGGGTCCAGCTCGGTGGTCAGGGGGTGCGGCAGCTGCGCCCGGAACAACACGACCTCACCGTCGTACGGCTCGGGCCGGTACCGTTCGGCGACCCGGGCGTCCACATAGGACGTGTGCTGGTGTTCGAGCACGGCCTCGCCCATGCCCGGCACCCGTTCCCGGAGCCGCCGCAGGACGAGGGGGAACCGCTCGTCGTCGTCGAGGTGCGCCATGTCGGCCAGCCCGAGGTCGACCTGGTAGGTGCGCTCGACGTACTGGACGAATCGCCGGAACCGCCCGGCGAGGTAGTCCTCGTCCCGCGTGGCCACGGGCAGGATCGTGTCGGCGAGGAAGAGCAGTTCGATGCCGTGCCCCTGTCCGGCGAGCCGGCGCGCGGTCTCGTAGGCGAGGCACCCGCCGAAGGACCACCCGCCGAGGCGGTAGGGCCCCTGGGGTTGGCGTTCGAGGATCAGCTCGGCGTACCGCGCGGCCTTCTCCTGGACGGTCGGGAGGTCGGGCAGCCGTTCCAGCCCGAAGCAGGGCAGGTCGTCCCCGAGCAGCTTGACCAGCGGCGCGTAGACGGCGGTCGAGCCCCCGGCGGGATGGAAGAGGAACAGCGGGTTGGCGGTGCCCCGATCGGACAGCACCCGGACGGCCCCGCCGCCGTGCCCTTCGAGCACGGGCCGCAGGAGGTCGGCCATCCCGGCCACGGTCGGCTGCGCGAACAGGTCGCCGTCGGGCATCGCGCCGCCCAGCTCGCCGGCGATCCGTTCCCACAACCGCCCGGCGTCCCCGGGACAGGGGGTGTGCACGCTCACGGGCGGCTCGCCGAGCACCTCCCGCCACATCCGGGCAACCCACCGCTCGGCGTAGTCCCGGGTCCCGGGGCCGGCCGAGTCGCCGGGGGTGGGGACCGCCGGGGGCGGGTCGGTCTCGCCCGCCACGTGGGCCGCCAGGTCACGCAGGCTCGCGCCGCGTAGCAGGAGCGGCAGTGGCAGGCGTTGCCCGAAGTCCCGCTCGATCGTGGCTCGGGCACGCATCGCCAGCAGGGAGTCCATCCCCAGTGACGTCAGCGGGGCCGTCACGTCCAGCCGTTCGGGCGAGGTGCGCATCATCTCCGCCACGGTGGCGCGCAGGTGTGCCTCGACCGCGGCCCGGTCCGTGCGGTTCCCCGACCACGCCGGCGCGGTCACCCCTGTGTTTTCGGCGGGGAGCAGCGCGCCGATGAACGGCCGCTCCGCCAGTGCCGGGAACAGCTCCGTGACCCGGGCGGCGTCGAACCGCACGACCGCCGCCTGGGGCAGCCCGACCGCGAGGACCGCCGCCAGGGCCGGCATGGCCTCGGCGGGGCTCAGGCGGTCCAGGATCGCGTTGTCGTTGGACGCGGCGCCGCCGACCTCGCTCCACGCTCCCCATTGGACGGTCGTGGCCGGCACGCCGCGGTCGCGCAGCCGGCCGCAGAACGCGTCCAGCCAGGCGTTCGCCGTCGCGTACGCCGCCTGTCCCGGCGAGCCGAACAGGCTCGCCGCGGACGAGTAGGCCACCCACCAGTCCCGC
>Ga0081539_10000554_pt1 | contig 77219 bp, 59 predicted proteins | sample TabmetS4T2R2_FD_71023 | JGI IMG/M metagenome (GOLD analysis project Ga0081539, IMG submission 71023) | Tabebuia heterophylla rhizosphere microbial communities from the University of Puerto Rico - S4T2R2 | ecosystem: Host-associated > Plants > Roots > Rhizosphere ...
CGGCTTCTGGTAGTCTTTCAGCAGCTCGTCGAGTAGTTCGGGTCTGATCGGTGGCATAATCAAATCTCCTTCCGAGACTGAACGGTTGATTATCGCCACTTACACAGAATTTAGAGAACCTCCCGCTTGCGCTGATCATACGGCGCGCGCCGGCTGCGCCGGCTAACGCGGCGGCGACCAGTTCGTGTAGTCCTCGACCGTGAACCGCTTGGCGAGCGCGCCCAGGTTCTCCGCGGTGAAGTCCACGTTCGTGCCGAGGATGACGCGGCGCTCCTGGTCGGTCAGGAGCCACATCGAGTTTACGTCGTCGGGCGGGTGCGCCTTGAGGAAGGACTTGTCGTCGGCCGCGAACCCTTGCGCGTCCTTGCGCGCAAAGACGTAGACGTGCGCGAAGCCGCCGTTCTTTACCGTGACCATGTCACGCTCGAACTCGGTCAGCGGCCGGCTCGGCTGTCTGTGCTCCGCGCGGTTGCAGCCGCCGAGCGCGAGCGCGCACGCGAGCGCGAGCGCCGCCCCGTGTACCATCTTAGTCACTGGTTCTCGCCTCCCCTTCCCCGTCATCCGACTTCGCCCCCGGCGCGCGGGCGCAGGTCGAGCGTCTCGTTGTCGCCGGGCGCGTTGTCCTCTTCGCCGTCGTTAGAGTCATTAGAGTCCTTATCGCCCGGCGTGTTCCCTTCGTCCGCGTCGGGCGGCGGCTGGCCCTTCTCGTCGCGGATGTGCAGGACGGTGCAGTAGTCGTCCGTGTAGACCTCCTCGAACCAGCCGCTGTCCATGGCCGCGTCGTAGAAGGCGTCGTGCACGTCCTCGTTGTCGGTGAAGACGTAGCGCGCGCCGAAGCGGTCGCGGATGAGCGGCCCCGGATCGCTCTCCTTGCCGAGCGTGATCTGCTCGTAGAGCTGCGACAGTTGCGGGTTCGCATCGTAGAGGTAGGTCGGGTCGAGACCGGAGACGTAGGCGTGCGTCGGGTCATAGTAGAACAGCTTCGGGAAGTCGTCCCAGTCGGTGTTGAAGACGACCTGGCCGGCGGGGACGTTCGTGCGCAGCCACTCGATGCCGCCGCGATAGGCGTCGGGCGGCGCGCTCTCCTTGATCTCCTTCGTCTCGGCGTAGACGGTGAAGACCATCGAGGTGGCGAGCACGAGCGCCGCGACCGTCGCGGCGGTCAAGCCCCAGTCTTCGCGCCGCTTGGCCGCCGCCATGTCGGCCGGCGTCTCGTGGCTATCGAAGTACGGTTCGAGGTCTGCGCGCACGTCCGCCGGCAGCGGGCCGTGGCGCGCGCGGGCGCGGTCGAGCGCGGCCTGGACGGCGAAGGCGGCGAACAGGACGGCGAACGGCGGCCAGTATTCGGCGAAGCGCCGCCAGCGCGCGTTGACGACAAGGAGCAAGGTCGAGAACAACAGGAAGAAGAGCGGGCGCGCGGCCCGGCGGCGATCCTCCCACGAGAACGTGACGTAGCCGACGAACATCGCGGCGAAGGCGACCAGGCAGTTGCGGAAGAAATCCCAACTGTCATACGGATACCACTCGTTGCCGACCGCGACCTTGAAGCCGGACTTCGTCACCTTCATCAGCGCGTGCTCCCAGAGCAGGCGGATGTTGTGCGGGAAGTACGGGTTGAGGATGAGGCCTAGCGCGACGCCCACGAGCGTGCACGCGACGAGCACGGCGGCCGACCGCCACGCGATGCGCCGCTCGCTCCACGCCTCGACCACCAGCCAGATGCCGACCGCGACGCCGAGGAGCACGAACATGTCGTAGGTCTCCGTGAAGACGAAGGCGAGCGGCAGCAGCCAAACGTAACGGCGCTGGAAGAGCAGGTGGATGCCCACGACGAGCAGCACGACCGAGATGCTCATCGCCTTCGTCATGTTCATGCGATAGAGGAACGGCGCGGACGACCCCAACAGCGCGAACAGCCAGACGAACGGGTAGCGTATGCGGTAGCGGAAGACGAGCCAGTAGCACGAGCAGACGGCGAGCGCCGCGAACACCGCCGCCGAGACCTTCGCGCCGAAGCGCAGGTCGCGGAAGAACGTGAAGGGAATTTCGAGGACGTGGAAGAGCAGGTGGTGATCCACGTAGTCGCGCGGGTTCAGCGTCGTCAGCGGCAGCCAGGTGAACTGCGGCGGGAAGTGGCGCGCGCGCAAGCCCTGCCAGAGCGTCTGACTCCACTTGATGTGGTAGTAGCCGTCTAAGTCGCCGCAGCACACGGCCGGCGTCGAGAATTGCAGCCACCAGAAGACCAGCCCCACCAGACACACACCTGCCAGCAGATAGACGTGGCGCGCGCCCAGACGACTCAACGCGGACACCCGCGCGCCCTCGTCAAGCTCGCGCACCGCCGCTTCGCCGTGACCGACCTGCTCCATGTGTAATCCTGTTTCTCCTCGGCGCGATTTTATAGTAGAGCGATAAAGAAAACCACAAAGGCACGAAGACACGAAGAAGCTTCGCGTCCTCCTTCGTGTCTTCGTGTCTTTGTGGTTATGCTCCCTGCCCGCTTGCGTCGTCGTGCGCGGGGAAGCGGAGCGTGAAGGTCGTGCCCGCGCCGGGTTCGCTGGCGACCTCGATCTCGCCGCCGTGCCGCTTGACGATGCCGTAGCTGACGGCGAGGCCCAGCCCCGTGCCCTGCTCCCCCTTCGTCGTGAAGAACGGCTCGAAGATGCGCGCGCGCAGTTCCGGCTCTATCCCCGCGCCCGTGTCCGCCACTTCGACGACGAGTTGCTCGCCCTCACGGCGCTCGCGGCACTCGACGCGCCCGCCCGCCGGCATCGCGTCGAGCGCGTTCAGGATCAGGTTGACGAAGACCTCGCGCAACTCCGACGGGCTGGCAGAGACGGTGTCCGCGCCCGCGCCGTCCGCGACGAAGCGCACGTCGTAGTCGAGACCGGCGGCGCGCGCCTCCGTCTCCCAGCGCGTGCGCGTCAACTGGATCGCGTCGGTGACGAGCGCGCCGAGCGAGACGGGCTGGAACCTGGCGGGGGGCGTGCTGCGCGCGAAGGTCTGGATGCGCCGGACGATCTCGGCGGCGTCGAGCGCGGCGGTCTCGATGACTTGCAGGCTGCGCCGCTGGCGCTCGTCGGTCGCGGCGCGCAGGAGCAGTTGCGTGCGGCCCAGGATGGCAGCGAGCACGTTGTTGAAGTTGTGCGCCACGCCGGCCGAGAGTTGGCCGAGGCTGCGCATCTTCTCAAGCTCGGCGTGCTGCTCGATCATCGCGCGGCGCTCGGCCTCGACGCGGCGGCGCTCCGAGATGTCGCGCGCGATGCCGAGGATGCTGACGGCGCGGCCGTCTTCGCGGATGAGTTGCGTGCTGAGTTCGACGGGGATGCGCCGGCCGTCGCGCGTGACGATCTCAAGCTCGTAGAACGTGATGGCCTCCGCGCCCGCGAGCTTGCGCGCCATCATCTGCTCGACGAGCGGCACGTACTCCGGCGCGACCAGCTCGCGCCAGTTCAGTCGTTGCAGCTCCGCGCTGGTGTAGCCCGTCAGCCGCTCGCCCGCGCGGTTGAGCGAGGTGTAGCGCCCGTCCAGGTCGAGCGTGTAGATCACGTCGTGGGCGGTCTCGATGAGCGCGCGGGCGTGTTCCTCGCTGCGGCGCAGCGCCTCCTCCGTGCGCCGGCGCTCGGTCACGTCGCGCGCGATGCCGCGCACGCCCGTGGGCATGCCCCGGTAGTCGCAGATGAGCGACTGGTTGAACTCCAGCCAGCGCGTCTCGCCGCCCGCGTTCTTGCACTCCAACTGCTCGCGCCCCGCGCCCTCGCTGCGCAGCCGCCGGACGGCCTCCTTGAGTTGCGCGGCGTCGGCGCAGCCGAAGACTTCCTCCACGCCCAGCCCGATCAACTCCTCGCGCCTGCGTCCCGTGAACAGGACGCCCGCGGTGTTGATGCTGGTCAGGCGGTTCTCCAGATCGTGCGTGTAGATGATGTCGCTGGTCTGCTCGACCAGATCGCGGTAGTGCGCCTCGACCGCGGCGCGCTCCAGCAGGCGCGCGACCTGCGCGACCAGGCGCAGCGGCTCGTAAGGCGCTTCCAGGTAGTCGTCCGCCCCGGCGGCGAGACCTTCGACCACGTCGGCGGCGTCCTTGCGCTGCGCGCTCACGAGCATGATGGGCGTGCGCGCGAGGCGCGGGTCGGCGCGCACGGCGCGCGTCAGCTCGATGCCGTCGCCGTAGGGCATGAGCACGTCGCTGATGATGAGCGCAGGATGAGCGCGGCGCGCGTGCGCGAGGGCCTCGCGCCCGTCCGCCGCCTCGATGACGCGGTAGCCCGCCTGACGCAGGACGACCGCCGCGAGCGCCAGTTGGTCGGGCGCGTCGTTGGCGATGAGGATCGTGTCTGGTACGCCTGTGCCCTCCATGATCGCTTTCCCGAGGTGAGGTCGAACGAACCTGGTTGCGCCGAAGCGCGGGCGGCCGGGTTAACTGCGTAAGCCTGCGAGCAGGCTTAGGAGGTCGTTGGGGCTGATCGGTTTCGTGAGAAACGCGTTGAAGCCGGAGGACAACGCGCGGTCACGGTCGTCGTACATGGTGAAGCCGGTGACGGCGATCATCGGCACGCGCTCGTAGCCGGGCAGGGCGCGCACCTGCTCGGCCAACTCGTAGCCGTTCATGCCGGGCATGCCGATGTCGGAGATGAGCGCGTCGAACTGCTCGCGCTGGACGGCGGCGAGCGCCTGCGAGCCGGAATAGACCGTCACCACGTCGTAGCCCGCGTACTTCAGCAGCAGCGCGATCATCTCGGTCACGTCCGGCGCGTCGTCCACGACGAGCGCGCGCGGCTTGTCCTTCTCCGTCGCCATGTCGCCGCCCGCGAGCGGCGCGTAGCCGGGCGGCGGCGGCGTCTGCCCGATGGAGAAGCGGCTGGCGGCGCTGATCGCCCACAGGGGGGCGGCGGCTTGAGCGGAGGTTGGGGCGGCGAACATCAAGGTTCTCCTTCTGCGAGGGCCTGGGCGAACGATGGGCAAGTCAAGACCGCAAAGAGCACGGGCCGGGGGCGCGGCCGGATCATGCCGCACGTCTGATCCATCACGCCTCGTCCGCCGCGCGCCGCTGCAACAACTGCTCGACCACGCGCGCGAGCGCGGCCGGATCGACCGGCTTGGCGACGTGGACGGCGAAGCCCGCGGCGTGCGCCCGGGCCACGTCCTGCGCGCTAGCGTAGCCCGTCAGGGCCACGGCGGGCACTGTGCGCAGGGCGGGCCGCTCGCGGCGCAAGGCTCTGAGCAACTCGTAGCCGTCAATGTGCGGTAAGCCGATGTCCGAGACGATTATATCAAAGTGCGCGGCGGCGGCAACCTGTTGCGCCGCCTCCGCGTCGGCGCACGCCGTCACGCGGTAGCCGCGCGCCAGCAAAGCGCGGCGCAAAAGTTCCAGCGTGTCCTCCGAATCTTCGACGAGCAGCACGCTCACGTCGGGCCTGCCGTCGCCTGACGGAGGCGGCGCGGGCTGACCGTCTGACGGCTTTGCGCCCGCCGCGCCGAGTTGCAGGCGCGGCAGGCGCACGACGAAGCGGCTGCCCGCGTCTTCGCCCGCGCTCTCGACCGTGACCGTGCCGGCGTGCGCCTCGACGAAGCTCTTGACGAGCGCGAGGCCGATGCCGAGGCCGCCGTGCGGCTTGGTGGTGGACATGTCCGCCTGCCGGAAACGCTCGAAGACGTGCGGCATGAACTCCGGCGCGATGCCGACGCCCTCGTCCGCGACCGCGATCCGCACCTCCCGCTCGTCCGCCGCGCAACTGATGCGCACGCGCCCGCCCTCGTGCGAGAACTTGACCGCGTTGTTGAGCAGATTCCAGCAGACCTGCACAAGCCGCGTGCGGTCGCCAGAGACGGCGACCACGCCCGTGCCGTCGTCGCACGGCGCAAGCTCGATCTCGATGCCGCGCCGCGCCGCCTCGGGGCGCACGGTCTCGACCGCCTCCTGCACGACCTGGGCAATCGTGACGGGCAGGCGGTCTATGCGCATCTTGCCGTTCAGGATCGCGGACATGTCGAGCAGGTCGTTAATGAGGCGCGCGAGCGACTGCGAGTTCTTGTCGATCACGCCGAGGCCGCGCGCGAAGTCCGCCTCGGTCATCAGTCCGCCCTTCAGCATGTGCACCCAGCCGATGATGGGCGTCAGGGGCGTGCGCAACTCGTGCGAGAGCGTGGCGAGGAACTCGTCCTTGGCGCGGTTCGCCTCCTGCGCGCGCTGGTAGAGGCGCGCGTTGTCTATGGCGAGCGCGGCGCGGCGGGCCAACTCTTCCGCGACGGCGAGGTCTGCGGGGCCGTAGGTGCGCCCCGACTCGGCCGTGGCGAACGAGATGACGCCGAGCCTGCGCCCGCGCGCGATGAGCGGCACGATCATGGCCGAGCGCATGCCGAGTTCGCGCACGAGGTCGAGCCGCCTGCGCCCTTGCGCGGTCGTGTCCGGCTGCGGTTCAGGCAGGCGCGGGTACAACTCCGACTGCCCCGTGTGAATCGCCCTGGGCACAGCGCCGCCGGACTCGGCGTCCTGCCGCTCGATCTCGCGCGCGATCTCGGCCTTCGCCTCGTCGGCGTGCGCGATGGCGAGCAGGCGCATCCTGTCCGCGTCGTCGTCCAGCATGTAGACCATGCACCAGTCGGCGAGGTGCGGCACGGCGAACTGCGCGACGCGTTGGAGCGTCGGCTCGTAGTCGAGCGAGGAGGCGAGCGCCGCGGTCGCGTCGGCGAGGAAGCGGTCGGTCGCCTCGGCGCGCTTGCGCCGCGTCACGTCGCGCACGATGACGATCACCTCGTCCTCGCCGCTCGCCACGACGCGCGCCTCGTAGTTGCGCAACTCCTCGCCGCGCATGAACTCGTACTCGAAGACCTGCAACTCGCTGCTCGCCGTGGCGCGCTCGACGTGGGCGAGCGCCTCCGCGGCCACGCCGGGCGATAACACGTCGCGCAGGTTTTTGCCGATGAACTCGGCGGGCGGGACGAGCAGGTCGGCGGGGTGCGCGGCATGCACGTCGAGGAAGCGGCCGTCGCGCCCGATGCGGAACATGAGATCGGGGATGGCGTTCAGGAGCGCGCGGTTGCGCGCCGCGCCCTGGCGCAGCTCTAGCTCCGCCCGCTTGCGCTCCGTGATGTCGCGCGCGATCTTCGACGCGCCGACGATGCGCCCCGCCCCGTCTTTGACCGGCGAGACGGTGAGCGCCACGTCCACGAGCGTGCCGTCTTTGCGGCGGCGCACGGTCTCGTAGTGCTCCACGCGCTCGCCGCGTTTGATCTGTTCGAGGATGCGCGGCTCTTCGTCGGGCCGTTCGGGCGGGATGAGCAGCGTCACGGATTGGCCGATGGCTTCGGCGGTCGTGTAGCCGTAGAGCCGTTCGGCCGCCGGGTTCCAACTGCGGATCGTGCCATCCAAATCCGTACTGATGATGGTGTCGTCGGAGTTTTCGACAATCGCGGCCGTCTGGAACAGTTCGGCCTCGGCGCGCTTGCGCTCCGTGATGTCGGCGACGAGCGCGACCACGCCGCTCGTCCGCCCGGCGGCGTCGCGCAAAGGCGCGGTCGAGATGCTCACGTCCACGAACGTGCCGTCCTTGCGCAGCCGCCGCGTCTCGTAGTTGACGAAATTCTGCCCGGCGACCGCCCGCTCATGGTTGCGCCGCAGTTCCTCTTCCTGCCCCGCGGGGATGGTCGGCAGAGGTCGGCCCAAGACCTCCTCCGCGCGCCAGCCGTAGATGCGCTCGGCCGCCGCGTTCCACAGTTTGACGACGCCCTCCGTGTCGAGCACGACGATGGCGAGCGGCGAGGCCTGGATGATCGCCTGTAAGGTCTGGTCGGTGTCGCGCAAGACCTCAGGGTGCGGGTTGGTCTGCGCGGACGACTCTTCGTTCATACGCTTCCCTCTGGAGACCGGGCGGCGCGGCCGGCGCTTGCGGGTGCGAGTTCGGGGCACGGCACGAACTTTAATGATGGGGACTTTAACTGCCAGGAAAAAAGCTACGCTTTCGCCTGGGGCAAGTCAAGACTGTTGGGTGCGAAAGCGGCGGAGGCGAGCGCGCAGCGGGAAGCTTCAGGTGGCGGCGGATGAGTATGTAGGCCGAGAGAGCTAAGCCGGATTCAGGCTGATGAGGGCGGGGGCCGCTTCGTCCGGCGGAGCTACTCGGCCGGCGGGCTACGCCCGCCGGCCGAGTAGCCGCTCGAACTCCCGCGTGATGACGCCGTAGCACTCGCAGGCGGTCAACTCAAGCTCCGCGCGATTAAGGATCGTGGTGTGCCCGCGCGCCAGTTCTATCAGGCCGGCGCGTTGCAGCAGGCCGAGCGTCTCGGTCACGCCCGCGCGTCTAACGCCGAGCATCACGGCCATGAACTCGTGCGTCAACTCAAGCTTGTCTGACTTTACTCTGTCCTGGCACATCAGCAGCCAGCGCGCCAGCCGCTCGTCCAGCCTGTGCAGCCGGTTGCAGGCGGCGGTCATGGCGGTCTGGACGAAGAACGCCTGCGCGTAGCGCAGGATGAGCCGGTGGAGTTCGCCCCGCCCCGCTTCGGCCCTGAGCACGTCCGCACGCATCCGCATGCCGCTGTCCGCGATCTGCACCATCGTCTGCAAGGGCGCGCGGCTCGTCCCCAAAACGATGGGGAGTCCGCTCATCCCCTCGCCGCCGATGACGCCCACCTCGACCTCCGCGCCGTCGCGCATGACGGCGACGACCGAGATCGTGGCCCGGTGCGGGAAGTAGCAGTATTCGATGGGTTCGTCGGGGTGCGTCAGAATTTTGCCGTGGGTAAGCGCCATCTGCTCCATGTGCGGCAGCAGCCGCGCGTATTCGTTCGCGGGGAGCGCGGCGAGAATCTGATTCTCAATCGGGTTGTTGATGCTTGTCGGCGTGGTCATCGCTCACTCTTTCCGGTTGCTCGGACTTGCCAGCAGACGGCAGAAGGAGATGGCGGGCGAACCGCGACGACCTAATGACGAGAGGTAATTTATCTGAAGCGTTGAATCGTCACTCAGATTTACGAACGGAGTGTAACACCAATGTGTCCCAACGTACACTGCGGCGGGCTACACTGTGCGAAAGAGGACTGAGCCGCGCCGGTAATCTGGTACAATCCTGTTGCCCAACTCCCCTTAAATTTATGACACCGAATCAGGCTCAGAACCGACTGCTCGCCGCGCTGCCGCCGGCAGAGTACGACCGCCTTGCGCCCCATCTTGCGCCGGTCAAGCTCGATCTGGGCGGCATCCTCTACGAGCCGCCCGACCCGATTCCTTACGTCTACTTCCCGACCAACAGCATCATCTCTTTCCTCGCCGAGTTGCCGGACGGCAGCGGGGCGGAGATCGGGCTGGTCGGTTACGAAGGGCTGGCGGGGGTGGAAGTGATCCTGGGCGTGGAGCGCGCGTCGAAGGTCGCCACGGTGCAGGCGGCGGGCGACGCCGTGCGCGTGCGGCCCGATAAGCTGCGGGCGGCTTGCCAACAGGGCGGCGTGACGCAGCAGCACCTGCTGCGCTTCACGCACGCCCTGATGGTGCAGATATCGGTCTCCGTCCTGTGCGTCATCCGGCACAACATAGACCGCCGGCTCGCGCGCTGGCTCTGCATGTACCATGACCGGCTAGGGCGGGACGAGTTCCTCCTCACGCACGAGTTCATGGCGAACATGCTCGGCATACGCCGCGCGGGCGTGAGCGAAGTGGCGAAGCAGTTACAACTAGCCGGGCTGGTGGACTACGAGCGCGGCCATTTTCGCATCCTCGACCGGCCCGGTTTGGAGCGGCAGGCGTGCGAGTGCTACCGGACGGTGAAGGAAGAGTTTGACGCATTGTACGTCTGAGCCGGCGGCGGCCGGTGCGGCCGGCCTCTCGCGTCGTCCGGGCGGAACGAAAAAGGGTGGTAAACAGTATGAGTCGGGACAGCGCAGGGCAACCCCGCATCTTCCTAATCGAGGAGGACGACGAGACGCGCCCCGTCATCCGGCAGAACCTGAAGCGCGCGGGCTACAAAGTGCTACTAGCGGTGGACGAAGAGGACGCGCTCGACCGCGCCGACGGCGGCTGCCTGGTCGTTGATCTGATTCTGGTGAATCTGGTCGAGAAGTCGACGGACGAGGCGTTGCGCGTCGGGCGCGCGGTGCGCGAGCGGGCGCGGTTCGACGGGGCGACGCCGCTCGTCGTCCGCGCCGAGGACTACGGCCCCGACGTGGAGGGTACGGACGTGAACGTCGGCGGCAACGACTGGATCACTTACCCCGACGACTCCGACCAACTCGGCCGCCTGCTGCGCCGCCTCCTGAAGGGCGGCGACGCCGACGGCCATCACGCCGCCTGAGCACTGCCCGCGGACTCGCGCCTCCTCCGCGGCCCTACGGCGGCTCGCTTTGCGCCCTTTGCGGTTAAGGATTTTTACCGCAAAGTACGCAAAGCGGGGCCGCCGCAGGGCCGCGGAGCAGGTCAGGCTTTATCAATCAGCTTTTGCGCGGCTCGTGTCGTTTCGTGTGGCTTCGTGGTTAGGTTTTCTATTCCTTGTCTGTTGAGGATTTCGGACAGTCTTGTACCCGGCCGGCAATCTCTTCGTCTCCGCGCCGCACGGGCGGCTCGAAGCGATCATTAAAGAGCCGCGCGATGGGCCGCCGCGCGCCGCCGCGCTCGTCCTGCACCCGCACCCGCTCCACGGCGGCACGATGCACAACAAGGTCGTCTTCCGCGCCGCCCGCGCCTTAAACGAGGCCGGCGCGGTCGCGCTCCGTCTGAACTTTCGCGGCGTCGGCGCGAGCACCGGCACGCACGACCACGCGCGCGGCGAACAGGAAGACGCCCGCGCCGGTCTCAACTATTTAACTGAGCATTACCCGCGTCTGCCGCTCCTGCTCGCCGGCTTTTCCTTCGGCGCGCGCGTCGGGTTGGAGGTCGGCGTCACGGACGCGCGCGTCGCCGCGCTCGTAGGCATCGGCACGCCCGTCAACATGCCGGAGCGCGGCTACGACTTCTCTTTCCTGCGCGCCTGCCGCAAGCCGCTGCTGCTCGTCCACGGCGAGCACGACGAGTTCGGCGACGTGGCCACCTTGCGCGCCCTCGCCGCCGAGTTGCCCGCCGAGACGCGCGTTCAAGTCGTCGTCATCCCCGGCGCGGGCCACTTCTTTGACCAACAGTTGGACGAGTTGGTGCGCGCGATCAGGGAGTGGACGACGGCGACGCTGGCGCGGGTGCGGGCGGAGACGCGCGCCGACTAAAGCCGGGCGGCGCGGTGCGCTTGCGGCGCGGCCGAAAAAAAGCGTTGCCTGTCGCGGCCGAGTTGCGATAAAACACGCCCTCACGTTTCATCCTTAAACAGATCAGGAGAAGCCTCGATGAAAAAGATCACCCTCGCGCTGCTCTTACTGTCCCTGAGCGCCGCGACCGTCCGCGCGCAATGCCAGACGGCGGCCATGCCGGTTCATTTCCAACCGGGTCGCACGACTGCGGTCGTTAAGGGCCAACTGACCGCTGACGGCAACGTCTGTTACAAGCTCCGCGCACGCGCCGGCCAGCAGATGACCGTCCACGTCGCGTCGCCCAGGAACGACGTACACTTCAACGTCTTCCCGCCCGGCCAGGCACAAACCATCGCCAGCGAGACCGACGACTGGCGCGACACGCTGCCGGCGACCGGCGATTACGTCATCGCGCTCTACCTGACCAGGCCGAAGCAGGGCGACGCCTACACGCTCGAAGTCTCCGTCTCGGCGTTGCGGCCGGCAGTAACGCCGTCGCCCGTGACGGACGCGCCGCCCGCTGACACGGCGAGCGCGCCGCCCGCGGCGGACGTGCGCGGGCCGGACACGTTCGACGCCAGCGAAGGCTTCTACCTGTTCGACGGCAAGCCGCCCGCCGGCTTTGAAGGCTTCGAGGGCTTCGAGTTCATGGAGGTGGTCTTAAAGCTGAGCGCGGACAAGTCGCACGTCGTGCTGGCGGCGGGCTACAACCCGAAGGCGCAGGTGGATTTCAAAGGCGGGCGCACGTTCAAGGCGCAGCAAGTCCACTTCAACGAAGATCAGGTGAGCTTCGAGACGCAGCGCATACGCGGCGTGAGCTACCAGTTCGACGGCAGGTTCATCAAGGGCCTCAACGACGAGCACCAGTTCGTTGACGCCCGGCTCAAAGGGCGCATCACCAAACTCGTCAACGGCAAGAAGGCGGCCGAAGCGCAGATGAGCTTCTACCAGGTGATCGGCGGCTGAAGTGATTTCCAATGAACTCCAGCGCGCTTCGCGGACGTTACCAAGCCCGCTTCTGCTGGGAGCGCGGGCGTCCCGCCCGCCGTGAGCGCGCCCGCGCGAATAAACGGGCGCGCTGAACTTTAGCTCGCATCTTACGGAACGCTTTGAGCGTGCTGGCGCACGCTAGGCGGGCGGGACGCCCGCGCTCCCAGCAGGGCGTTGTGCGGTAAATCCGACTGCGAGCCACCCCGGTGTTAGTTGCCGGAGTGGTGATCATCTGCCTTTCGCTGTGCGCCTACTCACCGCCTTGTCCTCCGTTAGAACTAGCAGATCGCCCGGTTGACATTCGAGGGCGAGGCAAATGCGCTCAAGGAAGTCGAAGCTGATGCCTTTGGCTTCGTCGTGTCTCAGTCGCCAGAGACTCGTGTGCCCGATACCTGTCTCCTTCGCCAACCAATAGAAAGTCTTCCCTCGTTCCTCAAGCAACTGTTCGATTCTTAATCGGAGCACGGTGGCTGCTCTCTATCTTTTTCTCGTCTTAGGTTTACCTTCCGACACTCTGACTAAAATATCGCCCGGCTCACACTCTAAAGCTGCACAAAGCCGATCAATCGTATCCAGGCCGATCATTGTCTGATAGCTGTTCCATATTTTATGACAAACCGCGTAGGCCAACCCGGTCTCCCTTGATAAAGCTAAGGCATTATTAATTCCCTTCTGCTCTGCAAGTTCCCTCACTTTAAGTTCGACCATCGTGGTTTCCAGTAATTGTCTCGCCAAAGAAATATCTTGACTATTTATCGTGATTGCGGTAACATCGCAATCACGATAAAGCCATTTATAGGACAAAAGCGGACTGCACACCTACAAAGCATCGCAGCCCGCCGCACAACCATCACGGAGATGGAGGTCGCCGTGAGTATAACAGACGGTCTGCCGAGCGATGAGGAAAATCTGCTGATTGACCGCGAGACGCTGGCTGCGTATGTCGAGTTGATTCTGGCGGGCGACCCGCAGGCGGCGGATGTGCTGAGTCGCTTGTTCTTCGAGTTCAAGGCGGCGATGGATGGCGGCTTGGAGGGCATCAACCGGGTGAGCAGGACGCTGCTGGCGGCGGTCGAGTTGATCTACGTGCATACGGACGCGCACGCGGCGGCGGTCAAGCTGTACCTGCTCTCGCGGGCGGGCCAGTTGAAGTTTGAGGACGAGCCGATCAACCTGCTCGGCGCGGCGCTGGCGAGACAGACGGGAGCGGCGCACAAAGGTAGAACGTCAGGTTGACTGCGCGAATCAGTTGCCCTCGCCCGCGTCGGCTTCCGCTTCGGCGTAAAGCTGATCGATCACGGCGCGATATTTCTCGTCAATCACGCGCCGCTTGACCTTGAGCGTCGGCGTCAGTTCGCCGCCTTCGATGGTGAGTTCACGCTCCAACAAGGCGATGCGCTTGACGCGCTCGTACTTGGAGAGGTCGGCGCATTGCGCGTCCACCTGGCGCTGCATGAGGTCGAGGATGCGCTCGTCGGCGCAGAGTTCGGCCGGCTCGCGCGCGTTGATGCCTTTGAACTGCGCGTAGGCGCGTAGCTGCGCGAAGTTCGGCACGATGAGCGCGGCGGGGAACTTGCGCCCGTTGCCGATGAGCACCACTTGATTGACGAAGCGCGACTGCTTGATGCGCCCCTCGATGTGCTGTGGCGCGATGTACTTGCCGCCCGAAGTCTTGAACAACTCCTTCTTGCGATCCGTGATGCGCAGGAAGCCCTCGGCGTCCAGTTCGCCGATGTCGCCCGTCTTGAACCAGCCGTCATCGGTGAAGACGGCGCGCGTCTCCGTCGGCTTGTTGTAGTAGCCGCGCATGACGTTGGGGCCGCGCACCTCTATCTCGCCGTCCGCCGCGATGCGCACCTCGACGTGGCGGATAGGCAGCCCGACCGTGCCGACGCGGTTGTCCTCCGGGTTGCCCGCCGTGATGACCGGCGAAGTCTCCGTCAACCCGTAGCCCTGCACGATGGGCAGCCCCGCGCCCATGAAGACGTAGCCCAACTCTTCCGGCAGCGCCGCGCCGCCGGAGACGAACAGCCGTATGCGCCCGCCCATCCCCGCGCGCCACTTGGCAAAGACGAGCCAACTCGCGATCTCATACTTGAGTTCGAGGAGCGGCGGGATTGGCTTGTGCGCCACCTTCAAACGCGCCCACTCTTTGCCGACCGCGACCGCCCACGCGAGCAGTCCCGCCCTGAGCTTGCCGTCGCGCGCCGCGCGCTCCTTGATGCGCCCGTAGATTTTTTCAAACAGGCGCGGCACGCAGAGCACCACCGTCGGGTGCACCTCGCGCATGTTCTCGCCGATCTTGTCCATTGATTCGGCGAAATAGACGGTCATGCCGTGGTGCAGGTACATGTACATCCCCGTGCGCTCGAAGACGTGGCAGAGCGGCAGCACCGAGAGCGCCGTGTCGCGCTCGCCGAACGCGAGATGGCCCGCGCAGTCAATCAGGTTCGAGACCAGATTCGCCTGCGTCAGCATCACGCCTTTCGGCTCGCCCGTCGTCCCCGACGTGTAGATGATCGTCGCCAGGTCGTCAGGACTCAGTTCACGCGCGATCTCGTCGAGCAACTCAGGCCGCTGCTCCGCGAGCGCACGCCCGCGTTCCGCCAATTCCGTGAGCGTGAGCGCGCCCGCCTCCCGCGCGCCCTCCGGCTCGAAGAAGACGAGGTGCGCGCGCGCGGCACAGTCGCGCACAGCTTCGGCGATGCGTTCGTAAGCGGCGCGGTTGCGGACGAAGAGCAGGCGCGCGCCCGAATCGTTGAGGATGTAGCGCACCTGCGGCGGCGCTTGCGTCGGATAGACGGGCACGTCCACGATGCCTGCCAACTGGCAGCCCGCGTCGGTCAGCACCCATTCAGGACAACTCTCGGACAGGAGCGCCGCGCGGTCGCCGCGCCTGAGGCCGAGCGCGTGGAGGCCGCAGGCGATGTCGCGCGCGCGCGCGATCATCTCCTGCGAAGAGATCGCGTGCCAGCGCCCGTCGCGCTTGTAGTTGAGCGCGTCCGGCTTGTCGTGCAGGCGCGCAGCGTGTGTGTAGACCTCGGCCAGAGTCGTCGGCTCGTCGGGCCACAGGGGCGTGCGCGGCGGCGCGGGCGGCGGGACGTAAGCCACCGCGTCGGTCGTTGTGGTGATTGGCGCTTCCGTCCTTATCATCGCGCGCTCACCCCGTTGAGGAAGATGTCCAACACTTCGTCGGCCATGGGCGCGAGTTTGTAGCGGCGGGGCGAGAGAATCCAGTTGGTCGCCATCTCGTCGAGCGCGCCGAAGAGAATCTTGGCCACGACCTTCGCGTTCAACTCCGCGCGGAACAGACCGGCGCGCTGCCCTTCTTCCAATGTCTCGCGGATCAGGCGCAGGTACTCGGCCAGCCCGGCGGCCGAGAACTCCTCCATGAACTTCGTCGAGCCGCGCAGCTCGACCTGGAAGACGACGGCCAGATCGCGATCCGCGCCGAGCCGTTCCAGGTGCAGGCGCGCAATGCGGCGCAGCTTCTCGCGCGCGTCGGCAAGACCGGCGATCTCCCTGCGCGCCTCGGCCAGCGCCGCCTCGACGCTGCGGTCGAAGATCGAGTGCAGTATCTCTTCCTTACTCTTGAAGTAGAGGTAGACCGTGCCGTCGGCGACGCCCGCGACGCGGGCCACGTCCGCGACCTTCGCGTTGAAATAGCCGTTGCGGGCGAAGACCCGTGTGGCGGCGCGCAGGATGGCCTCGCGCTTGTCGGCGACCACGGCGCGCGGCGGGGATTGTAGGGAACGGGCGGAACGCATCGGGGATTCGACAGACACTCCGTTTCACTTCAGGGCTGGCAAAGCGGGCCGACCAGCTGAGTGGTCATTCATTCAGCCGGCGCATTAAGCGTAGCAGAGAAAAGTTGAAAGGCGAAACGAAGCGGGAGGGCTAGCGACCGCTAAGGAAGCGGCTGGACGTGCCGGCGCATCCAATCCGTCAAACGCTGAACATCCCAGCGACCGGCCTCGACCGCCAGCACCATCCTGACCACTTCGGGCGCGGGCGCGGCGATCTCCCAGCCGTTCCGCTTTAGGAAGCGATCTGTGAGGTGCGTGGCGGTGCGCTTGTTACGCCGACGAAGGGGTGGTTCTTGATCAGCCCGAAACAGAGCGTCGCCGCCTGCGCGGGAAGATCCGCCTGTCCGTAAGCGGCGGCCTGCCGGGGCCGGGCCAACGCCGATTGCAGCAGCGCGCGATCAAAGACTCCGTGCCGCGGCTCGCCCAGCCGCCGCATCAACACGATGTGCTCGCCGACGGACTCCGCATATGTCAGGTAAGCGGTCGGCTCAGTCGCCAAGCCGCTTCATCTCCGCGAAGGCGTCTTTGAACTTGGCCACGCTCGCCTCGACGCCCCGTTTTATTTCGTCCGACGCGGGTATGATTTCGGCCGCGACCTGACCCGCGCGCATGTACAAGATGACGAATGAGCCTTCGGCGACGCCCGCCTCCTGCGCCATCTCGGGGGTCATCTCCACTACCCAGCCGCGCTCGCCTTTTTGCGGGGTTAATACTTCGGCCATATGTCACGCCTCCAACGCCTAAGCAGACGCCGCGCCGATTTTAGGTTCACGTGTCGGCGGCAGCAAGTTTTTCGGCTTCGCCTTCGACTGCGCGCCGCCCCGCCTAACGTGCTTCAATGAGCAAGCCGCGCGCCCTCTTCCGCATCCCCGGCCGCGTCCTCCGGCCCGGCGTCGTCCATGGCCGCGTCGGCGCGGCGCACGCGCACGTCGAGCGCGCCGCCGCGCAGGGTGAGGTCGCGGCGCGGGTCGGGGATTTCGATGCCGGCCTCTTTGAAGAGCCGCCAGATGTTGTAGTTGATGTCGCTCTTGATCTGCACGTGGCGGCGCGGGCGGTCGGTGCAGACGAGCAGGCGGAAGTCGAGCGTGAAGTCGCCGAAGCCGAGGAACTGGACGGACGGTTTCGGATCGGCGAGCACGTACTGGACGCCTTCGGCCGCGCGCAGGAGCGTCGCCGTCACGAGTTCCGGGTCTGAGTCCGAGGCGACGCCGACGGGGATCGGGATGCGCGAGCGGCGGTCTGTGTGCGTCCAGTTGGTCAGGCGCTCGTTGACGAGCTTCGAGTTGGGCACGATGATCGCGATGCGGTCGTTGGTTATCACGACGGTGGTGCGCAGCTTGATGGCGTGGACGCGCCCCTCGACGGTGCGGCCGTTGTTCGAGCTGACGGTCACGAAGTCGCCGATGCGCACCGGGCGCTCGAACAGCAGGATGAAGCCGGAGGCGATGTCGCCCGCGATGTACTGCAAGCCGAAGCCGATGCCGACCGAGAGCGCCGTGAAGACGACGGCGAGCGACGTGAAGTCCGCGCCCACGCCGATCTTCATCGCGGCCAGTATGCCCGCCGTGACGATGACGTAATGTGTGAGGCGCAGAATCGTGTATTGAATGCCGGGGTCTAGGTGCGTGCGCGCGGCGAGGCGCGGCGTAAGGAACGAGCGCAGCACGCGCGAGAGTGTAAAGGCCGCGAGCAACACCACGACGGCGACGACGAGGTTGACTACCGAGATGCTGAAATTCCCGATCTCTAACCGGCGCGTCGCGATCCTCAGCACATTCCAGACGCGCCCCCACCCGTCCTGCCACAGCCACGCCGCCAGACTGAAACGTCCTTCAATCAGCACTGCCACAACCTTCCTTGCTCATCACCCGAAGCAAACAAGCCGCCCGCGTCGAACCTGAACGGGGGCGGCTCAGACCGTCGTCAAACTCGCTGGCGGAGGGTGAGGGACTCGAACCCCCAAGCCCTTACGGGCGGCAGTTTTCAAGACTGCTGCATTACCAATTATGCTAACCCTCCGCTGTTTCAACTCAACTATAACTCACACCTTGCACGCGCTCAACTTATCAGGCCGCGCCCGGTCAAAGGTATCAGGGGCGCACCCCGCCCTCACGTCGTCAGCCGCCGGTAGATCGCCGGCATGCGTTCGGGCAAGCTGAGCACGTCGTCAATGATCGTGTAGCCGACTTCGCCGTAGAGGTCGCGGAGTTCGGCTTCGCTGTCGCGGTCAATCGTGATGCAGAAGGGTGTAATGCCGTCGAGGCGGGCTTGTCTTAGAGCTTCGCGCGTGTCTTCGCGGGCGTAGCGGGCGTCGCCGTAGTCGTGGTCGTAGGGGCGGCCGTCGGAGAGGACGATGAGGAGGCGGGTGCGCGCGTCCTGTTGAATCAGGCGCGCGGCGGCGTGGCGGATGGCCGCGCCGAGGCGCGTGTTGTGCTGGTAGTTGATGCCGCCGATGCGGCGCTCGATCTCGTCGGAGTAGTGCTCGGCGAAATCTTTGACGACGTAGAATTTCACGTTGCGCCGGCCCTCGCTGGTGAAGCCGTAGATGGCGTACACGTCGCCGACCGCTTCGAGCGCCTCGCTCATCAGCACCAGGCCCTCTTTCTCGATCTCGATGATGCGGCGGCCGGGATGCGTGTAGGGCTGCAAAGGGTGGCGGCCGATGGTGCGCGCGGTCGAGGAGGATTGATCGAGCAGGAACGAGACGGCCACGTCGCGCTCGCGGCGGAGGCGTTTGGTGTAGAGTCGTTCGGACTGCTGGCCGTCGGCGCGGCGGTCGGCGACGTAGTCTATGACGGCGTCGAGGTTGTAGTCGTCGCCGTCCAGCTCGTTCTTGATGCGCAGCAGGCTTTCGGGCTTGAGCAGTTGGAACTGATTTCTGATGGAAGAGATGACGCCGCGGTAGCGGGCGCGCGTCAACTCGACGAACGAGCGGTCGCCGCGCCGCACCTTCTTCTCGACCACGCGACACCAGTTGACGCGCGTGTCGGCGAGTTCCCTGTCCCACTCGTCGTAGGCATAGGCCACGTCGCCCGGCTCTAAATCCTGTTCGGGCATCTCGCTTTCAGTCCAACGCTCCGCGCCGGTCAGATCGTCCGCCTCGGCGTCGCCCGCCTCGGCCTGCGCCCACGCGCTGAACAACTCGCGCGCGTCGCGCGTCTGCGGCGCTGAACGCTGCCGCTCTTCGGCCGCGTCCGCCTCGGCGGGCGTTTCCTCCTCGCCCTGTTGTTCCCCGCGCCCCGCGCCCGCCTCGTCCGACGGCTGCTCCTGCTGCTCCGTCTCTTCCGGCACGACCGACTGGAAGAGCGTGTAGACGCGGCTCGTCGCCATGAGCGTGTCGGCGACAGTCGCGGTCGGGGCGGAGAGGTAGTCAACGATGATCGTTTCAAGTTCGGAGACGATCTGCCCGTAGAAGGCGCGCGCGTCGTCGAGCGCGCCACCGCAGAGCGTGATCTGAAACAGCAACTCGAAGGGCACGAGCGCGACGGGCAGGCTGGCGACGCGCGGGCGGTGCTCGCGCAGGTGCGCGCGGACGAGATTGAGGTCGCGTGCGAGACCACGGTAGGCGTGGCGCAGGCGGCGATCAATGCGCCCGTTCTCCAGCGTGCCGAAGATGCGCGTGGCGAGCGGCACGATGGGGAAGAGCGCGAGCACGGCGCGGTAGTCGGCCGTCGGCGGCAGCGGGCGGCGCGCACGCGCCGCGCGCCGCGCCTCTTCCTCCGGCGCGAGCGCGCGCTCGGACTGCGCCGGGTCGTTGATGTAGCCGTCGAGCGCGAAGGCGTCGCGGGCGTCCACGTTCTCCGGCGCGTAGAGTTCGGCCAGAGACGTGTAAGCGGCGCGCAGGTCGCGCGCGGTGAGCGCGTCGTCCGCGTCGGCGCGCGCGTGCGTGCCGAACTCGATCTGGCCGGCGGCGTGCGCGGCGAGCACTTTGTAGAGGCGGAAATTTCTTTCGTCGTCCGCGAACTCGGCGACGCTCGCGGGCAGGTGAATAGTGCGCCCGTCGCCGATACGCGCCTCGTCCGGGAGGCCCGCGAGCGACGCGACATCAACCGCGCGCCCCGTCAAGCCTTCGACGTACAGGCGCAACGTCGGCGCGACCGCTTCAAGTGACAGTCCAGCGCCGCCGCGCCGCAGCGTCTCGTTGCTCTGGCGCGTTTCGAGCGCGTAGTAGCTGCGCCGCGCGCGTGCGTCTGCGCGCCGCCCCGTCAAGCCTTCGCGCGCCCACGCCTCGAACTGCTCGACGGTCGTCGCGCGCAAGGCCGTCGGCGCGGAACGCAGGCAGGAGATCGCGGCTTCGGCGTCCACGCGCGCGACCTCGTGCGCCGCCGCCAGCACACGCCGCATGAGCGCGACCGACCGCGCGTGCCCCGCGTGCGGCGCGGCGAGCGCGTGAAAGATATTTGGACTCGTGCGCGCCAGCGCGACCAGCCCGGCGTTCCCCTGCGCCGCGACCGTGTGCAGCAACTCGATCCACGCGGCGAACAACTCCGGCGCGAGCCGCAACACCTCGCCGCCCGCCGTCAGCACGTGCAAGGCCGCCGCGCCGCCGCGATCAAGAAACGCCTCGCTCGCGCCGAACAGCGCGCGCGCCTGCTCGACCGAGAGCCGCTCCGTCGCCGCCGGCAAGACTGCCCACAGGTCGGCCGCGACGCCGCCCGCGCGCGCTGCGAACGCCGCCGCGAGTTGCAGCGCGTCGTGCGCGACCGCCGACTTGTCTGGCCCGAAGTTTTCGAGGTGCGCGAAGACGCGCGACGTGGCCCTTAGGAAGTCCGCGCTGTGCGTCGCGGAGCGGCGCGCGATCTCGACGGCGACGGCGAAGACGGAAGCCAGCAGCGCGGCGTCGCCCACTGCCTCTGCGACGGCAGGCGCGGCGCGGAAAGTCTCTATGGCGACCGAAGTGGACAGCCCCATCTGCCGCGTGCAGACCTGAAAGAGCAGCGTGCGCGCCGCCTGCGGCACGACGCGCAAGTCCGCGACGCCCGCGCCGAAGAAGCTCGCGCCCGTCTCCGCGTCGGCCATCGCCAAACGCCGGCCCAACTCGCCCCACGCGCGCAGGTCTTCGGCCGTTAGCACGCGCGCGGCCGCCGGAGCGGCGCGCAAAAACTCGCGGCTCGCGCGCAGACTCACGCCCGCCAGCGCCGCGCTCACTTCGAGCGCCGCCCGCGCGCGATCCGCCGGCAACTGGCTCAATTCGCGCGCCAAACCACCAAGCCCGCGCCGCTCGCCCGCGCCGCCCGTCGCGCCAAGGTGCACACGCCACGCCTCGTCGTCGAACGCGCGCGCCGCACCGTCGGTGTCCGCGTCGGGCGGGCGTGCTTCCGCGTCCGGCGCGTGCCCGTCGGCGCTGCCTTTGCGCTCATGCTCGCTCATCAGGATTGCTTTCCCGCCTGCTCCGCACGCATCTGTTCGTTGACCGCTTCGGACTGCCCGCGCGGGATGCTGAGCGACTGCCACTCGCTCGATCTGAAATGCTTCGCCAGAAAAACGAGCTGCCCGACGTGGTGCGCGTAGTGCGTAAGCTGCCGGTTGATCGCCTGCATGACCGTGTGCGGGACGCCGCGAATCATGACCGTGCGCTCCAAGTCTTCCGGCCGCAAAGGCTCGACCGCCGCGAACACGAGCCGCCAGCCCTCTTCCCACCAACGCTCCACGGTCGCGCGCGTCGCCTCTTCGCCGCGCAACTCGAACTCCGTGTCGCGGTGGCGATCAGGCTTCTCGCCGTCGGTCGTCAGAAAGTCCGTCCAGCGCGAACGCATGTTGCCCCACATGTGCTTGACGACGAGCGCGATGCTGTTTGCCTCCGGGTCGAGCGTGACGAACAAATCTTCGTCGCGCGCCTGCGCGATGGCGCGCTCGCCCAGCGACTTATACGTGTGGAAGACCTTCAGCGCGTCGTCCAGATAATGTCTGCCGAGTGAATTGTTCATGGCCTGGTTGAAACTAGCAGCCTTGATGTGGAGAAAATCTGAACCACGAAAGCACACGAACCGACACGAACTAAGAAACACGAAACTCCGTGCGTTCTGCTTCGTGTCGGTTCGTGTGCTTTCGTGGTTACTGCCTCTACTTGCGCGACCGAGCTGGTCGCCCTTAAGCCCCGCTCGCCGCTTCGAGCTTCGCGTCCATTGTGATCTCGGCCTTCAGCAGCCGCGAGATGGGGCAGCCGGCCTTCGCGTTGTTGGCCGCCGTCTCGAACGCCTGCTGCTCTGCACCGGGGATTCTGGCCGTCACGTCGAGATGAACCCTGGTGACGGTGAAACCCGCGTCGGTCTTCTCCAGCGTGACCGTCGCCGTCGTGTTGATGCTCTCGGCGGTCAGCCCCGCGTTGCCCAACTGCCCCGACAGCGCCATCGAAAAACAGCCCGCGTGCGCCGCCGCGATCAACTCTTCGGGGTTCGTCCCCTTGCCCTCTTCAAACCGCGTGCTGAACGAATACTGCGTGTTCTCAAGCACGCCGCTCGCGGTCGAGATCGTCCCCTTCCCGTCTTTCAAGCCGCCCTGCCAGACGGCGGAAGCTTTACGTTTCATCGGTTTCTCCTCACTGGTTCATAAACGAGCATGGTGAATGGCGAACGACTGACCCGCCTTGATCAAATGACTGTGGTGACGATCTCGCGGATGCTGCGTTGCAGGTCGCGGTCGTCGGTGATGGGCGAGCAGAGGGCGACTTCCGCCGCGGCGACGGGCGCGATGCCGCGCGCGATCATCTGCGCGGCGTAGATGAGGAGGCGCGTGGAGACGCCCTCTTCGAGACCGTGCCCGCGCAGGTTTCTGACCTTCTGGCCGATGAGGACGAGGTCGCGCGCCGCCTCTACGTCAATGCCGCCTTCGCGGGCGACGATCTCGGCTTCGAGTTCAGGCGGCGGGTAGTCGAACTCCAGCGCGACGAAGCGTTGGCGCGTGGACTGCTTCAGGTCTTTGAGGATCGACTGGTAGCCGGGGTTGTAGGAGACGACGAGCATAAAGTCGGGCGGGGCGTCGAGGATCGTGCCGCGCTTTTCAATCGGCAGCCGCCGCCGGTCGTCGGTCAGCGGGTGGATGATGACGACCGTGTCTTTGCGCGCCTCGACCACTTCGTCCAGGTAGCAGATCGCGCCGTGACGCACGGCGGTCGTCAGCGGCCCGTCGTGCCAGACGGTCTCCTCGCCTTCCAACAGAAAGCGGCCGACCAGATCGGTCGCGGACAAGTCTTCGTGGCACGCGACCGTGATCAGAGGTCGCCCCAGCCGCCACGCCATGTGCTCGACGAAGCGCGTCTTGCCGCAGCCGGTGGGGCCTTTGAGCATGACGGGCAGGTGGGCCGCGTGCGCCGCCTCGAACAACTCGACCTCGCGCGCGACCGCCAGGTAATAAGGCTCCTCGGCGACGGTATACTCTTCGATGGCTCGTTCGGGCATGGTCTAAAGTCTAATGTCCAAAGTCCAAAGTCCAAAGTCCAGAATCAGTTTCTGACGTTGGACTTTGGACTTGAGATGTTGGACTGTCCCGGCCGGCTGACGATTCGTGCCGTTTCAGGTATCCTTAACTGTTAACTGCCGCGCAGAATTTTCATCCGTGCGAGCATCTTAGCATTCGCCGCGAAAAGGCGGCAAAGAGGAGAGCAGTGACAAGTGAACAAGCCAAGACGAGTTCTCAACTTGTCACTCGTCACTTGTCACTTGTCACTGATTTTTTATGAAGATCGCGGTGGCAATGAGCGGCGGGGTTGATTCTTCGGCGGCGGCGGCGCTGTTGAAGGAGCAGGGGCACGACCTCGTCGGCTTCACGATGCAGTTGTGGAATCAGCGGCGGGGCTTGAGCGTGGACGCAGACGGCGAGCCGCTTCCCAGCCGCTGCTGCTCGCTCGACGACGTGTACGACGCGCGGCGCGTGGCCGAGGAACTAGGCTTCCCGTTCTACGTGCTGAACCTTGAGCGCGAGTTCGAGCGCGATGTGGTCGCGCCGTTCGTCAACGCCTACCTCGCGGGCGAGACGCCGATCCCGTGCGTGGCGTGCAACAGCCGGCTGAAGTTCGCGGCGCTGGATCGTTTGGCACAGAGCCTGGGCTGCGAGAGGGTGGCGACGGGGCACTACGCGCGCGTCGAGTTTGGCGAGGCGGCGCACCGCCATCGCCTGCTGCGCGGGCGCGACGCGCGCAAGGATCAGTCCTACTTCCTGTGGGAGATGACGCAGGCGCAGCTTGTGCGCTCGCTCTTTCCGCTCGGCGAGTTGGCGAAAGAGGACGCCCGCGCGGCGGCGCGCAGACACGGACTGCCGGTGGCTGAGAAGGCCGAGTCGCAGGAGATATGCTTCGTCCCCGACGGCGACTACGCGGGCTTCATTGATCGCTATCTGGCGGCGGAGGGCAAAGGGCAGGACGCGCCCTTGGCCGGCGAGATCGTGAACACGCGCGGCGAACGCCTGGGCGAGCACGCGGGCGTTCACCGCTACACGGTCGGGCAGCGGCGGGGTCTGGGCGTCGCGCACGAGCGCCCGCTCTACGTTGTGCAGATAGACGCGCGGCGCAACCGCGTCGTCGTCGGCGAGGACGACGAGTTGTTGGAGCGCGAGTTCACGGCGGCGGGCGTCAACTGGATCGCGTGCGACGAGCCGACCGCGCCGGTACGCGCCGAAGTGCGCGTGCGCTACCGCCATCTGCCCGCGCCGGCCACGATTGAACCGCTCGCAGGAGCGCGGGCGCGCGTCGTGTTCGACGAAGCCCAGCGCGCCATCACGCCGGGGCAGGCGACCGTCTTTTATCGCGGCGACGAAGTGCTGGGCGGTGGCTGGATTGAGAAGCGAACATCAAGCGGCTGAGGACGGGTGGCCGTGCCTCTGACGGCTTACGGCTCGTCGCCCGCTTTTTGCATAAACTTTTCCGCGCGCGCCGCGTAAACACATGCGCCCTGTGGCGTGCGTTGATGCGGCGCACGTTTTTTAGTTTGAGTTGAGGTTGGATTTTTATTATGGCAATCACACGCGCGGGAAAGGTAGTGCTGATCGTGGCGGGCATCGTGCTCGCCGTCGTGCTCGTCGTCGGGCTGTTCGTCGGGTTGATATTTTGGTCACTGCGCGACAACGAGCCGACCATCGCCAACAACAGCGTGCTCGTCCTGAAGCTCGAAGGCGCGCTGCCGGACTACGCGCCGGAAGACCCAGTCGCCAGCCGCTTCCTCGGCCGCGACGACCGCTCGCTCACCAGCTTCCTCACGCAGATCAGGAAGGCCAAGGCCGACAGACGCATCAGCGCGATCCTGCTCGACATAGACCTGACGATGGCGGGCTGGGCCAAGGCCGACGAGATACGCGACGCGCTCGCGGACTTCCGCACGTCGGGCAAGCCCGTCTACGCCTACATGGAGTACGGCACGAACAAGGAGTATTACATCGCCACCGCCTGCGACCGCATCTACGTCGCGCCCATCGGCGACCTGTTCATCGTCGGCCTCGCCGCCGACGTGATGTCGCTGCGCGGCTCGCTCGACAAGCTCGGCGTCTATCCGGACTTCGAGCACGTCGGCAAGTACAAGAGCGCGCCCGAACAGTACACGAACAAGGAGATGTCGCCGGAGCACCGCGAGGTGCTCAACTCGATGCTCGACGACATCTTCAACCGCTACGTGGCGGGGATCGCCGCCGCGCGGCACAAGTCGGTCGAAGAGGTGAAGGCGATCATAGACAACGCGCCGGTGCGCGCGGGCGACGCGCAGAAGCTCGGCCTGATCGACGAGGCCAAGTACCGCGACGAGGTAGAGAACGAGTTGAAGAAGCGGCTCGGCTACAAGGAAGACGACAAGCTGCGCACCGTCAAGGCGAGCGACTACCGGCGCATCACACTCGAATCTTTAGGGCTGAACGAGGGCGAGCGCATCGCCGTCATCTACGCGTCGGGCGCGATAGCTTCGGGCACGTCGAGCGACGGCGGGACGTTCGGCGAGCGCATGGCCGGCTCGGACACGATTGTTAAGGCTTTGAACGACGCGCGCGACGACCGTGGGATCAAGGCGATTGTGCTGCGCGTGGACAGCCCCGGCGGGACTTCTTACGCGTCCGACGTGATCTGGCACGCGGTCGAGTCCGCGAAGCAGAAGAAGCCGGTCGTCGTCTCGATGAGCGATCTGGCGGCGTCGGGCGGCTACTACATCTCGATGGGCGCGAGCCGCATCGTCAGCGAGCCTTCGACCTTGACCGGCTCAATCGGCGTCTTCGCGGGCAAGCCCGTGCTGAAAGGCTTCTACGACTGGATCGGCGTCAACAACGAGTACGTCCTGCGCGGCAAGAACGCAGGCATGTTCCGCGAGACAGAGAAGTTCACGGACGACGAGCGCACGAAGTTCAAGGCCATGCTCAACGGCTTCTACTGGGACGACTTCGTGCCGAAGGTCGCGCAGGGGCGCAAGAAGGATGTCGAGTACGTCAACTCCATCGGGCAGGGGCGCGTCTGGATGGGCGCGCAGGCGAAGGAGAATGGGCTGGTGGACGAGTTCGGCGGCCTCGACCGCGCCATCGAAGTCGCCAAACAGTTAGCCAACATTCCCGCCGACCGCGGCGTGCGTCGCGTCGTCCTACCCGCGCCGCGCACCATCTTGGGCCAGTTCTTCAGCAACGACGACGACAGCGCCAGCATCGCCGCCGCCCAACAACGCGCCGCCCTCGCAGCACTCCCCGCAGACGTGCGCCGCACGCTCCGCTACGCCGCCGTCCTCGACCGCATGCAGCGCGGCGAGGTGATGGCGATGCTGCCGTTCGACATCGAGATCAAGTGAGCGGAAAGCGATTAGCAAAGCAGCTAACAAGAGATTTAATTGGAACGTTTAACTGGCAGTGTCAAACGGAAGATTACCACCTGTAAGTTGCCGCGGTTCTACCATCGTATTATCCAGCAACTGAGGCGGCCTAGCTATAGCTGCTATGTGACTAATAAAAATTTTGACCGCTTTTGGTTCTTCAGAATAAAAGCCTCCAGTATCAACTTCTCTCTTGAGTTCTGCGGTCTCCCCCAAATAAACGAGACCTGCGCTTCTTTTACTTCCCTCGACAGCAAAAATTAACAATGGAATCTCTTGGCTAAGTATTAACTTTTGCTGTTGATTATTCTCGACATCATGAAGAAGCGCCTTAATATCATCTTTATAACGCTCAAGTAGAGCTAATAAAGATTCTTCCGTTATTGTGCTCTGTTTTCCTTCTTTATCGAGCCTGTACTTCAAAACCGTCTTCAAGAAATCCTTTAGCCGGTCGCCTGGCGTAGATATAGCATAAATTACGGCATTAGTTTCATAATTCATCGCGATCCTAGACCCAATTAACTGCCGAACTTTCGAACTATGCTTGTTGATTTGCTCAATACCCTGCTCACGTAGGATTAAGTCACTTCCGAACCATAGCCAATACATCATGAGCCAAACCTTGGATTGCCGATCTTGGTTAGCTTCTTCCAATAGTTCAATCATTTTCAGATAGACCGAGTCAAAAGTCGGGAGCGTCCCCAAGATTTTTTTATCTAGAGATTGATTAAGCTCTTGAATCTCATCTAGTTGTTTCTTCTGCCCAGCAGAGATTTTTCTGGCATACCAGAGTCCGATACCACCAACTCCGAGTGTTGCCAAAAGAGAGATTATGCTGATGATGAGTGAGATTATAGTGAGGGGATCCAATCGTCAACTCCTAGTAAGTTCAATAATAAAGAGCGTGACCCAATGTAAGTTTATCCGGAAGTATTCGCGCCAATTTAATTTTGATTGCTGGGCCAACTCTGGCAAGTAATCTCCATCCATATCAGACAAGCACAGATAGCCTTTAGCATCATTCTCAGTGATCCACCGAGGGAGTTCTTTAAGATACCGCCTAATTGAATTTAGTGAATCATCATAAAAGGCAGCTTCTAACATATCCTTCGGTTTGCCGGCGGTGAAAGGCAAATTAGCGAAGACAATATCAAATTCTTCTGATGTATCTTCTAATGGTTCGAACAGACTACCAAGCCAGAATCCTGTCCTGTCACTAATTCTATTTTGTTCTGCGTTAAGGCGTGAATTTTTGATGGCCTCGGGGTTAATATCGGTGCCAACAGCCCGCTTAGCTCCTGATAGAGTTGCTAGACAGGCAACAACACCACTGCCGCAGCCAATATCTAATACACGCTTATTTTCAAATATCACTTGGCTTGCAAAAGCCAAGCTCACGCAACCTGACGGGCCAATAAAAGGTGAATAAACATTTGGGAGTATCGTAAGAGGTTGCCCATGATAATTATGAATTACAGGTCTTGTTATAGCCCTATGCGAAGCAATAACTGCTTCGATATATAATGCTTGCTCCTGTTGTAGCGAAAGTGAGTGTTCTTGGCTAATCAAGATGCTTGACATGCATGCTGCCTCCCAAAATAGCTTTGTTGATATACATGAATGGAATACACAATACACCCACTAAATACTTAGTCGCAAACTGACCCTTCATAATAGCCCACAGAGGCACACCAGTTCCTACAAAAGCAAGAGTAACGAATATCAGAGTATCTATAGTAAGAGATGGGATAGTGCTAAATACGTTTCTGGCCCAGAGATGCTTGTCTTCTGTCAGACGACGAAAAAACGCATAGAGCCAAGCGTCTAGATTCTCGCTTATGAGAAAGGTAACCCAACTTGCGTAGGTGATGCGAGGCACGACCCCGAGTAAGGCATCCCACGCACCTTGATTAGGCCAGAAAGGAGCAGGAGCAAGTTTACCACCGATGTATAGAAAGATTATCATCCCTACTTGAGTGACAAACGTCATCAAGATCATTGCGTGAACCTGTTTTTGCCCAAACTTTTCATTGACGATGTCAGTGATAAGGAAGGTAACGGCAAAGACTAAAACCGCTGCCGGAGCTGTTACTTGAAAGACACCAAAGTCATATATTGCAATCTTAGCCGCCATTATCTGGCTCAGAGCAGTAAATAATACGTACAATGCAATTAGTCCGTCAGGGCGATTAAACTTGCGGGCATAATAAGAGCCCGACAAGGTAAAGGCTGTGATGACGATGGCAGCTAATATTGTTAAGACCATAAACTTGTTGTCGCCCAAAATTTAGGGGCTTTTAACACACCTTTTGATTAAAAAAAAGCAAGAAACGTTGTAGCAGCTAGAATATTCTCACAGCATCACCGAAGCTACTTAAGGTTTTTCAATCTTCTCCATCCCGCCCATATATGGTCGCAAAACTTCTGGGATGACGACCGAGCCGTCCGCCTGTTGGTAGTTCTCCAAGATCGCCAGCCACGTGCGCCCGACGGCGAGACCTGAGCCGTTGAGCGTATGGACGTATTCGGGCTTGCCGCCCGCCTGCCGGCGGAAGCGGATTTGTGCGCGCCGCGCCTGGAACGACTCGAAGTTTGAGCAAGAGGAGATTTCGCGGAATGTGTTCTGCGACGGCAGCCAGACCTCGATGTCGTAGGTCTTCGCGGAGGCGAAGCCCAGGTCGCCGGTCGAGAGCGTGACGACGCGGTAGTGTAGACCGAGCTTCCGCAAGATCGCCTCGGCGTTCTGCGTCAGCGATTCCAACTCCGCGTAAGAGTCTTCGGGGCGCGCGAGCTTGACCAGTTCGACCTTGTCGAACTGGTGCTGGCGGATGACGCCGCGCGTGTCGCGCCCGTAACTGCCCGCCTCCGAGCGGAAGCAGGGTGTGTAGGCGACGAACTTCTGCGGCAGTTGCGTCTCGTCCAGAATCTCCTCGCGGTAGATGTTCGTGACCGGCACTTCTGCGGTCGGGATGAGGTAGAGTCCGCGGTCGTCGCGCAGCTTGAACAGGTCGGCCTCGAACTTTGGCAGTTGCGCCGTGCCGAAGAGCGAGTCGGCGTTGACGATGAAGGGCGGCAGCGTCTCCTCGTAGCCGTGCTCGGCGGTGTGCACGTCGAGCATGAAATTGATGAGCGCGCGCTCCAACTTCGCGCCCGCGCCTTTGAGAATGGCGAAGCGCGCGCTGGCGATCTTGGCGGCGCGTTCAAGATCGAGGATGCCGAGCCGCGTGCCTAAGTCAACATGATCCTGCGGCTCGAAGTCGAACCTGGGCGCGTCGCCCCAGCGCCGCACCTCCGCGTTCGCCGTCTCGTCCGCGCCGACGGGCACGCTCTCGTCTTGCACGTTCGGGACGGTCGAGAGCAACTCGCGCATGCGCGCCTCCGCGTCGTCGCGCGCGCGGTCAAGCTCCGCGATGCGCTCCTTCAGTTCGCCGACGGCGCGACGCCGCGCGTCCGCTTCGTCCCTCTGCCCCGCCTTCATCAGCGCGCCGATCTCGCGGCTCGCCGCGTTGCGCTCTGCGTTCAGACGATCAGACTCGGAGATCGCGCGGCGGCGCTCCGCGTCCAGGCGCGCGAAGTCGTCGAGCGTCGCGGTGGGGAAGCCGCGCGCTTCGAGCGCCGCGCGGACGCGCTCCAGATTTTCGCGGACGTAGTTTAGATCGAGCATTTGCCGTCGTAAGCTTTGCGTCGCGCCGCTCAGTCGCCGCGACCGGGCTGCGCGAAAATTCGGTTGGCCTCCTCCAGCGTCTCCTTCGAGCCGACATCGTACCAGATGCCGGGCACGCGCCAGGTGTAGAACGGCGTGCGCGGGTAGAGCCACTGCACGAGCCGGCCCGGCTGGTCGGGGTTGTTGCCTTCCGCAAGATACTGCCGGATGAGCGGCAGCGCCGACTTCGGGTAATAGTAGAGGGCGATGCCGGTGAGCGTGCTCTTAGGCTCGGCCGGCTTCTCCTGGAAGAAAGTGATCCGCCCGCCCTCGTCCACTTCGATGGAATTGTACTTTTTGATCTCGGCCAGGTCGCCCACGTCGTAAACGCCCAATACGGGCGCGTTATGCGTGCGGCAGAACTCGCCGAACGCGGCGAGGCTGTGGTTGAAAAGATTGTCCCCGGCGACGACGATGATGTCGTCGTCAATCCGTCCCTCGTTCAGCACGAGATTCAGGTCGCCAATGGCGCCGAGTTTGTTCGAGTCGTCGGTGGAGTGATCGTTGATGATGGTGGCGGCGGGGCCGCCGTGTGCGCCCCCGTAGCCATCCGCCCAACGTTGGAAGTGCCCGACGAACTTGGCGTTGGTGACGACGTAGATGTGGTCTATGTCCCGAATGGGCGTCAGGTTGTCCAGCACGTGCTCGATCATCGGCTTGCCGGCGACGGCGAGCAGCGGCTTCGGCTGGTTCAGCGTGAGCGGGTAGAGACGTGTGGCGTAACCTGCCCCGAGCACGATTAACTTCAAAGGCCCCTCCTTCTCCTCGTACATTTATATCCGCCTAAAGCGCCGCCACCGACGTAGGCCGGTCTCCGTTTAAGCCTCACGATGCCGGAAGAGTTGCGCCTGAATCTTTACAATAAAAATACGCCGCGGGCAAACACGGGGCAGGCCCGTATCCTAACGGCCGAGAATAAAGCTCTGCTATATTGCGCCGAGTTGTAACGCGCTTTGGGCTATCGCTCGCAGGTTAGGCACCCGCCGTTTGGTCATCGGCCTGCGCGTGCCCAGACAGTTGACCACACATGATGACATCCGGCGTCTGCCGTTGAACGGAGGGTGAAGACTCTTGAGCGTCGAACAGAAACCTTTTTCGGGGCGCGCGGCCATCGTGACGGGCGCGACGCGTGGCATCGGGCGGGCCATCGCGCTTGAGCTGGCGCGGCGCGGCGCGGCCGTCGCGTTTAATTATGCGCAGAGCGCGGAGGCGGCGGAAGGGTTAAAGCGGGAGATTGAATCCCTCGGCGTCGGCGTGCTGGCGACGCAGTGCAATGTCGCGCGGACGGACGCCGCCGCCGAGATGGTCAAGCAGACCAGAGAGGCTTTCGGGCGCATAGATTTCCTCGTCAACAACGCCGGCATCACGCGCGACAACCTGATCCTGCGCATGAAGGAGGACGACTGGGACGCCGTCATGGACACGAACCTGAAAGGCGCGTGGAACTTCGCGCGCGCCGCCCTGCGCGTCATGCTCAGGCAGGAAGAAGGCGGCTCCGTGCTGAATGTCTCGTCAATCAGCGGCGTGGTCGGCATGGCCGGGCAGTCGAACTACTCGGCATCAAAGGCCGGCATGTTCGGGCTGACGAAGGCGCTGGCGAGGGAGGTGGCGAGCCGCAAGGTGACGGTGAACGCGCTCGCCCTCGGCTTGGTGGCGACGGAGATGTCGGGCGCGCTGGACGAAGCTTACCGCGCTAAACTGCTCGAACAGATTCCGCTCGGCCGTTTTGCCGAGCCGGAAGAGATCGCGCAGATCGCCTGCTTCCTGCTCTCGCCCGCCGCGCGTTACATCACCGGCCAGGTCATACAGGTGGACGGCGGGCTGGCGATGTAGTGGATGAAGACTTGGAGACAGGCGGCCGGTTATCACGCCGCGTGCTCGCGCACGGAATAATTTTGGCCAGAAAGAGAAGGAGCCTCGCCAGTTTGGGGGACTGGCGAGGCTGAAACTTTTGGGCAGGCTCGGAGATTCAGGGTGGCGTTGACAAATGCTGGAGATCGCCACTTACGTGCGACCCGGCGTTATCGGCGGTGCGTTGGTACGGGCGAGATAAAATTGCTGTTGCTCGGCAGAAAACTTAAAAACTCTTAAGCCTTAACCGCCCGCCAGAAAGCCCGCAACGTCCACTCCCATTTACCAAAGAACGTTCAGAAGTTGATTGCTTATCAACGTGTGGGAAATTACACCAAGTCTTCGTGACTGTCAAGCATAAATTTACAAATTTTCTCCACACTTCCGTAACATAATCCGCGCTTCGGACTTAAACGCCGAGAACACAACACTTAAGGCCGTGTAAAATTTTACAGCCGGCGGTCAGAAAGTTCGCTTTCGACGGGCGAGAGGGCGAGGCGCGGTGCTTCTTCGGCTCCGGGCTGCCGCCGGTAAGGGCTTGGTTCGCCCGCGGGGCGCGTGTGCCAGCGCTTGTGAATCCAGAGCCACTGCTCCGGGTAGGCGCGGATCATGCGCTCGATGGCGGCGGTGAAGTTCGCCGTGTTTATCTCGATGTCGCGCTTCTCGTCGCCCGTGCGCACAAGCTCGACCGGCGGGTCGCCGTGGAAGAAGTAGCGCCCGCGCTTTTTGTCCCACACGGCGCACGTGGGGATGACGATGGCGTCGGCGCGCAGGGCGAGTAGGGCCGCGCCGGTGGTCGTACAGGCGAGGTGGCCGAAGAAAGGCACGAAGACGCCCTCTTTGGCCTGCGTGTTGAGGTCGGCGAGGATGCCGAGCGTGCCGCCGGAGCGCAGGACGCGCAGGGCCTGCCGCGCGGCCGAGGTCTTGCTGATGGCCGTGTTGCCGAAACGAGTCCTGATGCCCTCGATCAACTCTTCCACGCGCGGATTGTCGAGCGGGCGCACGATGAAGTTGATCGGGTATTCCAGCGCCGACCAGCCGAAGCTGAGCACCTCCCACCCGCCCAGGTGGCCGGTCAGGAAGATGACGCCGCGCCCCGCCGCCTCAGCCGCGCGCAGGTGGCTCAAGCCCACGGGGTCATAGTCAATCATCTCGCGCAGACTCTCGCGGGTCGCACGCGGAAACCGGCTGAACTCGCCGAGCGTCCGCCCCAGACTGTCGTAGCAGCCGCGCAGGATTTTCTCCCGCTCCGACTCGCTCAGGTCGGGGAAAGCGAGGCGCAGGTTGATCCGGCCCGTGCGCCGGAGTCCGCCGCCGAACGTGTAGGCGAGCCGCCCCAGCGCGCGCCCGGCGGCGACGGCGGCCGGGCGCGGCAGCGCGCCGAGCGTGCCCAGCAGCGCACGCGCCGCCGCATACTCCATGAAACTCTGTGCTCGTCCGCGTTTACCCATCACTGTACCCCGACAAAGAAGGCACAGTGTAACGTGCCGCGCGCGCACGGCGCAAACCATGACTTTTTGCCCGCCGCGCGCCCACACGCTATAAAATTGCGCGGGACTTCAGCCCCGTCGAGGGGTCGCACGAATCAACGAGACATCATAAAGGCGTGGGCAGCATGTGTGCATCCGCACGCACACATGCTGCCCACGCCTGACCGCCTCTAGTCGCTCCTACTGCAAACTCAGGAGCACGAGAATCTCGCCCTCGCCGTGCGCCAGCGGCTCTAGTGCTTTGCCGATGATCGTGCCGGGGCGGTGCAGCGTCACGCCGCCCACGCGCACGGGGCGCGACTTCATGGCGACGCCCGATTTGCTGCTCGTCACCAGCAAGTCGCCCACCCTGATTGGCGCGCGCGTCGCGTCCACCCTGACACGCACCCTGCCGGTCGCAGCCACCAGCACCTTATCCGCGCCGCCTTCGCCCAGGATCACGCCGGGCTGCGCCGACACCACCCCGGCCACGCGCGTGTCGTAAGCCCGCGCCGATGCGGTGACACCGTTGCGGCGCGTCGTGTCGAGGCTGACGACCGTGCCCGCCGCCAACCGCCCCCGCGCCGGCACCCACTCGGCCACGTCCTGGTATTTCGCCGCGATGTTGCCGGTGACGACGGCGTTGCCCGTGACCTGCAAGTTGCCCGTCACGTCCAGCTTACTCTGCGGCGCGGTCGTGCCCACCCCGACGTTGCCGTTCGTCGCCAGGAACAACTGCCCGTTGTTCGTCTGGTTGTCGGAGAGGAAGCCGGCCGCCAGCATGAACGGTAGAACCTGTCCCGCCCCGCTCCGCCCGCTCCCCAGCACGAAGTCCGTGTCCCGCGCCCGCATGCTCGCGAACTCGTAGTTGGTCGAGTCGGCGAGGAAGTCCGTCTTGAAGATGGAGAACTGCGCGCGGTTGTTTGGGAAGCCCGACCCGCGCGGGATGACGGCGAACGACATGTTCGAGTTCGGCCCCGTCACCGGGTAGAACTGGAACTGGGCGAAGTTGGCAACGTTGCTCGCGTTCAAGAGCGACGGGTTGACGCCCGCGCCGGCCGCGGGCGCGCGCACCTCGATGCCGAGCGCCGTCTCGCCCAGGAGCGAGTCGCCGAGCGTGCCGCTGCCGCCCGTCTCTGCCCACTTGGCGATGCGCCCCGACGTGCCCGTGCCCGCCGCCAGCGGCACGACGCTGCCCGCGGCGGCGGCGGCCGGATTTTCCTTCACCGCCGCGTCGGACGGGGCGGGTGGTTTAGCGGCGGCCGGTGCGGGCTGCTGCGCGTGGGCCGCGGCGGCGCACGCGAGTGCGAGCAGCAACGCGGCGACGGGGCTGCGAAAGGTACTCATAACTTCTCCTTCCATTCCTGAAGGCTATGCCGAGTCGGTTAAGCACGGGCGGGCCCGTGCCGCCCGTCACCCGGCGATGGCTCTGACGCGCTGGCGCAACTCTTCTATGTGCACGCGCTTGATGGGCACGCCGACGAGCGCCGGGTCTGTGTACTGCGCCGCCGGGTAGCCCAGCGCCTGCGCCGCCTGTTCAAGGTAAGCGCGCAACTCCGTGACGTGCGCCGCCTTGACGGGCACGCCGAGCAGCACAGGGTCAGTCCACTGTGCGGCCGGCAGACCCGCGACCGCCCGCAAGGCGTCCGCCGCCTGGCGCAACTCCGTGACGTGCTGCGCCCGCATGGGCGTGACGCCGATTACCAGCGTGTCGTCGGTGAACGTGGCCGGCAGGTAGGCGAAGGCGTTCGGCTTCGTGTAGGTGCTGCCTGCGGTGGGCGTCAGCACGATGTCCGCCGCGCCGACGGCGTGCGGCGGCGTGATGACCGTGACGCTGCTCACGTCGCCGCCCGCGTGTGTGAAGTCCCAGGCGGCATTGACCCCGCCTAACGTCACCGACGACAGCCCGGCGAACGAGCCTGTGAGCATGAGCGATTGCCCGCCCGTGGTCTGCCCTGCGGCGCGGCTCAGCGTGTCGATCCGCAGTGAAGCCTGATCGTCATCCACGATGGTCAGCACGGCCGTCGTCTGTGTGCCGAGCGTCGCGCCCCCGGTCGGGTTGCTGAGCGTGAGGTTGACCGTTTCATTCCCCTCAACCAGTTGGTCGTTCGTGATGGGGACGCTGAAAGACTTGGCGGCGGCGTCGCCGTCCGCCCATGCGAGCGTGCCCGACACGCCCGTGTAGTCGCTGCCCGCCGTGGCGCTGCCGTTCGCCGTCGCGTAGGCGACCGAGACCGCCCCGCCGCTGCCGCCCGCGCGCGTCACCGTGATCAGTGCGCCGCCGCCGCCCTCGCCCGCGCTGAAAGTGGCCGCGCCGAACTGGAGCGTCCCCGGCGGCGGAGACACCACGGGCAGGCAGGCGGAGAACTCTGAGGTGTTGTTCTGCGCGTCCGTGGCCGTCGCGTTGATGACGCCGGAGGTGACGCCCGGCGGGAAGCTGAACGGGAAGCTGAACGGCGCGTTGCCCTGCCCGTCGGAAGTGATGGGCCCCAGCTTGCCGTAGGCGAGCGGGCGGGTCGCCGGTTGATTATTCGTGCACTGCTGGTCGGTGCTGAAGAACCAGTTGATGAAAAACGTAGCGTTCGGCGTGCTGTTGAGCGTGCCGTTGACCGTGACGGTCGCCTGCGGGCTGATGGCCTCCGGCGCGTCCGCCCCGCCCGGCGGTTCGGCGGGCGGGCCGATGGAAGTGAGCACGGGGAAGTTCTGTTGCAGGTTCGCGCCGCCGTCCGTGTCCTGCGGATCGTTGGGCGTGATGCCCGACGCGCCGAGGTCTATGCCGAGATCGGTGTTGGCAAAGATCTCGTTATCGTAAATCACCTCCTCGATGCCGGGTGTGTCCCTTGGGTCGCTCGTGTTTGTGATCTGGACGCCATCGCCGTTGTTGAAGGCGATGCGGTTGTTGACCACCTGATTATTGTCGGCGTTCGCAGGCACGCGCACGCCCGCGAAGCCGTTTGCCAAGGCGCTCGCGCCGTCGGCCTTCGTGCCGATGTAATTACCCTGCACCAGGTTGACGGCTGAGACGCTTGCTGAGCCGCTGTTGGAAATTGATTGGCCGAGTTGGACGCCGCCGAACGTGTTGCCCGAAATAATATTGCGCGCCGCGGCGGTCGTGCCGCCCACGGTGTTGTTCTGCGCGCCGCTGTCCATCTCGACGCCCTCGCCGTTGGCCACCGCGCCCGTGCCGTTGACGTTCACGCCGAGGTAGTTGCCTTGGATGAGATTGCCCTGCGAGCCGGTGTAGGACAGCTCGACCGCGCCGAACGTGCCGCCGCCGATGACGTTGCGCGCGCCGGCCGTCGTGCCGCCGACCGTGTTGTTCGGCGAGCCGGGCGCGAGGTTCGTGTCCACGCCGGGGTACGTGTTGCTCAGCTTGAGCGTGCCGGTCACGTCAGTGCCGATGAAGTTGCCCTGCACCAGATTGCCCGCCAGCCCGGAACTGCCGATGAGCACGGCGCTCGTGTTGCCGGAGATCAGGTTGCGCGCTGCCGCGCTCGTCCCGCCGACCAGGTTGCCCGTCGACTCGATGGTGATGGCCGTGAAGTTGCCCTTCGCGGCCGTGCCGCCGAAGTTCGTGCCGATGAAGTTGCCTTCGATGATGTTGTCCGTGCCCTGATCCATGGCGACGGCGCTGTTCTCGAAGCGCGTGAGCAGGAGACCGCGCACGACGCTGCGCCCGCCCTTCAGGAACAGACCGCCCGCGATCTGACCGGCGAACGAGCCGGCGTTGACGCCGTCCACTTCGACGACGGGCGTGCCGGCGTAGCCCGGCTGGCTCGTGCCGTCAATCGTTACTGCCTCGGTGATGTTGGGCAGGGGCGAAGTGGGCGCGATGGTCTGCGGGCCGCTGCCGATCTGAAAGTTGATGATGTCCGCGCCGAAATTCGCGTTGGCGTCGAGGATGGCCTGGCGGAGCGAGCCTGCGCCGCTGTCGTTCGTGTTCGTGACGACGAAGGTCGTGGGCAGCGGGTCGCCGAAGTAGAGCGTCCAGCCGCCCGCGATCTGGCCGTTGAAGCTGCCGAAGAAACTGTCGTTGACGGCGTACAAGCTCCAAGTGCCGTTCGGGTCTGTGCCGTTGAAGGTCGAGAGCGTCGTCGCGTAGGGGCCGGCGGGCGCGGGCGCGGGGAAGGTGTCGGGCGTGTTGGGCGCTTCGCTCGGCAGGTACGTGCCGGAGATGATCCGTATGTTGCCGAGGGCTATCTGCGCGTCGTCGGCGAACGTCAAGGTCGCGTTGCTGATGACGCAGCACGAGCCGATGTCCGACATCAACAGGGCCTTCTGCCCCGCCGGCCCGACGACCATCACGTCTAAGCCTTCCGAGCTACTGCCGCTCAGATTGTTGAGCCGTACGCGCACCTTGTCGATCAGCCCCGACTGGCCCGAGACGTTGATGTTCGAGGGGTACGGCGTCGCCTTGTCGGGCGGCGAGAAACTGCTCGTGATGTTGATCGAGGTCGTGTTCGAGAAGGTGGCGAACTGCGGCGAGAAGGCGGCGGCGTTGGCGTCGTTCTCCCGCGGCGCGGTCAGCGCGACGGTCGGCGCGGTCACGCCGCTTCTGAGCACGACGAGATCGGTCAATGCGTCGGCGTCGAGCCGCATGGGCAGCACGGCGACCGGCGTGCCCGTCACGTCGAGCGCGGTGGCGACGCGACGCGGCGCGGCCGGCGCGGTTGACGACCGCCGCCGCGTGTCGGCCGCGACGACGTGCAGTTGTCTGTTGGCGTCGTCCAGCAGCAAGAGATCGTCGGCCGCGCTCGCGGACACGCGCGCGCTGAGCAGCTCGGTCGCGCCCGTCCAGTTGCCCGGCATGAAAGGCGTGCCGTGCCAGCCGCCGGCCGCGCGCGCCGCCGGCTCGCCTGTCGCCGCTCGGCGCGTGAAGAGTTGCAACTCGCCGGTCGTGAACAGCAGCGCCAAGTCGGTCTGCCCGTCGGCGTCGAAGTCGCCCGCCGCGAGCGCGCGTATCTCGCCCGCGAAGCCGTAACGGTCGAGCCTGGGCGCGGGCACGTCCGCGCGCAACGCCGCCACGTCCGTCCAGTCTCTGCGGTCGCGCCCGTGCACGACGAGCAGTTCGCGCCCGGCGGCGACGGCGAAGTCCGTCTCGTAACGCTCGTCGAAGTGGCCGGCGGCAAACGCGCGCGCGGGCGCGGGCAGCTTGATACTTTCGGGCGCGGCCTGAAGCGCGCCGTGCGGCCCGGCGAACACGAGCGCGCGTGCGCCCCGCCCGTTGACGACGCCGGCCAGCACGTCCGTCAAGCCGTCGCGCCGGTTGATGTCGGCGGTCGCGAGCGCGGTCAACGCGCCGGGCAGTTCGAGCCTCTTCGTCAGTCGCAGATCGCCGCGCCCGTCGCCCGCCAACAGGTAAAGAGCCTTGTCGCCGCGCGCGGCGGCGAGCACGTCCCAGTGGCCGTCGCCGTCGAAGTCGCCCGCGCCGAGGAAGTCGGGCGCGGCGGGCAGTTGGAAGACGGCGGCGGGCGAGAGGAAGGGCGCGTCGGTGAACTGCCCCGCGGCTTTGCGCTGTTGCGCTTCAGGCGCGTGCGGGTAGACGGCGTCCACGTTGCCGCGGTGGAGCGTCAGCAGGCCCGCGCCATCGGCGGCGTAGCCGCTGACGAGATCAGGCGTGCCGTCTTCGTCGAAGTCCGCCGCGGCGAGGGCGCGCGGCGCGGCGTCGCCCGCGGCCAACGCTTGGCGTGCCGCGCCCGCGCCCGTGTAAGCCGCGATCAACTCGCGGCCGTCGTTCAGGCGGACGAGGGGACGCCCGCGCCCGCTCGCGCGCACGCCGACGCGCTCGCTCAGGCGCGCACAGCTTGACTGTTCGTGCGGCTGCTCCGATTTAGCTTTCGCGCCGCGCGGTCTGATGAGCGGCGCGCAGAGGGGCGGCAGGAGCAGGAGCGCGGACAACAGCAGGAGTGCGCGCCGCCGGGGGCGCGGGTTGCGGTGCTGGGCGGTGTCTATTTTTGCTCTCGACCGAGGAGGTTTCATGGATCGAAAACCTCCGCGAGCAGCTTCGCGCGTGAAGCCGTTCGGCAGTGTGTTTGGGTGCGAGGCGGCGCGACTGGCCATCCAGGCCCGGCGCTGACGGCCGGATTATGTCCCCGCGTGGGCCAACGGTTTGGCGGCTAGAGAGTCACGGCGGCCTCGTGTGCGCTGTGAGAAAGACTCGCGGGCAGGGTCTCACTCAGGACGGGCGCACGGCCGTGGCGAATAAGCCTCTTGGCCGGCGGGCCGGGGCAAGTCCATGCTTCCGTCGGGCACGGATTATATGCCCGGCACGTGACCGTGTAAATACCTAATGGGCGGCGTCAGTGATTATCTAACTGACGCCTGGCGCGGCGTCTGGTGCAGCTCCGTCACCGGCGACCTGCTCACCTTTATCGCGCGACCAATCGGCGACGAGATCGTGCTCGCAGGACGCGACCCCGAAGGCACGCCGATGCGCTGGATATTTTCGCGCATCACGCGCGACTCGTTTCACTGGTGGCGCGTCTTCTCTACCGATGGCGGAGCGACCTGGCAATAGCACAAAGAGATGTCCGTCCGGCGCGTCAGCGCGCCGCATTAGTTGATATGATAGACGGCGGCATGAATCATATTCCGATAGAAGCTGTGTGAGTGCTATGGAGTCAGAAGAGTGGCGGGCGTTGAACGCGCACGTGCGCCGCGCGACGGTCGCGGATGCGCCGATGCTGGCCCATCTGCGCTACGCCTTTCGCTCAAGTGTCGGGGCGGTGAGCGAGGGCGAGTCCGCGTTTGTCGAGCGTTGTCGTCTGTGGATGGAGGAGCGACTTGGCGCAGACGACCGCTGGCGTTGTTGGATCGCGGAGCAGGATGGTGTGCCGGTCGGCAACCTTTGGGCACAACTCATCGAAAAAATCCCGAACCCGACGACCGAGCCTGAACAGCACGCTTACCTGACCAATTTCTATGTCACCGAAGCGGCGCGCGGTCAGGGCATCGGCTCGCTGCTGCTGGCGGTTGCCCTGCGCTGGTGCGAGACGCGCGGCGTACATGCAGTGATCCTGTGGCCCACAGAGCAGAGTCGCAGCCTCTACCTACGTCACGGCTTCGCCGCGCGCGAAGATTTACTTGAGTTGCTCATTGAAAGATGAGCAGAACGTGGTGATCTGTGTCATAACAGACCCGATCTAATTTTAGAAGTGAGTATGCGTGCAATCACTATCAAAGCGCAGCGCAAGCAGAGCGGCTTGAACTTGCTGTTAAGCTTCTGCACGCTCGTCTGTATGTGTCAGCCTTTATCTACGCGCGCTCAGCGCACGAACGATACCTTGCGCGAATCATTGCAACTCGCTCTCAGCAAGGTGGACGCGGCGAACGAAGACCTGTTCAACCGGATTCTCTGGCGCTCAATTAAGGGCGAGGCCGCCGGCTACCCCGGCCCGCGGCGCATGTCGTCGCTTGAATACACGCGCGCACGTTGAGTCAATCATAGTATGGCTACGCTATTAACTGCTCAGGCGGACGCGAAGCAACAGCGAGTCGGAGCAAACCGGCAGCGTGTGCTGGTGGTGCTGGCCTTCTTTTGTATCTACGTCATCTGGGGTTCAACCTATCTGGCCGTTCATTACGCGGTGGAGACGATTCCGCCGCTCTTTGTCGCCGGTCTGCGCCATCTGTTCGCAGGCGGCTTGCTCTTCGCCTGGTGCTGGCGGCGTGGCTTGCGCCCCAACAGGCGACAGTGGTACGCGAGCTTAATTCTCGGCGTGCTCTTCTTCCTCATCGGGCACGGCACGCTGCACTGGGCTATACAGACCATGCCTTCGGGTCTCGCGGCGCTACTCGTCGCGACCGAACCTGTCTGGCTTGCCGTCATGACCACGGCGACGCGGCAAGCGCGCATCACGCCGCCGCTCGTAGCGGGTCTCGTGTTGGGCGTGTGCGGCGTGGCGTTGCTCATCGGGGCTGACGCGCCGGGCGGACGAGGCGTGCTTTTGAGTTCGGTTGTGGTGCTGGTCGGCACGTTCTCCTGGGCGGTCGGCATAATCTATTCTCGCGGATCAAGTTTGCACCCGGACGCCATCATGTCGGCGGCGATGTCGCTGCTGGCAGGTGCGCTGCTGCTCCTGCTCGCGGGCGCGCTCATGGGCGAGGCCGCAAGTTTGCGTCTTGCTCAGGTGTCGCTCAGATCACTATTCGGCCTGGCCTATCTCACGGTCTTCGGCTCGCTCGTCGCCTACTCCGCCTACTTCTGGTTGTTGCAGCGCTGCCCGCCCACACTCGTCGCGACGCACACCTACGCCAACCCCGTCGTCGCGCTGCTACTCGGCTGGGCCGTGGCCGGAGAGACTATCACTGGCCGCATAGTCGTTTCGGCGGCGGTGGTGGTCGCCGCAGTGGCGCTGGTGAGCCGGGGGAGCCGGGGCGCAGGCCCAGCAGCCATGGAGCAACGGCCGGACGCACGCACCGCTGCCCAGACTTGAGTAGCGGGCGGGGTGATAAAGTTATTCATCCCTTTGGGTGGCCCGACCGGAAGCAGCGATGAAGCGCTTGGAACGCTTACTCATACCAGCATGCAGCTCAGATTAAGGTGCGCTGCAAAAGGCAGGAACCACGAACGCGCACGAACCGACACGCAGCCAGGCACCCGAACCTGCGGGTCATTTGCTTCGTGTCGGTTCGTGTGCGTTCGTGGTTAGCTCCTCTTTGTGCCTGATTCTGTTCTGCGAGTTGGTATCAACAGTCCGCAGATCAGCATTCGCCGGTTTGATCACCAGCCCGATTCCGCCCACGACGATCCGGCGGAAGAGGTCTGCCAAGTCTACAGTCTTGTTACTGATAGACGCGCACGTAGTCCACGTACATGCGTTGCGGGAAGACGGTGGACGCGTCGGGGTTGCCGGGCCAAGAGCCGCCGACCGCCACGTTCAGGATGAGGAAGAAGGGGTGGTCGAAGACCCATGTCGTGCCGGCCGGCAGATCGGCCGGCGTCCGCGTCTGGTAGAGGTTGCCGTCCACGTACCAGCGTATCTGGTTCGGGTCCCACTCGACGGCGTAGACGTGATAGCTGTCGGAGAACGCGCCGCTGGTCAGGCTGTAAGGCGCGCCGATGCCGTTCGCCCCCGAATAGCCCGGCCCGTGTATCGTGCCGTGCACGGTCGCAGGCTCGCGCCCGATGTTCTCCATGATGTCGATCTCGCCGCAGTTGGGCCAGTTCACCGTGCTGATGTTCGCGCCGAGCATCCAGAACGCCGGCCACAGACCCTGCCCGTAAGGTACACGGATGCGCGCCTCGAAGCGCCCGTAGGTCTGTTGAAACTTGCCCTTCGTGAGCAGGCGTGCGGACGTGTACTGGCACTGCCCGTACCAGCAGCGCAGCTTGCGCAGCGTGCTCTGCTGGGCCGTGATGACGAGGCTGCCGCCGCCGTCCGTCGCGGCGTTCGCGGTCGAGTTGGTGTAGTACTCCAACTCGTTGTTGCCCCAGCCGCCGCCGCCCGTGTCGAACCCCCACTTCGTGCCGTCCACGGCCGCGCCCGCCGGGCCGTTGAACTCGTCGCTCCAAGTGAGCGTCGTGTGCGTCTGCGCGCGCGCCGCACAGTTGACGTAGAGCAACGCGCCGAGGAGGAAGATCAGTCGCGTGGAGAGTGATCGCGGCTGTCTGCCGGATGGTGAGACGAGACGTGAGTTGCGCCGCATTGTCTGCTTCCCTCCTTTGGTCAAACTTGAACAATCATAACTCGGAACGTGCCTTCAGAAAACGCGCGTCTGGATCGAGTGCGGCAGACTCTTCACCTCCGCCGCTTGGTGCGGCGCTCAAGCCCGCCCTTGCGCCGCCGACCAGCGGCGCAAGGGCATGCGCGGCAGACGGAAAATTGTGGCCGACATTGTTAATGCGCTTCCCTCGGATCAAAAGTAGGACGATACGAGCAGCCTCTTTCGTGGGTGCGCTTCTGACCGAGATGCGCGCGTGCGTGAAGAACTACTGGGCCGGCGGCGGCTGCCTGATGCGCGAAGAGTGGCCGGCGACTATTTGCCAGCGGCCGGCGCGGCGGACGAACACGTCAGTGAAGCGGGTCTGGTTCGTCACCTCGCGCCCGTCCTTGCTGCTGCGTGCCTTCGTCGTCACGCGCCCGAACACGACCGCCGTCTTGTCGTAGAGATAAACCTTCATCTCGTCGGGCACGTAGGAGATCAAACGAAACTCGCCCGGCGGTTGATCAAGGCTCGCCACGTCCTCTTGTTTAGTCGTGAGACCGCCGCCCGCGTCCGTGAAGAGGAACTCGTCCGCCTCGACGCGCTCGAAGAACGCCTTGTCGCGCCGCACGTTCGCAGCGCCGATGTCGCGCTCCAACTGCATCAACTCCTGCTCGATCTTCACGTGCTGCTGCGACTTTTTCGCGGGCTGTTGTCCGTCCGCAATCGCGCAGGCGGCGAGTAACAGACAGATAATGGCGTGGGTGCGTGCCATATGGCGCTTCCTCCTCTAACAAATGTGCAAAGCTCTTCAGTACAGCACCCGTGCTTAGCTCACTGGTTCGGGTTGCCGAACCTGAGCCGGTACTCCTGCGAGTTCATGAAGCCGTTGACCATCGTGCGGAAGTCGCCGGGGTGCGTGTTCAGGTAGTTGAGCCAGGCGTTATAACCGCCGCTCTCCGGCGTCCGTCGCAAGTAGCCATAATACTGCATGGCGACGAAGGCTTGATTGAACTCTGCGGTGAAGACCTGCTCACTGTCGGCGATGGCGCGCAGCACCTGCGCCCTGGTCAACGTGCCGGCGTTCAACCTGTCGGTCAACTCCGTCCCGGTCAGCGTCACCTGCGCCCCCGTGTCCGGCTGCGCCGGGTCAGGCGTGTTGATGCTCGTCAGGCTGTAGCGGCCCATGAGCGCCGCGACGTAGGCGTTGTGCGCCAGCCCGCCGTAGGCGTTCACAAACTCCGCCCGCTGCACAAACGCCTGCGCGAAATTCGCCTTCTTCTGATAGACCTCGGTGGCGGTCGGCCCGGTCACGCTGCGCATATCCGGGATGATCTCGCCGTACAGGGGTAGACGGCCGAAGGCCAGCTTGTAGAAGCGATAGACGTAGTAGCCCTTCAGGCGGAACTCCGGCGAGCCGAAGAAGGCCGCCGAGACGGTCAGCCGGTCGCAGGCCGGATTGTTGTTCACGTCGGAGCAGTTGTTGAGAACACCTGACCACGGCTCGCCCTGTTCGGGTTCGCGCGACAGAAAATCGAGGTACTGCTGGCGCACAAAAAACGGCGTCGTGAAGATCGGGTTCGGCCCTAACGTCGTGTCGTTGTCCTTGATGGTCAGCGTGGCCGTGTTCTGTGGGCCGAGCATCGCGCCAGATGGGTTGACCAGTTGTAACTGCACCGCCTCCGAGCCTTCGACGTGCACGTCATCAATCAAAGGGATCGTGATGACCTTCGTCGTCTGACCGGCGGTGAACGAGATGGTGTCCACGGTCGTCGCGTAGTCGCAGCGCGCGAAGGCGACGCCGGGCTTCGTGGTCGTGTCGTTGCAGGGCACACTGGCCGGGTCGTCCACGGTCGCGAAGCCGACTGTGCTCGGAGCGGACGTGTCGCCGGAGCGCGTGACGGTGATCGTCGCGAGACCGTCGCCTTCCCCAGCCTGGTAATTCGCCGCGCCGAAGGCGATGGAAGGAGTCGTGACGGTGCGTGTCGTCAACTCATAAGCGCCGCGCCCGTAAGTCGCCACCTGAATGCGCCCGCCCGGCTGCGCCGCGAAGGCCGTGATCGCCACGGGCGGCAGCCCGTTGTTAAAAGTCTCCCAGGTTGAACCGCCCGCCGTCGAGCGGAAGACGCCAACGTCTGTGCCCGCGTAGAGCGTCTGCGGGTTGAGCGGATCGATGAGGAGCGCGCCGGTCGGGATGTTGGGCAGGTTGCCGCTCACGTCCGCCCAACTTTGGCCGGCGTCTGTGGTCTTGAAGACGTGCCCGGAGCCGTAGCCCGACACGGACAGGTACGCGACCGCCGGGTTGCCGGGAGCGACGACGATGCTCTCGATGAAGCGGTTCGGCAGGCCCGCGGTGATGTCGCGCCAACTGCCGCCGCCGTCATTGCTGATCATGGCCCGACCCTGCGCGGAACCCGTGTAGATGACATTCAGATCGGAGCGCGCGACGGCGATGGCGCTCAGTACGTCGCGCCCGCCTTTCGTCAGATCGGTCGTCGGCGCGGGCGCGAGCCAACTGTCGCCGAGGTTGCCGCTCTTAAACAGACGCCACGTGCCGAAGTAGATCGTCTGATCGACGCCGTTGCCGACGAGCGGCGGGTAGAAGGCGATGCGCGTGTTGCTGGTGCTCTCGCCCCAGGTGGAGAAGTCGCCGATCTGTTTCTCGAAGCAGAAGCAGGTCGGGCTGACGCGGAAGCGGTTGACCCAGGCCGCGTAGTAAGTGCCGAAGACGATGCTGGGGTTGACCGGGTTGATGACGCACGCGCCGCCGTCGCTGCCGCTCGGCTCGTCCCACTGCACCGCCGGTGAGTTCGTCGGCGACTCCGGCAGCCGGCGCTGTGTGCCGTTGTCCTGCGTGCCGCCGACGGTGAAGCCCGCGTCGGTCGGGTGCAGGGCGAGGCTGTTGAACTGCACGAGCGAGAGCGTCGTGTTGAGCGATTGCAGGGTCGCGCCACTGTCCGTGGATTTCCAGAGGCCGCCGTCGTTCGCGAGGTACACGACCGACGGGTTGCCCGGCTCGAAGGCGAAGCCCTGCTGATCGGAATGGGTCGTAGAAAGCCCCGGCTGATAAGTCCAAGGGCCGCCGCCCGCCGACGGGGTGAAGTTCTTGGTCATGTTCGTCCACGACGCGCCGCCGTCGGCGCTCTTGAAGAGATCGTGTGCGCCCAGATAGACGGCGTCGGCGTTGGTCGGATCGACGAACAGGTACGTGTTGTAGCCGAACTGGCCGCTGTCCACCTGCGAGGCGTTGCGCGCCTGCCACGTCGCGCCGCCGTCGAAGCTGACTTGAAAGCGCGTCTCGCCGAAGAAGATCGTGCCGTAGTAGATGTAGACGCGCTGCGGGTCGGCGGGCGTGACGGCGATGCGGAAATCCCAGAAGCCGCCGTGCAGTCCGGTCGTGGGGACGGGCAGGTTCGTCCAGGTGTTGCCGCCGTCCGCCGAGCGATAGAGGCCCGTCGCGCCGCCGCTCCCCAGCGAAGTGTGCGCGGCCAGACCCGCGTAGAGCACCTGCGGGTTGGCGGGATGAATAACCACGTCGCGCGCCTGCCCGGCGAGCGTCCTCGTCCAGTTGACGCCGCCGTCGGTCGAGACAAAGAGACCGCTCGCCGCCCGGAGGTTCGTGGCGCGGTCGGTCGTGACATACTGCGCGAGGTAGACGCGGTCTGCGCTCGTCGGGTCAACCTCTAAGCGCGCGGTGACGCCGTCGGGCAGCGTCGCGTTGCTGACGCGCGCCCACGTCTGCCCGCCGTCGGTGGACTTGAGGACGCCTGAGCCGAGGTATTCATAATCTATGTCCCCCATGCCGGCGTACACGACCGCGGGGTTGCTCGGCGCGAAAGTGATCCAGCTCACGGCCAGATCAACCTGGTCGTCGCTGACTGGGGCGAAGTGTGTGCCGCCATCGGTCGAGCGCCAGATGCCACCCGTCGAGGCCCCGACAAGAATGAGCCGCGGGTTTATTGGCGAGACGGCGACGGCATTGATCCGGCCGCTGGTGTCGCCCCAACTAACGCCCCGCGTCACAGTCGGGGCCGGGCCGAGCGGAGTCCAGACCTGTTGTACTTGCTCAGCCAGAGACCGCACACCGGTCTGCGTGGACTTAGGGCGTGCTGCCCAAGCCGCGCGGCGCGCTGCCAGCGAGATGTCCTTAAACGGGTAGGCCCGCTTTAATAGAAACCAACTGCGTCGGCCCTCGCTATCCTCCTCAACTTCCGCCCGGCTCGGCGCGGGGTGAGTCGCCACGACCGGGGCCGCTTTGCGCCGGTGCCGGCGACGCTGGCTGACGCTGTGACCTGCCACGACCCATCTGCCGGCGGGACGTTGCGCGTGTTTCCGCACGGCAGCCTGCGCCGGCGAGTGGCTGAGGGCCGCGCCTAAGAGAAGCGGCAGCAGTAACCAAATAATAATCCTTGGCTGCCGCCCGCGAACCTTACCATTTGATTCTGACGCGAGGTGTGCGACTTTCATGACACCACCCAATTTACAGAGACTGACCGACTGGCATGTCTTACCTCGAAGGAGTCGGGACAGGTCGAGGCGGATTAGAGCAGCTTTCGTTTGAGTATACCGATGTGCGCTGCTGCTGGGAGCGCGGGCGCGCGCGCCCGCCGTGAGCGCGAGAGCGCGAATAGAGAGCCGCGCCACGCTCATGGTTGCGTGGAAATGAAACGTTTGAGCGTGCTTGCAGCACGCTTGGCGGGCGCGCGCGCCCGCGCTCCCGGCAGCAGGCAGCTTTGGTAAACTCGGCAGCAAGCCGCTGTAGGTTATGCAGTGACCGGCTGGATAAACCACATAACGGACGCAGGGCAGAAGATAAAACCGGACATGGCATATAGTCAACGAAACAGGTGGCCGGCCGGGCTGGTTACGTGACGATATGGGTGCAGCGGCTCAAGCGAGCCTTATACTTGAGTAAGACCGCGCGGTAGGCCAGGCAAGGTTCGTCGTGAGCCTGTTCGGGGCAGCCGCCTGAACGTGGAGTACTTCACGACCGCAACAAGACCTATTTAGTTAATCGGACACGCTATTCGTAGCGCAGCGCGATCAGCGGATCGATCCGCGTCGCCCGGCGGGCGGGGATGAGGCTGGCGGTGAACGCTACCGAAGTGAGCAGGAGCGCAACGCCCACAAAAACCGACGGATCGCTGGCGCTCACCTCGAACAGCAGCCCCCGCATGGTACGCGTCAGTACGAGCGCTGCGCCGAGTCCCAGCCCGACGCCGACGAGCGTCAGTGCCATCGCCTGCCCGACGATGAGCCGCAGGATGTCCGCTCGCTGCGCGCCGAGCGCGACGCGCACGCCGATCTCGTGCGCCCGTTGGCTGACCCCGTAGGCGATCACCCCGTAGATGCCGACCGCCGCGAGGAGCGCTGCGACTGCGGCGAACGCCCCCAGCAACGTCGAGTTGAAGCGCTGCGGCGCGACTGCCCGGCCGAAGACCTGCTCAAACGGCGCGACATCTGCGATTGGCTGATCGGGATCGACCTGCGCGATCTCCCGCCGCACCGCCGCGGCGAGCGCCGTCGGGTCGGTCTTGCTGCGCACCGTGAGCACCATCGTGTGCCAGGGGCTTTGCTGGCTGGACAGATACATCGTCGGCTTCGGGTCGGAGTCGAGCGACGTGTGCTTGACGCTCGCGACGACGCCGACGATTGTCATGTAGCCTTTCGGCTGAAGCGACCCTTGCTCGTCCACGCGCTTGCCGACGGGGTCTTCGCCGGGGAAATAGCGGCGCGCGAATGTCTCGTCGATGATCATCACGCCCGGCGCGTCCGCCGTGTCCTGCTCGGTGAAGTAGCGACCGCGCAGGAGCGGGATGCGCAGCGTCTTGAAATAGTCGGGCGAGACGACGCGGAACGCGGCCGTCATGACCGCAGCCGCGGTTTCAGCGCGCGGCCGGCCCTCGATCTCAAGCCCGTCGATCTCCTCGCTGCCGCCGAGCGGCAGTTGGGAGACGCCGCCGGCCGACTCGACGCCCGGCAGACGCCGCACGCGCTCAAGCACCTGCCGGTAGAAATTTGCGCGCTTACGCTCCTCCGGGTAGCGCGCGTCGGGCAGGAACAGCGTCATCGTCAGCACGTCCTCGTAGTCGAAGCCCGGGCGGACATTTTGCAACCGCGCGAAGCTCTTGACGAGCAGCCCCGCGCCCGTCAGGAGCACGAGCGCAAGTGCGATCTCGGCGACGACCAGCGCGGAGCGCACGCGCTGCCGGCGCGGGCTTGACCCGCCGCCGCGACTTCCCTCCTTCAGCGACTCGTTCAAGTCCGGGCGCGAGCTTTGCAGGGCGGGCGCAAGCCCGAAGGCAAGCCCGGTTGCAAGCGCGACGCCGAGCGCTAAGAAGAGCACGCGCGCGTCAATGCCGACCTCCGCGGCGCGCGGGATGTTGCCCGCGCTCATGGCGACGAGCGCGTCCACGCCCCACACCGCCAGCAGCACGCCGAGTGCGCCCCCGACGAGGGCGAGCAGCACGCTTTCGGTGAGCAGTTGGCGGACGATGCGCCACCGGGCCGCGCCGAGCGCCGTGCGGATCGCGATCTCCTTGTGGCGCGCGTTGGCGCGCGCGAGCAGCAGGTTCGCGACGTTGGCGCACGCGATCAAGAGGACGAACACGACCGCGCCGAGCAGCAACAGGAGCGCGCGGCGACTCTTGCCGACCACCTGCTCGTGCAGCGGGCCGAGCGTCACGTTCCAGTCCTTGCCCGCCGCGGCGGAACTCTGCTCGTCGAGCCGCTGCTCGACGGCCGCGAGTTGCGCCAGAGCTTGTGCGAACGTCGCGCCGGGCTTAAGCCGTCCGACCGCCGCCATGAAGTGATTGCCCCGGCTCACCAACTGATCGGGTGGCAGCGCGAGCGGCGTCCAGAGGGCGAGGTCATCGTCCAACCCGAGCGCGGGGTCAATGCCCATGCCGCGCGGAAAGCTGAAGCCCCGCGGCATCACGCCGATAATCTGGAAGGGGTCGCCGTCGAGCATGATCTGCGTACCGACGACTTTCGGGTCGCCGCCGAAGCGGCGTTGCCAGAAGCCGTAACTTAAAATCACGACGCGGTTCTTGCCGAACGTCTCCTCGTCGGGTGCGAAGTCGCGCCCGAGCGCGGGCCTGGCGCGCAGCAGGCCGAGCATGTTCGTGGAGACGCGCGCACCGCTGATGCGCTCTGGCTCGTCGCCGCCGGTCACGTTCCAGTTGCCGCCCGCGAGCGCGGTCAGCCCCGCGAAGGCGTCCGCGGAGCGCCGCCAAGCGTCGAAGTCCGCGGGCGCGACGGGCAGATGGTCGTAGCCGAGCTTTTTCCCGAACGGGTGCGTCTGCCAGACGGCCGTGAGTTGATCCGGGTGATCGAACGGCAGGGGGCGCAGGAGCACTGCGTTGACCACGGAGAAGATGGCCGTCGTCGCGCCGATGCCGAGCGCGAGCGTGATGACCGCGACGGCGGTGAAGCCTGGGTTCTTGCCTAGCATGCGCAGCGCGTAGCGCAAGTCCTGCCAAATGGTTTCCATGATCCCGCCGCCCCTTATTTCGTAAGCCAGGTCCTTGATGTAGCCCACGTTGCCGAAACTCCTACGCGCCGCCCACAGCGCCTTCTCGGGCGTCATGCCGCGGGCGATGTTCGTCTGCGCCTCCAACTCGACGTGGAGGCGTAGTTCTTCGTCAATGTCCTGCATGACGGCGTCCCGCCGGAACAGACCGTACAGACGCGCTAAGAGGAGGTTGCCCCATCTCATCGGCTTTAATTCCTTACGTGGCTTGCCGCACCTTGGCAATGGCGAGCGCGAGCCGATCCCAACTCTCCTCCTCGGCGGTCAACTGTTTTCGGCCCGCCTTCGTGAGCGCGTAGAACTTAGCCCGCCGGCCCGTCTCGTTCATCTCCCACTTCGAGGTGACCCACCCCTTCTGCTCGATGCGATAGAGCGCCGGGTAGAGGGAGCCTTGCTCGACGCTCAGCATCTGGTCGGAGAGTTGGCGGATGCGCTGGATAACGCCGTAGCCGTGCAGCGGGCCCAAGCTGAGGGCCTTCAGGATCAGCATGTCGAGCGTGCCTTGCAGGAGATCTGCTGGCGCTTTCGTCACAGGTTGTCCTCAGTAGATCGTGCGTGTCCGCGTGTGCCTAGAATATCTAGGCACACGCTACTTGAACATGCCTAGAATGTCAAGACCTGACCTGTGCGGCCGAAGGTCTGACATGGGGTCAGAAGTTGCGGATTACCACCCGGCAGCCAGGGAGGGCGTTGGACACGGGGCGGCACGTGTGAAGTTATGAGGCGACGAGCAACTTCGCAGAGTTGTTAGGGCGCACGCGCGACCGAGTAGTAGCGCACGGGCCAAAGAGGGGCGGGGCGTTAATGCCCTGCCCTGCCCTTTGGCCTGTGCGCTACGTCTGCGGCCAGCTATTCGTACCTGAGCGCGATCAGCGGATCGACTTTGGTCGCGCGGCGTGCTGGGACGTAGCTGGCGAGCACGGCGACCCCGACGAGCGCCAGCGAGACGATGATGTACGTGGCCGGATCGGCGGCGCTGATCCCGAACAGCAGGCTTGCCATCAGGCGCGTCAAGGCGAAGGCCGCGGCGAGGCCGAGCACGACGCCGATCAAGACTAGCTTCAACCCCTGCCCGATCACCAACCGCAGCACGTCCCGCGCCTGCGCGCCTAAAGCCATGCGGACGCCCAGTTCGTGCGTGCGCTGCGCGACCGCGTAGCTCATCACGCCGTAGAGGCCGACCGCCGCCAGCACAAGCGCCAGCGCCGCGAAGATGCCGAGCAGCAGCGTGCTGAAGCGCTGCCGCGCGACCGACTCGGAGAGAATCTCCTCCATCGTCCTGATGTCGGAGACTGGCTGATCTTTATCCACCTCCCACACTGTTCCGCGCACCGTCGCCGCCAGACTGAGCGGCTCAGCGTCTGTCCTGACGACCAGATCGCGCGGCGCGAAGAACCCGGCCTGCGTGTAAGACAGATACATCTGCGGCTTCAACTCGGCATCGAGGCCGAACTGCTTCACGTCGCGCACCACCCCGACGACGGTTATCCAGTCGTCAGGCGACTCGGGTCGCCCCGGCGAGAGGCGCTTGCCCGTCGGGTCTTCGCCGGGCCAGAAGCGGTGGGCCATCGTCTCGCTGATGATTGCCGCCGCGGGCGAGTCGGCCCTGTCCTGGTCGGAGAACGCCCGCCCGCGTAGCAACTGTATGCCCATGGTCTGAAAGTAGTGAGGGCTGACGACCCGCGTCGCCACAATGAGTGCTTGGCCGGGCGCGGGTTCGGGCCGCCCTTCGATGGTGATGCCGATGGAATTACCCTGGCGGTATAGCGGGAGGTTGGTGGTGACGGCCGCTGATTTTACGCCCGGTAGGCTTTCGACGCGGCGTAGCAGTTCAGTATAAAAGGCCGAGCGGCGTGCTTGGTCGGGGTACTTCTGCGTCGGCAGCGCAATCTGCATCGTCAGCAGGTGATCCGTGTGGAAGCCGGGATCGACGTGGCGCAGGCGCAGGAAGCTGTTGATTAGCAGCCCGGCCCCGATCAGCAGGACGAGCGCGACCGCGACCTCCGCGACGACCAGCAGCCCGCGGATGCGATGCCCGCGGCTTCCCGTCGCGGAGTCCCTGCCGCCCTCCTTCAGCGTCTCGTTCAGGTTGAAGTTCGACGCCTGCGTGGCCGGGGCCAAGCCGAAGACCAGCCCCGTCAGCAGCGAGACCAGGAAGGTGAAGATTAGCACCCTGGCGTCCACCGTGATGGCCTTGGCTTGGGAGATGTTCTCCGGGATAAACGACTTCAGCAGGTTCACGCCCCACAGGGACAGCAACAGACCGACGACCCCGCCCAGCCCGGCCAGCAAAATGCTCTCCGTCAGGAACTGCCTTATCAGCCGCAGGCGGCTCGCGCCGAGCGCGACGCGGACGGCGATCTCTTTCTGCCTGGAGGCGGCGCGCGCGAGCAGTAGGTTAGCCACGTTGGCGCAGGCGATGAGGAGGACGAACCCGACCGCGCCCAACAGCACGAGCAGCGCCGGTCTGATGTCGCCCACCAACTGTTCGTGTAGCGGCACGACCACCGCGCCCAGATCGGTATTCTGCTCCGGGTACTGCTGTTGGAGGCGCGCGGCGATGGCTTTCATCTCGGCCTGCGCCTGCGGCAGAGTGATGCCTGGCTTCAGGCGCGCGACGACATCCAGAAAGTGTGAGCCGCGGCGGGCGGCTTCCTGCGAACTGAAGGCGATGGGCACCCACAACTGAACTTCGCGTTCGGGGAACTGGAAGTCAGGCGGCATGACTCCGACCACCGTATAGCCTTCACCGTTTAGGGTGAGCGGCTTCCCCACGATGCTCTGATCCGAGCCGAACCGGCGCTGCCACAGTCCGTAACTGATGACGACCGCGCGGCCGCCGCTGGGGCTGTCTTCTTCGGGCAGGAACGCGCGGCCCAACAGCGGCTCGACGCCCAGGATGGGGAAGAGGCTCGCGGAGACGCGCCGGCCTTCGAGCCTTTCCGGCTCGCCCGCCCCCGTCAGGCTGAAGCTCTGCTCGGCCATCGCCGCCATGCCCGCGAAGACGTGGTTCTGGTCGCGCCAGTCAACGAAGTTGGCCGGCGCGGGTGTGTCGCGCGGGTATCCATGCCTGGTGTTGTCCTCGAAGACCATCACGAGCCGCTCGGGGTCTTTATAGGGCAGCGGGCGCAGCAGCACCGTGTTGACCACGCTGAAGATGGCGCTGTTCGCGCCGATCCCTAAAGCCAGAGCGATCACGGCCACCGCGGTGAAGCCGGGAGTTTTCGCCAGTGTGCGCAGTCCGTAGCGCAAGTCCTGCCAGATGTCGCCTAACACATTCATCCTCCCCGGTGCGCCTGGCACCACCTGCTCACGCCCGGCCGGCCGCTCGACCCGGCGCAGTTCGTGAGTCAACAACTCGCTCTCGGTCAACTCGTGCAGCACGCACCGGGCGGCTTCCTCCGCCGCCGTGCCGCCGCGTAGCAACTCCTCGTAGCGATCCTCAAGGTGCTGGGCCAGTTCCTCGACGATCTCGGCTTCGCGCGTGGGATTGAGCCGTAACCCCCGCAGCCTGCTCTGCACCTGTCGCTTCCAGTCAGGCATGCTCCATCCCCGTAATGCGGTTGATCGCGGCGACGAACTCGCGCCAAGTGTGGCGCTGCGCGGCGAGCACCTGCCGGCCCTCGGCCGTCAGCCGGTAGAAGCGGCGGCGGCGCTGGCCCGCCTCCTCCACCCACCGACCTTTGATCCACCCGCGCTGCTCCAGCCGGTAGAGCAGCGGGTAGAGCGACGCCACGTTGAAGCGGATGACGCCCTCGGAACGCACCTCGATGAGCCTGCTAAGCTCGTAGCCGTGGCGGGGCCGCGCCTCGACGAGCGACAAGATCATCAACTCGGCGCTGCCCTTCTTCAATTCCCGGTCGAACATCTGAGAAATATGTGACATAGCTATATGTTACTATAGATGACGTGTCGCGGCAAAATGTTTCGCCGAATTTGTCCGCGGGCGACGGCGGGCCGCCGACAGGGGTACGACGGCCGAGTCTTCTCTCACTCCCTAGATCACCCCGCAACATTAAAAGTGGTTGACAGGCGTCAGGGATTCGTGCGACCCTTACCATAGTTTATCTATGGAAAGGTTATTTATGGGAGAAGCTTCCGCCAAAGACGCCCTCCTGCCCGGCACGCTGGAGATGCTTGTTCTCAAGACGCTGACGCGCGCGCCGCTGCACGGCTACGGCATCGCCCAGTACATCCGGCAGGTCTCCGACGACGTGCTACAGGTCGAGGAAGGCTCGCTCTACCCGGCCTTGCAGCGCCTGCAACTGAAGGGCTGGGTCACTTCGGAATGGGCGACGACGGAGAATAACCGGCGCGCGCGCTACTACCGCCTGACGCCGCTGGGGCGCAAACAACTGGCCGCCGAGAGCGCCAATTTCGACCGGCTGATCACGGCCATCGCCCGCGTGATGAAGCCGGCCTGAGAGGTACGCCGTTACCCGATGCAGAGGATCGCCGAATTATGGAGGCGGTTACTGTTCCTGCGCCGGCGGGGACAGTTGGAGCGCGAGCTGGCGGAAGAGATGCGCTTCCACCTTGAGATGAGGGCGGAGGAGAACGTCGCCGATGGGATGACGCCCGAGGCGGCGCTCGCCGCCGCGCGGCGGCAGTTCGGCAACCAGACGTTGTTGCGGGAGGTGAGCAGGGAGATGTGGGGGTTCAACGCAGTCGAGACATTGCTTCAGGACTTGCGCTACGGCGCGCGCGTGCTGCGGAAGAGTCCCGGCTTCACGCTAGCCGCCGTGCTCACGCTGGCGCTCGGCGTCGGCGCGACGACGGCGATCTTCAGCGTGGTGAACGCCGCGCTGTTACGCCCGCTGCCGTACCCGGAGGCAGACAGACTGCTGTACGTCGGGCAACTCTACCGGGACGGCCTCGCAGGCTCGGGCGAGCCGAAGTTCCTCTTCTGGCGCGAGCAGAGTCGGTCGTTCGAGGCGCTGGCGTGCTACTCGGGTTACGGAGGCGCGGGCGGCAACCTGGCCGGCGGGCAGGAGGCGGAATACGTGCGCGGACTGCGCGTGTCTGAAGACTTCTTCCGCGTGCTGGGCGTCTACCCGGCCCTGGGCCGCGCGTTCACCCACGAGGAGGATCAACCGGGCGGCGCGGGCGTGGCGATCCTGAGCTATGGGCTGTGGCAGAGGAGCTTCGGCGGGGACAGAGGGCTGATCGGCAAAACCGTAATCCTCAACGACCGCCCGGTGACGGTCGTCGGCATCATGCCTCCTCATTTCCGGTTCGGCTCAGAGGTCGGACTTTTCGTGCCGATGCGCGCGCGGCCGGGCGCGAACGTCGATCCGAACGCGGAAGTGGTCGGCCGCCTCAAGCCCGGCGTCAGCTTTCAGGAGGCGCAGGCAGAGTTGAAGGTGATCGCCGAGAAGTACCGCGCGGCTTTCCCACGCCAGATGTTGGAAAGCGAAAGCGTAGGCGCGCAGCCGTACCAAGGCTTTTTCACGGAGGGCGTCGCCAAATACCTCTGGCTCATACTGGGCGCGGTCAGCTTCCTGCTGTTGATCGCGTGCGCGAACGTGGCCAATCTGCAACTGGCACGCGCGGCGGCGCGACGGCGCGAGATCGCCGTGCGGCTGGCCCTGGGGGCGGGCGGCGGGCGGGTCGCGCGGCAACTGCTCACGGAAGGCTTGGTGCTCGCGCTCGCTGGCGGCGCGGCCGGACTGCTGCTGGCGCTGTGGGGCACGCCGCTGCTGTCCGCTCTGATACCCAGGGGCATTCTGCCGCCCGTGGCGGAGGTCAGTGTCGACTGGCGCGTGCTGGCGTTCGCCCTCGCCGCTTCGGTCGTGACGGGACTGTTGTTCGGGGCAGCGCCGGCATTGCAGGCGCGCAGGGTGGACGTTAACTCGGCGCTGAAAGACAGTCCGGGTAAGGGCGCTACGGCGCGCGGACGCCTGCGCAACGCGTTAGTCGTCGCGGAGGTGGCGCTCGCGCTCGTGCTACTCGTCGGCGCGGGGCTGCTCGTCCGCACCTTCGCCAACCTGCTGGGGGTAGCGCCGGGGTTCGACCCGCACAACGTACTGACCTTCCAGATCGACCTCAACGGGGGGCGTTACGACACGGCGAGCAAGGCGGCGGCGTTCTACCGCGACGCGCTTGAGCGGATCAGCCACCTGCCCGGCGTCGAGGCCGCGGCGGTCACTAACAAGCTGCCGCTCGACTGGCAGTTCAACATGCCCGTCGTCTTAAACGCCCGACCCGACCAGGCGCAGAACGTGCAGGTCAGGATGATCTCGCCGGACTACTTCCGCGTCATGAAGATCGACGTGCGCCAGGGGCGCGCCTTCGGCGACACAGACATCTCGGCCGCGCCGCCCGTCGTCCTCGTCAACGAGGCTTTCGCCCAGCGATTCTTGCGCGGCGAGAACCCGCTGGCGCAACAGCTCTCGGTGGGGCGCGGCACGGATGATCCGGCGCGACAGGTGGTCGGCGTGGTCGCAGACGTGAAGCAACAGGGGCTAGACCGCCCCGCGCCGCCGATGGTGTTCGTCCCGCTCGCCCAGGTGCCGGACAAGCTGATGGCGATATTCCGCACGTTCACGTCGGCAAACTTCGTGGTGCGGACGACCGGCGAGCCGCTGGGTCTCACCCAGGCGGTCAAGCGTGAGGTTGCCGCTTTGGATCCCACGCTGCCGCTCTCGCACGTCTCTTCGATGGAAGAGGTCGGAGCGCGCTCCGTCGCCTCGCAGCGGTTCAACATGCTGCTGCTCGGATTGTTCGCGGCGCTGGGCTTGGGGCTGGCGGCCGTGGGGATATACGGCGTGTTGTCCTACGCTGTGGCGCAGGGCACGCGCGAGATCGGCATCCGCATGGCGCTGGGCGCGCAGCGGAGTAGCGTGCTGTGGCTCGTCGCCGGCCAGGGGATGACCCTGACCCTGATCGGTATGGCGGTCGGCATCGCCGCGTCCCTCGCGCTCACACGCCTGATGGAGAGTCTGCTCTTCGGCGTCAGCGCCACCGACCCGCTCACCTTCGCGGGCATCTCGCTCTTGCTCGGCCTGGTGGCGCTCGCCGCCTGCTTGATCCCCGCGCGCCGCGCCACCAAGGTCGATCCCCTGATCGCGCTCAGGTACGAATGAGTTTCGGCCCCGCAAGCTTCATTATGAGTGGGGAAAAAGGCGCGGCGCGCACGGCAACCGGGTTAGAGCGCGCCGCGCCAAACGCGCCCGGCAGGAGGTGGAACGGGCGCAAAGAGAGAGGCAAGAGAGCGTCAGAGAAATGAATACAAGTGCGGCGGTGTCGTGGGGTCGAGGCCGCGGGCAGTAAGCCGTGCGGAGCCTACTACCTTCGTTCAACCACTAACCGAAACCGCCGCACTCGGTATGTAGAAGAGAGGCCGAATGACGCGCGTATTCCAATTCGGCCGGGGAGTCGCAACGCGTCGCGGGCGGCGAGCCGACGGTTGAAGTTCCACGCGAAGAGCAGCGTCAGGAGCAGCGTCATGGTGTGCCCGATCCAGACGACGAATCGCACACCGCTTCCAGTTGTGCACTGTCACACGAGCAAGAACGAGCGCGGGGCGTGCGCGATGAAAGGAAAGTTATCGAGGCGGGTTTAAATGAGTTGTCCGACTGCGCCGTTGGCTGAAACAAGACGCCTTCGGTTTCCTCCTTTAGCCGTTAGCCTAGACAGTGCAAACGACTCAGATGATACTCCGCCGCCTCTCGCACTTCCGGCGCGCGGTCAGGTTGCGTCCAGCACCACACCGCGACACAAAAACTTTTGCCGGCGCTCAAGATTTCCATGAGCCGCTTATCCAGCCGGGGAAGAGCCGACAAGTTACTTTCCGAAAACGAGAGGAAATCTATCTCACGCGGCCCGAGGCAACAACTCTCAAAATCGATCAAGAGCGGTTTCCTATCCAACCATAAAACATTCCCGTCGTGCACCTCCTCGTGCACCGGAAGACACTCGTAATCGAACGTTAGTAAGATCGCGCGTAGGCGTTCATAAACCTGCCGCAAGAACTGACGATCAGCCCATGAAAGTTCCGGGCTAAGCCGGTCGCTGTCTAAGAGGGAATAACACTCTTCATATTTTTCCGTGAACGCCTTGAGTTCCCCGCGGTAATGGTCAAACGCGGCATGAAACTCTTTAAGGGTTGCGATGAGTTCGGGGCGGTCTATATCCGCACGAACCTCTCCGGGACAGTATTGCCAGAAAGTTACTTCCAGGTCTTCGTCTCGGTAAACGGCAGGCGGGAGCATTTCGCTCGGTGGGACGATGGGCGCGCCCACACCGGCAAGATGTATGGCGACATTAAGCTCATGCTCCAGGTTGGAGGCGTGCTGTTTTCGGAGTGCGGATGTTGCGACCTTAGCAACCACCGGGGACGGGGCGAGATGGATGACCGTATTGTTGGAGTCTTTCAGGACGACGGGAGTATCCGATTTGATGCGATAATTAGCCGCCACTGCGGTCGCAGCTTTAATCGCCCGCGCCCGCCGATCTCTACTAGAGAGAGCCTTCATAAGTTAACCACAAGTTAAGCGGTCGAACTTAGATTATACGGCCTAAAAGTCGTCATCTGTTACGCCCATTTCGGGAGTTGTGTGCAGGCATCCGCGCGTTCGACGAGCGCACGCCGATCATCCGCGGAGCGCGCTCGGATTCAATGCGGGGCGGACTTGCTGCGAACGTCTCTGAAGGGTTGTGAGTGCCGCTCGTCCATTGAAGGCAGTCCGCATGGAGGGCGTTCGTTTACCGCGTGGCCGCGCGCTTCAGGGTGAGCACCAGCACGTAGGACTCGTTGGGCTGGCTGGCCGCCAGCGTGCCCACGACGGTCGGCACGCCCTCGCGCGCGCTCAACTCGGTCGAGATGCCCGTGTCCTGATACTGGATGACCGGGTAGGCGGCGTTGCTGCCTTCGGCGCGCGTGAGGCCGGTCTGGGTAGGCACTTTCAGCCCGAACCTGAATCTCCCTACCTGGACGAAAGGTTGATCGTTGGCCCCTCTGACTAAAGTGACGCCGCTCAGGCCGAAGGTGAAAAAGGTCGGGGTGTTGGAGTTCGCCGGAGTCTGCATGAGCGGGAAGCCGCCGACGCCCGACACCTCCAGCGTGCCGCCGTCGCGCACCCGATCCACGAATGTCCAAGCCAGGCGGTAGTTGGCGAAAGGCAGCGTCTCCTTTAGCTGCCTGATCGCGCCGTCCAATGACTGCGGGACATTACTCCTTTCGCCCGGCGCGTCCGACGCGACCAACAGGTATAACTGGACTTCGTGGTTGACTTGTTCCCGCTTAACGTCCTCAGTTTGAGCCGCCGAAGAGTTTTGGCCCCGCGCCAGCGCCGCATGTGCACCCGACACAGCGCCCCACATGATCAGCGTGAGGAGCGTGGTCGCGCCATATCTTGTAAGTCTGCTCATCGTAGATTCTCCTGTGCCATCATCATTAACCCGCTGCTTGTCCGCGCTCAGGTCATATTTTCCACGTTCACACGTGCGCGAAGTTCCAAATGTGAGTTAAAGCGTCGTTCGCGTGGCGCTCTTACTCCTGTCGGGAAAATTTCATGTTGCCACCGCGACGGTACGTGTTACAGTCTGCTCATTGCCAAGCGGCAAGCCGGATTTCCTTACAGTCGGCCAACCAACTTTCGTACTGACCTCTTCCCTTGGAGGCTTTCCTCATGCAGCCCACGGATCGGCGCATCCTTTACGTTGACGACGAAGACTCCACCCGCGACCTGCTCGAAGTGCTGTTCACCCACATGGGTCTTCAGGCGACGACCGCCGCCAGCCCGCGTGAGGCGCTGGCACTTGTCGGGCAGGGCGGGTTCGACCTCTACATCCTGGACACACGCTTCCCCGAAGGTTCGGGGCTGGAACTGTGCCGCGCCCTGCTGGAGCGCACACCGGCCGTGCCCGTCGTCTTCTATTCAGGGGCGGCGCGCGCTGAAGAGCAGGAGGCGGGCGTCTGCGCGGGCGCGGCCGCCTACATCCCGAAGCCGTATATTGATGAGTTGATTAAGACCGTCCAGCGCCTGCTCGACAAGCAGGTTTGAGCCGGACGGAGAACGTGGATAGAGCAACGCCCCGGCCGGGATGAGCGGTTCGATTATCGCCCCCGGCGCAGACTGTGCACCGTCGGCACTCGCACGCTTCTTACATCTCCTTATGCCTCACGCGCCACGCAAGGAACTCCGCCACCAACCCGGCGACCCCGACGGGCGGCCTTGGCACGTCTACCTGGACGACGGCGTCGAGTTGAACTTCTGGCGTAAGTTCACCACCAAGCCGGAGGCCCTGCAAGCCGAGCTGCCCTACGTCCGCCAGAGCCGCCGCGTGCGCGTGCAGATCGAGCCGGCACACTGGGGTCTCACCGAGCAGTGTTCGGAGGAGGGGCGCATCACCAGTCTGAGCGTCGGCGGCTGCTTCCTGGCGACCGCGGCGACGGTCAGGCCCGGGCAGGTCATCTACCTGCGCTTCGACTTACCGCGGAAGTCGGGGCGAGCAGGCGTTCCCCGTCTGCTCCGGGCGCAGGTGCGCTACCACTTCGCGCCAGCGGTCGGGCTGGGGCTTCAGTTCCTCAACCTGACGGAGGCCGACGAGGCGAACCTCGCGCGCTACGTGGCCGACACGGTGCGGCGGTTGCGCGCCGCGGCCGAGTCTGGGGCGGGCTGAGCCGCCGCCAAGCACCTAGAGGTTTGTGTAGTGTCTGCACATGTCGGATCATGGTCACGCGATGAACGATAAACGGGCCGGGCCGCAACTCGAATGGATCACCATCCCGGCGCGGCGCGTCTACGCCGCCGCCGGGATACTCGCCGCGCTGGTGTTAATCGGCGCGGGCGTATACCTCTGGCTTCACCGTGAGCAGCGTGCACCTACGCCCGAAGGCGCACGCGCTGCCACGCCGGCACTCACAGGTAGCTTCGAGGGGGCCGTGCGGGTCGTCCGCGCCGACACGCGCGAGATCATTGTGGCCGACGCCGGCACGCGACTCTACCCCGGCGATACCCTACAGACGGAGGCGAACGGCCGCGCGACGGTCATGCTGGCTGACGGCTCGACGCTCCTCGTGCGGCCCGATAGCGTCGTCACCATCGCCGAGAACGCGGGCGCGGCGGGCGGGAGCGCCGCGCGCGTCCGCGTGGCGGTCGGGGGCGGGCAGGTCAAGGTGAGTACCACGCAGCAAGCGCCGGAGACCAGCAACGTCGTCGAGACGCCGCAGGCCGGCAACAGACTGGCGGCCCAGACGGCGGCCAGTTTCGACGTGCACGCGGACAAGTCGGAGGAGGTGCGTGTCAGCGCGGGCGTCGTCGAGCGGCGGGCAGGCGGCGGGCGGACGGCGTTGCGGGCGGGTGAGTACGTCGCCTTCGGCCCGGCAGGCGAGCTTAGGCAACGCGAGCAACTACTGGACACGCCCGTCCCTTATGCGCCCCCCGACCGCGCTAACGTTCCGGCGCAGGCAGGTGGCGCAACCGTCGGTCTGCAATGGACGCGCCCGCTGGCGACGAACGCCGTCACGTACCGCGTCGAGATCGCCGCGTCACCCTTCTTCGTTCAGCCCGGCATCGTCTTCGAGCGTGATCGGTTGAGCGCCCCCAAGCTGACGGTCACTGAACTTAAGCCGGGGACTTACTTCTGGCGCGTGCGGGCTGAGGCAGCCGGCGGGCAGGTGAGCGAATGGTGCGCGCCGCAGAAGTTCACCCTCGCGCTGGAGGAAAAACCAGGTGACGCAGGCGCGGTAAAGAGTAGGCGCTAGTTTATGCGCGGGCCGGGTCTCGACCAGGAGTCTTGTCGCTCACCGTTTGGGATCAACCTTATTAACCTGGCTGTGGCGGTCAGGATGGTCATTTGCCTTTGTCGCGCGGCCGGCGGCTTCTGGCGTGCGGCTTCAGGTGGGCGTCGGCGCGTTCGAGCACGTGGCGCATCTCCTCTTCCGTCCAAGGCTTGCTCACGAAGGCGTGGATGACGCCGCCCGCGAGTTCCGGCAGCACATCGCCGACGCGGGCCGCGCCCGTGAGCAGGATGCGGTAGCTCGCCGGGTAGTCTTGCGCGCAGGCGCGCAGGAACTGCTTGCCGTTCGATTCGGTCAGACGCTGGTCGCTGACGATGATGTCGGCGGGGCGGTCGGCGAGCAGGCGGCGGGCGGCCACGACGGTCGTCGCCGTGCGTACGTCGTAGTCGGGGCGGAACATCTCGGCAAAGAGTTCCAGTTGCCGCGGCTCGTCGTCCAGGTAGAGGATGGAACGTGACACGGCCTTTAACCTCCCATGCGGCACGAAACCAGCGGGCACGGGCACGAACGCGCTACACCGCCAACTGCCCGGCGGCGCGGCGAAACTGTTCTGGGCGCTGCAATCTCTGCCGACCGACCGTATCCGAGGGTGTCGGATAAGTGTGAAGAGTCAGCGGCAACGCGGCGAGCCGAGAAAGACTCCGGCAGGTGCGCCCACTGTATCCCCCGCCACCGTCGAAGTCAACGAAATTATTCAGAGCGCGGCCGGACTGACGTGCACCGGAGGGATGCCGTAACTTACATCCGGCGGCTTAACCTCGACCTGCCGACCACAACCCAGGAGGAACGCCTGCGCGGCATCGCCGTCCAGCGGCTTGGCGAAGTAGTACCCTTGCCCGAACGCACACTCCAGCGCCCTGAGCCGGGCGCGCTGGGCCTCGGTCTCCACGCCCTCGGCCACCACATCCATCCCTAAGTTCTGCGCCAGTTGCATAATCGTCCGCACGATCTCGGCCGTCCCTTCGTGCTCCGTCATGCGACTGACGAAAGAGCGGTCGATCTTCAAGGTGCTGACGGGGAAGCGTTGCAGGTAGCTCAGACTGGAATAGCCGGTGCCGAAGTCGTCAATGCTCAGCTCCACGCCGAGCGCGCGTAGTCGTTCGAGCGTGCGGGTCGCCGTCTCGATATTCTCCATCACGACGCTCTCCGTAATCTCCAACTTCAGGCTGCGTGGGTCGAGGTCTGTCTCCCGCAGCACCGCTTGAATCTGCTCAAGCAGGTCGGGCTGCATAAACTGTCTGCCGGAGAGGTTCACGCTAATCGTGAGCGGCTCGTCTGCGGCGGGGGATAGGTCTTGCCAGCGGCGCAACTGTCGGCATGCCTCGCCGAGTACCCATATTCCGAGCGGGATGATCTGCCCCGTCTCTTCGGCGATGGGGATGAACCTCAGCGGCGGGATGAGGCCGCGCTTCGGGTGCTGCCAGCGCACGAGCGCCTCGAACCCGCGCAGCACGCCGGTGTCCAGTGAAACTATCGGCTGGTATTGGAGGAATAACTCCTGCCGCTCCACCGCCCACCGCAGGTCGCGCTCCAGTTCCATCATGTCCGCGGCGTGGGTGCGCATCCCCTGATCAAACATCTCGTGGCGGGCCTTGCCGAGGTGCTTGGCGCGGTACATCGCCGTGTCCGCATCGCGCAGGATTTCCTCCGGGCGGTGATAGCCGGGCGCGCTGAGGGCGATGCCGATGCTCACAGTGATGAACACTTCGTGCCCGCCGAGATTGTAGGGCACGGCCAACTCCCGTTGGAGCCGCCCGGCTACTGCCTTAGCGTCGTCGGCGTCCCCGATGTCATCGAGCAGGATGGTGAACTCGTCCCCGCCGAGGCGTGCCACCGTATCGCCGGGGCGCATGGCCGTTTCCAGCCGGCGGGCGATGCCGACTAGCAGTTGGTCGCCCACGGTGTGGCCGAGACTGTCGTTGATGAATTTGAAACGATCCAGGTCCAGGAAGAGGACGGCGAACCGGCAGGCCTCGTGCCTCTCCGCGCGTCCGAGCGCGAGCTTTAAGTGATCCATGAACAGGGCGCGGTTCGCCAGTCCCGTCAGCCCGTCGTGGAAGGCGTTATGGAGTAGCTGTTCCTCCACCTGCTTGCGCACGCCTACCTCTGTCGTTAGTTCCTCGTTGGCCGCGACGAGTTGCGCCGTGCGCTCCGCCACGCGCTGTTCCAGCCCCTCATTCAACTCCTTAATCTCGTCCGTCCGCCAGGCAATGTCCCACATCTCGGCGACGTTGCGCCTGATGGCGATGAAGAGAAACGTGTCTTCAAAGAGCACCCAGCCCGCGTGCTCCAGCCAGCGCCAGTTATTCACCACGAGCACGCCGTAGACCGACTCGGGCCAGAACACGCCGCGCAGGAAGTGATCGGCGGCCACGACCACGGTGGCCGGCACGAGCACGCGCCAGTCGCGGTAGAAGGCGAGAAAAGCCAACGAGCCGAAGACGTGGAAGTGCGTCTCGATCCGCCCGCCCGTCAGGTGAATGAGGAGCGACGACATGAGCATCTGCGCGGTCGCGATGACGTAGCGCGTGGAAGGCTCGCCCGGCCGCAGTAGGGCCAGCGCGACGGGGAAGAGGCTGATGGCACCGCCCAGGAATATCGCCGCCCAGACATGGAGGTGCGTCTGACTGTATGGACCCGACCAAGTTCGCGGGGAGAGCCACAGCGCGGCGGCAATGCCGGCCACCCACTGGATGGCCATCAGGCCGGCGAACATGCGGTCGGTGCGTTTGCAGATAGACTGCTGGTGCTCTGTAAAGAGCCGCCGCGCCCGCGGTCGTAATACTTCTCCGGCGCTCCGCTCAGTGGGCATCATGCGCACCGCCCACCTCCTTCCCCATCGGGCATGAGTCCTTCTGCGCAAAGAGCGGGCAGCCGAACACGGGCGTCTCTCGCTGCGCCGCCGCTGCCGTCGTGAGCAGCGAGACGATGGCCGCCCGGCCGGCGTTGTCTCCCGCATGCCCGCGCCCGCCCGTAATCCCGCCGCTAAAGAGCAGCTTTCCCGCAGGGTCATAGAGCACGGTCTGGCCCGACGTGGCGGCGCGGAAACGACCCGCCTCGACGCCGTCATCGTCACGCACCACCGTCACGCCGGGGATCGCCGCGGCGCTCGTCAGCAGATCGGTCTGCTCCCAGCCGGCGGCGAAGTCCGGCGGCTTGACGAAGAGCACGTAAGCCGTCACGCGGCCTTGCGCCTGCGTCATGAGTCGGGCCAGTTCGCCGAGACTTGCCCTTGTGCAGGGGCAGTGCGGGTGGGCCAGCATGACGAGCGTAGCGCGCCCGGGGGCGCGCTTGATGCGGCTGGCAGCGGGCCACCTGTCTGGCGCGGCCGCCGCCACGCCCGGCGTGCTCTCATAGTTCCAGAGAATCCCTATGCCCGTACTGAGCACGAACAGCCACAGTGCGCCCGCGGCGATTAGTATCAATCTGTTCTTGTTGCGACTCATTCCGACGTTTCCCAGGTGGCGGTTTTAACTAGCGGAGATGCGGCTTCTCTGCTGAGCCTTGTGCTGTCTAGGCCAGTAGCGAAATACAAGAGCGCCTGGCAGATTGACCGGAGGTAATATCAAGAAAGGGCAATTTGATTGCTGGCACTACCGGGGCAGCGGGCATTTGCGCCAAGGGGCTTTGCCGCAGGATGTTATGGCAAAGCTTGTGCCAGCCAGCGCCTGCCTGACGGCCATCCTTGCCTGGGAGCGCGGCACTGGCTGTGCGACTGAGCATCGAGCCGAACAACACGCGCCCACTAGCCGAGCTATATTCGCGGGCAATTATCCCGTTGACTCAGCGGGATGATTGCCACTGTTCTGACGTAATAGGTTAGACTAGTTCAGGCGGGGCCAAGTAATGCCTTCGGGACGAACACACGACGCGATCACGCTGCTGCTGGCTGCGCCGACCTTCGCGGCGGCGTGGGGCGTGACGGGGAGCGTGCCGCTGGCGGCGACCGCCACGGGCGCGATGCTGTTCGGCGGGCTGATGTTCGGGCCAGACCTCGACATCCTGTCGCGGCAGTACACGCGCTGGGGGCCGCTGCGGCTGCTCTGGTGGCCCTACCGCGTCGTCTTCCGCCACCGCTCGCGCTGGTCGCACGGCATCATCTTCGGCACGCTCATCCGCGTCGTCTATTTCGCGCTCGTCGTGACGCTGCTGGCCTGCGCCGCCATCTACCTGCGCGCCACGTTTGTCGCCGGCACACCCGCCGACTACAGCGCCATCATCCACGCCTGGCGCGCGCTCAAAGCCGGCGCGCTCATGCAGGGGCGCACGCTGCACGCGCTTCTCGCCGCGCTCGCCGGCCTCTGGTGGGGCGCGGCCAGCCACACCCTCACCGACGTGGCCTGGTCGGTGCTCCGCAAAGGGTCACAGATATTTTAAAAGCAGTGACGAGTGACAAGTGACGAGTGACGAGTTAAGAACTTTTTCTTACTCGTCACTCGTCACTTGTCACTCGTCACTGCTTTTCAGTGTCCCCCGCGCATGTGCAGGAGTCTCTGCGCCTGGCGGCGGACGGCATCGGAGACGTTGCGGTTCTGGGAGAGTTGTTGCAGGTCGCGCGTCTGGATGCGGGTCAGGATGGTAATGGCGGTGGCGAGGGGCGTGCGCGGGTTGCGCGCCAGGTTGTGGATGATCGGATAGGAGCGCGTCCAGGCGCGGTTCATGCCGATGACGCGCAGGACTTCGTCCGGGACGGTGCGCATCGCGGCGATGCTTTCGACCTCCTGATCGGTGATGCGCGGGTTGTTGATGACGGCGGTGGCGACGACCTTGTTCGAGTCGCGGATGAGGATGCCGCGCGTCTCGCGGTCGCCCTTCATCGCCAGCTTGACGCGATCCTTGACCGTCATCAGCATGATGCGGCGGATGAGCGAGATGCGTTCCGGGGCGACCTCGCCGCCCTCGGCCGCCGCCTCCGCGATGACGCGCTCGACGTTCGCCGCGCGCTGCTCCTCCGTCTCCGCGAAGACCTCTTCGAGGCGTTCGAGCGGCAGCCACGAGTCGTCTATGTCGGCGTCCGCGACCTCGATGTGCTCGGCGATGAGCCAAGCGTCCTCGACCGACAGGCCGCCGGCCGCGCCGACCGACTCGGCCTGCTCGAAGAACTCGGCGGCCGCGCCCGCGCCGCGCGCGCGCAACTCGCTGGCGATTTGCTGCGCGCCGCGCTCCTTCTCGAAGAACTCGCGCCGGACTTCGCGCACGCGCCGCTCGGCCTCGTGCGTGCGCGCAGCGTTGGCGAGGACGGCGTCTATGATCGCGGGCGCGCGGATCAGGCGCTGCTGGTTGATCGTGATGAGTTCGAGGAGCGAGCCGTCGGCGGTCACGCCCGCGAGCGCGGCAATGGCATCGTCGGGCGTGTTGTGGTTGAGCGCCACCGCCTCGTGCACGGCCCGCTCGGCCTGACCGAGTTGCGCCAGGTAAGTGAGGACGGCGGGCGGCGTGTCGGGCGCGGCCGCCGCCTCGACGAGCACCGGCGACTCCTGCGCGGCGAGCGTGTCGCCGGCCGCGCGCGCGATCTCTTCGTCGCCGTCGGCCCGGAGCGCGACCAGCAGTTCGAGCAGCTCGGTCTGGGCGAGCGGCAGCAGGCCGCGCGCCGCCATCAGGCGCGCGCCCGGCGGGGCCGTGCCCGCGATGATCGCCCGCACGACCGGGTTCGTTGACGAGGTGTTTGCGCTCATGTCCCGGCAGGCCGTCCGAAGAAAGGGGTGAGCCGCGGCGGCGCGGCGCTTAGTAGATGCTGAAACCGTATTCGATTGTCACGTACTGCGCGACCGCGCGGCCGTCTTTCATCGCCGGCTTGAAGCGGATGCGACGCGCAACTTCGAGGGCGCGCTCACTCAGGCCGTAAGGGAGCGGCCGGGTGACGAGCACGTGCTGCACGGTCTCGTCGGGGGCGAGCACGAGGCGCACGAGAATCCGGCCGCTGATCTGGTGCTGCCGCGCCTCCTCGGTGTAAGTCGGGAGCGGTTTGGACAGTATGACCGCGCGCGCGGTCACCTCGTCGCCCGCGTAGATGGCGTCGTCCTGCGCGGGGTTCTCCGCCTGCGCGATGTAGAAGTTCAGGCTCTCCGCCTGCTCGCGCCAGAACGCCGCGTCCTGCGGCTCGAATTGTAGGTAGGCGTTGACGGTTTCGAGCGCCGCCGCGTAGCGCCGCGCCTGCTCGGCGCGAAAGACGGCGCGCTCCTCCTTGCTCAGCGCGCTGTACGGCCGGTTGCTGACCGAGAAGCTGCTCAGCCGCGCGTGGCGCAGATAGACGGCCCTCTCCATCGTCCTCTGCGCGCTCTTCTCGTCGCCCGTCTGCTTGAGCGCGAGCGCCAGGTACTGCCAGGCGTCGGCGTCCGCCGCGTCCTGCCTGCTGGCCTTCTTCAGCGAATCTACGGCCGCCTTGAAGTCGCCCTGCTTGTAGAGCGCGACGCCGCGCGCCGTCTCGGCCGACTGTGCGGGCGTCTGTGCCTGCGCCTCTTGCGCGCGCACGACGCCGCCGCGCGTGCCCGCGGCGAGCAGGCACGCGCAGACGAACGTGGTGAACGAGAGGCGGGCGTGGCGAGGTGAAAGCATCTTTTGCGTTCTCCGCGCGGCGCGCGCGGTTGCGGGGCGCGTGACGCCCGCGCCGCTCACGCGCCGCAGCACTTCTTATACTTCTTGCCGGAGCCGCACGGGCACGGCTCGTTGCGCCCGATCTTGGGCTGGTCGCGCGTGATCGTCTTCGTGCGCGCCGCCTCTTCGCCCGCGGCGGCCGCGCCCTGGTTGGGCCCCGTGAAGGTCATCGAAGTGGGCCGGCTGCGGCGGCGCTGTTGCAGTTGTTCGGGCGCTTGCTCTGCGACCACTTGCAGGTTAAAGAGCGAGCGGATGGTGAACGTGTCTATGCGGTCGAGCATCGCCTGGAAGAGATCGAAGCTCTCCTTCTTGTACTCGACGAGCGGGTCTTTCTGCCCGTAGCCGACGAGGCCGATGCCCTGCTTCAGGTGGTCGAGCGCGAGCAGGTGATCTTTCCACTGCGCATCAATGATGTTGAGCATGATGATGCGCTCGTAGGTGCGCATCGCCTCCGCGCCGACCTGCGTCTCTTTCTCCGCGTACTTCTCTTTCAGCTTCTGCCAGACGAGCGACTGCAACTCGCCGGCCGTCGCGTTGTCGAAGTTCACGCCCTCGGCGTCCGCGTCGAAGGCGAAGACCGACTGGAGTTGAATCTTGTAGTTCTCCACGTCCCAGTCGTCGGGCGACGCCTGCGCGCTCAGGTACTGCTCGGTCAGATCGGCCAGCAGGTCGTGCGCGACGCCCGTGTCGCCGACGAGGAACTCGCGCTGATCGGGTTCTTCCATCAACTGGCGGCGCAAGCCGTAGATCGTTTCGCGCTGCCGGTTCATCACGTCGTCGTATTGCAGCAGGTGTTTGCGCGTCTCGAAGTTGCGCGCCTCGACCGATTTTTGCGCCGCCTCGATCCGCTTCGAGACCATCTTCGACTCGATGGCGACGCCCTGCTCCATCCCCAGCCGCTGCATCAAAGCTTTAACTTTGTCGCCCGCGAAGATGCGCATCAGGTCGTCTTCGAGCGAGAGGAAGAAGCGCGAAGAGCCGGGGTCGCCCTGGCGGCCCGCGCGCCCGCGCAACTGGTTGTCAATGCGCCGCGACTCGTGCCGCTCCGTGCCGATGATGTGCAGGCCGCCGGCTGCGACCACCTCCTTATGCTCCGCCTCGACGATGTGCTGGGCGCGCTGCAAGGCTTCCTCAAACTGTTCGGGCGTCGCCTCGTCCGGATCAATCTCGTCGTGCTTCAGGAACTCGCGGGCCATGAATTCGGGGTTGCCGCCGAGCAAGATGTCCGTGCCGCGCCCCGCCATGTTGGTCGCAATCGTGACCGTGCCCTTCCTGCCCGCCTGCGCAACGATTTCCGCCTCGCGCTCGTGATACTTCGCGTTCAGGACGTTGTGCGGGACGCTCACGCGTTGGAGTTTGCGCGAGATCAGCTCCGAGTTTTCGACCGAGACCGTGCCGACGAGCGTGGGCTGCCCCTTCTCGTGGCACTCCCTGATCTCTTCGACCACCGCTTCCCACTTCTCGCCAATCGTCCGGTAGATCACGTCCGGATTGTCCAGGCGGATCATCGGCCGGTGCGTCGGGATGATCGCCACCTGCAACTTGTAGGTCGAGTCGAACTCCGCCTCCTCGGTCGCGGCCGTGCCGGTCATGCCGGCGAGCTTCTGGTAGAGGCGGAAGTAGTTCTGCAAGGTGATCGTGGCGAGCGTCTGGTTCTCGCGCTCGATCTTGACGCCCTCTTTGGCCTCGACCGCCTGGTGCAGCCCGTCCGACCAGCGGCGGCCAGGCATCGTGCGCCCCGTGAACTCGTCCACGATGATCACTTCGCCGTCGCGCACGATGTACTGGTGGTCGAGCTTGTAGAGCGTGTGCGCCTTGAGCGCCTGCTCGACGCAGTGCAGCATCTCCATGTTCGATGGGTCGTAGAGGTTGCCGACGCCGAGCAGGCGTTCGGCCTTGTCCACGCCCTCCTCCGTGAGCACCGCCGTGTGCTGCTTCTCGTCCACGACGTAATCGCCCGTGACCTTCTTCTGTCCCGGCGCGATCTCGATCTCCTCGCCGCGCTTGAGCGACGGGATGATGGCGTCCGCCTTGAAATACTTGTCGGTCGCCTCGTCCGAAGGGCCGGAGATGATGAGGGGCGTGCGCGCCTCGTCAATCAGGATCGAGTCAACCTCGTCCACGATGGCGTAGTAGTGGCCGCGCTGGACGCAGGTCGCCAGGTCGAACTTCATGTTGTCGCGCAGGTAGTCGAAGCCGAACTCGTTGTTCGTGCCGTAGGTGATGTCGGCGGCGTAGGCGTCCTTGCGCTCCCAGTCGTCCATGTCATTCTGGATGACGCCGACAGTGAGACCGAGGAACATGTAGATGCGCCCCATCCACTCGGCGTCGCGCGACGCGAGGTAGTCGTTGACGGTGACGACGTGGACGCCGCGCCCCGTCAGGGCGTTCAAGGACGCGGGCAGCGTCGCCACGAGCGTCTTGCCCTCGCCGGTGCGCATCTCCGCGATCTTGCCCTGGTGGAGCGCGATGCCGCCGATGAGCTGCACGTCGAAGTGGCGCATGCCGGTCGCGCGCACCGACGCCTCGCGCACCAGCGCGAAGACTTCGGGCAGAATCTCCGCGAGCACGTCCTGCTCGCGCCGCTTGCGCTCCTCCTTGTCGCGCACGTCGGCTATCTCCTGCGCGATCTGCTCGCGGAACTCGGCGAAGCGCGCCCGCATCTGGTCGTCCGAGAGCGGCTTCACCTGCGCCTCAAGTTCGTTGATGCGCTCGATGGTCGGTTGCAGCCCCTTCAGGTAACGCTGGTTGCTGCTGCCGAAAACTTTGGTCAGAAATTGATCTATGCCCATGACTTAAACACCTTCTCCTGCAAAACCGAAGCGCGCGGCCTCAACGGGGCCGCCACAGCGCACGTCCGCGCTTGAAGCGCAACATGCGATTGTAAGTGAGCGCTGGGGATGGGGCAAGCGAGCCGCTTTCCGTGCGCGGCGCGCTCGTCCGGGCGTGTGTTAAGGGATGGAAAGGTGTTGCCGGCGCAGGTGTTCGGCGCGCTCGCGCGGCATCTCAAGCCGCAGGGCCAGTCGCTTGCCGTTGGCGGAAGCGGTCATGTTATTGAGCACCGCGACGCGCGCCTGATCTTTGGTCGCGGCGCGCGGGAAAGAGCGCGGCGCGCGGTCGCCGCACGCAATCCGCGAGGTGAGGCGCTGGACTTTTTTACCGCCGGCCGTGGGTCGCGCCGTCTGCTGCTCCTGCGCGGCGGGCACGCCCGCCTGCACGGTCGGGGGCACGAGCACGGCGCAGAGCACGAGCGAGCCGACGACGGCATGCAGTAAAACCTGCTGCCGCGCGGTCGGCTGCGTGGGGCGTGCGGTTTGTAATGAAGTCTGCTCTTGCACCGATCAAATTTTAACAGAGAACGCTGATACGAGCCAGGAGCGGCTTAGCTGGTCGGGCCGGATTCAGTTTTTTTTGTCAGCTTGGAGAGCAGTTCGCTGGCCGCCTTGCGCGGCATGTTCAGGGTGAGACCGACCTGCTTTTTGTCCACCGACACGCGCAGGTTACGGAAGATCGCTTCCTCGTCCTTGCCCTTCTTGGCGAACGCGCCGAGCATGATCGCGCCCCGGTAGCCATTCGCGCGCTTCTCCGCCAACTCCGGCGACTCCATCTCGGTCACGATGCGGACGTTCACCTGCTTGTCGTCGAGCGTCAACTGCATGTGCAGGTGGCGCGTGTCCACGAGCGCCGCGAGCGCCTTGCTGTCGCTCAGGGCCTGGATGAACGCCTTGGCGAGTTCCTTCAGCTTGGCGTTGCTCGCCGAGCCGCCGGTGACTTCGACGTTCGTGAGCGTCCCATCGTCGCGGCGGTCGGCCTCGACCGTCATCTCCAGCGTGCCGGTCAGATCGATCTCGCCCGCGTCCTTCATGTCCTTGCCTTTTTGCAGCAGGTCTGTGAACGGGCGCGTGTTGATCGGCGGGAACTTCGGCTGACTGTTGTCCTGCAATGCCCGCTCGGCCTCCTCCGCCGTCTGCGGCGCGGCCGGCGACGGCGAGGCGGCCGGCGAGGCGGCGGGCGAAGCACCTGCTCCGGCCGGCTTGCTCTGATCCTTCTGCGCGATCTCCGGCGACGACGCGGGCGTGGGCGACGCGCTCGGCGAAGGCGACGGTGACGGTGACGGCTTCGGCGTCGGTTTCGGCTTCGGCGGTCTGACTTCCGCGACTAGTTGCACGTCCGTGACCGGCGGCGTCTGCTGATCGAATTGCGTGAAGTAGCCGGGCGGATAGTAGAGTTTGTCGTCCGCCTTGATCATGATCGCGCGCTCTCGCACGTCCGTCTGCCCGTTTACCGCCTCGTCCACGAAGCGGATGCCGGAGAGCGTGCTGGCCAGTTGGAACGTGTCGCGCACGGCCGGCACGTAGATCAAGCAGAGGACGAAGATTAGATGTGCGACGAGCGAGCCGGCGAGCGTGCGCAACATGCGCGCCCCGCGCGGCGCGCGGCGGTCGAGATCGAGATCGGCGAACAGTTCTGCCATAAACCCTTGCCGGCGCGCACGGTCGCCACACGGCATCAAGCGCGCCCGACAATTGTATTAGACGTTCCGGCACGCCCGAACGTTGCGACAGGGAGGCTTAAACTTACCACCGCCGCGCGGGGCACAACAAGCCGCGCCGCGGCGCACCTCCGCCGATAAAGCTTAAGACAGTAACCACGAAATCACACGAAACGGCACGAAACACGTACTGACGCCCAGCCCGCCCCTCTTTCCGCTTCGTGTTCTTTCGTGTGCTTTCGTGGTTACTGCTTTCGCTGTGTGCCAATCTCGCACGCTTCGATTTACAATCAGCCCATCATGCCACGCTTCAGAGGGACGCGCCCGCCGGCGCGCAACCAGCCCCGGCGCGGGCGGCACGACGGCGCGAAAGCCGTTGGCGGCGCGCGGCGCGATCAGGGGCCACAAGCCGCGCGCGGCGAGACCGGCTCGGTCGTCGCGACCGCGGCGCGGGCCACGCGCGCGCGCCCCGTGCGTCGCCTGCTCGAAGGCATCGGCACGCCCGCCCCCGCGCCCTTCAAACCTGATCCGTTCCAACTCGAAGCCCTCGCGGCGGTCGAACGTGAGGACGTGCTCGTGACCGCGCCGACGGGGAGCGGCAAGACGTGGATTGCGCGCGAAGAGATCAGGCGGCTGCTCGCCGCGGGCCGCCGCGTCTGGTACACCAGCCCTTTGAAGGCGCTGACCAACTCGAAGTATCAGGAGTTCGCGGAAGCCTTCGGCCGCGAGGCGGTCGGCATCCTCACCGGCGACCGCAAGGAGAACGCGGACGCGCCCCTCGTCGTCGGCACGACCGAGGTCTATCGCAACCAACTCTTCGACGCCCTGCGCGAGGGGCGCGCTCTGCGGGCCGACCTGGTCGTGATGGACGAGGCGCACTACCTCGCCGACGAGGAGCGCGGGCACGTCTGGGAGGAGGCGATCATCCTGACGCCGCCGCGCGTGCGCCTGCTCCTGCTATCGGCGACGGTCGGCAACGCGGAAGAGTTCGCCGCGTGGATCGCGGAGGTGCGCGGCGTGCGCTGCGGCGTCGTCAAGCGACCGGGCGCGCGCCCCGTGCCGCTGCGCGCCGCGTTCCTCTACCCCGATGGCCAGCTTGCGCCGCTCTACGACGAGCAGGGCCGCTTCAACCTTGAGATCGCACAGTTTCTCGAACAGGCGCACGCGCAGCGCCAACAGTCGCGTTGGGGCGGCGCGCGGCGCGAAGCCCGCGGCGCGGCGAAGATGCACATGCCGGAGATGCCGCCCGCCAGTCTGCTCGCGGCCCTCAGCGCCTACGACCTGCTGCCCGCCATCGTCTTCCTGCCAACGCGCCGTCGCTGCGACGAGGCGGCGACCGAGGCGGCGCTCGGTTTCGCCAAGCGCGCGGACGACGAGCGCCGCGAAGCACGCCGCGCGTTCCTGCGCGAGTTCGTCGCCGCGCACCCGGAGGTGCGCAAGCACCGCCACTGGGACACGGTCGTGCGCGGCGGCGTCGCGGCGCACCACGCGGGCCACCTGCCCGCCTGGAAGCTGGCGGTCGAAAAGTTGATGAGCGCCGGTCTGCTCGACGCCATCTTCGCGACGGCGACCGTTGCGGCGGGCGTTGACTTCCCCGCGCGCACGGTCGTGCTGACGAACGTGGACGCGCGCACGGGCCACGGCTGGCGCGCTCTCTCCGCGTCGGAGTTGCAACAGATGACGGGGCGCGCAGGGCGTCGCAGCCGCGACAATGTCGGCTTCGTCGTCGCAGCGCCCGGACTTCATCAAGACCCACGCACGCTCGCGGCGCTCCTGAAAGCGCCGCCCGACCCGCTGGAGAGCCAGTTCCGCGCGACCTACACGACGCTCTTAAATCTGCTCGACGCCTACGGCGACTTCGCGCACGTGCGCGAGATCGCGGCGCGCAGCTTCGCCTACCGCGAGACGGCGGCGCGCGTCGCGCGGCTTGAGCGCGAGCGCGACGAAGCGGCGCTGCGCGTCGAGGCGGCTTTGCGCACGACCGACTGCCAGTGGCCGCTTGCGGTCGCGCTCGGCTTCGAGCGGCTGATGAGCGCGCGCGAACGGCTCTACGGCGACGCGCCGCAGACGCGCGCCGAAGTCTTCCTGGGCTGGCTCGACAAGGCGGTCGTGCCCGGCCGCGTCGTCGGCATCGGGCGCAGCGGCAAGCGGCTCGTCTTCGTCACCGAGCGGCGCGAGGGCGCTTTCGGCGGCGTGCGCGAAGACGGCCGGCGCGCGTCGCTCGCGCTCGAACGCGTCGGGCGCGTCTACGAAGAGGTCTACCCGCTGACGGAGAACGCGCGCGACGCCGCCTTCGCCGACGTGCGCGCCGGCCGCGCAGTCCTCTTGCGCGAGCCGCGCCTGCGCGAGGCGCGCGCCGACGTGGACGAGGCCGCCGCGCTCATCAACCGGCTCGCGGACGAGTTGCTGCGCACGGGCATGGCGTCGGACGCGGGCGAGGCGGCGCGCGCCCGTTGCGAGGAGACGCTGTGGACGACGATGCCGGACGCGGCGACCGTCCGGCGCATGGAGCGGCGCATAGAGGCGCTGATGGACGAGGTCTGGCAGCCGTTCGAGCGGCGCGCGCGCGTGCTGGCACACTTCGGCTATCTCGACTACGCGGGCGAGCGCGTGACCGAGCGCGGGCGCTGGCTCGCAGACCTGCGCCTCGACCGCCCGCTGCTCGTCGGCGAGGCCATCGAGCGCGGCCTCTTCGCGCAGCTCGATCCGCCGCGCGCCGCCGGACTCGTCGCCGCGCTCGCCGCCGACCCCGACCGTGACTACGGCGAGTTGGCCTTGGACGACGAGTTGGTGATGACGCTCGCCAAGTTCGAGCAGACGGCCTACGACGTGGCGGGCGTCGAGTGGCGGCACGAGATCGAACCGGTCGAGGAGTTGAACTTCTCGGCCGCCGCGACGGCCGCGCGCTGGGCGCAGGGCGCGCAGTGGTCGGCGCTCGTCCACGAGACGCGCGCCGAAGAGGGCGACCTGTTCCGCCTGCTCTCGCGCACCGGCGAGTCGCTCTTGCAGATCGCCGGACTCGGCGCGACGCACCCGCGAGCCGCCAGCGTCGCGCGCCGCGCGGCCGAGAGCGTCCTGCGCGAGCCGGTGCGGTCGGAGGAGGTGTTCTGATGCTGCGCTGCTTGGCAGCTCTGGGACGGGCAGGAATTAACCACGAAACCACACGAAATGACACGAAGCTAGTCGGCGCGGACGGAGGGCGGTTTGGTATTCGCGCCGCCGGCTTATACAATGGGAACGCCGCGGGCGGCGCGGCCGTATGAGGGTGTTAAGGAGTGTAACGAAGTTTATGGACAACACGACTCAGACGCCGAATCGTTCCTGCGCCTCGCTGTGCGACGCGCTGCGCCAGCTCTGCGACGCGTCCTACGCGATCCTGCCGCGCGACGCGGCCCACCGCCTGGGCGAGTTTCAGAAGAACTTC
>Ga0081539_10000555_pt1 | contig 77216 bp, 65 predicted proteins | sample TabmetS4T2R2_FD_71023 | JGI IMG/M metagenome (GOLD analysis project Ga0081539, IMG submission 71023) | Tabebuia heterophylla rhizosphere microbial communities from the University of Puerto Rico - S4T2R2 | ecosystem: Host-associated > Plants > Roots > Rhizosphere ...
GTGGTGGCTGCTGCGGGCGGCCGGTGTGCTGCCGGTCGCGGCTATCGCCGCCGTGGTGTCGTACCGGCACCTGTCGCACCTGCTGCGGTTCTACGGTGAGGACCCGTTGACGGCGGTGTTGGGACCCCTCGCCGTGGACGGGTTGATGGTGATGGCCGCCGGAGCGCTCATCGCTAGCGGGAGGAGGCGTGCTGGCCCTCCGACGACCATCGGTGCGACCGCTGCCCCGTTGGCGGCGCAACAACGGCCGGGTTCCCGCACCGACCGACCCCGCCGCATCACCGGCGGTACGGGCGATGCTCAGCGTACCGACACCGAACTGATCGGCGCGCTCGAAACGCTGCCCCGCGAGGCGGACGGGACGGTACCGGTACGCCGCGCCGCCAAAGCCCTCGGAACGGGTCCGGACCGGGCGCGGCGGCTACTGTCCCAGGCCGGTCTGCTGCGCACCCGACCCGTTGACGCGCTACCGGACCGGTCACCCGCGCCGGGCACGCACAGGCCCACCCCACCAGCCGCGCGGCCCGGACCGGTACCGGTGCGGGTGCCTGACCCACCCGTCCCCGCCGCGATCGACGTACCGGAAAGTGACGTACGTTGATCGGTATGGGGGAACGGGGAACACCGGGACCGGCCGCGCCACATGCGGGGTCGCGGCCGGGGTTGAGTGTGGGGGCCGGGTTCGCGGCCGGTTGTCTGACCACTGTGGTGGCCGTGTGCGTCATCGGTGGGGCGGTGGCCTGGTGGCTGGCCTCGCGGGTCGGTCTGGTCGCCGAGCCGTCCTCGGCCGGCGGCAGCGGCCTGGGCGCTCTGGTGGTGTGGGCGTGGGTGCTGCTGCTGGTGGTGGCCGGGCACGCGGCCGTGTCGTGGTGGGCGTGGCGCACCCGACCGGGCATCACGCGGCTGTTGCTGACCCAGGTTCCGCACGCGGTGGTGTATGTGGGGGCGGTGGCCTGGTGGTGGTCCACCCGGACCGCGTTGTACCTGCTCTGGCTGTATGCCACGCTCAGCGCGATCGGATGGGTGACGGTGTGGTTCCTGCGCGCGCCCGAGGTCGCGCGGCGGGCGGTGGTCTACCTGTCCGCGTTGGGGCTGCTGGTCGCGGTCAACACAGCCGGCGTGCTGTCGCTGGCGTGGCGGGACTCGAACGGGTTCGGCTGGCGCGGGCAGACCACACCGTGGGCGGCGTTCATCGCCCTGTCGGCCACCTCGTGCATGACCCGGCATCCGTTCTACGACAACGGGTCGAATACCATTCCGGCGGACTGCCCATCCGGCCCGGGAGCGGATTTCTTCGCCGGGGACTATGACGAAACCGCGTTTGACAACAACACCTGCGGCCAGCAGCCCCGTGCGGCGTTTACGAAGTGGTGGGACTGGAACCGGCAATATCAGCTGCAATTCGAACTCGACTGGACCGCGCAGGAAACGGTCATCGACGGCCGCGAAATACCGCCTCCGTATCCGGAGGACGCGGACGGAAACGCCGCGACGATCCGCTACCTGATGAGCGTGGAACGGGTATCGAACACCGGGGCGGCCAACCCATATCAGATGCACGCGGACAAGCTGACGGAAACCTGGACCGTCGCCTTCGAGCCGGTCGCGTTGGGTGGCTGGAAAGTCTGCCGAATCGATGTCGCCGACCCGATAACCGCCACCTTCACCGCGCTAGACCGCTAGCCGCGCGGAAGCAGCCAGCGTATCCCTTAATCGTGTGCCTGGCAGGGCAGGCCCGTTTCGATGCTGAACCGGGGCCAGGTTCCACACGCCGGTCAAACGCTGCCCGCTAACCACAAGTCCCTTATCCAAACCGGTTACTGGCATGCCGCCGACCATTCACCCCTGTTGGTCGGATTGGTCGGCGGCGTGCCAACCCCGCTGGGAGGTGAATGCCCGTGCCCGACCCGAAATCTGATCCGTACGACAGTAAGGAGACCGAAAACGAGCACATCCGGTATCCGAATCCGGCTATCGAAGTCATCGAACTGTACGGCCGGCTGCACCAGCTACGGCGCGCGCTGACCGACACCCGACACGGCTACCAGCTCCTGGTGGCCGCATGCCGGGCCACCCTTTCCGGTCTCTCTATCGGAGGTGATGCCTTGACCAATTGCGACGCACATTCGTACGACGACAGCGAGGTGACCGAACACGAATTCAACCCCTATCCCAACCCGGCCGCCGAAGCGGCCACACTCGGCGCCCAGCTCGGCGCGTTCCGCCGCGCCTACGCCAACCTGGTCGCCGCCTGCCGCGCCGCACTCCTGGCCCAACGGGACGGGGAAGCCGACCCGTGGGCCTATCTGCGGGACGAGCTACCCGAACCGCCGCCCGGACACCCCCTGCACCCCCACAGCGACACCGGCAACCGTGTTGGGGGTGGCCGGTAATGGCCCGGCGCCGGTGGGGCTACCGGTATACCCCCTACTACTGGCCGGGCTGGTACGAACGCACCATCACCGGCGTGGTGGTCGGCGCGGTCATCGGCGCGATCGGCACCCTGATCGGCACCGCCGCCACAGCCGCCTGGCGCTACCGGTCCGAACTGGCCCCCCTCGCGGTCGCGGGCGGGGTGGTGTGGTGTGCACAGTGGACACACACCCGGCATGCCGGGTGGTGGCCGTTCATAGCGGCGGCGACCGTCGCCGTGGTGGCGGTGCTGACCGGGTTTGGCCGGTGGTGGCGCCGGCTGACCTCGCTGCCGTGGCTTTCGCGCCGGCCGGAACGCGTCTACCTGGCCGCCTGCACCACCATCGGGGGTGGCTGGCTGGCCGCCGCGACCGGCCTGGGCATCGACGCTCAACCGTTGCCCTGGCTCGCGTTGGCTGGCGCAGTGGTCTGCGCGGTGCCGTGGTGGGCGCACAGGCGGCGGCGGGCGAAGGTGCGGGTGGAGCGGATCCTGTACGGCTGGCCGGACATCGCCGACGCGGCCGGGCTGGAAGGTTCCCGCCCGGTGTCGGCGCTGGTGGACGCCTGGGGGTGGACCGCCCGGATCGCGCTGCCACGCGGCCGGACCGCCGCCGATGTCGTGGCAGCGGTGCCGGCTATCGAGTCCGGGCTTGGTGCCGCGATCGGGTCGGTGCGGGCCGAACCCGACCCGTACCGGGCGGACCGGGCCTACCTGCGGGTGTTGGACGGGGATCCGCACGCCCGGCCGATCCCCTATGTGCGGCCCGTGCCGGGTACGGCGTCGATCCACCAGCCGGTCCCGCTGGGGTTGTTCGATGACGGGTCGATCGTTGAGGTGCTGTTCCTGCGCCGTAACGCCCTGATCGGCGGGGTCACCGACTCCGGCAAGTCCGGGATGCTGTCCGCGATCCTGGCCTACCTGGTCCAATGCGCAGACGTCGCGGTCTGGGGCATCGACCTCAAAGGCGGCATGGAACTGGCGCCGTGGGCGCCGTGCATCGCCCGGTTCGCCACCACCGGCGACAAAGCCGTCGCGTTCCTAGCCGCCGCCGTGGAAGAGATCCAACTCCGGGAGCAAGAACAGGTGGCCCGGGGTGAGCGGGTGTGGGAACCCACCGAAGACCGGCCCGCCCTGGTTATCGTGATCGATGAGTATGTCGAGCTGCCGGACGCGGCGCACGAGCACGCCGACACCATCGCCCGGTTGGGCCGCGCGGTCGCGGTGAACCTGATCGTGGCGACGCAACGCCCGACGCAGAAGGCGATGACGCACAATGCGGTCCGGTCGCAGATGGACATCCGTATCGGCCTGCGGGTGCGGGAACGGCGGGATGTCAACCTCATCCTCGGCGACGGGATGCTGGCCGCCGGCTGGCACGCGCACACCCTCGACCTGCCCGGCAAGTTCTACGTCTCCACCCGCGAACACCGGATACCGAAACCCGCACGCGCCTACTACCTGACCATCACCGATATCGTGCGGCTCACCGACGAATACGGCGTCTACACCCCACACCCCGCACCGGGAATAGGCGTGGAGCCGGACGACGAAATAGACACCGATATCCCCGACATCGAAACCGAGCCGCACGTTTCGGAAACGGCGGCCGGTGGCCGGGTGGCGGTTATCGACCGCCCGCCGACGCCGGAACGGCTGCTATTGGACGCGCTCCGCGACGCGCCCGAGCAAGGCATCACGGTACCCGAACTCATGCACATCACCGGTAAACCGCGACGGTGGGTTTACCGCCGACTCGAACAACTCAACCGGACCGGACACGCGCAACAGATCTCCTGGGGACACTGGCGAACCCCACCACCCGACACGCACGCACCGTAACTGTGTCATTGTGCCGCTGTGCCGCTCGTCTCGCGCGCCTGCACCCTATAGGGGACTGTGACACGGCACAGCGGCACAGCGACACACCTCACGCACCGTAACCAACCTGGTGGGCGGGCCGGGACGGGAACGCGCGCGAATATCCTCCCCCGACCCTCCCCCACCAAACGCACGACAGAAAGGAACCCCTGAACGGACGATTTGAGGAGGTGGTCTCGATTCAGACTGCGAAAAACCCGCCCCCGGACAACGGGGAAAACCAGCCGAGCAGACAGGACAGTGATGCCACTCATGGGTATGATGACCACGCGTCACCCGCCATAACAGCACCCGCACAGCGGGCCGGGGACGCGCCAAACAAGCCCCGTAGGAAACGCCGCACCCCGGCACCGATCACCGCGACTGTGGAAATCGAATGGGTCACCGGGGACAACGCGCAGCAGGTGGCATACCGGCAATGGCTGGTCATCAAGGAGGTTTTGCAATGGGTCAACGATCATCATCAGCCGGCATCCTCGCCCGACCCCGGGCAGGATCCGCCCCACCGATCGGAGCGCCCGTCATGAGCGGCGGCGTGTTCGGGCCCGGTGGTCCCGGCCCCACCTCGCCCTGGTCGGTGATCTCCCGGGCCTCCCTCGGCGACCACGTACCGGTTGCCGGGCTGCTGCGCGTCTCGACGGAGGACCTTCAGGACCCGCGCGGGTCGCTGCTGCGCCAGGTCGGCAACTGTGTCCGGGCGTTGCCGGCCGGCTGGTCGGTGGTGGCCTGGTTCATCGACATCGAGTCCGGCCGCATGGAACTCGACCAGCGGGGTACCGGTACCGCCCACCTGAACATCGACCTGCCCGTCGACCGGGATGGCGGACTGCCGGACCTGCTCGCCGAGGCGAAACGGCCGGGGTGCCGGTTCGCGGCGGTGATCTGCGAGAACGCCGAACGGCTGGCCCGCTACACCTACTTCAACACGAAAATCGAGTACGAGTTGGGCAAGACAGGTATCGAGCTGTTCGCGTCCGACGAGCCGATCGACCCCGAGGGCAAAAAGGCCGCGAAAGTACTGGTGCGGCGGATCAAACAGGCCGTGGGTGAATGGACCGCGATCAACACCTTCGAAATGGCCTGGGACGGGTTGAAAACCCACACCGAATCCGGGTACAACATCGGGCGTGCCCCGTACGGCTACCGCACCAAATCGCACACCGACGGCACCCGCACCAAATCTGTTCTGGTCGTACACGACAAAGAGGGGCCGGTGGTGACGCAGATCTTCCGGTGGCGGATCGACCACCGACTCAACAACCGGCAGATCGTCGCCGAACTCAACAAAGACCTCACCCTCTACCCGCCACCCACCCCGGTACGGAAAGGCACCGCTGTCGGACTGTGGACCCGCTACTCCGTCCGGAACATCATCGCCAACCCCAAATACACCGGCCACATGGTATGGAACCGCACCACCACCCGCACCGGAGTCACCGTGCAACGCAAACGCAACAACCGACCCAACCCCACCGACCAATGGGTGTGGTCACCCGAACCCACCCACCCCGCACTCATCTCCCTTGACGACTTCAACGAAGCGGCGAAGATTACCGAAGCCATGAGAGGCGACCGCGACACCGACAACAACAACAGCAGCAGCAATAGCGGCGCCGGGAAGGTTTACGTCCTACGCGGACTCATCCGGCACCAGCACTGCGGGCAACGGATGAAAGGCACCACCCGCGCACACCGCACCTACTACGGATGCCACGGACCCCGCGACTCCGCCAACCGGCCCCAACTACCCGACCACCCCGGCGCCGTCTACGTCCGCGAAGACGTGCTGCTGCCCGCCATCCACGCGGTCATCGCGGAACGGGTCTTCGGCCCAGACCGGCGTGCACACCTCGCCGCACAACACGACACCGCACCCGCCCATGCCGCCCGCGAACACGCCGCAGCGATCAACGCCGCACAAGCCACCCTGAACGACATCACCACCCGGCAGGACAACATCACCGCCGAACTAGAGGAAACCCCCGCCACCGACCGGGCCTGGCGCACCCGCCTACGCGACCGGTTCAACACCCTCGAAGCCCGACGCGACCAAGCCGCCGCCCACCTCGCCCACCTCTACGCCACCCAACCCGCAGCAGCCACCGACAACCCCGCCCTACTCGACGCCATGCCACACACGCCCGTCGCGCTCGCCGAACTACCCACCCACCTGCAACGCGACCTCTACGACGTCCTCAACCTCGAAATCACCCTCATCAACCCCCGCCAAGCCCACATCAAGATCACACTCGTCGCAGACACAGCCACCCGCATCAACACCGCACTCACCACCACACCGAATCTTGACCCCTCGCGAACAGTCAACCCCGCGGCCTCACCCTGCGAGTCTGGGCAATCTCACCCCAGGCCGGCTACGCCGGCCCTGCCCGGATCTGTGTGCGCGGGGATCCTTAGGCGCGTGGCCAGCCGCGCGGATGGGTGCGGCCGCGGGGAGCGGCGGCCTGGACCACAGCGGACATCGCGGCAGCCCGAAATAGTCGAAATGCGCAGTGCCGCCGCACCGCCGGTAACGTAGCGTAATCAGATTCGAGGCCGTGGGTGTGAATCTAGAACGGTTAGGGTCGATATCCGGGACTGCAAGGCATCGCCAGGCATGAGTGCCGGGATTTCATGATCGCTGGGTATGGGTTCTCCCGAGGGTAGTGGCTGCGGTGTCGTGCTCGGCTCGTGGGCGGCGTCGGGTTCGATGTCGGCGACGACGTCGGCGGTGGTGTGGGGTGTGTCGGTGGTGAGGGTGATGTGGACGTGTGCCCGGCGTGGGTTGTCGATGCGGACGGTGAGCTTGAGTGCGTCGAAGAGTCGCCGCTGGATGGCGGTGGGGACGGCGGCGAGGTTGGCGGTGGCGTAGGGCATGGCGGTGAGGAGTTCGGGCGTGCCTTCATCGAGGACGGGCTGGGTGGCGATGAGTTCGGCGAAGGTCGCCTCGGCTTGGGTGCGTTGTTGGTCGAGTTCGCGGTATCGCTGACGGATCCCGGCCCGGTAGGCCCGGTCCTCGGCGGGGGTTTGTTCGAGTTCGGTCATCAGGTTGCGTTGCCGGTTGGTGAGGTTCTCGACGGTCTTGCGGGCTGCGTCGATCGCGCGGGCGTGTTGTTCGACGCGTTCGCGGGGTAGGTCCACGTGCTGGTGGTGTAGGTGGGTTTGCCGCTCTGGGCCGAAGATGCGGGTGGCGATGAGGTTCGCGATGGCCGGGGTGAGTGCGTCCTCGCGGACGCAGAGAGTGGCCGGGTGGCCGGGGTCGCGGGGTTTGCCGGCACTGTTGCGCGGTCCGCGGCATTTGTAGTAGATGAGGCCGTTGGCGTGGCTGCCGTGCATGCGCCATCCGCAGTAGCCGCAGCGCAGCAGTCCTCGGTAGAGGTAGGTGTGTTGGGTGGCGGGGTGGGTGTTGGCGCCCCCGGCGGCGCGGGAGCCTTGGTGGTCGCTGCTCATCTTCTGCGCCCGCCGGTACATGTCCAAGGTGACGAGTGGCGGGTGGGTGGGTTGCTCGGACCAGACCCATTGCTCGACAGGGTTGGGCCGGTGGACCTTCTTGCGGCGGACGGTGACGCCGACCCGGCTGGTGGTGCGGTTCCACACCATGTGCCCGGTGTACTTCGGGTTCTGCAGCACGACCCGCACGCTGGTGATGGTCCACTGCCCGACGCCGACCGGTTTGCCGTTGTACCGGGGGTCGGGCGGCGGGTACAGGCTCGGGTCCGCGTTGAGCCGTTTGGCGATCTGCCCGTAGGTGTACCGGTCGACGACCCGCCAGGAGAAGATCTGCGTGATGACGGGTCCGCGGACCGGGTCGACCGCGAGGCGGGTTCGAGTCAGCCCACGCGATCGACGGGCGGGGGCGGGGTGGGGCTCTTTGACGGCGGTGTAGCCGTAGGGGACGCGGCCGATGTTGTAGCCCTCCTGGGTGTGCACTTTCGTTCCTTCCCAGGCTTGTTCCATGACGTTGATGGCGTGGAATTCGCCGATGGCCTGTTTCATCCGCCGCATCAGCACTTTGGCGGCTTTCTTGCCGTCGAGTTGGATGCCTTCGTCGGCGGCGAACAACTCGATGCCAGCTTTGCCGAGTTCGTGTTCGACTTTGGTGCCGTAGTAGGTGTAGCGGGCGAGCCGTTCGGCGTTCTCGGCGACGACCGCACTGAAGCGGCAGTTCCGCTGTTTCGCTTCGTCCAGTAGTTCGGGTAGGCCGCCGTCACGCTCGACCGGGAGGACGATGTTGCGGTGGCCGGTGCCGTGGCCGCGTTCGTCGAATTCGAGTCGGCCGGACTCGATGTCGATGAACCAGGCGGCGACGTGCCAGCCGGCGGGCAGGGCCCGGGTGATGTTGTCGACTTGCCGGATCAGCGACCCGCGTACGTCCTGCAGTTGTTCCTGGGAGACGCGGAGCAGGCCGGCGACGGCGACGGTGTCGAGGCCGGACAGTTTGGAGATCGTCGTCCAGGGTGATGTGGGGCCGGCGCCGCCGGGACCGAGGGTCCCGGCGGCGGTCAGGCCACCTGCTGGTGGGGTGGCTGGTTGGTGTGCAGCCATTCCAACACCTCCCAAATCGCTTCGTATTGGGTGCGGGCCAGGCTTTTCGCCTCGGGCCCGGACACGTAGCTGACCTCCAGTGTCAACTCCGCGTCAGGCACCGCCCGCCTCCTACGTTTTACGGCGGGTCGGGTGCTGGGTGCAACTGTGGGGATGTTTTGCGGTACACCCCCACCGCTGTGATCATCATACCGCGAATTCGCGGGTTCATTGATTGGCTGTGATGCCATTCTCTGCCTGTCGTGGGTTTAATGTTTGTGGATGATGCGAACAGGTTCTGGTCCACGATGCGACTCCTTTCTTGTGCTTTGTTTCCGGTTGTGAGTGCGTATTTCTCGGGTATGCGAATAGTGGAGCCACGGCGGGTGTCGCGGCGTTGATGCTGGTCGGCTACCGACCCGGGTTCGGCTGCTCGTCGTCCTTGCTGGCGTACGCGCAGGGTGTGGTCACGTGGTGGTGTGGTGGCTGCGCTCGCCGTCGGCGATGAAGACGGCGAGCAGGCGCACCGCCCGGTGCAGGCTGGTCTGGACGTCTGGTGCTGGTGTGAACTCGTCGAGCAGGGTGTCCAGCAGTTGCTGGATCACCTCGATCACCGGCGTGGTGCGGATCGCTGTCTGCGGCGTTCCGCGCAGCCACTCGACGGCGAACCGGTTCGAGTCGGCCGAGCCGGCCACGTCCTCCGGCGTCGGTACATAGACATCGTCGCCGGGGAATTCGGGCTGCTGGCGGATCTTGCGGGTGCCGGTCTCGGCGTCCAGAACGGCGAGCAACCGTACCGCTCGGCGGAGGCTGGTGTACGCCTCGTCGTCCGGGATTTGTTGGTCGCGTAGTACGCGCAGCAGTTCCTGGAGCATCGCGATGATCGGGGCGGTCCTGATCGCCCGCACAGTCGTGGTGCCCAGCCACAGGCTGGCGAACCGGGCCGCCTCGGGCGATCGGGCCAGCGTTTGCTGTGTCGGGGTTGGCATGTTCATTGGCTATTCACCTCCTTCCCTCTGAGTAGCGCCGGCCGTGGGACGGTGCCGGCGCGGTCGTTTGGCTTCTTCGGTCCGGCGCCTGCCGCGGCGGCTAGGCGGGTGTCCGGGCGTGGTCACTGTTCCTCCTCGATGTCGTCATCGGGGTCGTGGTAGGGCAGCTGCGCGAGCGGCAGCCGATCGCCGTCGCGGCGGTGCAGCCACCACACCCGCTGGGCCGGCGTTTGCCGGGTGCGGCTGGTGTGGTCGGCGGCGGCGGTGGCCACGATGGCGCGCGGGACGCCGACATCGGCGAGCAGTTGGTGCAGGTTGAGTTCCCGGCGGGTCGATGGCAGCCAGAACAGCACCGGCCAGCGCCAGTTCGTCATGGCGGCGAGCTGGTCGTAGCCGTCCACCTTGTCGGTCAGGACGCCGAGCGGTTCGGTGCCGAGGTCCAGCTCCAGCAGGAATGGCACCTGCCGGCCGTCCTCGGCCCAGATCCCGTGTCCGTCTGGGCGCGGGACATGTTTGATCAGCATGACGTTCGGGTCGTCGCCTTCGCGGTAGAAGGCTCCCTTCTCGTGGAAGGCCGCTGTTGGCCACCACCGCAGCAGCGCGCTGCCGGGGTGGGTGCGTTGGTGGGCGGCCAGGTCGATGAAGAACTGGTTGGTGCCCAGCAGGTGGGGCAGGTTCGCCCGCGAGGTCAGGTGGTGGCGCCGTTTGCGGGCCTGGTCCCGGCGGGGTAGTTCGTCGCCGCGTTGCGCGGCAACGACGTCGACGCCGAGTTGGTCCAGTACGTAGTGGTAGGGGTATGAGCCGCCTTCCCAGCGTTGTGGCCGGAACCGGGCCAGCACGCCGAGGTGGATGAGTTTGAGCAGCCGCCGCTGACAGACGTCCAGCGAACTGAACAGCGCGGCGGCGATCTGCTCGGTGGTGAGCACGCCGTGGTCGTAGAGCCAGCCGAGCAGGCGCAGGTCCCGCCCGGTCAGGGCAGCCTGTGCGGCGAGCAGCCGATGGTCGTCACGTATCGCCATATGCGCCGCCACCCCTACCGGAGACCCCCAGACAGGGGTCTGTCGGAGCGGGCCGGCCCCGACCGAAATGGCCGCTGACCTGCCCTGTTGGGTGCGTGTGGGGGTCGGTGTGGGTGCCGGTGTCAAGACCGGCACCAAGACGGCCACCCGGACCGGCACCCAACCGGCCGGACCGACCGGGGCCGGCCCCGAAGTCGCGACCTGGCGGACGCGGTTGGGCTGACAGCGCCCGGGTGCGGATGCCGGTCACATCAGCCGGGGCTGGCCGACGTCTGGACATCGTGGACAGACTCGCACCGCGGTTGGACAGATACCGACTGGCAGCGGCCAGGACCGCCACCGAAGGGTAGGTGGGCGTGTCGTGCTGTTGGGCGGTGGTATTGGGCTGACAGACGCTGGCAGACCCAACTGGCCACCCAACCATCGATTCCAGTTGGGTTCGCGAGGTACACTCGCGCGTTTCCGCAGGAAGCGGTGTGTGGATAGGCATGATAGCCGTTTCTCCTTATGGACAGATAGCGGGCTGGGCGCCCCCGCGCGGAGCGCCGGATCGTGGAAATGGTGACGGGCAGGTGGTGCCGTCCCGCCCCGGGTTGGGGCGTGGCCGCTACGGCGGAGCGCGGCTGCCCAGCCCGCCGGGTCTGGCCGGCTCACCCGCCTCGACGTCACCGGGTTCGTCACCGTCCTGGTCGTCTGCTATGGACGGTGGTGTCGGTGCGCCTTCGGCGACGCGGGTGTGCTGCTTGACCAGCTTCACCAGCGTCGAGGCCCGCGCGTTCGACATCGCGTGGCCGTGGCGGCGCAGGGTGTCCGCCAATGCCTCCCGGGACAACGGCCGGCCCTGCCCGGCCAACTCGGCGCTGGCCGCCAGCGCGGCAGGGACCAGCGCACGCACGTACGCCTCCTCCTGACCGGCATCCGCCTGCGCCAAAGCGGTGCCGTCCGCAGCAGCGGTAGCGGTGGGCGGCTGGGATCGGTCGTCCGCCGCCCGTCCGGGACCGTCCCCGGCCGGCCCGGACGGCCGTCCCCGGGCGTCGCCGGAATCCGGTGCTGCCTGCCCGGTAGCTGTGGTCCGGCCGAGCGCGATCTTCACCATGGCCAGGAATCCCGCCGCCGGCAGCGCGGCGGCGATCCAGCCGATCACTGACCGTTCGGCCTCGACGACCTGCGCGGCCAGCGACAGCACCACCGCCACCACAAGCACGGCGGCGGGAAACCACACCGGCTTGCCGACCCGCCTACGCCGGCGCAACTCCAGCCCACTGGCGATGGACATCAACTCCAACACGATCGCATCGGCCCAGGCCAGCCAACCGCCCTGACCGTGCGCCGCCGCAACGTTGTGCACGTGGGTAAAGCTCGCCGCGCCGGCCGCACCGCCGATCGCCAGCATGATGACGATCTGCACCACGCCTTCCGCCCGCGTGGCACGGTCCACACGAGCCGAAGCCGACACGACCTCAGGCGCCGTCAACGGCACCTCACGCGGCAGCTGGGTGAGGCGCGGCCGGTCGTGGACCCACCCGCACCCGGTCGGACCGCCGCCTCGGCCCTGCATGGGCTCGGGCGGACGGCAGCGGCGCGCGGTGTGACAGACCGTGACAGACACCAGTGGCCGCCGGATGGGGCGGGCTGACAGACAGCAGAGGTACCCTGCCCGGCCCGCACGGGACGTTCCTGTTCGAAGATCATCATGGTTGGTGCCCTCCTCGATAGATTTGGCAGATGCCGCGCCCAGGGCGGCGCGGACGCTCGGAGCACCGACGCAGGACCGCGCACGCCGCAGCGGGCTTGGCCCCGCGGGCATCGGGTGTTCGGGCGAGACCGTGCTCTCCTGCCCGCCGACAGCGACCGATCCGTGAGATCGACGGCCATCGGCGCAGAGTCCGGCCAGATCAAGCCCTGACTTGGTAGCAACGTTTCGGGCCTCTCGTTCTGGTTCACTCAAGTCCACTGTGGAGTTATCAATCGACGAGTCGACCACGGCGTACCGGGCGACAAACTCGGTGCTGCGACCTCGACGTGCACCCGACCCGAAGCGGGGTGCGAGCGTGACCACGATGAGCAACGGCACCGATCGCGCTTGCTTGCCTAACGCAGCTTCACCTCCTATCCTCCTGTCTAGGTTTCCTAAGTTTCACGTGACACTCGTGATCAAGTCAAGAGGTCCGCGAGAAAATCTTGGGTAACCCGTGAAACCTAATCAGGACAAGATGGCTAGGATGGGCATATGGCTCACGACGTTGACGACAAGCGCACCCTGTTCGTCCGGGTCGTCGACGACATCGTCGACCAGATCCGCACCCGCAAACTCCAAGGCGGCGAGGTGCTACCCACCGCCCGCAAGATGGCCGAAACCTACGGCGTGGCCTCCATGACCGCCCAACGAGCGCTACGCGAACTCCAGCAACGCGGCCTGACCTACGCCGTCGTCGGCAAGGGCACCTTCGTGCACCCGCTGGCCGCCGAACGCCTCGACGCCGAGGCCCGCGGCCGGCCCTCAGACACCAGGTTGCTCATCCTGGACGACGCCGACCTCAACCGCCGCGTCGCCCAGTTCCTACTCCGCCAAAACGAGATCGCCGGCAAGATCGTCGACGCCATGATGGCCAAAGACGTCCCGGCCATGAACGCCGCCACCGACGAACTCGCCGCGCTCAAAGCCGCCAACCGCGACCTCACCACCGCGATCGCCAACTACGAAGCCGACACCAACACCGAACCACCGGCGGAGACGTCCGATCCCAAGGCCCCGACACCACGCCGCAAGCGCAAGACCAGCCCATAGCCGAGCCACGCAAGGCGCTGACTGGCCGCTCGGATGTCTGCTACGGCTGGGCGAGATCTGGCCGCCACATGCGGATCTCGTCGTCCAAGTCGCCGTCACGCACGTCGTTGAGCGCGGCCATGTACCCGATTTCGATGGCGTTGACGAGCATCCGCAGCACGTCCGTCGGGGCGTCCTGGTAGCCGTAGCCAGACCACAGGTTGGCCACCGCGTCGTAGGCCATGCGCGCGTCGCCCGGGTCGTGCGCCGTACTGGCGTGCAGGTTCGCGATGGCCTCGACCCAGTCGTTGACGTCGTACTCCGAGATAGACATGCCACCAAGTATGCGAACGCCACCCGCATCGAACGCCCGGCCGCCCGGTGGACTGCACGCAAACCGCGGTCGCGATGGAGTCGGTGATGACCGAACTTGAGCATCGCCCGATCGACGACGTGCTCGCCGATGTACCGGCCACGCTACGCATCCAGTGGCCAACGACGTGGGACCGCCACCCGAGTAGCGGTCTAGCGCCCTCGAGCCGACTGTCCTCACCAGACACTACCCAGGCCAGTACGCCCCCACGGTCGGCCTCGACGTGGAACTGGGCCGCGAGCCGTGAACGACCGACCGCTGTTGTGGGGCACCGAACGGCACGACGCCCCCACCTGATGTTCGCCAGCGCCTCACCGGGGCGCCGGACCCGGCTGTTGAGTGAGTTCTCGGTAGGCGGCGAGCACGGCGCTGGTGTGGTCGGCAAGTTCTCCTGACGCGTCCACCGGAGGCGGCGCCGGCACACCGCGCCGCTGGTCGACCTCGCGAATCATCGCGTTTGCGCGGGCCAGAGCTTTCTGCTCGGTCACGAACCCGGCAACCTCATCAGCCAGCCGCCACAGGTTCGTGCGCCGCTGATCGATGTTCGCAGTCAGCCGGGCGAGGTCGGCGTCAGTACGGGCGATCCGGTCCGCGAGTTCGGCCGCGGTGGTGGTGCCGTCCGGCACCCGGTACCCGGCGATCTGCAACTGCCTGCGCATTTCGCGAGCGGCGGCCCGCTCACCGACCAGCACTGTCAGATCCCACAACTGGCCGACCAGCAGCGGTGCTGGGTCGTCGAGGTCCACGAGAGTGCGTAGCCGCGGCCAGGCCCTAGCGGTGTGCCGCACGTTCTTGGCAGTGCCCTCGATCACGGCGCGGTCGTCGTGGTGGGTCAGCACCTGGTGGCCCTCGGTCCACTGCTGGGCCACCCGGGTATATCGGCGCAGCCCTTGCCAGGCCGTGACGCCCAAGCCAGCAACTGCCACCGCCACGCCCGCCCACAGCCCCACCGCCCAGGCGCCGGCCACCGCCAGGGTCGCCGAGCCAGCGGTGCCCGCCCAGCCGATCCGCGCGCCGCCGGAGCGCGGGATGTGCAGGCCGACCTCCGCCGGCCGGGTCGCGTACATCCCGCCTGGACGGGTCACCGGGTGCGGGCTGACCACGGTGACCGGGCCAGCCGTATCGTGCGTGGCCGGGCCGGCCACCTCGGGCGCCAGTAAGGACACCACCAGCTTGTCCTCGTCGTCAGCCAACCAAAGATGCTCGGGAATCAGCCCGCCCGGCCGGGCCACGGTCGTCATAACCATCAATGGTGACGCAGGGGTACGACACCTTCGCGTTCCGCAAATGTCACCAAGGTCCGGTCGCGTGCCGGGCGGCCCGAATCTCACAGGTGCGTTGGCACGAGCCCACGTACGGTCTTACGCCGTGACCGACGCCGACCACAGCCCGTTCCAACCGCTGCACGCCCGTATGGCTGAGCTCCCCGCCGACGACACCCTCCATGGACGGGGTGCCGGGCGCTCGGCTGGCCGAACCCGCTGCGGGAGTGGCAGATCAGCGCGCGGGAGAACAGCGACGCACTGGCTCGGCGCGTACTCATGCGGCTGAAGTAGACCCCGACCAAGCCCGGTTCCTCCTACGTGCGCAGGTCGGCGAACGGGGTCCACCGGGCATTTGCGTCGTCATCGATGATTGACCGGATGCGGGTTCTGAACTCCTCGGCGACTCCGGGTGCGCTGGCGAGCAGCGGTACGGCGGCGACGACCATCTTGAGTTCGCGTGCTTCGCGCAGGATCGGCCAGTTCGGGTCGCTGGTCACGTTGTAGCCGTATGCTGCGGCCAGCGCCCGCTGTGCTCCGACGCGGCCGAAGCGGCGCTCTCCGACGGCGACGGCGACGAGGTCGACCTGCCATGGGCCGGTGCAGGTGGCGTCGAAGTCGCACAGCACGATGCGACCGCCGGGCTGGCGGAGCAGGTTGCCGGCGTGAGCGTCGCCGTGGACGAGGCGCCGACCGGCCTGCGCGTTGAGTTCGGCGATGGCTGGCGTGAGGCGGTCGCACCAGTGCAGCAGGAATGTGCGCTCGTCGGGATCGAGGGCTTCGGCGTCAGCGATCCTGCTGCGGGCGTCATCGACGGGGTCCCATTGCGGGAGCGGGAACGGTGGTTCGCCCAGCTCGTGGAACTCCCGCAGGACCGGTCCGAGATCCTCGACGGTCGGGGGTGGGCTTGGAGGGACGTACTGCCAGATCGTGGCAAGGAGGTCACCGACCCGGACCGGTTGGTCGATGCCACGGGCGAGGCGGATCGTTGGCGCGTCCTGCTGGCCAAACCAGCCCGCGAGCCGGACGCCCTTGTGTACGCGTTCGTGCAGGCCGTGGGAGCGGGTGATGCGGATGACGAGCCCGGCCGAGGGGAGGGCGTAGACGGCGTTGTTGGTGAGCCTGAGCAGCTGCGCATCGCCCGGGAAGGCGCCGATCCGGCGTGCTACCTGCCGCATGGCTTCGGTCATTGCTGCTTCGGTGAAGCGCCCGGCTGTCGTTGTCACCGCTTGGCTTCGATCCTCGCGAGGGCACGTTCGAAGGCGGCCACGTCGCGTCGTGTGCGGTGGCGGATGAGGTCGCGGCGGAGGTTCACGATGCGGTCGATCACACGGCTGGAGGACAGGCGCTCGGCGTGGGTCAGGACTCCCCGGCCGACTATCAGTGCCTGTTCTGGCTCGTCGGCCAGGAACAGCGCGCTGCATAGCCCCACCTCGTTGAGCACGGTGCTGCGCACGTTCTGGGGCCCGAACGAGGTGATGGCCTTGTTCACCCACTTGACCGCGGCCGGCCCGTGGCTGCGGTCGTTGCGGGCCATGTCGCGGTAGACGCGGCCGTACTGGGCGAACACCTCTCCCTTGTCGTAGAAGCGCATCCACTCCGGTTCACGGTCGGCGTCCACCCGAGCGAACGAGTCGCTGGCCTGGCCCAGGATCTGCACGGCGTCTCGTCCATTGCCGAGTGCGGCCAGTGAAGCGGCCTCCGCGCCCAGCAGCATTGCCGTGATCGCTGGTGTCGCCGCACTGCCTACGTGTTGGCGGGCCAGCCTTACCGTGTCGAGCGCGTCGCGGTGGTGGCGCAGGTGTTGGAACTGCCGGGCTTGGCAGTACCGGACCCGCGCGGCTAGGAGGACATCCTCGGCGGCGATGGCGGCCCGCTCCGCGGATAGGAGATGGCGTTGCGCGTCGGAGTGACGCCCGGCGTCGAATGCGGTCCAGCCGGCGAGCTGCCGTACGGCCGCTACAGCCGAGAGCAGGCTTGGAGCGACACTGTCTCCATAGGACAGATCGAGCAGCGCGGAGGCGGACTCGGCGAACTTGTTCACGTCCGCCAGGAGCATTCCCCCGCCGAACTCGTAGTCGAGGGATCGGTAAAGCCCTGCTACCGCGTTGAGCCGGGTGATGTCGCTGAGGCCGACGCGTCGGGTCGATTCCCAACGGTGACCAAACAGGCCTGAGGCTGCGGCCACGCCGGCGATAGCGCGCAACAGTGTGCGCCTATTTTCGCCCAGCTGGGCGAGGGTCTCGACCGCGTCATCAGCCGAAGTGGCTGATGGCGGTTCAGTGATAGAGGGTTCTACCTCCGTACCGGTCGGCTCTGGCGTGCGGATGATGTAGAAGCCGATCTCGGCGTCCGCCGCCACTTGGAGTACCGCTCGGAAAGCCTCTCGGTAGATCTCCTGTGGCCAGCGGTGGTCTCCACGTTCGAGCTTTCCGATGTAGTTGCCGTCCAATGCAGCTCGGCGGCGATGCTTGTGCCACAGGTAGGCATTGATAGTCTCGGCCAGCTCCTGGCGAGACATCGGTCGCTGTGATCCCGTGGGCGAGAGCATGCGCTCGCGGGCCGCGCGGAGCTGTGCATTTGGCGTCAGGTCCGGCCGCCGACGTGTCATGCCCTACCTCCCCAAAAGGATCTCGCTCAGCTCACCCCAAGGGCTGCCGGACGCGTTCAGCATATGGCGACCGTTCGCCACGTTAAAGCGCAGGACCGCTGGCCCCGTGCCAATGTGGCTGGGGTCTACCTACCAAACTCGTCGGCGCGAACAGCAGCGGTGAATGCCTTCCACGCAGTCGACCTAAACCTCAAGATCGGGCCGCGGGGATCCTTGGAGTCGCGCACACCGACGGTGCGGCTCTTGGCAAGCGCGACCTCGACACAGTTGTCTCCGCCGCCGCTCCGGCTGGACTTGCGCCAGTCGGTGAACTTAGTGCTGGCCATCATCAGCTCCCTGTCTTGTCCAACAAGTCCTCGGCCGCGCCGGCGAGGAAGTCCAGGCTGTCGGTGGGCGTCAGGGCCGCCTCCTGCAGCCGGCTGTAGAGATCAAGATACTTGGTTACCTCGGTCGGATCCGTGAGTACCAGGTCCGAGGTGACGGTGTCGACTGCGACGACCATCGGGTCGTCGGGGTCTGGATAACGGTACGTGAAGAAGGGCGAGCGCGGCACAGCATGACCTGCGATGGAAGCCGAGATCGGCAGTATGCGGATCGTGACCTTCGTGCGGTGGTGACCGATTTCCACCAGGTGGTCGAGCTGGGCGCGGACGATGTCAGGCGGTGCGGCGAACCGGCGGACGGCGAGTTCGTCGATGATCACCTCGTAGGTTGGTCCGCCAGGGCGATCGAGAACGCGCTGCCGCGCGGCGCGAGCTTCAAGAGCGCGGGCAGGGTCGAAGTGCGAGGAGTACACCGCTCGATCCGCCCGCGCCCGGACTTCGGTGAATGACGGGATCTGCAACAGTCCTGGCAGCAGCGTCATCTGATATTCGTTGATGGAGCGTGCGCCGGCCTCAAGGTTTGCGTACAGCGCTTGGCGTGGTCCCATCTCATCGGCGAACTTTTCCCACCACCCGCGTTCTTGGGCCTCGCGTGCGATCGTCATGATCTGCGACCAGCGCTCCTCCCCGATATCGAGTACGTCCAGGACGCGCATGATCTCGTCCAGATCCGGCCGAACATGTCCGTTCTCCAAGCGGCTGATGCGCTGACGCGCGACGCCGATCGTCTTGGCGAGCCGGTCGGACGAATATCCGTGATCTTCTCGCAGGCGGATGAGTTCGGCCGCGAGCCGGCGGCGACGGACAAAGGGACTGATCATCGAACGAACCTCCGGCACCTGATCGCAGCCACAGCACCGGTCCTGGCCCTTCGCGAGGAGCCGTCGGCGCGGCGAGAGCCTAACCCCGGATCTTCGGTGCGCAGCCACATCGGCCGTGATCATATTCGAGAAATCGCTGGTAGCTGAAGGGTCTCCCGCCAAACCTCCCACTAACTCTCCCGCCAGATCGGTGTTCCCGGGTCTAGGACTGTCCGGGACTGTGGACACACGCCCAAAAACGTTGGTTGCGCCGGCCATCGGCAAACCCGTTGTCCCCAGCCCAAGAAGCACCCCTCCCAGGAGGACAAGATGGCGTCCAAAGGGCACGTAGTCCCATCGGCGAGCTTTGCTCGTCTGGCCACGGTGATGGAGCACGGAGGCAAACGTGCCATCGCGTCGTGACGCCGATGTGTCGTCGCTGCGCTCGCGGTGGCTGGGTGGCCGGTTGCGTGGGCTTCGCGAAGACCGCGGTCTGACGCTGAAGTACGTCGCCAACTTCCTGGGTGTGGAGTTTGCCGAGCTTGCCGGTCACGAGCACGGGCGGCAGGTGTTCGTCTTCGACAAGGTAGCCGCGCTGCTGGACCTGTACGGCGTCTACGACCGCGTCGAACGCGATCACCTGTTGGGGTTGGCGCGCCAGGTGTTCAGGTTGCCGCGGTGGCAGGACGACTTCGCCGGCCCGGACATCGACGTGTCCATGTTGGACTTCCTGTGGTTGGAGTCGGTGGCGCAGCGGGTCTATTGCTATGGCCCGGTGCTGGTGCCGCCGTTGCTGCGGACATCGGGGTATGTGGAGGCGGTTGTCCGCCGGGACGTGAAGGATGTCTCGGACGCGCAGGTCGACTGGTGGGTACGGGCGTTCCGGGACCGGCAGCAGGCCTTGGACAACGGCCGGGTCACCAGCGTGCAAGCGGTGCTCACCGAGTCGGTACTAAAACGGCCGGTCGGCGGCCCCGCTAGCACGCTGCCCGGCCAGCTCGAGTATCTGGCCAAGCTGGGCGGCAGCGACCGCATCCAGGTGCGGGTGCTGCCGGCCGAGGCCGGCTACGTGCCCTGGACGGACGGCTGGTTCACCGTGTTCGAGCTGCCCGACCCGTATCCGGGTCCGGTGGCATGCACCGGCCACGTCCGCGGGGTGGCCATCCACGAGGGCCCGGTGGCCGAGCAGTACGCGGGCACGTTCGACCAGCTGTGGGACGCCGCGACGACGCAGACCGAGTCGGCGGCGTTGACCGGGCGTCTCGCCGATGACCTACCCATCGATTCGATGAGTTGACCATAGGGAGGGGCACGATCGTGCCGACCAAACGGGAACAGTTCGTACAGACCATCCGCGCCCAATACCTGGGCGAACAGATGCGCAAGCTGCGGGAGGACCGTGGCCTGACGCTCAAGTACATCGCCGCCCACCTCGGCGTCGAATTCTCCACCCTCGCCCGCTACGAGAGGGCGGAGTGGCCGTTCCGCCGCGACCACGTCATTGCCCTGCTCGATGTGTACGGCGTCTACGACGAGCTCAAGCGGGCGCAGCTGATCGAGCTGGCGCAGTCGGCGTGGCAGATCAACCAGTGGCAACCGATAAACAGCCGCTACGACAGCCTGCTGCCGACCAACGGGAAGGGACTGCTGCCGATCGACCCGTGGTGGTTGCAGGCCAAGGCGGAGGAGCTATGCATCTACGCCCCGCTCCTGGTCCCCGATGTGGTGCAGACCCGCGACTACGCCGAAACCATCGTGCGGCAAACCGTCTCGGATGGGCGGCGGGCCGATCAGATCGTCGCAAGGGTGATCAGCCGACAGAATCAGCTGGAAGACCAGCCACGCACCCGGTTGACGATCCTGCTGGAGGAGCAGGTCTTGCGCCGCCCGGTGGGTGGTCGGGCCGTGTTGCAGCAGCAGTTGGAGTTCCTGACCCGCACGGTGGAGCGGCCGCACGTGGACATCCGTGTGCTGCCCGATCGGACCGGCTGGCACCCCGGCCTGGACGGCGCGTTCACCGTGTGCGAGCTGCAGCGCCCCTACCCGCCGGCCGCCTTGGTCGAGCACTTCACCGGCCGACTGATGGTCGAGGCCACCGACGCCGACCGCTACGTCGACATCTTCACCAAGCTCAAGGCAACCGCCCTGGAACCGGTCCGCTCCGTCGAACTCATCCAGGAGGCGGCCGACGACCTGGGCGGCGGCAGCCAGTCAACCGGTACAGCCGGTCAGGAGGCAATGTGATGCTCCCGGTCAACTCCGACGCCGCCAAGGCGGTCGTCACCGTGGCGGCACAGCGGATCGCGGCCTACGCCGACCGCCACAACATCCCGATCGACCAGGCCCAGTGCGAGGAACTCGCCGACGATCTCGTCCACGTGTATCAGGCGTTCTTCGCCGGCCTGACCCACAGCTCCGCATCGGCGGACGCCAAGCCCGGCCGCTGACACCGCCGAAGGCCGGTCTGCCGCCGCTCGTGTCCACACTCCCTGGCAGGAGCCACCCCACGGGCGGCGGCAGACCCTCCATCACCCCGTTCCTTCGGAACGCGCAGGCCCATGAGGAAGGCGAATACGCGATGAGCTCCCACCTTTCTGCACGAGAAAATGGCGCTGGGCTGAGTTCGGGCGTGGGCACCGTGGTCGTGACGGGTGCTGCCGGTTTCATCGGTTCGCACCTGGTCGACCGGCTGCTCAGCCTCGGCCACCAGGTGGTTGGCATGGACTGCCGGGATCCAGGCTCTGACGAGATGGCGGCGTTCAACCTGGCTGGCGCGCTGGCCTGTCCGCGGTTCGCATTTGTCGAGGCTGACCTGGTGCACGCGGATCTTGAGCCCATTGCGGCCGGAGCGGAGGTCGTATGCCACCTTGCGGCGGTGCCCGGCGTGCGGCCATCGTGGGGTTCGCGGTTCGCCGACTACGTGGCCAGCAACGTGGTAGGTACGCAGCGGTTGCTGACGGCGTGTGAACACGCTGGCGTGCGCAGGTTGGTGTACGCGTCATCGGCCAGTGTGTACGGTGCGGTGGCCTCGGTGAGCCGGGAGTGCGATCCGACCCGGCCGATGTCGCCGTACGGGGTGACGAAGCTGGCCGGGGAGCAGCTGTGCCTGGCGCACGCGCTTCGACCGGATACGGCGCTGACGGTGGTCGCGCTGCGGTACTTCACCGTGTACGGGCCACGGCAGCGGCCGGACATGGCGATCGGCCGGATCCTCACCGCGGCCTTGACCGGCGTCCGGTACACGTTGTTCGGCGATGGCAGCCAGCGACGCGACTTCACCTACGTCGACGATGTCGTCGATGCCACGCTCGCCGCCGCCGACGGCAGGGTCCCGACGACGGTGGTGAACGTCGGCGGCAGTGCACCGGTCTCGTTGATCGATGTCATCGACGTCGCGCGGGACGTCACCGGTCATCCGGTGCCCCTGACGGCGGTGCCGGCGTGGCCGGGTGACGTGTCCGCCACGGCCGCCGACTTTTCACTCGCGGCGGCGCTGCTTGGCTACCAACCTCGGGTCGGCCTGCCGGCCGGGATGCGGCGGCAGGCGGAGTGGTTGCGCCGGCTCCCCGCCGACCTGCTGCCACGGTTTGCGCCACCGCCGGTGGCTGTTGAGGAGGTGGCGGCATGCTCGTCTTGAGCGGCGGCTCGGCGAACGAGTTGTACGCGGCAGTGTGCCGCGAAGTCCTGGATCGCGGCCAGCTGGTGGCACCTCGTGGCATGGCTACGACGGAGGTGCTTGGCGCCTGCCTGGTCCTGACCGAACCGCGCCGCCGCCTGGTCCACCTGCCACCCGCTCGGGTGGTCAATCCGGCGTTCGCGGTGGCGGAGGCGCTGTGGATCCTGTCCGGCTCCGACAGCCCGTGGATCTTCCTCTACAACCGGGCGCTCACCCGGTACGCCGACGAGGGCGTGTTGCAGGGTGCGTACGGGCCGCGGATCCGCCGCTGGCAAGAGCAGGTCGACCAACTCGACCACGTCCGCCGCCTGCTACGACAGGATCCGGACAGCCGGCAGGCGGTGATCCAGGTGTACGACCCGGCCCGGGACACGCTGGGACACCGGGACGTGCCGTGCACGGTGCACTACCGGTTCTTCCTGCGGAACGGCCGGCTGCAGATGCACACCACGATGCGCAGCAACGACGTCTGGCTCGGGCTGCCCTACGACCTGTTCACCGCGACCCTGATGCAGGAGCTGATGGCCGGCTGGCTCGACGTGGAGCTGGGCAGCTACCACCACCACGTCGACTCACTGCACCTGTACGACCAGCACACCCAGCCGGCCGCCCATCTCGCCGGCATGTCCGTGCGGCCGTCGCCGGCGATGCCGCCGCTGGTCGCCCCGGACGACCAGCTCACCGAGTTCCTCACCGCTGTGGCGGCCGGGGCGCCGCTGGCGGGGGCAGGGCCGGCGTGGCGGGACCACGCCCGGGTATTGACCAGCTACCGCGGCTGGACCGGCGGCTACCGCGCGGACGCACGCGCGCTGGCCGGGCTGGTCGAGGGACCGCTCGGTGAGGCGTTGCGCGGCTGGTACGACCACCTCGCACCGGCAACCGTTGCGGGCGGCGGTGTTCGATGACGCCCCGGACGCCCACCGTGCTGGGGTTGTGTTCGTTCACCCATGACTCGGCCGCCGTCCTCATCGTCGACGGCGCATTGGTCGGGTTCGTGGAGGAGGAGCGGCTCAACGGCGACAAGCACACCGCCGCGTACCCCGGGCACGCGATCGGCTGGCTGCTCGACCGCGCTGGCCTGACCGCTGGACAGGTGGACGTGGTGGCGTACAACTTCGATGGCCGCCGCTATCTCGACGCCTTGCCGGCCACCGATCTGCTCGCCCGGATACCAGCCGCCTCGGATCGGGCGCAGGCGCGGGCAGAAAGCTTCCGCAAGGTCCACGACCGGTTCGGGCGGCGGATGGCCGAGCTGCGGGCCTGGTTCCCGCAATCGCGGATCGCGCCGGTGCTGCATCACCGCGCCCATGGCCTGTACGCGTTCGCCTCCAGCCCGTTCGAGGAGGCGGCGGTGCTGGTGGTGGACAGCCTCGGCGAGGTGCAAACCACCACGATCGCCCACGCCCAACGCGCGGGCGGCGGTTGCCGGTACCGGATCGAGGAGGACATCACCGACCCCGACTCGCTCGGCTACGCCTACGGCGCCGTCACCGAACACCTCGGCTGGCGGCGCGGCGACGAAGAAGGCACCGTCATGGCCCTGGCCGCCCTCGGCGACCCCACCCGCCTCCGTCCACTGATGGCCGAGTCGATCCGGTTGACCGAGCACGGGTTCGCGCTCGACCCGGCCTGGTTTCCGCTGCGCGTACTCACGAGCGGCTATACGCGGGTCAGCGACGCGTTCATCACCGCCACCTGCCCACCACGCCCGCCGGACGGGCCGGTGGAGCAGGTGCACGCCGACCTGGCCGCCGCCATCCAGGAACGCACCGAACAGGTCATGCTCCACCTGGCCCGCCGTGCCCGCGAGCTGACCGGCTCCCGCCGGCTGTGCCTCGGCGGCGGCGTCGCCGCCAACTGCGTCGCTGTCGGCAAGATCGTGGAAGCAGGCCTGTTCGACGAGGTCCACGTACCGCCGGCGCCGGGTGACTCCGGTACCGCGATCGGCGCCGCACTCGCCGCCTGCCTCGACGCCGGCCACCGGCTCCCCGCCGGACTCGTCGACTGCTACCTCGGGCCCGCCTACACCGGACTCCAGCTTCCTGAGCAGCCTCGCCCCGGCCTGACCGCCCATCGTCCCGCCGAGCCGGCCAAGCACCTGGCCGAGCGGCTCGCCTCAGGCTGCATCGTGGGACTGTTCCAGGGCGGGGTGGAGGCCGGTCCGCGGGCCCTGGGCAACCGCTCCATCCTCGCCTCACCGCTCCAACAGGATGTGGTGGACCGGCTCAACCGCACGGTGAAGTTCCGGGAACCGTTCCGACCGTTCGCCCCGGTCGTGCTCGCCGACGTCGCACAGGTCTACTTCACGCTGCCGCAGCCGTCCCCGTACATGTCGATCGCCTCCCAGGTCACCGACTTCACCCGCCGCCACCTGCCGACGATCGTGCACACCAACGGCACCGCCCGCGTGCAAACCGTGACCTTACACAGCAACCCGCTTCTGGCCGAGGTGCTGGCGGAGTTCGCCGCGATCACCGGCCATCCGGCGCTGATCAACACGTCGCTGAACATCAAGGGCAAGCCGATCTGCGGCACGCCCGAGATGGCGTTGGACTGCCTGACCGGCAGCGGCCTGGACGCCCTGCTACTGGAGGGCTGGTGGGTAACGAAATGATCATCGGCTACAGCTGCTGGGGCTTCCTCGGCCCCGGCATCACCGACACCCCGGACGGCGGCCGCAGCCACCGCCGCACCCTCATCGACGGACTCCGGGCACGCGGCCACCAGATCGTGTTCCTACAAGCCAACCGCGACCTGACCGAGGCCGGCCTCGACCTCACCGACACCTACGAGTGGCACGACGGACTGCCCGACCTGGACACGCTGTTTCTCGAATGGCGATGGCCGATCACCGGCCGCAACACCACCGTGTGCGGCAGTCCCGGGCACACCTGCGACCTGCACCGGCAACAACAGCTCCTGGACCACTACACAGCGGCGGGGACCGCGACGCTGCTATGGGACAAGGACCGGCAGCTCCCCAACGACGACCCGCTTCGTCACATCCGCCACGTGGCGGTGTGCGAGCCCGCCCTGCACCCGTCGCCCGGCGCGGTGTCGCTGCCATTCCCCGTCGACGACACCGCCATCGACGGCGCCGACCCGATCGCGCTCGCCGCCGCGCCACGCGATCTACGGCTGGTCTACATCGGCAACCAGTACGACCGGGACGACGCGTTCGACCGGTACCTCGCCCCGGCGGCCAGAACCCACCAGCCGCACGTGATCGCCGGGAAATGGCCACGCACCGGGCGCTGGCCGGACCTGAACTTCACCGGCCGGATCCCGTTCTCCCAGGTCCAGGTCGTCTACCGCAGGGCCGTGGCGACCGTGACGCTCCTGCCGGAGCGCTACGCCCACGCTGGGCAGATGACGCAGCGGTTGTTCGAGGCGGTGCTGGCCGGCTGCCTCCCGCTCGTGCCGACCAGCATCCGCGACGCCCACGGGTTCGCGCCCGCCGACCTGGTCGTCGGCGACGGCGCCGAGGTGACCGCGGCGGTCGACCAGCTGGCGAAGTCCGCCGGCAGCGCACGCCACGCCGAGCTGATCGCCGGCTGCGTTGACCGGCTGGACGTGTTCCGGCTGTCCCGCCAGCTCGACGTGATCGACCACATCCTGGCCAAGGCCGGCTGATGGCCGGCCGGCCTCCACCCATCCCGTCCAAGGCGCGGCTAGCGTCGCAGGGCATGGACAGGATCGCCATCATCGGCTGCGGCGGCTCCGGCAAGACCGTCCTGGCACGCCACCTCGCCGCACGCCTCGGCCTCGAGGTCGTCAACCTCGACAGCCTCTACTACGACGACGGCTGGAACCCCACCCCCGCCGAGAAGTTCGCCACCATCCAGCACGAGCTCGTCGCCGCAGACCGGTGGCTGATCGAGGGCAACTACGCCTCCACGCTGCCCATCCGCCTCGCCCGCGCCGACACCGTCATCTTCCTCGACCTGCCCGCCCGGACCTGCCTTTGGGGGATCGCGAAGCGGCGCTGGCGCTACCGCGGCGGCCAGCACACCGACGGCGTCTACGACCGCATCACCTGGTCCTTCATCCGCTACATCGCCGGCTACCGGCGCAGCATGCGCCCCCGCGTCACCGCGCTCATCGCCGAACATGCCGAGCACGCGCGGTTCCTGCAGCTGACCAGCCGCCGCCACGTCAACCATTTCCTCCAGCAGCTCGACACCGGTGCCGCCGCACCAACCTGACCCTGGGAGGCGAACCTGTCCACGCCGACCACCCCGTTCAACGACCCCGCCCTCATCCGAGGCACGCTCTACGCCAGCCCGGACCGGCTCGGCCGGCGCACCAGTGCACTTCATCGCGCCAAGGTGGCCGGCGCGGACGCCGCCGCCACCATCGCCGCGCTCGCCCAGGCCGCGAACCCGTCCCCGGCCCGAGTCGCTGACATCGGCTGCGGGCGCGGGACCACCACCGCCTGGCTGGCCAGCCAGTACCCAGCGGCGGCCGTCGTCGCCATCGATCTGTCCGCGGCCCTGCTGGCCGCCGCTGGCGACCGGCCTCACGCCGCGAACCGCCGTGCTGGGCTCGTCGCCGGCGACTTCCACCACCTACCCCTAGCCACCGGCAGCCTCGACCTGGCCGTGGCGGCGTTCTGCCTCTACCACTCGCCACGTCCCGAACTCGCGCTTGCCGAGCTCGGCCGCTGCTTGCGCGCTGGTGGGCACCTCATCGCCGCCACCAAGTCGGCCGACAGCTACCAATCCGTCGACACGCTGATCGCAGCCAGCGGCCTAGACCCCGAGGCGGCACAACGGCCGAGCCTCTACCAGACCTTCCACACCGGCAACGCCGAACAGGAGGTCACCGCTGCTGGCCTCCTCGTCTGCGGTCGAGTCGACCAGGAGCACCGCTTCCGGTTCGCCGATCTGGACCATCTGGCCGAGTACGCGGCCACCTGCCCGAAGTACCAGTTGCCCGAGGAGCTCACCTGTGATCCGCGCCGGCTTGCCGCCGCGCTGCGCCAGCGACTGCCCGACGCGCCAACCATCGCCACGTCCACCGTCACCTACCTGGTCGCGGTCCGCCCATGAGCACCGCAGTGTTCGTCAAACGCTACGTCGATCCCGCTCGCGGCGACGCCGCCCGCGCTCATTGGCGCTGGCTGGCTGAGCTCGGCAGCGGCGTACGACTGCCCAACCTCCGCCACGGCGCCGGCACCCAGCTCGACTTTGAACACCTGGCCGGGCGAGCGCCACAACCGTTTGACCTGGCCGGCCTCGCCGCCGCACTCGGGCGGCTGCACGGCACCGCGCACGCTCGGCCGCTGTACGCCGCGGACCTCGACCGGCCGTTCGCCACCTCATCCGGGCTGACCATCCCTGGCTTCCACACCGGGCGCGGCGAAGCCCTCGCGCAGATCGGCGTCGACACCGGCGGGCTGCCGGCAGCGGTGTACAAGGACGCGAACGTCCGCAACTTCGTCATCACCACCGACGGCCCGGCACTGGTCGACTTCGACGACCTCACTCTCGCGCCGTTCGGCTACGACCTGGCCAAGCTCGTCGTCTCCACCGCCATGACCTTCGGCCGCCTGCCAGCCGAGGACATCGAGGCAGCCCTGGACGCGTACAACCGCGATGTCGAGGCAACCGGCGGCCCGACCGGCAGCTGCGTGCCCGAGCAATTTTCCGCGTACGCCGAGGTGCACCACCTGCTCACCCGCCGATACCTGCACCGCAAGGGCTACCGGTACAGCTGGGCCGACGTCCGCCCCTGACCGCCGCCGAGAGGAGCCCGCCGTGGCCATTACCACCGAACTCGTCATTGCTCGGCACGGCGAAGCCAACTGCAACCTCGCCGGCATCGTCGGCGGCGAACAAGGCTGCACCGGCCTGAGCCCTGCCGGCCGCCGGCAGGTAGCCCAACTCGCCACCCGGCTCGTCGCCGAGCACCGCCCCCGACCGTTCGACGCCTTCTACAGCACCCCACGGCGGCGCGTCCGCGAAACCGCCGACGTCCTCGGCTCCACGCTTTGCCTGACGGCCACCGTGCTGGACGACCTGCGCGGCCCGGACCACGGCGACGCCGATGGCCGCCCCTGGCACGAGATCAAGACCGCGTTCGCGGGACCGCCCCAGCACAACCCCGACCAGCCCTACGCGACCGGCTCCGAAACCTGGAACCAGTACCTCACCCGCGCCACCACCGCCCTCCGCGACATCCTCGACCGGCACGCCGGGCAACGTGTCCTCATCGCCGGCCACGGCGAAACCGTCGAGGCCGCACACGTCCTGCTCCTGCAGCTGCCGCCCACCGTGCGAACCGGGCTCGGTTTCGTCACCGACCACGCCTCGATAACCCGATGGCAGCAGCACGTCAACCGCTTCGGCCGCCACGTCTGGATGCTCGCCGCGCACAACGACACCAGCCACCTCACCCACCCGCAGCCATGAACGCCGCCGTCGCCGACCTCCTCGACATCTGTCAGCGCCTGGTCGACCCCGCAGCCGAGCCGGTCACCGTGCACGCCGGCCACAACGGGACCGTCGTGCTCCGCGCGACGACAAGGGCCGGCGAGGTCATCGTCAAACGCCACCGCAGTCCAGAGCGCCGCCGGCAAGAACTGCATGCGTACCAGCACTGGACACCGGCGCTGCACGGTCGAGCTCCCAGACTTCTCGCCGTCAGCGACGAACCGCCCGCCATCGTGATCACCGCTCTCCCCGGCCAACCGCTGGCCACAGCGGGCCTCAGCCCCGCACAGGAGGTCGAGGCATACGGCCAAGCCGGCCAGTTGCTCCGGGTACTGCACCAGGCAGGACCGCCGCAGACCGAGCCGGCCATGTCCGCCTGGCTCGCTGAGCGTGGTGAACAATGGCTCGCCCTCGCCGCGGACATCCTGCCCATCAGAAGGCGGGCAAAAATCCAAGCCCACCTCCGTGAACTCACCCGGCTCGGGCCCATCTCCGCCGTGCCGTGCCACCTTGACTACACGCCCCGCAACTTGCTCGTGACTGCCATCGGCAAGGTCGCGGTCATCGACTTTGAACACGCCCGATACGACCTCGCTGCCCGCGACCTCGTACGCCTCGCCACCCGCGCCTGGCCCGACCGACCCGACCTGGAATACGCGTTCCTACAGGGGTACGGCCGCCTGAGCGAACAAGATCGTCAAGTGATCGAGCACTGCTCACACCTCGACGCACTGACCGCCGCCGTTAGAGCAGCCGGGCGAAATGTGCCTAGAACAGCGGATGGTCACTGAACGGAGCCCCTCAATACGCGGCCATGGAACTGAATGGCGTCGTGCCCGACAAGCATGCCGGGACTTCGGCGAGCCGGAGCGGCGCGCCTGCCGAAGCGGCCCGCCAGTGCACCGCATCGAGGCATCCGCGCCGTCCTCGCCCACCGCGTGATCTCCATTGGAACCGGTAGGCATGGCCCTTTGCCCACCTATGGCTGGCCGGGTGGTTGGTGGTGGCTGCACCGTCCGGCAGCAGGCCGGACACCACCGGCCCGGCCGGCATCGCTTCGACCCAAAGGACGTTGCCCGGTCGAGCGCGGTCTGACCGAGACAGGAAGCCGAGGGCGCGGAAGCACCGGTTCGCGCTAAAGCTTGCAGTGCTCGCGTAGGCCAACGCCGAGGCCGGCCGCGACGTTGACCGCGACGGCGTTGCCAATGACGCCCATAACACGGCTCCGGACACCGGGGAACTCATAGTCGACAGGAAAGCCTTGAACGATCGCAGCCTCGCGTATGGTGAGGTAGCGAACCGTCCCGTCGAGTTCACGTAGCATGCCTTCGCCGCCAGCAACGCCGTGTACACCTGCCTTGATGGTCTTGCTTGGAAGATCCAACGGGCTACCGGTGTGCTTTCGATACGTCCGTGCGCCCGGAATCGCGACATGATTGGGCCAGCCGTCGGGTGCGCGACCGTTTCCCGGCTCGGGGATGTCCGTAAGGGCATCTCGCAGCGTCCGCCACGGAAGGCGAGCCATGTCGATACCGGTTCGAGCAACACGCGCAACATGTCCGCGCAGGCGGGTGGGAACCTCGGGGGGCCTCGGTAGGTCATGACGATGCCAGTACTCGCCTGTGATCCACTGTTGATGCAGTAGTGCATCTCGCGAATGAGTTCGCGGCAATCCCGGCCAGGTGTCTGCTCCGGCGAGGTCAGCACGGATAGCGACGAGAAACACGCGGACACGGCATTGTGGCACGCCGAGGTCAGCCGCGTCGATCTCTTCCTGGTACACGCGATATCGCTCCTCATCACCAGATCGAAGGAGGCGGCGGTGATGCTCGTGCCACAACTCGTCGTCGTCGGCAGGCGCATGTTTTATGAAACGGAGCTGGTCCTTGACGTAGTCAACATACGGAGCGAACGACGGACGAAGGAGCCCAGGAACGTTTTCGAACACCACAAGTTCTGGTTGAAGGCGGCGGACTACGTCGAGCGCCGCCGGGAACATATTTCGCTCGTCGGAATGTCCAGCGTGAGCGCCTGCTAGTGAAAAAGGCTGGCATGGCGGACCTCCGGCGACCAAATGAACAGGAGCAATGTCTCCGAGCGCCTCGACGGTGGCCCGCACATCTTGTTCAAGGACCTGATCAGGCTTCCACAATTCGGGTCTTAGCTCGGCGTTGTGGCGGAGCACGCGTGCTGCCGGCGCCCACCACTCCACAAGAGCCTGATGCTCGAAGCCGGCCGCGCGCATACCGAGCGCCATACCGCCGCCACCGGCGAACAGTTCCACTGACTGCAGGTCGCCCGTCATCCGCCCGCGCTTCTCTGCTTGGCATTGGTTCCGTGGACTGCCGACGCTATATTGTCGACGATAGCTGCGAGATCCGCAAGAACGTCGGACTCCCAGAAGCGTAAGACTCGCCAGCCGTCGGCCTGAAGCGATCTTGTAACAAGCACGTCACGCTCAATGTTCTTCGTGATCTTCGATCGCCAGAACTCTCCGTTGCTCATACCGTCGAACTGGCTGTCGAAGTCCGCATATCCGCGGAGCCGCCAACTGTTGCCGTGCCACCAGTCACCGTCAATGAATACGGCGATGCGAGCGCCGAGGAATATCAGGTCGGGCTTGCCGACTAGGGGCGACCTAACACGATAGCGGAAACCACGCCTGTATAGCTCCCTACGCAGCAGCATCTCGGGGGTGGTGTCACGATTCTTGACCGCGCTCATGATGCGCGAAGTCACCGCGGGGTCCCGGGGGGTCATGGGGCATCCCGGTGGGGTGGCGCGAGATGCTCGCGCATGTGATGCGCTGCCAAGCCGCAGCGACGTGCGACTGCTATGTGAAAATGTGCGTCATCAGCAGGCGTGGGCTGTCCCGGCGGCTCCATAACAACTATGTGAGCGTCGATGCCGTCGCGTACGGACGCACGGAGAGCCGCCCACAGTAAGTTACGATAGTTGCGGGCTTCGCCCCAAACGAGGAATACTTCATGGTCGGCCAACTCGACCCGGCAATGAAAAGGCTTGACACCTTCGCTTCCGGCGACGATCTTGGTTCCTCGGCCAAGGATATGCCAGGCGATGTCAACGGCGGTCGTGCCGGCCGCCCGACCGAAGCGAGCATATCGGCCGGCGCCCCGCCGCGCCCGTGAGTGCTCCTTCATTGGTCCGTCTTTAATCCAGGAGCGGGCCGCCTCAGGCGTCATGTAGCGTGTTAGTACACCGCCGATATTTGGATCTTCGACCCAGGCGGAATAGGTACGGCTACGCTCAGCCAGCGGGAGCGTATCCCATTGAAGCCTGTCCGCGGCGGCGTAGAGAGCGCGAATCACGGTGGCAAGCTGTGGTTCGGGGATAAGTCTGTCGCGGCTCATGTGGGTAGGACGTCTGGGTCGAGGAACTGCAGGCGCGCCTCGTCGTTAGCGGTTTCCAGATCGGCGGCGTCAAGGATCCATTGCTCCAAAAGACTCTCGGCGCGTACGTCGCTGAAGCTGATGCTTGGTTGAGGCACGTGCGGAAGGACTTCGATCTCGTCCGCCTCCAACTGTCGGCGTATCGCGAGCAGTGCTGCCACGCGCCGAATGTCACTGACGAAGTCCAGCGCGAGGACCTTATCCTTGTCATGGCGGAGCCGCAAACCTCTACCTAACTGTTGGACGAATACTCGACGACTGTGGGTCACTCGTGCAAAGCATAGTATGTTGACGTCCGGTATGTCTACGCCCTCATTGAGGACATCGACAGCAGCCAATAGCGGAACGCGACCCGCACGGAAGTCAAGCAGGCGTTGTTGCCGTTCCCGCTTTGGCATAAGCGCGTGTAACGCCGACGCGCTTCGCCAGTCAGGGATCTGGCGTAGCAGCGCTTGCATGTGCTCGGCATGCGCGATGGTTTGACAAAAGACAATACCTCGCGGGTTCGGCGTTGTTTGCCATGCACGTAGGAGGGCTTCGACGACGGCTTCGTCTCGCTGGGTAAGAAACAGTCGATTGTTTAACTCTCTCAGCGAGTAACTGTGCCTGCTAGCCTCGCGGACGACGTCCCAATCAATGTTGTCGACGTAGAGGCGGTAATCGACCGCGGCAAGGTAGCCACGACGCATCCCATGCTCAATGCCGAGCTTGTAGCTCGCTGGTCCAAACCGGGTTTCAATGTCGTAGCGGTCACCTCGCCACGGCGTTGCGGTTACACCGAACTGAAGGCTGCTATGGAGCTCGTTCAGCAGTCGGTCGTATTGGCCATCCTCGCCAACGTGGTGGGTCTCGTCTACCATCACTAGGCTTGGTTTGTAGCCCCGCAGTACTGCGTTGAGAGCGCTACCGGTGGTGGCGCACGTAAGGCCGCGTAGGTCTGTTGGCTTTTCGTCACCGGTCAGTACCTGTGTTTTAATCCTCTTCGAGAGGTGCCGCCACATTGCTCGTTCGAGTTGATTTACAAGGTCTTTGGTGTGCGCGACCACCAGGACGTCCCGTTCTGGTACCTGGTCGAGGAATCTACCAATGATCTCGCCGCCTATCACAGTCTTTCCGAGCCCAGTGGCCAGAATGAGCAAAGCGCGACTACGGCTCATTAGGTCGGCCCACATGTGAGAGACTGCGGCGTCCTGATAATCGCGCAAATTGAGCGGCTGGTGCTCATGGGTGCTGACTAGTAGCTGTTGAAGGTCGGAACCGGACCAAAAGTCGACTCTGCGTCCGATTCGTTGCAGGACCCGAGCACGTTGTTGAGCGTCCGAGCTGGGCCGGGTATTGGTGACAACAACCGCGCGAGAGGCGCCATAGTGATCTTGGGCGGCGCTGACCTCGTCTACGCCATCTCTTGGGACCGGTCCTCGGCTGCGCCATTTGCATTGAAACACCCATAGTTCACCGTGCAACTCGCCCAGCAGGTCGCCACCCATGTCCCCAGAGCCATCGATGTTTACTACATCGCGGAAGCCCAAGTGCCCAAGGAGGCGCTCCACTTGGCGAGTAAACCGCTGTGGCCCTCCAGCTAAGAGCAGTTGTGGCGCGAGGAAGCTGCCACTCATTGGGGGCCATCCGCTTCCGCTTTGTCGTCGAGAGCAAGCTCTCGCTCTAGCAGATAGCACGACAATCGGCTCCGTTGTAGCTCCTCGGTGGTTCTCCTGCCAGGCCGATCGGCGAGTACCGCGACGTCGGATAAGTAGGCGGTGAGTCGCTCGACGGCGACGGTCCGCGCCATCGGGTCGCTCAGCGCGGAGTAGGCACTGCGGAACACGCGGGCGTCGAGAAACGCCTCGGGGCGCTGCTGGAGCAGCCGTACGAGGCTGCTCGCCGGAACGTAGGCTAGCCACTCACCTGTTCCGCGGACGTCATCCCAACTGTCGGCACCACCCTCAACGGCAAAAGTACGTTCGGCCGCCGCGCGCTCGTCATCGGTGACCAACGCCCAGTATCCGGCAGCGTTCCCAGCAACGACCGGTTGCATCGCTTCGCGAATCCGGTCGAGCAGCCGGGACGCCATCTCGGTGAGGAACGCCCCAGAGATCTTATGGTCGGGCAGGCAACGGTGCTTGATCTCATAGAAGAGCGCCGACAGAGACCGGTCGGTGCCGGCTCGAGCACGTAGGTACTCTGCCAGCTCGAGTACGATCAGGTCACGCGTATCGGCGGCGTACTCGGCGAAGACTGGATGCTCTGCATCGACGAAGACCTCGACGCGTGGGGGTCTACCCGGGCCTACGTATACTGGTAGCCGTTCGCTGCCATTAGCCCGCGTCAGAAAGTGTCCTCGGACCATCCATACGGTGACCTGGACGGCCGCGCCATGGCCTGGTAGGTCGTACTTTCCCTCCAAGTCAGGCACTGATTCCGCGTCAGCGCGCCACCGCGCACGGCGCTCGTCCTCCGTCTCGGCGCGCGCCCTTGCCTGGCCAACGCCGGCTTCGGATGTTGGCTCCCCCGCACCGTCAGAGGTCCCGCCGGCAGGCAGGCTAGGAGGTAGGAGGCCCTTGGCTGCCAAGATGTCAACCTTGTCGGTGGACGATTGCGGCTCCGGCTCATGCACAGGTGGGTGATCGTGCAGTCGTGCGGCCTCGTACCAGCGTTCGTCCGTTTGGTATTCCGGTACGCCCTTGCGAAAATGATCGGCCCATTCCTTGGCCTTCTCGTGAATCGCATGACGTCCGTCGCCGGGAACGAGGTAGTTGAGGCCGGGATCGTTGCGACGATAACCCGCGAACAACTTCGCGAGAGGGCTAGTGTTGACTGGATAGCGAAGTTCACTGGCCCGCTTGGGCCGTATCGGGCCCTCACCACGTAACAGACGCTCCACACGTTTCCAGTCGGGAGTGTCGTACTCGAACGCATTCTTCTGATAGTTGACTCGAACGTGGTCGATGTGGATCTCGCCAACGATCCGTCCGGTACCCGGCACTTCGATGGGGTACTCCTGTTCGCCTCTGCCGATCGGGTCGTCTGGATCTTTCCACCAGAAGAGCCGCAGATCTCGCCGAAGGATCTTCCGACCGTTGCGCAGGAAGTCGATACCGTAGTCGCTCTTGTGGGTGTACCGCTGAATTCCCAGCCACCCCCATATTCGGCGTTGACGAAGCTGTAGCCGGTTACTACCACAGTCTTCGCAGACCTCGAGCTTTGTGTCCTGCCACCGACCGCAGTCTTGGCACGCCGATCGGTCAGCCAGCGGTTCGTCAATCCTAATTACGGCGGGTATGCGTTCATTGTTGCGAACCACATAGCGACTCTCATCCCAGACGCACGCCCGCCGCGGCTTGACGGCCTCGCCGTCAACGATTAGCCGGAAGCCTCGTTCCTGTAGCAGGTAGCTGTAGACGTCACCAAGGACTGTCCGGATCTTCGCCTGCTGCCGGCTCAAGATCTCGTGGTGCTCCGGCTTGAGGCTTCGGATGACAATCTCGGTGCCGTGTTCCCCTGGCGCGGTCTTGGGTTCGTGCATAACCGGTAGCAGGAAGGACCCGCCAGCCTCCATAGCACGGAGATCGATGGTCACACTGGTCCACGATGCATCTTGCGCCCGCGTGGTTCTCACAACGGCTATCTGACCAAGGCGGGCCGTTGCAATGTTAAAACCCACGCCGAACAGTCCGAGTTGACCGTAGCGCTCATTGTTCGTCCAACCGGCTCTCAGTGCGTTGTTGAGTCGCTCCAAAGTCATGCCGGGCCCGTTGTCGCGGACCCAGACCTCACCGTCACGAGCGTTACTGTTGCGCCCGGGCAGAGTAATTTGCACAAAAGGGGCTTCCGGGTCAAGCCACTCATTCTGCCGAAGGAACTCGTCGAATGCGTTGTCAATCAGCTCGGCCAGGCACTGCCACGGCTGGAACTCGATATCCCCAAGAACGCCAAGTAGGCGCGGATGGGGCTGGATGTCGATCACGTCGGACTCAGTGGCCGTCATGTGCTCGCACCTTCCGTCTCAGAAGCGAGGATATTTTTGCACTGTGGTCTGACACCCCGTGGCGCTAGGGGCCTCGAACCGGGCCGGGTTGCCAGCGACGATCGGGCGCCAGGTCTCGACGGCCTCGATGGTGGCGGCCAACGTCTCCGTCCGCCGTCCAAGATCTGACAGCTTCCACGTTCCCCGAGCTGTGTTGAACAGCTGATCATCTGGTATGCGATGAATCGCGCTAGATACTCAAGGCGGCGGGTCGGATGGTGCGTGACATTTGGCAGCCTGTCCGATGTGGACGGAGCGTCAGAGCCAGACCAGGAAAGGCCTGGTCGGCCGCGACCTTGAGGACAGCCACCTCGCGGACGCACTCGACAAGCCCATGGAGATCGTGCGGAAGGGGCCACAATCACCGGAACCGTCGGCCGTGGGTTGAGAGTCAGGCAACTTGATCCACCAACTCAGGACCGTCATCGATCATCGATCCTCTTGCAGACCCCGCTCGACCAACGTCAAGCCCATCGCGCCGCCGCAGCCCACCACAGGTACCGGACTCGCCAGCCGACGACCGTTTCACTCCGTCTCTTCGAACTGCTCGCCGAGTTCTTCGTCAGCCTCATCGTCCCGTCGCTCAGTCCACCGCTGTTCCCAAGTTCGGAGCTTGTGCACAATAAGGTCGATGCGTTCGCGCACCGGTTTGATTTCGTCCTCTGGCCATCCCTCTTCGTCGAGGTACCGGCGTCCGGTTGCACTACGAATTCTTGAGAGCTTTTGCGTCGCCTTCTCCAGCGGTCCAAGGGTTCGGACGAACTCGGTCCATGCGTCCTCAGTGGCAGCTAAGCCAGTAGTGGCCTGTGGACGTGGCGATCTGCCACCGTAGGCGGCTCGCACACGCTCATCGGTGAGTATAACTGAGTTGCCGTCAGTGTCGGTCAAGAATACGCCGGTGCCGTCAACCTCGCGCAACGGTCTTCCTTTTCGACCGTCGCGAACGATGGCGTACGCCTGGGTCACGCCGCGACGGGTCGCTAGCATTGCGGTGAGGACCGCCGATGGCGAGCGCTGATCAACGGGCTCGCCATCCTTCCCTGTCCGTCGGCTTGGCGGCGCCTCTCGCCGCAATCCCATCGGTTCTGCGAGAATCAGGTAATACGCTGCTTTGGTTGCGAGTTCCACCTGGGCGTAGCCGAGTGGTTTACCCTTTTGCCGTCCCAACCCTTGATCGGCTTCGTCGTACGCCTGGTCGCGCAACTCTTCCAGCGTGTACTCGCTATCAGCGAACCCTTCGAGCAGGGGTTCGTCTGGCTGACGACCGATTTCCGGCATCCCGTAGGCGCGTTGTAGCGCGCTTCGTCGCGCAACGAGATTTAGATGCGGATCATTCGCATGAGCCGTCCGCCACGGCCGCAGGATTAGTTCCACGGCTATTGCCACACGCTCGTCCGCCGTAGGCGATGTTCGAGCGGTGATGCTTCGGATACCGGCATTGACACGTAGCGTTGTCCGACGACCTCCGTGCAGGAGAACGCGGGTGATGTCGGCGGCGCGCACATCAGCATGCGGGGGCAGTCCCGCCGCAAGGCGTTGCTTTTGGCTCATGGTCGCGGCGTACCACCTCGCCTCGTCATCGTCGATGCGAACAGCCTGGCCCCGATGGGGTCGCCGCAACGCGTCCAGCACTGCGTCCGCGGTGGCGTCTCGCTCCACCTCTTGGCCGTAGCGCAAGGGGGGCGCGATGTGCATCATGCCGATCAATGACCGAACCGCGGCGTGAAAGCCAACGCCGCGGACGGGTTCTTGTCGATATCCGATGACCAGGCGAGCCGGCATGGTTAGCGCTCGAACTCTTTTCCGTTCCTCATCTGCAAGATCCGCCCAGCCATACTCTCGCACTTGGCGGAGAACGACTCCGATTTGTTGGCGGAATTGGCGATTTGAGGCTCCGGTGCCGTACACCAAGTCAGCTGGATCCGTGCCTAGGATCTTGTGCGTCGCAGTCGTTCGACTGCTCCCATCGGCAGCGGTGAGCAGATGCGCCGATGGTGCGCCATTGCGGTGATCGATGCGCATCCCGACCAGAGTGACCGGTTGCAGCACTCCTTCGGCAGCGATATCACCCGCTAGAGGGTTCTGGCGCGTTAGCCATGCCTCACTCGAACGCAAACGCTCCGAAAGTTGACCGGCGTCGCCTACGTTGAGAACCAGTTCGCATGGATACTCGGCGTCGGACGTTGGTTCAGCAATTACGCTCTCTTCAGCGTCCTCGTTAGACATGCCGAGTGGGTAATGACGGTTCCCAAGCTCTCTAAGATTCGTGGGAAAGACCGTGATGCCGTGGCTAAATACTAAGGTCTCCACGACCAACATCGTTCCGCCCGGTACCCTCAATTCGGCAGGCTCAGTAAGCCTACGACGAACCTCGTCGGGCTTCACACATGCGCGGGCAATGACCTGGGCACCTTCCGTACTCCACCCAAATCTTTCCAGTGCCTCGGCCAGATTGTCATTCGCCTTTGCCCGCGCGAGTTCGATGCCCAGCCCGCTTCCGGCATCCCAAGTGCCCGTATCGCCAGGATCGGCCGGCGTGTTTAGATCTTCGAAGTCGGCGCCCGCCTGGCCACGCTTCGCCAGGCGGGCACCACGCATGGCTGTCACAGCCGGCCCTCAAACCGCGCGATCAGCACGATGATCATCTCCTTCTCGCGTTGAAGGAGCGCGGCGTCGTGCGGCTCCTCGGTTCCGACGCTGAGGTCGAACAATCGACTCTTGAGTGAGATCACGATGACGGGTACGTCGAGCAGAGGCACCGAGACAACCAGCAGACCGAGTCCGTCAACCGTAAGACCGCAGCTACCGGAGCCAAGCCGGACTACCTGCTGCTGCCAACGCAGGTGGACGCCAGGGAGCAGGTCCAGCGCATCGGTCTCGGTCGTGATGGTCGCGTCGCTCGCGTTCACGCCGTAGTGCTCGAGAACCGCGTCGAGGGCACGCTCGGTGGCGACGACCTCGGGGCCGCTCAGGATTATCTCAGTCAGGACAGGGGGGACTTCAGAAGCCACCATCGGCTCCTTCCGCGCTGGAGGGCAGCGCACTCGCGATCTGGCGCCCCCACCTCGGGGATCGCCGACCGAGAGCCAACGAGGCATGCGCTCGCCGTCCTCCACCGCGCGGCCAGCACCGGAGCGTTCCCGGCCACTGAACCTCGGTCCCGCCCATTTGTCCGGCCGCCTTTACGACGCTCGCTTTCTGCGAGCGAGGTTCCGGTCGCGCCCGTCGCTGCCAAAGCCGGCGCCGAGCGACTCTCCGGCCGGTCGCCTGGGGCGATCGGTCAGAGTCAGTGTACGCCAGCGCCAGAGTGGCACTTCACGACAGCAACAGCGCGTAGAGACCGGCACCCACGTGCATGCCCCGCGATCGGGACCGCCGATCGCAATCAAGTAGTCGTCGGCCCGTTAGCCCTGCCAGGCAGCACCGGCGGTGGCGACGTTTGGCATCCAACCCAGACCGGCACTCCGCTCTACGGTGGGCGTGTCCGTGTTGGTGACCAGTTGCCACTCGTGCTGCTGCCCGGACACGTCGACTCCTACGATTGCTGGGGTCAGCCATCGGGCTTGTGCCCGACAGAGGCTGGCCGCGACCGTCAGCTTGGTCAGCGTGCACTCGGCCGTGACGGTCAATGGCGAGCCGCAGTGCGCCCCTCCCGTCGCCGCCGCTGGCGTTGGCGGTGCACCAGGCGAGGTCGCACCACTCGGGGGATATGACCGCATCCGGTGGGTTCGACCCGCCGAGATCCGGCTCCGACCCCTCGACAGGCGTGTGCCAGACGGCAGTCATCGCTGACCACCGCCCCGCCCGTAGGCTGGTTTGGGCAGGTCAACACTGCCCTCAACGACCAGCGTGGCCGGGCTCAGGAAATGTGAGGATGTCTTGCGATCCCCCATAGCGCCATAACCGTTCTAGATCGCGAACTTAACGCCGCTTGCCCACGGCGGTGGCTACTGCCCGCGACCGAGGCCGGCCCGGCTCGGTCGGCGCCGGCGTGGCGGACCAGGACATTGTGGACAAACGCTGACCTCAACCCCGAAAGCTCCATAGACACCTCCGGGGTCGGGGTTGGCGCTGGGCTACGTGGCTTTGAGCTTGCGCCAACCACCGGCCCGGTTATTGTCGGCGATGTTGCGCAGCATCGTGATGAGCGCGGACCGGTTGATCCGCTGGTCGCGGTAGACGGCGACGCACCGGGCGGTCTTGTTTTCGTGGCCGCTCGTGACGATGCCCTCGGGGTCGGGCACGATCGCGCCGTCGTAGAGAAACAGGTTGATGTGGTCCTTCGTGGCCAGCAGGGCGCACACGTTGCCTTTCAGCACGAAGTACGGCTGCACGGTCCGCTTGATGGTCTCTTCGATCTCCGGCTCCGCGGCGTGGATGATGTCGCGCAGCTCGCCGCAGATGGCCTGCTGCCAATCCGGCAGCGCGTCGATGTACGCGTCGACCCGCGGATCCTTGACGTAACTCACGGCCAGACCCCCATGACCTCGGTGATCAAGAGCAGCCTACCGATGCGGACCCCTAGCATCAGGACATGGCCGAGCGAATGATCCGTGCGAACGGTGTGGAGCTGTGCGCCGAGCCCTTCGGCGATCCGCTCGACCCGCCGATCCTGCTGGTCATGGGCACGGGCGCGTCGATGCTGTGGTGGGCGGACGGGTTCTGCCGGATGCTGGTGGCGGGCGGGCGGTTCGTGATCCGCTACGACCACCGCGACACAGGGCGTTCGGTCACCTACACGCCCGGGCACCCGCCGTACACGGGGGATGACCTCGTCGCCGACGCGGCTGGCGTGCTCGACGCGTTCGGCATCCCGGCCGCGCACATCGTCGGCGTTTCCGCGGGCGGCGCGTTGGCGCAGCTGTTCGCGCTCGGCTACCCCGACCGGGTCCGCTCGCTCGTGCTGATCAGCACGTCGCCGGCGACGCCCGGAGTGCGCGGGCTCCCGCCACCGTCCGAGGAGTTCGGGCGGTTTCTGGCCACGGCGAAAGTGGATTGGTCGAGCGTCGACTCGGTGGTCGAGTACCTGGTCGGCTATTCGCGCATGCTCGCCGGGGGCCGGCGCCCGTTCGACGAAGAGGGGATGCGTGCCCTGGTCCGCACGGACGTGGAGCGGGCGCGCGACTTCGCCGCGGCGCGCAACCACGACCTCCTGCGCGACGACGGGCGGCCACGCGGTCCGCTGTCGTCGATCGCGGCACCGACGCTGGTGATCCACGGCACCGCCGATCCGATGTTTCCGCCGGCGCATGGCGAGGCGCTGGCCGGCGAGATACGTGGGGCGCGGCTGCTAAGGCTCGACGGAGCCGGCCACGGCATCGAACGGACCGACTGGGAGCCGATCGCCCGTGCGATCCTGGCGCACACATCGAAGGTGGGGTTGTCATGACGCGTCTGCGCTCCGGCCTGTTCCTGCCGCTCTTCGACGAGCTCGCCGACCCGGCGCTCGTCGCCCGCCTCGCGGCCGAGGCGGAGGAGGCGGGTTGGCACGGCGTCTTCGTCTGGGATCACGTGCGGTGGCGCGAGCCGGTGACCGAGCTGGCCGACCCGTGGATCACGCTGGCGGCCGTCGCGACCGCGACCGAGCGGATCCGGCTCGGCCCGATGGTCACGCCGCTCGCCCGACGGCGGCCGGTCAAGGTCGCGCGGGAGACCGCCACGCTCGACCGGCTCAGCGGCGGCCGCCTGCACCTCGGCGTCGGTCTCGGCAGCGACACGTTCGGGAGCGAGCTGACCATCACCGGCGAGGAGCTGGACGACCGGCGCCGCGCCCGCATGCTCGACGAGTCGCTGGAGATCATCACCGCCGCCTGGTCCGGCGAGCCCGTGCGACACCGGGGCGAGCACTACGTGGTCGACGGCATGCGGTTTCTGCCCCGGCCGGTGCAGCGGCCGGGCGTGCCGGTGTGGGTCGCCGGCTACCACGGCCGGCCGAAGCCGCTGCGCCGCGCGGCCCGCTACCAGGGCTTCATCCCGGTCAACCTCGACCATCCCGACCAGCTCGCCGAGATCGTCGCCGACCTCGGACAGCTGCGCGGCCACGATCCCACGGCGCCCTTCGACATCGCGGTCGCCCTCTCGGCGGGCACCGACCCGGCGCCGTACGCCAAGGCCGGCGCGACATGGTGGCTCGCGGAAACACCATGGGAGGCGCCCTCCGCCGACCAGGTGCGCGGCGTCATCCGCGACGGCCCGGTCTAGCGGACATTCCTCCATATTGCCCCGGGCAAATCGCAAAGTTACTCCGCCGGGGTTTGGAACGGGAGGCCTGGGGAATGCCGCGCGCCGGGGGTGATCGCCGTGACGAGGATCGAACCGCGTCCCGGCCCGATGGTGGCGCGGCCGTGGCCGGTACGGGAGCAGGTACGGGGGTCGTTCCTGAGCCGCACGCTCCGCTCGACGGACGCGAAGCAGATCGGGATCATGTACGGGGTCACGGCGTTCGTGTTCTTCATGATCGGTGGCCTGCTGGCGCTGCTGATGCGCGGTGAGCTGGCCCGGCCGGGGATGCAGTTTCTGTCGGCGGAGCAGTACAACCAGCTGTTCACCATGCACGGCACGATCATGCTGCTGCTGTTTGCGACGCCGATCGTGTTCGCCTTCGCCAACTACGTGGTCCCACTGCAGATCGGTGCCCCGGACGTGGCCTTTCCGCGGCTGAACGCGTTGGCCTACTGGCTGTTCGCGTTCGGCGGCGCGCTCGCCATCGCCGGCTTCGTCACGCCGGGCGGCGCCGCCGACTACGGCTGGACCGGCTATACGCCGCTGTCGACAGCCGCGCATTCGCCAGGTGTTGGCGCCAACATGTGGGCCGTCGGCCTCGTGCTCTCCGGGCTGGGCACGATCCTCGGCGCGGTCAACATGATCACGACGATCCTGACGCTGCGGGCACCGGGCATGACCCTCTTCCGGATGTCGATCTTCACGTGGAACATCCTGATCACCAGCATCCTGGTCATCATGGTGTTTCCGCTGCTGGCCGCCGCCTTGCTGGCGCTGCTCGCGGACCGGCAGCTCGGCGCGCACGTGTACGACGCGGCGACCGGTGGGCCGCTGCTGTGGCAGCACCTCTTCTGGTTCTTCGGGCATCCCGAGGTGTACATCGTCGCGCTGCCGTTCTTCGGCATCATCAGCGAGGTCATCCCGGTCTTCTCCCGCAAACCGATCTTCGGGTACAAGGGTCTTGTCGCCGCCACGATCGCGATCGGGCTGCTGTCGATGAGCGTGTGGGCGCACCACATGTTCGCCACCGGCCAGGTGCTGCTGCCCTTCTTCTCCTTCCTGAGCTTCCTGATCGCGGTACCAACGGGACTGAAGTTCTTCAACTGGATCGGCACGATGTGGCGCGGGCAGATCACGTTCGAGACGCCGATGCTGTTCGCGCTCGGATTCCTCGTCACGTTTCTGCTCGGCGGCCTGTCCGGCGTGCTGCTCGCGTCCCCGCCGGTCGACTTCCACGTGACCGACTCGTACTTCGTGGTGGCACACTTCCACTACGTGCTCTTCGGCACGATCGTGTTCGCGGTGTACGCCGGCATCTACTTCTGGTTTCCCAAGATGACCGGCCGCATGCTCGACGAACGGCTCGGCAGGGTGCACTTCTGGCTCACCCTGGTCGGCTTCCACACGACGTTTCTTGTGCAGCACTGGCTGGGTAACGAGGGCTTTCCCCGGCGGTACGCCGACTATCTGCCCACCGACGGGTTCACCACGCTCAACACGGTCTCCACGATCGGGTCGTTCGTGCTCGGCGCGTCCACGCTGCCGTTCCTCTACAACGTGTGGAAGTCGTACCGCGCCGGCCAGGAGGTCGCCGTCGACGACCCGTGGGGCCACGGCAACTCGCTGGAGTGGGCCACGTCCTCGCCACCGCCGCTGCGAAACTTCGACCGCATGCCGCGCATCCGCTCGGAGCGACCCGCGTTCGACCAGAAGTTTCCCCACCTGGCCGCCGGCGGCCAGTCGGTGGCCGGCCCACCGGAGGGCGGCGCCAAGCCGCTGACCGCCGAGTCCCACGGCGGCGCCCGCTACCGCGAGGACACGTCCGACGAGCGCGACCGCTGACCCCGGGTGGCCGTCGCACCTCGCATGACGTAAACCAGGGGGCGGTGGTTGTCACCTACCGGCGCGGGCGCGGTCGAGGACCTCCTCGGTCGTCAGCGGGCTTTTCGGGTGGTGGCTGAGACACAGCGGCGTTCGCACCTTCTGCGGGGCCTCGCCCTCGGCCGCGACGTAGAACTCGCCGGTGCTCAGCCGTGAGACGTCGGGGACGTCCCCGCCCTTGGCCTTCGCCATCTCCCGCGCGGCTTCGATCTGGATCGGGCTGTTCAGCAAGCCATAGAACTGGGTGGCCGCGTTACCCGGAATGCGGTTGTGTAGTCCTTTCGGTGCTTGGGTGGCGAACACCAGCCCCAGACCGTACTTGCGCGCCTGCGAGGCCAGAGCAAGGGTGCTCTGAGTGCACGCCGTCATGGTCCCCGAGGGGGCGAGTGTCTGGGCCTCGTCCATCACGAACAGGCCGAGCAGCGGCCGATCTCCGGCTGGGTGCTTCTTGATGTAGGCGAAAAGGGCCATCTCCAACTGGTTGACGAAGCTCTGGCGCATGTCGTCGGAGGGCAGGCCGACCAGACTGATCACCGAGATACGCGCACGCTTTCCAGCCGACGGTGTCAGCAGGACGGCGGGGTCCAAGGGTGTGCCGTCGCCGCCGAACATGGGGTCGTTGTCTATCGACGCCGTGAGTGTCTGGGCCAGGCCGCTGGCGATCTTGTCGGCTTCTTCGAGCCCGCTTACCCCGTCCGGCAGGTCGGAAAGCGTCTCGATCAGGCCGCGCAGGGTGCTCCCGCCGCGCCGACCGTAGTGGTCCACCGCACGCCGTAGGACGGCGAGGCCGAGGTGCGCCTTCGCGGCCCGACTGTCCAGGCGTGCCCGCGGGGTCAGCGCGGCCACCGCCGAGTCGACGGCCTCGTTGAACTCGTCCGGGTCGTCGAGCACGCTCTTGAAGTCTGGCAACGGCTGGAAACTCAGCGGTCGTCCAGTTTCCCGTCTCGGCGTCCACACCACGACCTCGGTGCCGGCGATGTAGTCGGCGGCTTTGTCCGCGTCGCCGGGTGCCCACGCCTTCGGCGCCGACGGCCATGGGTCGCCGAGCCTGGCCAGGTCGTTGTTCGGGTCCAGCACGATGGCGGACACGCCTTGGAGCGCGCATTCCTCGACCAGGCGCCGGATCAGCACCGTCTTGCCCGAGCCCGAGCCGGCGAAGATCGCGACGTGCTTGCGCAATGACTCGAGGGCCAGGCGGACCGGCTCGCCGGTGGTGTAGTCATGGCCCACCGTCAGTGTCGGCACCGTTTGCCGTGATTCGCCGGTCGTCTGGGAGGTCGGCTCGGCGACGGGGGCGGTTGTTGCTCCTTTCGACGGCGCACCTGTCGGCCGCTCCGTGGCCGCGTTCGTTGGCTCGGCCGCCTGCGGCGGCGTCGGCGATTCGGAAAGAGCCGCCATGGCCTGACGGAAGATCTGGATTTCACTGGCCGGTTGTCGCCGCATCAGCCATGCGGGGAGGTCGACGGCCGCTTCGTCGAGCATGACCTTGAGCGCGGCCAGAGCGCGGAGATCGGACTCCTCGAAGGCCAGCGTCGTCGTGTTCTTGGACTTGAGCCCCTCGATGAGGCTCAGTGTCTTGGGACCGGTCCACGCGCCATTGCGCAGGAAGTAGAGTCGCCGCTTCGGCACCTCGTATTCGACACCCGCCGCCGTGACCGCTCGCTTGATGCGGTGCAGTGCCGCCACGCCGTGATGCTTGGCGCTGATCGCCCGGAAGGACCAGTGCGCCTGGTCCTCGGTGCGTTCGTTGAGGGTGCGGCGAAGCCTTGCGTGGAGTGCGGGTTTGGCGCTCGGCGGACCGTCCTGGTGAAAAGTCTCGTCGGTCCCCCCTCGTCCGATGATCCATGCCGTCAGCCCGGCCGAAAGCAGGCCCGGAACGACGCTGTCCTCGCGGTCCGGGTCGAGCGGTGTCACGACGTCGGCTTCGTCCTTCAGCTCGCTGAAGCGTGTGTCGAACTGCTTGCTTACGTCGTCCGAGATGCTCGTGGGGACGAGTGCCGCCGCACTCGGCTCGCTGCTTGGTGGTTCGCCCAGGTGCATGAGCTCTCGGACCTGGTCGTTCAGCAGGCAGTCGCGCACATGTGCGTCGATCTCGATCAGCAACTGCCGCGGGGTGAACTTGGTGGCGGTGACGAACGCCTCGGGACGGATCGGCCACGACGGATAGGGCGGCGCGAACCGGACCAGCCGGAAGCTGTGGGCGAACCGCTTCTCGATGAGGCTCCGGGCAATGGCCGGGTCCCGGATCGTCAGCATCTCCTCTGGTTCGCGAAAGCGGTCCCGCACGGTGTCGGTGGCTTTGCTCTTGATGAGCATCCACGATGGTGGGATGCAAGCCACGAGCGTCAGCGTCCTACGGGTGTCCTGGCGCAGCGCCATGAGGCCGTGCGCGATCTGTTCGATGACCAGCAGTTGCGCCCAGTCGTCGGCATTCGACGGTTCGGGCTGCTGCCCCTCGTGCGACGCCATCGACGACTGTGAGATCAACGTGTCGATCTGGTCGACGGCCATCACGGTGGGGCCGGTCAGCGCGAGCAGCTTGGACAGCTCGCGGACAATCTCTTGCGCGGTGCGCGGCTTTCGCCGCATGCGCCACTGGGCGCGCTCTCCCGGCTCGGCCTCTGGTTCCGAGCTGAAGTAGTTTTCCGCGAGGTCGCGATGCGCGACGTTGTCCGAGGCGGAAAGGGCGAGCGCACGGGCGGTGTCGTCGCATTCGCGAGCGACCAGCCGGTCGTAGTCGCTCAGGCCGAGGACGAAGGCGTCGAGCGCGGCCGGGGTCAGGTCGGTCTCGCCCATGACCGCCCGCCGCGCCGATCGCGGCGCGCCGACCACCGACGAGAGCCGCCGCAGGAACAATCGCAGCTGGGTATCGCTGCCGGGTACGCCTCGGAAGAGGCCCTCCAGCATCGAGGCCAGGACGCTGTCCCAGAATCCCTTGGCGTCGAGCAGGCTAACCAGGAAGAAGTAGCCACCCTGGTCCTGCATCTGTTGGCGGACCCATCCGAGCAGGTGGGTCTTGCCCGAGCCGCGTCGGCCCTTCAACACCAGGCCGAGCGGGCTGCCGTCTTTGCTCGCTTTCGCGTCGGCCATGCCCGCGAGGACGTCGTTGACCACGCCTTGATGCAGCCCTTCGACATGGAACGGCGACGGGCGCCAGACGTCGTCGGGAACGGGCGCCCAGTCGAACCTGAGCGCCGCCAGTGCTTTGCGTTCGTCTTCGTTCATCGCGTTCCGATGGCGATCAGGTGGGTGTCCTGCCCGCCGACCCGTACCGCGTTGCGGCGATCCTCGTCGGTGAGCGTCTTCTGGTTGGACTCGGGCATCATTTCTACGTCTTCCGCGCGGCTCAGCAGCCGGAAAGCCTCGTCGAGCGCCTCGCCCGGCACGTCGCCAAGGTTTCGGCGAACGTCTGTGTGCTTGAGCCAGGCACCGGGATGTGGGACCAGCGAGTAGTAGATCTTGCGAATCCGTACCTCGAGATCGTCGTCGTCGGGCACCGCGGCCGCCGCGCGAGAAAACATCTCCCCGAATCTCTGATACGCGCCACCCTTCAACACCCGTTCCCGGAGGTTGTCGTGCAACGCGCTCAGCGCCGCTCCCAGCGTCCTGGACCGCGGACTGTCGAAGTTCAGCTCCTGGTGCACGCGGTCCCAACCCTTGTCGTCCAGCACATGGACGAAGGACCGGCCCACCTTCGAGCTCTTGACGTAGCCGGCGTCGTTGAGCTTTACACGGCTTTTGCCGGTCAGATCTATCCGGTAGCGCTCTTTCAGCTCCGGGTTGGAAATCTCGCGCGCTTCCGCCATCAACACGATGAGCAGCGCACTCTCGGACGGGGTGAGATTGTCAGCCACCATGTGGTCCTTTCGCCATGTCATGCCTTCGGGCCCGGATGAGATGTTCGATCTGCGCCGCCACCGCCTGGGCGTCGTGCATAACCCGCGCATTGGTGAATCTGAGAACGGCGTAGCCATCTAGCTGCAACCGCACGTCGCGGACCCGATCGGCGTCGTACTGCTCGGGCCGGCAATGCTCCAACCCGTCCAGCTCCACCACCACACGCTCGGCGGGCCACAGCAGGTCGGGCCGGATGAGGGTCCGCACCAATGCCGGCTGATACGTCCCGTTCCAGATCCGGCCGTACGCCCACTCCTGCCGCGCCAGTACCGCTTCGAGCGCGGCCTCGACGCTGCTGTGCGGATGCGGCCGCCCGAGAACGGTCGCTGCCCTGCCCGGCTCTGCCGGCTTCGACGCCACATCGGTCTCCCGCGGCGCCGGCGCCAGGCGCACGGTGCCGACGCGTTCGGGATTGGGAGACCTGGTGCCGGTGAGCCACACGCCCAGGCGGCCTCGGTCGGAGAGCCACTCCGAGGCTGCTACCACGATGTCGTCGGCCGACGTCTGCGCAGGCTTCGTCTTGGTGGGCATCGCCAGCACCAGTCGGTCGCGCTGGAAACCCGCCGCGACGATGCGGGCAAGCCCCGCGACCCGCACCTCGGGCCGCAGTCGCGCGCGCGAAGGTCGGCCGGTCAGCGCGCGTTCCGCCAGATCGGCCAGGAAAGCGCTGGAATAGCCCGCGACGCGCGCCCGCTCGGTCGCCGCGGCTCGGATCGCGGCCAGAGCGGCGCCTTGCGGACCGTCGAGCTCATCCACCTCGGGAAGCCATCCGGGAAGAAGCTGCCGGGCGGCGCCGTCAAGGGCCTCGAGTACCTCGGCTACAAAAGCAGCCACCGAGCCGGTCGCCGGCGGCGCCACTACGATGGCGGCCGGGAGATCGTCGAATCGAGCGGCAGCCGCGGCAACATCTCCCGCCGAGACGCCCGAGAAGTGGACCACTCGATCGAACGGAACCCCGGCCAATTGCCGGTGCAAGGCGGCCTCGCCATCGCGCAGCATCGTGATCGCGTCTCCCATCACGCCTCACGCGGCCTATACGGAACGCCGTCAGCGTCGAGACCGTGCGCACGGAGACGGTCGACGAGCGTGCGATCGACGGTCTCGGTGGCGTTGAGTAACGCCACGAGCCGCTCGGCGGCCTGGAGCGTGCCAGCATCGACTTCGCGCCTGAGCTCGGCCTCGTTTCGCAGATCGAAGAGCAGCGCGGTGAGCTGCCGAGCCGCCGCCTCGTCTCCGCTGCCGATCCGGCGCCTCAGGTAGGCAAGCTGTGCCTGGATCGCGGCGCCGTCGACGGTCGTGCCCGAGGCGAGGAGCTTGGCCAGCTGGCGAGAGGCGGCTTCGTCACCGGCATCGGCTCTCTGCTGAAGCGCGTCTACCCGGCCGTGCGTCGCCAGCAGCTCGGCCAGGGAATTGGCGGCCGGTTGCTTGCCCCGATCCGCGCGCTCACGAAGCTCGTCGACCGCTCCACGATCTGCCAACAACGCGGCGAGGTCTTCCTCGGCGAGGAGGCTGCCAGCGTCGGCTCTCGTCCGCAGCGCGTCGGCTTCGCCGCCGTCGACAAACACCTCGGCCAGGCGCCGGCCAGCCTCGAAATCGCCATCCGCCGACGCCGCCCGCATGTCCTCGATACGCTGAGCGAGCGTGACGATGTGGTCGAGCCGGTCGGTGGCCGATCGATCATCCGGAACCTCTCGCGAGTACCGCCGCAGAAGGTCGATCGCCTCCCGCTCGCGCCCACTCCGAAAAAGCACATCCGCGAGCTCGACAGCTCCCATCCCATGCCGGTCGAAGAGCCGGCGCAGTGCCTCTTCCTCGTGGCAATAGCGCATCCGCGCGTTCGCCGCGGCGGCGAGCCGGCGGAGGTCCTCCGCGTCCTCAGCGGTGGAGATCAGCGTCTCCCACGCACTGCGCGGAGGGCACTCGGTACGCCGGATGTGCTGGGCCACGTAGTCGGCCACGACGTAGCCGGCCAGCAGCCCGGCCTGGCCGTCGTCGACCGGCGTCAGTGCGGACACCGCGCCGTGGAGTTCCTGCCCGCCGAAAGCCAGGGCGTCCGCCAGCCACTGCCGCGGCCGGTTGACGCGCTGCGAGGGCGTCAGATAGCCACCGATCGCGGACTCGAAGGCGTTCTCGGCGATCGGCGACAGGACCCCGAGCCGCCGCGCGTCGGCGGCAAAGCTGATGACGGCTTTGGCGTAGGGATCCGGCGCCTGCTCCCACCGGTGCAGCAGGTCGGGGCCGGCAGCGAGCACCTGGGTGAGCCCGGCGTCCTTGACATCGAGCGCCAGCCGGATGCGAGTGTCAGTCGCCGCGATGCGCTCGGCCTCCGCCTGCTCCGGCCCGGACAATACGTCCGGCACGCTCACGACTTCGGCGAGCTCGAGGATGCGGCGATCGTTCTCGAGTTCCGCGGGAGCGCCCAGGCCGCGTGGTGTCTTCCTCTTCAGGTAGTCGTCGGGCCACAGGGTGGCGACCACAATCGCGGGAAACTGGAGCAGCCGTATGACGTGCTCTTTGGTCAGCCGAGGGTCGGCACCGAAGAAGCGGTGCATTTCGTCGAGCCAGATGATGATCCTTTGCCGTGGGCCGTCCAGCAGTTCGACGATCTCACCGGTGCTGGCCGGTTGGACAACCGGCCAGTTCGGGGCGACCACATGCACGGCCTCGTACAGCGATCTTGTCTTGCCCGACGATGATCGGCCGACCAGGAGGACGAAGCAACCCCGCTCGATCCCTGCGGAAATGTGTCTCCGCAGGTCGTCGTCGAAGTCACGGCCAACGTACTTGGGCAGGTCTCCGGCGCTTTCCTCAGCGGTGATCGCCGCGTGGATCCCCAGCTGGCGGGGAGATACCTCGTCGAAGCGCGGTATCGGGCTCGGCGGCTGCGTCTCGGCGAGACGATTCCAAGCCGCCTGCCAGGTCGCGTGGTCGGCCTGAGGCACGTCGAAAACCCTGAGCAGGCACCACAGCACCTCCTTCGCCGGGCGCTTGCCGTTCATCACCGGGCTCACCGTCGCCCGCGGTAGGTCGCGCGGAAGTTTGAGACTTTTAGCCCGCTGCTGAATCCCGCTGAGCGACATATCTCGATCGACTTTCAGCCGATTGAGAAGCTTCCCGAACGCCGCCCAGTCCTGGGCGTCCGCAAGATCGGCAGCACTGACGATCGCCAGGTAGCTCAACCCCCTCGCGCACGCCTCGATGCTGTTCGACGGATGACGTCGAATGTTCGCGAACAGCCTATGAACCGCCTCTCCGGAAAGCCATCGTCAGAGTTGAGCGCCGGGATCACCCGAACGGACCCCTTCGAGGTCGTGCGAGATCGTTCAACAACCTCGACCGAATCACGTCTGCGCTGCTCACATGGGTCCTATCCGCGAAAAGGTCCACGAACATCAGGGGGTCCCGATGGACAACTGGCGCACTATCAGGCGTAAAGCCGACACACAACCGTGGGGTTGGACCAGCTTCGGCGGCCAGCACACGGACTCGTGGGAACGGCGGATTACCGACCGCGTCGACGTGCTGGTGGTTGCGGCATTGCCGGAGGAGTTCGACGCGGCCAAGGCTGCCGGCCTGGCGATCGCCCCGGCGGGTCCGGGAGTGTTTCGGTGGGAGGAGCGCGACCTGGACGGCGTCCCACCGTTCCTCTGGGGGGAGTACCGCGTAGCCGGCAGGACTCGATTCACGTTGGCGCTGGCTCGCCCGACGCAGATGGGCGGTCGCGCTGCCGGACCCTTCGCCGCGTCGTTGGCCGATCGGCTGCGGCCGGCGTTGCTGGCCATGTGCGGCGTCTGCGCCGGCAACCCCGCAGACACGGCGCTGGGTGACGTCGTGGTCGGTGAACCCGTCTACGAGTGGGACGAGGGCAGGCAGTTGACCACCGGGTTCGAGGGCGATCACCGGCAATTTCGGCTGGAGCCCCGCTGGCTGCGCGCCGCGCAGGACTTCGACACCAGCAGTCTGGCCAGCTACGGCGACGCCAGCGAGGACGAAGCCTTGCTCTGGTTTCTCGAACAGCTACACCGTGGGCAGCAACCACGCAACCACCCCGCACGGGACGCCTACTTCCCAACCGGCACCTGGCAGCGGCGCCTGGCGCGACTTGAGAAGCAAGGTCTGATCCGGCGCGAGCCGACCGGCGAGGCCGTTCTGACCAGCGACGGGTCCGGCCTGGTGCGGCGACGGCTCTACGACGACGTCGACGGGCCGCGGCAGCTTCCATTTCGCGTGCTCGCCGCCCCAATGGCCAGCGGCGGCGCGGTCGTCGCCGATCCCGATGTCTGGGGTCGGCTGAGGGCGATGGGCATGCGAAATATCGCCGCGGTGGAGATGGAGGCCGCTACCATCGCGACCGTCGCCCATGATCGGGGACTCGCCTGGTTTGTCGCCAAGGGTGTGATGGACCACGCTGACACCAACAGAGACGACCGCTACAGGCAGTTCGCCGCCCGCGCCTCCGCGCAAGTCATGTTCGCCTTGCTGGAACGCGTCATGGCAGACTGGTCAAGCAGGGGATCGGTCGGCGGCTTACGCACTACTTTTTGCTTTCCGATCTAGCCGGAATGTTGCTTCGCGTATATATGCGGCAGTAGGCTTGGATACATGAAGACGATGATCGACTTGGACGACGAGGCGCTGGAGCTTGCCGCCAAGGAGTTGGGCACCACGACGAAGAAGGACACCGTCAACGCCGCGTTGGAGTTCGTGGCCAACCGGCGTCGCCGCATCGAACAGCTACTCGACGATCCGTACGCGCTGGGCGTTGGTCCGGATATCGCCGATCCGGAGGTCATGCGGCAGGCCCGTCGGTGACCGTTCCGGTCGGTCCGGGGCAGCTCTATCTCATCGACACCTCCGCGCACGCCAGGATCGGACATCCAGCGGTCCGTAACGTCATCGCTGGGCTCATCGTCGATCGTGCCGCCGCGACCTGCGTGACGGTCGACCTGGAGGCTGGCTATTCCGGGCGCGACCTCGCCGACGTGCGCGCGATCGCCGAGCGCCGCAAAGCCCTCTACGTCGTGCTGCCGGTCAGCGAGGTGATCGCCGATCGCGCTCGTGATGTCCAGCTCCGGATGGCCGCCCGCGGACACCACCGGGCCGCCGGCGTGATCGATCTGTTGACGGCGGCGGTGGCGGAGCACCACGGCGCGGTGATCCTCCACCACGACGCTGACTTCGAGCACATCGCGGCTACGACCGGTCAACCGCACACCTGGATCGCGCCTCGGGGCACTCTCCCCTGATTGGTTGACGCATCGAGTGGCAGTCTCAACCAGCCGGCGTGGGTAGGGAGGCGAGCTCGACGAGGCTCGCCCATGCACCGGGTACGTCGAGCGCGCGGGCGGCGTACGCGAGGTTCAGGAGTTCTTCGCTGAGGTAGCGGTCGTACTTGTCGTGGGCCTTGGCGCGTACCGTGGCGGCCAGCGCCACCGGGTCCGGAGCTGGTGCGGCGGCGAGCTTCCGGACCACGTCGAGGAGCTGAGCCGGTGAGCAGTTGCCGGCGGTGATGGCCAGTCCGTCCTGTCCGATGTGGAGGCCATGCCTGGCGAGGACGACGGCGAGGGTGTTCATGATCCGATCGCCCCGCCATGGGAGGAGGACGGTTTCCAGGCCCCAGGAGAAGATCCGGTTGGTGGCGTGGCCGTAACCGTGGAAGGCGGCTCGTCCCTCGGCCAGTAGCGTCCGGGCGGTGGCGTCGAGGTATCCGGGGGTCTCGCTCGACCGGTACAGGTGGCGCATCGCCCGCCGTACCTCGTCGGCGACCTCACCTCCGGTGCCGGGGAAGACCGGTGGCCGGCCCGCTTCGGCGGCGGTCAGCTCGATCACCCGTTGCGCGGTGTCCACGGAGATGACGCGCCAGCGCGCGCCGCCGAAGATCAGGAACGTGCCGGGCAGGATCGGGCGGTCCACCGGCAGGGAGCCCAGGGTGTAGCCGTCCGCGACCAGCCGGTAGTCGAGCGAGGTCCGGAACGATGCGTAGAAGCTGTGGTGGCTGATCAGCCGTTCGCCTTCGCGGCCGGGCAGCAGCAGGCCGTCGGCTTGTTGCTGGAGCAGGTCGTGCCGGCCCAGGTCACGCAGGACGGCCGCGAAGGTGGCCCGGTCGACGCGGTGGAACGGCCCGTTCGCGCACAGCGAGTCGAAAAGCTGGCGAGCGGTGGCGCCGCCATGCTGCGCGGTCATTGACAGCACCTGCTGGATGAGCGTGGACAGGTGCAGGCCAGCCGTGTCCGGCGGCTCGTACCAGGACGCGGTCAGCAGTTCGATCATTGCCACGGACTGGAACAGTTCGGCGCGCAACGCGTCTGTGGGGCTGAGGCCGGGGGCGAGTTCGGGTTCCGCGACATAGACCCGGACGATTGCGGGGCGGCCCGGCCGGCGGCCGGAACGCCCGAGCCGCTGGCGCAGGCCGGCGACGGTCGGTGGCGCGCCGACCTGAGCGACCGCGTCCACCGAGCCGACGTCGATACCGAGCTCCAAAGTGGACGTACATACGGCTGTGACGGGGGTGGTCGTGTCTTTGAGCCGTTCCTCGACGTGCTCGCGTACTTCCTTGGAAAGGCTGCCGTGGTGGGCGAGGAAGCTCGCGGACAGCCCGCTCCGCGCGGCGCGCTGGGTGAGCATGTCGGCGTAGGTCTCGACGGCCGCGCGGGAGTTCGCGAAGACGAGGTTGTCGGTGCCGTGCAGGGTCTGGAAGAGGTGGTCCGCTATCGCGGCCCGGTCGGCGGGCTCCTGTCCCGGCGGTGCCGCGGCGGTCGGGTCGACGTAGCCGCGGATCTGGAGTCGGATCTCGCCGCCGGGCTCGGTGGAGGCAACGATGGCCACCTCGGCCCCGTGCCGCGGCCGCAGGAACTCGGCGGCGCCGGCGAAGTCGCCGAGCGTCGCGGAGAGCGCCACCCGCGGTACCCGCCGCCCCGCTGCCAGCTCGACCCGGTGCAGCAGGGCCTGGAGTTGCGCGCCGCGTTCGGTGCCGACGAAGGAGTGCAGCTCGTCGATGACCGCGTAGCGCAGCCCGCCGAAGACCCGCCGGACCCGGTCGGCGTGTCGGACGAACAGCGCCTCCAGCGACTCCGGGGTGATCAGCAGCAGGCCGGCCGGCGCGCGCAGGACACGGGCTTTGCCACTTGCCGGTGCGTCGCCGTGCCAGCGGTGCACCGGGAGGTCCAGCAGCCCGGCAAGGTCGACGACGCGGTCGTACTGGTCGTTGATCAGCGCCTTGAGCGGGCTCACGATGAGTGCCGCGACACCGGCACCGCTGCCCAGATCGTGCTGGCGGGCCAGTACCGAGCAGATGGGCAGCAGCGCCGCCTCGGTCTTGCCGCTCGCGGTGGCCGACGCGATGATCACGTCGCGTTCTCCGGTGATGATCAGCTCGGCGGCGCGCTCCTGCGCGTCGCGGAGGCGGTCCCAGCCGCGGTTGTAGATCCATCGCTGGACCGCCGGGTGGTACAGCGCGTAGGCCCGCGACGGCTCCGCGGCCGGCGTCTCAGAGCTGGAACGCGGTGAGTTCGTCGTCATCGATCGCGGTGGCGAGCTCGACCCTCCCGATGAGGGCGGACCAGTGCAGGTCGGGGTGCTGTTCCAGCAGCGCGAGCAGGTCGAGGAAGCCGCGGATGGTCTCGCGCGGGGTGCGGAAGTAGGCGTCGCCGAGCCGCGCCGCGCAGTGCGCCATGTACGCGGTGAGCGCCTCGTCCGGCACGAGGTGCCGGGCCGGGTCGCCGCCGGCGTACACGTGGCGGACCTTGGTCAGCAGGACGTACACGTCCTCCGGGGTGAGGTTGCCCAGCCGGATCACCGGACCCGAGTTGTCCACCCGGTCGGACGAGGCGAAGCGGTTCGGCGCGAGCCGGGACGCGAGCGCTGGGTACGAGAACAGCCCGCGCCGCGGGTCCATCAGAAACTCTGGTGTGCCGCCGAACAGGAAACCGAGGTGCTCCGCGCTGCCCTGCGTGGTGTCGTTGACGATCCGCAGCACCTGCTCGTAGTTGGCGTTGCGGACCGCCGATCCGGTGATCTTGTACAGGTTGACCATCTCGTCCAGGCAGACCAGCAGCCCGTTGAAGCCGGCCAGCCGGACGAACCGCGCCAGCAGCTTGAGGTGGTCGTAGAACGTGGCGTCGTCGATGATCGTCCGGACGCCGAGCGCGGCCCGGGCGTCGACCCGGCTGGTGAACTCCCCGCGTAGCCAGCGCACCGCGTCTGCCCGCAGCCGTTCGTCTCCGCTGTCGTAGCCGCGCCAGTAGGCGCCCACCACGGCAGCGAAGTCGTAGCCACCGGTCAGCTCCGCCAGTGCCGCGAGCCGGGACCTGATCGCGTCGGCCGGGGTGTCGCCGGTCGCGTTCGCCTCGTCGAGCGCCCCGGTCACGAACCGTTCCACGACGCTCGCGAGCGCGCCCCCGTCGGGTCGTGCCCGGGTGGCGAGGTTGCGCATCAGCTCGGCGTAGAGGCCGCGTGCCTGCCCGGATGCGGCGTGCAGCCGCCGGTCCGGTGACAGGTCGGCGTGGACGGTGACGAGCCGTTTCTCCAACGCGATCGAGCGGACCAGATGCAGGAAGAACGTCTTCCCGGAGCCGTACTCGCCGATGACGAAGCGGCAGCCGGCGCCGCCGCCGGCGATCCGGTCGACGTCGCGCGTCGCCGCCTGGACCTCGGCGGCCCGGCCGACCTGGATGTGCTGCTGCCCGACTCGTGGGACCATGCCCGCTCGCAGCGACGCCACGATCGCGTCCCGCTCACGCGGCCGAATCGTTTTCGTGAGGTGCGTCATGCGAGCAGCTCCAGGAGTACCTCGTTGTCGACCGCGAGCGTATCGCCGTCCTCGACGACCGGTGCGCCCGCGCGCTCGATGGCGACCTCGTTCAGCACATCGAGCGCGCCGGCTGGCAGCACCCCGTGTGTGGCGGCGAGCGACGCGAACTCCTGCCGGGTCCAGGACGGCCGGGCGGTGAGCGCGTGCAGCAGCGCACTGTGCGCGAGGTCGAGATCCGCGACCCGGCCCGAGGCGCCGGCATCGGGCCGCGCGACCTGTTCCGGGTCGTCCCCGGCGTCGAAGATCGCGTCGAGCAGCGTGGCGGCGGCGGCACTCTCGGCGATCTTGCGTTGGATCGCGGCCTGGTCGAGCTCGACCTTCGGGGTCGAGGCCCGGTCATCCGCCCACGGCAGCGCGTATCCGCTGGGCGTGGTGTCGGCGACCTGCACCACGACCGGTTCATCCTGCTCGTCGGCACCAGCGTGGGTGCCTGGCAGCGTGTGCGGCAGGGCCGGTGCGCCGCCTACGCTGCGCTCGTGCAGCCGCTGGAAGACCAGATCCGGCTCGAGCCCGAGGATCCGGTACAGCCGGGTCAGCGCGGCGACGGTGGCCGGGCCGACCGCTGGGTCCGCCGCCAGTGCCACCGTGACCAGGTAGTGGCCGGCGATCTCCCGCTCGGCGGCCGTCACCATGGTGGTCTGCCGGCCCAGCCGGTCGATCTCGACGGGGGTCGTCAACAGCCAGCCCAACCGAGCCGCCAGCCGGAGATCCTCGCCCGGATCGAGGCGCAGTGCCGCGGCCAGATCGGGGACGGTGGCGAGGACCGCCGTGCCGATCGGGTCCTGTGGGTGGATCGGCTGTGCCGCCGAGGCCACCGCGGCGGCACATCGGGCGATCCCCGCGGCGGCGGGGAAGCGGGCGCCCGGGGCGGCGGACACCGGCCGGCCGAGGCGGAAGAGCACGACCGGTCCTCGAGCCAGGGCCGGCGCGCCGAAGCGCACGTCGGGCTCGACCCCGAAGTCCAGCAGGGCCAGTACGGCGAGGAATGCCGCCGCCTCGTCCCGCGCCATCCGATCGGGTGCGGCCGTAGACCAGAACGCCCAGAAGCCGGCGGCGTCGACGACCGCCCGTGGCCGCCCGTCGAGCTGCTGTTCCGCCCACACGCGCAACGCGCCGAGCTGGCCGTGGTCGGCGTCCACCAGCTCGCGTGGCAGCCGCGCTGCGGCGGCGAGCGAGCCACGCCCCGCGGGGAATCTGGCCAACCACCGGCGGTACGGGTCGAGGGCCGCGGCGACGCCGTCGACCAGGCTGCCGAGCGCCCGCGTGGTGCGCGGCTCGGCCAGTACGTCCGGCAGGTCCTCCCGGCACACCAGGGTGGTGGCGAGGCCGGGGCTGATCGGCTGGTACCGCAGGCGGATGCCGGGCACGTCGTCGGGTGGCACCAGACCCGCGCCGTGCCGGTCGCGGTATCGCAGCGCGAACATCTCGTCGAACTCTGCCGGGCAGTCCACCTCGGCGGTGCGTCGCGGCAAGGACGGGTGGTGCCGGACCCACGCGCGTGCCAGGTCCGCGGGCACCGGATCGGAAGCGGCGGCGAGCCGGGCCAAGGCGACGCGTACTCGCATCGTGCCCGCATCGCTCGGTGCCTCTGACGCGGGTCTGAACAGTTCGAGCAGGTCAAGCAGGTTGTCCAAGGATCTGCTCAGCGTCGGGCCGCGATACCGGGCGCGCAGCCGGCGCACTTCGGCCCTGATGGCCGGCAAGTCGTCGCGTACCGCCGGATCGTGGTCGGCGTCGAGCAGTACCCGGCGCTCCAGCCCGAAGCAGAACAGCAGGACAAGACCCGCCGGCACGTCCGTGCGTCGGCCGCCGGCCAGCCAGTCCAGGTACGCCCACCGGGCCTCCGGTGACAGCAGGTGGTACGCCAAGTACGGTCCGGTACCGGGATCGGCGGGGCGGCCACGCGGTGGCGTGGCAGGCAGATCCGGGTTGACCAGCGCCGGCTCGACACCCGCGGGTGATGCGAGGTGTCTGCCTATGTAGACGAGGCCGCCGGGGATAGCATGGGCGCCGACCGCGGCCGGCTGTCCGGGCGGGATCCACCGCCCCGCGGCGTTGTCGGACCGCTCCAGCACGGTCCTAACTGTATCCACCGGGCGTATCAGCCTATTGGGGGAAATCTACGGTGCCAGAGGCAGACTCGATGGAGGCCGCGCTCGCGGAGACCGAGCGTGAGGTGGACGCTGCGCTGCGCAGTGCGACCGCCGCCGTCCGGGAGCTGAAGCGGGCGCTGGGGGCGGCGCGCACGGGCCACGTCCGCGACCTGCGCAAGTCGTTGGCCGCCGCGCGCGACGCCGCTGGTGGGCTCGCCGACGATACCCGCGGGCTTGTCGACGGCTTCGACTTCGACGAGCAGGCGTACCTCTCGTCCGGCGGGTACGTGAAGGAGTTGCTGGCCGAGGCGGAGGCCCGGGGTTTGTCGATAGTGGAGGACGACGACCGGCTGCTGTGCTACCCCTCGCTGCTGCGCGTCCTGCCCGGCGACGCCGCGGTCGATGTGGACAAGGTGCGGGACCGGCGGCTGCGGCCGTCCGTGCTGGTCACGGCGCTCGCCCGGGCTCAGGAGCGGGGGCCCCGGTTCAAGGCCGAGGCGTTCCTGGACAGCCTTCGCTCGGCCTATGAACTGCTCGTGTCGAGCACGGACAAGCGCGCCGACGCGGTGGTCCGTCTGGTCGACATCTGGTCGGCGTTGACCATGTTGCCCGGCCAGCGTGGCCAGTACTCCAAGCAGGAGTTCGCCCGCGACCTGTACCTGCTCGACCAGAGCGGCGTGACGAGCACGCCGCGCAGCCCGCGGACCCTGCGATGGGCGGCGAGCACCGGCACCAAGGGCTCCGGCGCCCTGGTCACGGTGGCCCGCAACGGCCAGCAGCAACGGTACTGGGGCGTCTCGTTCACCGCGGAGCCGCAGTGACGACCGCGGCGATCGGCACCGACGAGTACCTCGAGGTCGTCGAGCGGGAGTACCTCGCCAGCTACGTCGGGCGTGGAGGCGCCGCGGTCAAGATCCTCTCCGTGGGCGACGATGTCGAACGCGTCCGGCTCGCCAGCGGGCTCGCCAAGGCCGGCGACCGGTTCGAGCATGCGGCGGTGGATGCCGCGACCACCCGTGTCCACCTGATAGACCAGGTTTTCGCCGCTGTCGCCCGCCAGCTCGACTGGGTCGCGCTGGCCGAGACGGTGGTCCGGTCGGCTCTCGAACGGGCGGCGTTCCCCGTGCCGGGCGAGCACGACGCCATCAACCTGGCCGCGATCGCCCGCCGTCACGACGTGGACGCCGCCGAGCTGTACCGCAGCGTCCGCCGGGCCATCGAGCAGATCGTGTTGCGGGACACCGGGCTGAGCCACGAGTTCCGGGTGGCGATGCTGCGGCTGTGCCAGGAGCGCCTGGGACGCGGCGACGTGAGCGCGACCGAGCGGGAGACCGTCATCGGCTGGCTACGGGGCGAGCGGCTCCCGGCCGCCGATCTTCGCACGGTTGGGCTGCGCACCAAGGTCAACCGGTACAACGCCAGGCCGTTGCTGCTGTCGCTGACCCGTTGGTTGCGCATCGCCGGCCGGTCCGGGCTCGTGCTGCACCTGGACCTCGACCGGCTCGCGGTGACCCGCCGCCCGCCGGTGGGGCTGCGCGACGGGTTCTACTACGCCAAGGCCGCGACCCTCGACGCGTACGAGCTGGTGCGCCAGCTGATCGACGCCACCGACGAGTCCGAAGGCTTGTTCGTCGCGGTCCAGCTGCCACCTCTGCTCGTGAACGACGAGGCGCGTGGCCTGCCCGCGTACACCGCGCTGCAGATGCGGGTGGCCGACGAGGTGCGGGACCGGCAGCGGCCCAACCCGTACGCGGCCCTGGTCCGGATCGGCTCTCGTGGACAGGAGGCGGCATGAGCGCGCGAGCTGGCGCGGCGACGTCTGGACTGAGGAGCGAAGCGACGAGGGAAGACGTCGTCTTTGGCGCCGCGCGAGCGAGCGAATCAGGAGGCACGGCATGAGCGAGCTTGCGGCCCGCCGGGCGATCGAAGCGCTGCGGGCGGGCGTGCCCAGCCGGGACGCCGTGGCGGCGCTGGGCAGCGGGCAGACCGCGATCGAGGACCGGTTCCAGGCGCTGCGCGAGACCGTTGCCGGTGGCGCCGCGGGCGGCCTGCTGCTCGGCGGGGGATTCGGGGCCGGCAAGAGCCACCTGCTGGAGCACCTCGCCCGGCTGGCCCTCGACGGCGGATGGACGGTCAGCCGGGTGGTGATCAGCAAGGAGACGCCGCTGTACGACCCGGCCAAGGTATTCCGGGCGGCGGCCGACTCCGCGCTCCGTGCCGGGCAAGCCCGACCGGCGATTATCGAGGCGGCGATGGCGCTCGACCTCGACGGCCGGGCCTACGCCGAGCTGCTGCGCTGGTCCGCGTCGAGCGGCTCCGAGCTCAACGAGCGGTTCCCCGCCACACTCACGCTGTTCGCCCATCTCCGGGAGCGTGACGCGGCGTTCGCGGAGACCATCCTGCGGTTCTGGTCCGGTGACCCGATCGCCGTTCCCGAGCTGCGACGGCGGCTGAAAGAGATCGGTGAGCAGCGACCGGCCCTGCCGCCGGTCGCCGCGGTGGAGCTGACCCGGCAGCGGTTGCGTTTCGCCGCCCGGCTGCTCACCGCCGCCGGCTCGCCCGGCTGGCTGGTGCTCTTTGACGAGGTCGAGCTCATCGGGCGATACTCGCTGCTGCAACGCGCCAAATCGTATGCGGAGCTGGCCCGGTGGATGCGCGGCGAGCAGGGCAGCGGGGTTCCGGTCGCGTCCGTGTTCGCGATGACCGACGACTTCGAGGCGGAGGTCATCAGGAGCCGCAACGACCAGGACGTGGTGCCCGCGAAGCTGAGCGCGAAGGGCACGCCGGAGGCGACCGCGCTCGCCGCCGCGGCCCAGGTGGGCATGCGGATCATCGACCGGGAGATGCACCTGCTCACCCCACCGGACGACGTGGAGCTCAAGCAGGCGTACGACCGGCTACGCGAGCTGCACGGCGAGGCTTTCGGCTGGCAGCCACCCGACGTGGCTGGGCTGGAGCGGCTCGGCGCGACCCGGATGCGCCAGTACGTCCGCGCCTGGATCAACGAGTGGGACCTGGTCCGGCTCGACCCCGGATACCGGCCGGAAACCGAGATGGTCGACGTGCCCAGCGACTACCGCGAGGATCCGGACCTGGAGCGCTCCGACCCCGAGTGAAGTAGGTCTTCGGGAGCTACGCCACAACACCAGTGAGGTGCTGGCGCGGGTGCGGCATGGGGAGACGATCGACGTGACGGAGTACGGCAAGCTGGTAGCGCGGATCGTGCCGGTGGGCGAGCGTGAGCCGACACCCGTGCTGGATCGCTGGTCGAGGCGGGTCGGGCCCGGTTGGCGGCGCGGCCAGGGTTTCGGCCGCGGATGCGAGCGGGGGACGGCACCGACCGGCTCGGCGATGCCCTCGCGGCATCGCGCGATGAGGAACGCTGGTGAGCCTTTACCGCAATCGACACTCCCGCCGCGCTTGAGCTACTGGCCGAGGAGAGCCATTCCCGCGCGTTCGCCGCGTTCTACGACGAAAGCGCGGGCGCGTCGTGGGTCAGTTCGGCATTGCTGCGGATCGAGATGATCCGTGCCGTCAGCCGTGTCATGCCAGCGGCCCTGCCGGATGCGAGGGCGCTCCTGCTGGCCTTCACCTACGTGAGCATCGACGATGAGGTTGTGGACGCGGCGATGAACGAGCCGGATCGGATGCTGCGGTCGCTGGACGCGATTCATCTGGCCACCGCGCGGGTGCTCGGGCCGGATCTGGACGGCCTGGCCACGTACGATGACCGGCTGGCGGCTGCGGCGAAGGACGCCGGAATCCCCGTGATCGACCCGCGAGGTTGACCAGTCCACCGGCTACCCTGGCCGGTTCATCACACCGCTGCGGACTCGTGATCTCGTAGACCAGCCGGCAGCGGTCGTTTTCGCGCGTGGATGGTCCGCTGCACCGCCTGCCTGCGTGGTGGTCGGCGAACGGGAGATGCGGTGGTGCGGCCGGACGACTGCTTCAACGTGACGCCGTTCCTGTCCAGCGGTGATCAGGCTCCGTTGCTCACCAGCCGCTGGACGGATGCCACGCGTGAACCGCCAGCCGTGACGAGCCGTGCGACGATTCGCCGGTGGGTTCCGTGGATGTCGTGACGGAGGGCGAGATTGCTCGACTCCGTCGCGAACTGGAGCGGTTGCGCGGGGAGAACGTGCGCCTGTCGCGTCTGCTGGATTTGCGTGGTCAGGGCACGGCTGCGGCGGTCGCCGCAACGGGGTTGGTCGAGATGTCGTCGCCGGTCGAGGACAAGCTGGCCTTGTACGCCGACCGGTTCCGGGCACGTACTGACGTGTACGCGGTGCGCTGGGATAACGGCCGCACCGGGGCGAGCGGGTGGATGCCCGCGGTGGCGGGCGGGTGGCGAAAGGGGATGGACAGGAAGCGGGCCGCCCACCTTCCGCTCACCGCGGATGTGGTCGCCGCCCATCTTGTGGGCGACGTGTTCGTGGGGCTGTATCCGCTGCTCACCGACAACACGTGCCACTTCCTGGTCGCAGACTTCGACGGCCCGGTCGCGATGCTCGACGCGCTCGCGTACAGCAAGGCGGCCCGTGCGAGCGGAGTGCCGGCGGCGTTGGAGATCTCGCAGTCGGGTCGTGGCGCGCACGTGTGGGTGTTCTTCACCGACGCGGTCCCCGCCGCTGTCGCACGCTCGGTCGGTACCGCGCTGGTGCACGAGGCGATGGTGCTGCGCGGATCGATGGACCTGCGCTCGTATGACCGCCTGTTCCCGAACCAGGACGTCTTGCCCGAGGGCGGCTTCGGCAACCTGATCGCCGCGCCGTTGCAAGGCCGGCGCCGCCGGGACGGGCTGACGCTGTTCCTGGACCTCGCGACGCTTGAGCCGCACGAGGACCAGTGGGCGTTCTTGTCGACTCTGGACCGGCTCAGCCCAGGTGACGCGGCGCTGGTTGCCCGACGGGCGAAGCGGGCGGTCGTGGGCAGCGAGGTCGCCGCGATGAGCAGGTCGGACGCGACCCGGGTGCATCCTGCGTTGCCCGCAGTGGTGCATGCGGAGCTTGGTGCCGGACTGAGCCTGGACACATCTCAGCTCACTGCGGCCGCACTGTCGACGTTCAAGCACGCGGCGTCGATGGCCAACCCGAAGTTCTACGAACTACAGCGACTGCGCAAGTCCACCTGGGACACTCCGCGGTTCGTCCGCGGCTACGACTTCACTGTCGACGATCGGCTGGTTCTGCCGCGTGGCCTGCGCCACGCGGTCGCCGGCATCGTCGAGCGTGCAGGATCGCGCCTTGCTGTCACGGACATGAGAAACCCCGGCCGCGAGATCGATGTCGTCTTCACGGCCGACCTCGACACGAGGCAGGGCGCTGCGGTCAGCGCACTGCTCGCGCATGACGACGGCGTACTCGTCGCCCCGCCCGGATCCGGGAAGACAGTGATGGCCTGCGCCGTGATCGCCGAGCGCGGCACCTCCACACTGGTGCTTGTCGACCGCAAAGCCTTGGCCGAACAGTGGCGCACCCGGATCGAACAGTTCCTGGGCATCCGACCCGGGCAGATCGGCGGGGGCAGGCGCAAGCTCAGCGGAATCGTCGACATCGCGATGCTGCCCTCCCTGGCCAGGCGCCACGACGTCGCCGAGCTCACGGCAGGGTACGGACATGTCGTCGTCGACGAGTGTCACCACCTCGCGGCCGCCGCGTACGACCACTCGGTCAAGCGGATCGGCGCGCAATTCTGGCTAGGGCTCACCGCGACGCCGGTGCGGCGTGACGGTCTCGGCGAACTCGTCACCTGGCAACTCGGACCAGTCCGGCACACCATGACCCAGGACGATCCCGGCACGCTCGTGGACGCCTGGGAGACGGACGCCGGACCTCGACGCCTGCTGTACGTCCACGAGACCGAGTTCCGCTCCGACGGCGTCGACCTGTCCTCCCCGGCGGCGCTCGCCGAACTGCACGGCGCTCTCGTCGCGGACGAAGCACGCAACACCCAGATCGTCGCTGACGTGGATGCCGCACTGAGCCGTGGGCGCAACTGCCTCGTGCTCACGCGACGGGTCGCGCACGTGGAAGCTCTCGCGTCCTTGCTGGCCGCGCGCGGGCATGAGGCGCTTGTACTGCAAGGCGGCATGTCTGTAAGCGATCGGCGAGCCGCGGTGAACCGCCTCGCCGAGGCCGAGGCCGGCGAAGGCGTGCTCGTCATCGGTACCACGCCGTTCATCGGCGAGGGCTTCGACGCTCCAGCGCTCGACACCCTGTTCCTCGCAGCCCCGGTCTCCTTCGACGGGCTGCTCATCCAGTGCGCCGGACGGGTGATACGGGCCGCGCCCGGCAAGGACGTCGCTGAGGTTCACGACTACCACGACCGGGCAACCCCGATCCTCGCCGCCTCGCTACAACGCCGCATGCCCGGCTACCGCGCGCTCGGCTTCACCAAGTCATAGGGATGCGGCCGTAGAGCGGCCGTCCTGGTGCCGGAGCCAATCACTCGAGGCGAGCGGAGTTTCCGCTATGGAAATCACACCTTCGCGGCGGACCAGAGTTTGCGAGCAGGGGCCCACGGTGCCCGATTCAGGGGGAGCCCGGCATTGTTGAACGCATCCTGTAACTTGGCGGAGACGAAGTGCTGTCCTCGGGGATTCGTAGGATAATCGCCCTGCCAGCCCGGATCCGGGCGCAACAGGAGCTGACGCGGGCTCAGTCGACGTCGACGCGGACTTCGTGAAGCGGGAACGAGCCAGCGTCACGTCTCGCCCGGCGGCGGGGCCGGACCCAAAGGTGCAAATACGATATTGTCCGTATTATCATCTTTTGTCCCGTTCCTAAACCGTGTGTCGCAAGTTCGAATCTTGCCGGGGGCACCAGGCGGCTTCTCGTTGCTGGGTGCCGCACACAGGGTCAGGGGAGTGGCGGCTCCGGGTGGTCGGCGAGGAAGCGCGCCGCCGCCGCTTCCGTTACAAGGTCGTTTTCGACCAGCCACTCGACGGCTCGGCGCTGGGCTCGGCTCTCCCTGAAGGCGTGCCACACCCTTACCAGCTCCGGGTACTCGTCGTGCAGTTCGTTCTTGAAGTGGCGGAACGCACCGCGGCCCTCGATGGCGCGGAACAGCCTCCGTTGGGCCCGCGTCGTTGCTGATGCCCTCGGCGAAGTCGGCCATGTCTTGGTACCACACGCTTGGCGGGAGTGGATCGATGGCAATGAGGTCTGGGTCTAGGTCGTCGAGGTCGACGGGGGTTTGGCCGTCGATTCCGAGTTCGGCGGTCCAGTAGACGGTCTCGCCGGTCTTGGCGTTGACCAGCAGTCGGTGGTCGTAGCTATCCTGATCGGCCAGCGCTGTGGCGATCTCATCGAGGTCTAGCTTGGCCAGGTCGAGCATCTGCCGGTCACCTTTCCCCTCGTTTGGCGAGCGCCGCGTTTACGTCTTCGGGGTCGAAGGCGGCCGGGTCGAAGTGGCTGGCGTCTTCCCAGCCCAGCCACTCCAGCCGGTCCTTGTGGTCGGGGTGGGCCGGGTTTCCCAGGACCTCCACCAGGTGCTCGTAACCCCACATGCCGCCGCAGTCGTCGGGCGGTGCCGCGCGGCGGCCGCCTACGCAGCGGGGGTAGGTCAGGGCGGGATCGCGGTCGAGCACCTTCTCCACCAGGATCTCGTGTGACCAGGCGTCGCCGAAGTCGTAAATGTATCGGACCTTGTCTTTGACTTGAGGGGCTACCTGCTCCAGCGTGACGGACTTTTCGGCGCGGTGGCCCAGCTCGCGGTCCGCTTGTCCGAAGTCGCCGTATGGCGTTTCGAACACGTGCAGGTGGCTGTCATCCCAGCCGAATGCTAGCTGGATGACCTCGTGGAGCCTGGCCAGGCTGGTGTCCGCGGGTACGAGCAGGCGTCGCCAGATCGGCGGCTTGGCGTCGCGCAGTCCGATCTTGATTTGGTAGATCGGGGCGGGGCCGTTCGAATTCTTGGGCTCGGCCGGCGGCTGTCCGGCTAACGTCATGTGCGGGCTGTCCTCGTGGTGTGGACGCGCGTCCACCGGCTTGCGTGGCTGCGGCAGGGCGGCCAGCCTGGTCCGCACCAGCGCCGCCAACACAGGGTAGGGCGGGCCTTCGTTTTCGTCGTCGGTGTATTCCTCGAACGGAGCGGTGTCCAGAGGGCCTTCCTCGTCGTGTACCGCCCTTGCGGCAAGCGCGTCTTCGACGTACCAGCGGAACTCGGCCGGGTCGATTTTCCCTGTCGTGACGACCTGGCCGTTTTCGCGAAGGTGGTCCAGCACCTCGGGGAGCTGGTCGGCGTCCATGAAGAAGATCTCCGCGGCGGCGCCGCAGGCGTGGTGGTCGACGGTCACGATGAACGCGTGCGCATGTCCGGCCCGCTCGAACGAGCCGACCAGCACCGACAACATCCCCGCGTGGTCGCGCAGCCGCACGAGGTCGATGGTCTGAGGCGGTGTCGCCAGGTCGGCGGCCCAGACTGGCTTCGGGACGCCCGCGGCGGAGAGGCGGGCGGCGGCGGCTGCCGCGGCCTTGGCTATCGGGCCCTGCGTCCCGGACGCGGCCGAGACAATCGTCAGTAGCAGTGCCAGCGCACCAGGGCCTGATCTGCTCTCGACCTGGGCGATAACCTCCGAGATGAACGTGGGAACCAGCCCGCCCTCGTCGAGCACCGCGGCCAGCACCGTCGTGCCCACCAGCTCCGCGTCGAGCGCGTCGTCTCTCTCGGTCAGGGCCGACACCGCGTCGAGCATCTCGGTGAGTATCTGCGAAGGTTCGATATCTTCGCCCGAGCAAATGGGACAGTCGCATGCATCCGTCACGAAGCACAGTCTTCCCTGTCGCACTGGGCCCGCTCGACCGGGTACCCCGAGGGGAGGCCGCACGAAGATCGATGGCGGCGGGCAGACTCTTGGCATGGCGTTCACCATGGTGACGGGCGATCTCTTCCAGCTTGGCCTGCCCGCGCTCGGGCACGGGTGTAACTGCGCCGGTGCGATGGGGGCGGGCATCGCGGTCGAGTTTCGGCGGCGGTTTCCGGAAATGTACGAGGAGTACCGCGAGCTCTGCCAGAAGGGCGAGTTTCAGCTCGGCGACATCTTCGTCTGGGAGGCGCCCGACGTGGTGGTCTACAACCTTGCCACACAGCCGATCCCGCGGCCCTCGGCCACCCTGGACGCGATCGACACGAGCGTGCGGGCGGCCCTCTCGGACGCCGCCAGCCGGGGGCTGCCGCGCCTCGGCGTGCCGCGCATCGGGGCCGGGCTCGGCGGCCTGAAGTGGGTGGACGTGGCCGAGGTGCTGGCCAACGCGGGCGAGGAGAGCCCGGTCGAGCTCGTCGCCGTGTCGCTCCCTACACCCGACTAGCGAAAGCTCCCCACCCGACTAGCGAAAGCTCCCTACGCCCGACTTGCGAAAGCTTCCCACACCCGACTGGCGAAGGCTCGCACGATCGGGTGAGCGCGGGTGCCGTCGCCGGCTAGCTCGGGCTGAAACAGCGTCGCCAGGAAGAACGGGTGCTCGGGCAGCTCGGCCACCCGCACCTCGCCCTCCTCGTCGACGCCGGTGAAGCGCATCCCGCCCGCGCGCAGCGCGTCAAGCCGGCCGGGGTCGAGGCCGTAGGCGCAGAAATACCGCTCGACCGTCCGCGTCGTGCCGAGCGCGCGCCCGGCAAGCGAGTCGGGCTCCACGCGTACCGCCGCCTCGTGGCCGGCCAGCGAGCAGGCTAGTGGAACGATCAACAGGTCCTCCGACAAAGGGTTGTTCTCGCCGTGCTGGGCGGTGGCCATGCCGCACACGTCGCGCGCGTACTCCAGCAGTGCGTGCTGGAAGCCGCCGCACGTGCCGAGAAACGGGATGCCGCGCTCGCGGGCGGTGCGCACGGCGGTGACCGCGCCGGCCTCGCTGCGGTAGGGGCTGCCGGGCAGTAGCCAAACGCCGTCGAAGCCGGCGATCGTCTGCTCGTCCACCTCGTCGGTGGAGATCCAATATGCGTCGAGGTCGATGTGGTCGCGGGTGTGCAGCGTCGTGAGCAGCGCGGGGATGCGGACATGCGAGCGAACGTGCGGCGAGCGGTCGCCGACAAGCGCGAGGCGGGTGGGCATGCCAGCATCTTTCATCGGGTACCCGATTAAGAGCCAACGATGATTCGTGACAGCTCGATAAGCAACACTGATGGGGTGGATCCGCACCTGCTCCGCACGTTCGTGGCGGTGGCCGAGCGGGCGTCGTTTTCGGCGGCGGCGCGGCACCTCGGCTACACGCAGTCGGCCGTGTCGCAACACATCGCCGCGCTCGAAGACGATCTCGGTGTGACGCTGCTGCACCGCCGTCCCGTCGAGCCGACCGGGGCGGGCGCGCGCCTGCTCGAGCACGCGACCCCGATCCTGCTCCGCCTCGACGCGGCGCGGGCGGACGTGCGCCGTTCCGCGATGGAGCCGGCCGGGGTGCTGGCGGTGGGAGCGTCGGCGCTCGCGGGGTACCACGTGGGGGTTGCCTTTGCGGAGGTGCGGCGGGTGCGGCCCGGTCTCGACCTGGTGCTGCGCGTGGCCGGGCGGGCCGCGGTGGTGGCGGGTGTCGCGGCGGGTGACCTCGACGTGGGCTTTGTCGACGGGGTGGCCGCGCCCACCGATCCGCTGCGGCTCGGCGACGTGGCGGGGTTGACCACGGTGGCGGTCGCGGAGGAGCCGTGCGTGGTGCTGCTGCCGGCCGGCCATCCGCTGGCGGGGCGGGCCGGCCTGCGGCTCGACGACCTCGTCGACGCCCGTTGGATCGACGCGCCCGAGGTGGGAGCGCCGCTCGCCGACCTGCGTGCGGCCGTGGGAAGCGACGGCATTCGCGGCACGGTCCGCTACGAGGGCTGCGACGTCCGGACGCTCACCGCGCTCGTCGCCGCCGATCATGGGCTTGCGATCTTGCCAAGGCGGGCAGCGCCGCCAACCCCGCCAACGCCGCCAGCGCCGCCAAAGACGCCCGCGTCGCCAGCGCCGCCAACGACGCCCGCGCAGCCGAAGGCGGGCGACGCCACTGTCGCGGTGCCGCTCACGAGCCCGCGCCTCGTCTACCGCACCGAGATCGTCCACGGGCACCTCACCGCGGCGGCCGCGGCCTTGACCGGATCGTTCCGCATCGGGGCATGATGGTGCCTTCTGGCGAGCCCACCCACCGGGTCAGGATCGAAACATGGAGAGCGCACTCATCGTCATCGACGTCCAGGAGTCGTTTCGGCAGCGGCCCAACTGGCAGGACACCAGCCGCCCCGACATCGCCGACCAGGTCGGGCGGCTTGTCACGGCCACGCGCGGGCGTGGCCAGCTCGTGGTCTGGGTGCTCCACGCCGAGCCGGACACGGGCACCGTCTTCGACCCGGCGCTCGGCTACGTGCGGCTGATGGACGGGCTCAAGCCCGAAGCCGGCGAGCCGACGCTGACGAAGTCGTCGCACAACGCGTTCACCACGACAAACCTCCAGCAGATGCTGACCACCCGCGGGATCGGCGCGGTCACCGTCTGCGGCATCCGCACCGAGCAGTGCTGCGAGACCACCGCGCGGGTGGCGTCCGATTTCGGGTACGAGGTGACGTTCGCGATCGACGCGACCGCGACCACCCCGATCGAGCTCCCGGGGCGGCGCACGCTCGGCGTCGACGAGATCCTGGAGCGCACCGAGTACGTGCTGGCCGGCCGCTTCGCCACGGTAAAGACGGTCGACGAGCTGACCAGATCGTGACCCACGTCGTCTTCCTGCTCGTCCCGGACGTGCACCTGCTCGACCTCGCCGGCCCGGCGCAGGTCTTCCACACCGCGGCCGGCATGGGATACGACTACCGCCTCACCTACGTGGGCGAGCGGGAGGAGGTCCCGACCGCGCAGGGTGTACCGCTGCGGGCGAGCGTGGAGTGGCCGGAGCTGGGGCCCGACGACCTGATCGTGGTGCCGGGGTGGCGGGCGATGGCCCTGGAGGGCACCGGGCGGCTGGAGGCGGCGACGCTCGAACGCCTGCGCGCCCACCACCTCGCGGGCGGCACGGTGGCGAGCGTGTGCGCGGGCGCCGACGCGCTGGGGCGGGCGGGGCTGCTCGACGGCCACCGCTGTACCACCCACCACCAGCTGCAGGACGAGCTGGCCCGGCGATACCCGCGGGCCGTGGTGGCGCGCGACGTGCTGTACGTGGTGGATGACCGCGTGGTCACTTCGGCCGGCATAGCCAGCGGCATCGACCTGGCGCTGCACCTCGTCGCGGTGCGGCACGGGCCGGACATCGCGGCGCGGGTGGCCCGCCAGATGGTCGTGTACGCGCGGCGCAACGGCGACGAGCAGCAGTCCAGCGCGATGCTCCGCCACCGGGCGCACCTGAGCGAGGTGGCCCACCGGGTGCAGGACCTGATCGACGCCCGCTTCGCCGACCGGCTGTCGCTGGCGGACCTGGCCGCGGCGTCGGGGGTGAGCGAGCGCACGCTCACCCGTGTCTTCGGTCGGGCGACCGGCACGACCCCGCTGCGCTACCAGCAGCTGCTGCGCGTGGAGCGGGCCGAGCACCTCATCGGCCACGGCTCGACGGTGGAGTCGGCGGCGCGGGCGGTCGGCTTCCAGGACGCCCGCATGCTGCGCCGGCTCAGGAGCCGGGAAACCCGATGAAACGTCAGGTGTCTCGGGTCTTGATCTTTCGGCGCCCGCCGAAACGACGCGCGCGCATGATGGGTGCTGTGACGCCACCCCTGGCCAAGTTCGCGGGGCTGCTCGCCGACGGGACGCGGGCCACGTTCTGCATGGCCCTGCTCGACGGCCGGGCCTGGACGGCGGGCGAGCTCGCCCGCTACGCGGGCGTCGCCGCCTCGACCGCCAGCGAACACCTCACCCTCCTCGTCGCCGGCGGCCTCCTCGCCGAGGAACACCAGGGCCGCCACCGCTACGTCCGCCTGGCCACGCCGCGGGTGGCCGAGCTGATCGAGGAGATGTCGGTGTACGCGGACGCGGGCTCGCCCGCACCCCCGAAGTCCCTGCGCGCCGCGGCCGCGAGCGAGGCGATGGCCAGGGCCCGCACCTGCTACGACCACCTGGCGGGCCGCTTGGGCGTGCGGCTCACGGACACGATGGCGTCCCGTGGCTTCCTGGGCACGGAGGACGGCTTCGCGTTGACCGCGCGGGGCCGCGAATGGCTGGAGTCCGAGGTCGGAGCCACGCTGGTCGGCGGCGGGCGGCGCCCGCTGGTGCGCGCCTGCCTCGACTGGACCGAACGCCGCCCCCACCTGGCCGGCACCGCCGGCGCCGCGCTGTGCCAGCGCCTGCACGAGCGCGGCTGGGTGGTGCGCATCGGCAGCCAGCGCGCGGTGCGGGTAACGCCCGAGGGCGAGGCCGGCCTGCGCGAACTGCTCGGCCTCTCCCCGGCCGACCTGGCCTAATATCGGACGCGATGAAGCTGAAGCTGGACCTGCACGAAATCTTCAACCGTGGCCACGACATCGACCGCGCGCTGCGCGGCATCATCGACGAGGCCGTGGCGAAGAAGGCCACCCTTGTCGAGATCATCCCGGGGAAGGGCTCCGGCCAGCTCAAGAAGCGCGTGCTGCGGTTTCTGGACCAGAAAGAGATCAAGGAGCTCTACCACCGCGTGGAGAAGGACTCGAAGAACTTCGGCCGCCTCTTCGTCCACTTCCGCTGGAAGTGAATGCCGGCTACTTGACCAGGTCGGATACGACGAGCGCCGCGAAGATCAGCAGGACCGCCTCGCTGACCAGCCACGAGTGATCGTTGGCCCAGTCCCGGACCTTCGGCAGCACCGCTACCGCGCGGCGGCCGAACGCGAGCAGCGCGAGTAACGGCAACGCCAGCAGTAGCAGCGTCAGGGCCAGAAACGGCAGCACGTGCCACCACGGTTTGCCCTGGCCGGCGAGGCTTGCGGCGACCGCCAGCATGGTGCCCTCGTCACTGGGCATCGCGATGAAGAGCAGAAAACCCAGGCCAAAAGCGAAGCGCGGGCTGGCTTTCTGCAACCGGCCCATCCACTTCGGCGGTTGGCTCCGCTTTCGGCGGCCGAAGACCATCACCATCAACGCCAGCAACACGGCCAACACCACCCAGTCGATCAGGTGACGAGCGCCGCTGTTCTTGCCGTGCTCCGTCTCGGCGCCGCGGAACGCGTGGAAGACGAGGTACCACACGGTCAGCCCGGCGAGTACCGCGAGCCCGGCGCCGAGCAGGTAGGCGAGCGAGCTGCGCCGGGCCTGCTCGCTGGAGGCGAGGAAGATGGCCGCGATGATCTGTGGCCCGGCGACCATCACCACCGCAAGCGGTAGGACGCTCAGCAAGTTCACGCTCGCCCCCTTTCTCGACCTCCCTCCCGAGCGGGTCCCCATGCCGGATGTCCTTACGCGAAGCGGTCCTGTGGTCTTGTTCATGCCCCGGCGCGGTTTGAGCACGTACCCCGGGGCGAAACCCCACCGGCAAGTTGGCGACCGGCCCGGACCGGGCCCCGGCCAGGACGGAACCGCCCGATGGTCGAAGCGTTTCTGTGGGGGCTACTCGCCGGGAGCTCCCTCGTGTTGGGAGCGGCGATCGTGTCGCTGTTCAGGCCTCGACGCCGCGCGGTCGGACTGGTCATGGGTTTCGGCGCGGGCGTGTTGCTCAGCGCCGTCTCCTTCGAGCTCGTCGACGAGGCGGTGAAGGTCGCCGACGGCGAGGGCGGCGTGGCGCTGGGGTTCTTCACCGGCGCGGCGGTGTTCCTCGGCGGCGACCTCATGATCAGTCGAATGGGCCACCGTGACCGCGGATCGGGGCACGGTGGCGCCGCATCCGCAGGTGCCCTCGGCATCGTGCTGGGCGTCGTGCTCGACGGCGTGCCGGAGTCGGCCGTGATCGGTCTGACATTGCTGCAGGCCGGCACCGTCGGCACGTCGATACTCGTGGCCGTCTTCATCTCCAACGTCCCCGAATCCCTCGCGGCCACCAGCGGACTGCGACAGCAGGGCTGGCCATGGTCGCGGCTCTACCTGATGTGGTCGGTCACCGCGCTGGTCTGCGCACTGGCGTCCGCCGCGGGCTACACGCTGCTCGACGACGCCTCGCCACGGCAACTGTCCTTCACGTTGGCGTTCGCCGGAGGGGCGATCCTGGCCATGCTCTCCACCACGATGATCCCCGAGGCGTACGAGTACTCCGGCCGCCTGGCCGGGCTGACCACGACCCTCGGCTTCGGGGCGGCCTACGCCACCACCTGGCTTTCCGATTGATCGGTCCATTGACACGTCTGAAACACGTTGACAACATGGAACGATGGTTGGGAGCGCTCCCATCTTCCGATGCCCCACCCATCGGGAAGGATCAATGTGACCAGACCCATCGGACGGCTCGCCATAGTCGCCGCGGGCGTCCTGCTCGCCACCGGCCTCACGGCCTCCTCCGCGCAGGCCGAGGGGCCCGAACAGATCGTCAACGGCACCTTCGACAACGGGCATGCCCCCTGGTGGGGGACTGCCAACATCGCGCTCGACTCGAGCAGCGGGCAGCTCTGCGCCAACGTCCCGGGCGGCACCACCAACCCGTGGGACGTGATCATCGGGCAAGACAATGTGCCCCTGGTCAGCGGGGAGACCTACGCATACACCTTCTTCGCCACGGCCACGCCGGCCAAAGTGGGCAAGGCGCTCATCCAGCTCCCGGTCGACCCGTGGACGCAGTACCTGAGCGCCAACCCGGAGCTGAGCGTCTCCGGTAACCAGTACACGTACACGTTCACGTCGCCCGTGGACCTGCCCAACGCGCAGGTCGTCTTCCAGATCGGCGGCAGCGCGGAGGCGTGGCGCTTCTGCGTCGACAACGTCTCGCTGACCGGCGGTGCGGTGCAGGAGCCGTACGAGCCGGACACCGGCCCGCGCGTGCGCGTCAACCAGGTCGGCTACCTGCCCGACGGGCCCAAGAACGCCACCCTCGTCACCGAGGCGACCGCTGCCCTGCCGTGGCAGTTGAAGAACGCCGCCGGCAAGGTCGTCGCGGCCGGGCGCACCACGCCGCGTGGCGTGGACACCTCCTCCGGGCAAAACGTGCACAGCCTCGACTTCAGCCGCTACACCAAGGCGGGCGTGGGCTACACGATCGTGGCAGACGGCGAGACGAGCCACCCGTTCGACATCGGTGAGGGCTTCTGGGAGAAGCTGCGCACCGACTCGCTGAAGTTCTACTACACGCAGCGCAGCGGCATCGAGATCCTCGACAGCCTGCGCCCGGGCTACGGCCGCCCGGCCGGCCACGTGGGCGTCGCGCCCAACCAGGGTGACACCGACGTGCCCTGCCAGCCCGGCGTCTGCGACTACACGCTCGACGTCTCCGGCGGCTGGTACGACGCGGGCGACCACGGCAAGTACGTGGTCAACGGCGGCATCTCGGTGTGGCAGCTGCTGAGCGAGTACGAGCGTTCGCGCGAGCCGTGGAAGCTGCGCGACGGCACGCTCGACATCCCGGAGAGCCACAACCGGGTGCCGGACATCCTCGACGAGGCGCGGTGGGAGCAGGAGTTCCTGCTGAGCATGCAGGTGCCGGCCGGCAAGCCGCACGCCGGCATGGCCCACCACAAGATCCACGACCAGACGTGGACCGGCCTGCCACTGTTGCCGCACCTCGACGACCGCGTGCGCGAGCTGCACCCGCCGTCGACCGCGGCGACGCTCAACCTGGCGGCCACGGCGGCACAGGCGGCACGCGTCTACTGGCCGTACGACCGGGCCTTCGCCCTGCGCAACCTCGCGGCCGCGAAGACCGCGTGGGCGGCCGCCAAGGCGCACCCGGCCGTCCTCGCCGACCCGGCCGACGGCAACGGCGGTGGCACGTACAGCGACCCGGACGTGAGCGACGAGTTCTACTGGGCGGCCGCCGAGCTGTACATCACCACTGGCGCGCGCGAGTTCAAGGACTTCGTGCTCGCCTCGCCCCACCACACGGCCGACATCTGGCGTGAGCGCGGCTTCGACTGGGGCAACACCGCCCAGCTCGGCCGCATCGACCTCGCCACCCGCCCCAACCACCTGCCCGACCGGCAGCGCGTGCGGGCGTCGGTGGTGCAGGGCGCCGAAAAGTACCTGGCGACCCAGAAGGCGCACCCGTACGGCATCGCGTACGCGCCGAGCGACAACGTGTACGACTGGGGCTCCAACAACCTCGTCATCAACAACCTGGTCGTGGTCGCCGCCGCGTACGACCTGACGGGCCGGCACCGCTACCTGGACGGCGTGGTGCAGGGGATGGACTACATCTTCGGCCGCAACGCGCTCAACCAGTCCTATGTGACCGGTTACGGCGAGGTGGCGTCGAAGAACCAGCACAGCCGCTGGTACGCCCGCCAGCTCAACCCCGACCTGCCCAACCCGCCGGTCGGCACGCTCTCCGGCGGCCCGAACTCGTCGATCCAGGACCCGGTCGCGCAGCAGAAGCTCCAGGGGTGCGTGGCGCAGTTCTGCTATCTCGACGACATCGAGTCGTGGTCGACCAACGAGCTCACCATCAACTGGAACGCACCGTTGGCCTGGATCTCCGCGTTCATAGCCGACAACGACAAGGGCTAGCGCTCGCAGGGGAGCGGCGCGCCCGCGCCGCTCCCCGCCTCCAAAAGAGGTTTCGGGGGTCAGGGCTGTCCGCGGGCCTTTGAAAGAAAGAAGATTTCCCGGGTCCGTGTCAGCTGCGGACCGCTGCTCCCGCCGGAGACCGCTGCGGCCGGCGGCTCGCGGGGGGGGGCCGAAATCCCCGGCCTCCGCTGCCAGGCCCGCGCCCCCAGCCCCCAAACCCCGCGGCTGGGCAATCTCACCCCCGCCGGGCCCGCAAGC